>WLWD01000794.1_pt1 | contig 128956 bp, 72 predicted proteins | sample 6712731 | NCBI WGS metagenome assembly WLWD01 (sample SAMN12718690, study PRJNA576275) | sponge metagenome | isolation source: marine sponge | host: Mycale hentscheli | place: New Zealand: South Island, Marlborough, Capsize Point | collected 2014-11-01 | reverse complement strand
GGGGTGTGGTTGGGGGGGGGGGACGACGGAAGTTATTTAATAATCAAGTAAGTCACGAGGTTAAATTCTTGTGATAGAGATAAACTCATACAAGATGAACGCCATGATTTGTGATAGCATTGAAGGAGATGTGGGACACATGTATCATGAGCTCAAAAGTGCTTATTTAGCCTCAGCTTGTATGTGCAAGAGAGTTATAGTAGTCGTCCCGTCTGTCACGCTCTGATATTGGAGATTACTAACTACTAACTGTTGATTTAGGTATGAACTTACTCAGAACGAAGATTTAGGACCATTCATTGTGGTGTTGTTTTTTTATTTCGGGCTAATTGTTGAGAAAATGCGAAGCTTTCACCACCGCGTAGGTACCAGCTTTTGTGGGTTACGCCCCCTATAGCATCACGTCACAATCACATGAGCAAATAAAATTACCAAGTTCAAAGAAGTTAAATTTCACGTTGAATATGTATACCGGTGAGTGTTTCTGGCTAGTTTAGCATCTTCTCTTATGAAGACAGTGTTTCTATGTACCAGTATCATTGCTCGAGCTATATTGTTGCTTGATTAAAATAACTAATAAATATTGCTCGTTCTTTTGGTCTGAGATTATATTGAAATAGCTTGGTAGCTGTGGGGCCAGAAAATTCAGCGAGTGACTCCACCCAGAGGGCGGAGCCACAGAAGCAGATACCTAACAGAGAAGCAAGCAGGAGCAGGCTGAAGAGCCTGAAAGAACTTGTTAATATAATAGAACTCATTAGCAAGTAGTTAGAGAGTTTGTGGGTGGGTGTGTGTGTGGGGGGGGAAGGGGGGAACTAATTAGTGGTAGCTCCAAGAACATTCTTGTCCAAGTGTGTGTGTGTAGCGTTTATTAGAGTTTTGATCTAGAAACTTCCTTTTGTAGGCGTGTCCTGGCCTGTACTATTTAAGGCCAGTCCACGCAAGGTCATAGGTCAAGTCTTTTCTATCCGTTTCTGTATTCTATGTCATCATACTTGCGTATTTGAATTAAAACTTAAATCACTTGACGCTTCAGGAGGTAGCTACCTAATCATTCTATCTGGGAGTTGTGATAACTGGAACTAGTGGCAGCAAGTACCAAGGCAGCCCGGTTCCTGTTCCTACATAACCAAGCAGCCCGGAGCGCAGCCTCACAATAGCGCTGAGGGTTCGCACCTTTGGTGCTTTATTATAATACGCAGTAATAATGCAAAAATCCTAAATTTTTGAATTCATTTTGTGTACTTGCTATAATTTATATACAGGCTGTTTTAAGATATATATATATATAATATATATATATATATATATATGTATATATACTAATAATAGGAACTTTTCTCATTCTAGCAGCACATGTTAATTAAAACTTAACCCAACGTTTCGACTTCTTGCCGAAGTCCTCTTCAGGGGTCAACTGAAGTTGAACTCTCCATGGTGATATATTAAACACAATGTAAGCAGCAAGATTACTGGAGGGTATGCTTACTGTTTAATATATACTGAACGGTGATTTGCAGGCAGCACAACCTGCATCCTGGAAGCTCTAAACCCATGTCTCTGTTAAACTTGTTGTTGTCAGGTTGTTATGGACTCTTCACTCTATACCATATGAATATTGTGATGCATACACTTTACCTCACTGCTATGTAATTCACCCTCTTATATCTTTCTTTCTAATCCTATCCATACATCGATCTATATATTCCCAGTTGTGTACATCTTGCCTAATTCATTGCATATAAACCCTTTACTTCACGCATGCGTGAATGGATTGTGAACAGACTATATCATTGTCAGCCACTCCCCTCTCAGTTCAGATTTCCCACGTGTTCAATAAGTTACAACAAGACTTGAGAGTGTATGGGATTTCCCTAGTGGCAGTGACTTTGGAGGGAGGAAAGTGGCCAGAGCTGAGACACCTGCGCTGCTCTACTCCATTCTACTCCTACCCATGGGTCGAGGCTACTGAACTCAGGTGTCATCTGTATCTGTGGAGCTTCCTTGATCTTTAACTCACAATTCTTACTGGCTCTGTCTACAACTCCTACCTCTTCCCCTTTAAGTCAATCTCCTCACTTCACTAAGACTAACTGCGACTCATAAGACCAGCACAGCCACACAACTTCTCTAGGGGTCCATGTTGTTATCCCAGATTTGGTAATGGTCATCAAAATTTAGAAAATATAACTTGATAGTGTTAAGCTAGCCAAATTTCCCATCGTTGCCACAACATCAATCACGAAACATAACACAAAGTGTAATGTTACGTGTGTGCATAGGCAACAAAAAAGCAGAGGATCAGTGCATGTACTTCATTATGTTACATAAGTAGGAAAATAAGTCAAGAGCACATTAACAGTATGGAAGAAGGGGGAAAAGCCTCATGGAAAAGGTGGGCTATATAAAGAGTAAGAAAGAGAGTACTGTTAGCCATTGATACAGCTAAATTTTACTGCACAGGATATACAGTGTAAAGTCAGAGTACAGCTAGATACTATCCTGAGTGGTCATTTTCAATCAAGAAGCACTTTGGCACATATGTACACATGAACATTATCAGATATTATTCTTGCACAAGAACAGCTACAAACACTGAATATGTGTCACCTACAATCACTATTTGAATGTCAGACAACTTACAGTCATAAAATTCATATAAGTTTAACCACTCAAGCTACAGTATTATAAAATCATTAAAATAAAACTTGAGCTTTGATTTTATTACATGTATACCCTTATAAACGCTCACCTACATGATAACATAGGAACCATGATAGTGTACGAGTGTGTATACATGTATGTATGTATGTATGTGTGTGTATGTATATACGTGTGTATGATATGTATGTATGTATGTATGTATGTATAGAGCTGGGCGATATACCGATATTATCGTTGCACCGCGATAAAAAACTGATATTGCCTTTTTTTCAGAAAACTGTTGGGGTCGTTAAACTAATGCATGAACTTCATGCGCACGACAGATTAAAGGAACAGCCATTTCGCGGTTTGCAAACATGTCCGTAATGTACTAGCAAAGTTTTAAAAGTAGCTAGCAGTGGTTGCGAGTTAAAATTCTGTCTAAAGAAAGCCAACATAGTCTTGCCCCACGGACTAACTTTGTCTGGATAAAATTTACTTTGTTAAATATTATTTATGAAATATCATATATCGCTCTATCGCGATAATGCAGGTAAGTATCATATCGCCTGTGATTATCCAATATTGCCCAGCTCTGTGCATGTAAGTATGTATACATGTATGTATGCATGCATCTATGCATGCATGTATGCACGTATGTATGCATGTATGTATGCATGTATGTATGCATGTATGTATGTAAGTATGTATGTATGCATGTACACTCAATCCCCTCTTAACCACGCACCATGGGACCCGAGGGTGTCTGTATCTCAGAAATGCCAGCTACAAGGGAATTTTTCCAAGCATTAAGTACAGTCCTCTTTCACTTGCAACCCTTAGTAGGCTTCTCTACAATTTTATGGAACCAGAAATAACCGGCTTGTGCTGACACAATTGGGTAATGGTGGTCAAATTAGCGAAATTGTGAGGCAAGAATTGATTAATTGAGTGGCTAACTTGTGCCCTGCCCTGTAAAGAGGCGTGCCTGTAATAGAGGTATTTGGATAAAATAGGATTGAGCGTACGTATGTATGTAATGTTTTAACAGTGCAGACCTGTTTATGTGTGTATGTAGATACAAACTAGTGTAATAAGTGTTTTCATAAGCACTCTGAATAAGTCCACAGTGAGTGCACCTTTGCTATTACAAATATATTATATATAAATTACTATATACACATACACACGCACACAATTTAGCGAGTGAGATATGGAGAAACTTTGGCGGTTGAATCAGAATTCTACAGATCAGAAATATCTCATCAGGAGTGAATTTTAGCTCACTGGCCAAGGTTCGTAAGTACAAATCTTGTTGCTATTAAATACGTATGTAATGTATTAGCACTACATTTTTTAATTAATGCTAGTATGTGTCTCACTATCATCACCCCCTGCTCACTTTCTTTCAACAGTATCTTCGGCAGATTGTACAACATAAAGAGAGAGGGCCGAGTAAATGAATAGGGTACTACTTTCTACATAACACAAATTACACGGCCGGCTGACCAAAATAGCATTTCTCCTCTCAAATTTAATATTGAGAGGACATCATGTCTGCTAAAATTTCACTTCTTATCAGAAGCCTGTATAGACATGTACTATTAAAAACAAATGGGTGCATTAATTTTTGAGTATGTGTGTGTGTTATTTGTTTATCAATATACAGGATTTCAACGAATTGCTCGTAAAGTGACTAGAGCCCAAATTTTTCCATCGCACCCTATATATATTTCAGGTTGTCCAACTGTGCATTAAATGAAAATATGTATGAGTTAGTCACTAGAGTATGTATATATATAATTTACCTTGAATAAAAGGTAAAAAGCCTCTTTTCTTATTAGTGTAGGTTAAAAGTTATTCAGGAGTTCCTCACCTCTTATATTGAAGTCCAAGAGTAGCTATTAGCACACTCTTCACGGAGGAACACCGAGTCTTCTTTTAATGATACTTTTGGACATGTGTTGACCCTGTGGAGTTGGGTTTCACCTCCTACTTCACAACCCTACATACAGAGAGTCACAAGTAAAATTAGCTTAAATACAGTTCATTTAAACTCAAGATCCTTAGATTGGAGTTTGTGCTCTGCATTATTACATTCCATAACACATTCATACATTAGATATTTTGTAGCCAGCCAGGCTACTTCAGTAGTGCATAAGTAGTTGTTCAAAATTTATACCTTCATCAGGGTATATTATCAAGGGTAAAATTTCAAGGTCTAACATTTTCAAAGTTTCAGGGGGCAATCAGTGTTGAATCAGCAATTTCCGTAAAAATATGGATGAATCAGTAAGGTGGGAGGCTCTGTTCTATGGACACTCCACATCCTAGTGTTCACCTGTCCCAAACTCCGTTCCAGTGATGAACTCCACTCTGAAGTCAAATCTCTTCTCTCTCTCCCCACCCCCCCCCCTCGACATGTCGAGACAGAGTGGCACAATTTAGGTAAATTGATAGACCAACCAGAATGACAACAGGGCACCAATTACTGTCAACACTATTTCTCATACAGTAAAGCTTAGTTAAAGAGACATCAACTGTTGAATATATTATTGTATATATTAATTTCAAAAGAAAAATGGCTTATAGTTTTCATTAAAAATTCCTCACTAGCAAGTACAATACAGTTATGGTGCAACAATGAAGACCACAGAAATTTGATTCAGTGGCTAATGGGCTTGCTAGCAAAACAAAAATGAGAGAAGGGTACTAACATACTTGCCCTATGCTACTTGAGGCACTACTGAACAAATACCAGTCTTTGAATTGACCAATACGGTTGTTCAGTTTTACACCGCTTTAGTCTAGTGCGGACAGCAACAGAGTACACTATAAGCGTACCAGTTGTGTTTTCACTCACCGGGATAAAAATCCATGAACGCCAGTAAGAGCAGACCAGAAGAGGAGATACACAGGCGTATTATCACTCTTGCTGTAGAGAACTTCTGTGGTATTAGCAACCCTTTACCATTTCTGATCTGGTGTTTTAAAATTAAACCCTTTACCAATTTCGAGTTTGAAACCTAGCACTATCGACCTTTTACCTCAGTAATCAGGAGTGTTAGAAGAGTTGGTGGTAAAGGGTATCAACACAATATGCGTGCCGTACACGCGGTGGTGGGCACAGTGAAGATTGAGCTAATTTCTGCCCTGTGTGATGTTACTAGACTGATTTACAGGCTGCGACAGCAAGTAGAGAGCGCGGTGTTGTTCAATTTTATTGAGTAAGTATGAAAACGCTAATTAGTGACATCTAGGTGATTCTTTAGTGTTATTGGATCTGTGGATGTAGGATTGTAATTTGTACAAGTCATTGATCACCAATACTAGTGTTTGAAGTATTACCGTTGAGTTCATTACCTTGTTTCTTTGTTAATGCAGGAATGAACTAAAGAGGTTGCAGAGATGAACTTGAGATATTGCAGAGATGGAGCCAAAGTTCAGGAACTGTTGTCTGATGCATCATTTTTTTCATTTATTTGTACATGGTTATAATTATTTATTCATACTCTGGTAACAATGGATAAATTTTGAAGGTACAGGATTTGTGTAGAACAGGTTGCACAAAAAGTGCAGTTTAACTTCAGGATTGCTGCAGGAAAGGTGTGTGAAGAATAGTTGCTTTGTGTAGGAAAGGTGCATAAAAAGTGCAGTTTTTGAGTACAGGAAATCTAAAGGAAAGCTGCACATTTTCGCACAGACAGCTACCTAGAATGTACAGGAATAGTTCAGTTTTAATTCAGGAAATATGAAGGAAATGTGATATGATATATGCAGTACAAACCATATGGCATGTAAAGGAAATAGTGCAGTTTATGTCAAGGATATGTTCAGGAAATAGTGAAGGAAAGTACGCCCTATACAGTACCCGGAATGGTTACCACCAGCTCATCTGTCCTGAAGTTGGAAATGTGAAGGACATGTGATCTGTGAGATAGCTATACTTAACCTTTCCTATAGCAGGAAATTCCACTTTTCTTCCAGTGAGACATCTGTGTAATGTTTGTCAAATCTTGTTTACAAGTATTATGAGAATTTACAAAGTTTGCTTTTGGTTGAGTATACATTTTAAACTAACCCACACCAATCAACAATGTTTTTTTTTAAAAAGTAACATAAATATATTTAGCTAATTGTATATTGCCATTAACAATACTACTTTGCTTATTGTAAAAAAATGAGTCTTTTTTTGAGCTCAAATAACCTGAAGTAGACGAAGTTTTGCAAAGAATATTTTTAGATACTTCCGTTACAAATTTCAATGGTACATAAAAAAATCAGGTCAGATGTTTTAGGAATGCATTCCTTAAATGACAAAATTACTAATAAAATAGACAAAAATACTGGATTAAAACATTAAATTCTTAATTTAATTAACCATTTAATCACTACACATAATTTTTTTAACCTTATCTATTACATAATAATTTTTCTGTCTAGGCTTTTTGGCTTAGATAAGGTGGAACTATGGCATTTTAGGCTTAGATAGGATGGAACTATGGCTTTTTAGGCTTAGATAGGGTGGAAACTAGGCTTTTTAGGTTTAGATAGGGTGGTACTATGGCTTTTTAGGCTTGTTACTTAGTGAGAAATAATGGTCAATTCTGTATCTAAAATACAAAAAGGAGGATACCTTGTTATTTCCAATGTTTGAGAAATCAGTACACCATGTACTAGTCAAAAATTGTTTTGTTGTAGCCTACCAATCTATAAACTTATAGGTGACCTCCATCAGAATCACTCTCACATGCAGATATTTGTTTTTATATACACTGGTTTATACATAATGGATGAATTTCATGATCAGAATATCTTCCAGATGGCATTTTGGGCTAGAACTATGTTTTTTAGGTTCAACAATGATTTTGTAAACTGGGACTATGGATTCTGACAGTAAAGCATGATTTTGGTAGCCACAGCAGTGCAGGGGTAAATTTCAACAGCAATAGCAATTCAGAAACCTTTAGATTTTAAAGTAATAGTCATCTATTCTTTTTTTAATAGTACTAGTGTAAAAACAATAGTCACCGCTTATACAGTCATAGTTCTAGCCTCCTATAAAGTTGTAGTCCTTAGCTAAATGTCATAGACCCAGCCTAATAACCCACAGTAGTCCCAGCCTAATAAGCCATAGTCCCAGCTAATAAGCCATAATCCCAGCCTAAAAAGCCTTAGTTCCAACCTAATAAGCCATAGTGCCAGCCTAAAAGCCATAGTCCCAGCCTAAAATGACATAGCTGTAAATTATAAAAAAGCCTAAAAAGCCATACTTCCTGCTTATCAAAGCCTCAAAAGCGTCATCATGAAACCCCACCCACAGCAGGAAGTAAATTTTTTAAGGAAGCTAAATAGTGGTGCTAATAGAAGCATCCATATAGTTTCAAATGGCTTTGGGCTATGTTTATACATGATATGATGGTACTTTTCTTGGTATTTGCAGTAAATGTTGTTTTTCACTGCAATTACCCTTTAATAATTTACGTCCTGTCAATTTGCATGCTCATAGCATAAAAGGGACATGTTGAGGAGTTTCTTTTATAGCAGGAGCCATTTAAGAAAGGATGACCTCTATACTGTTTTTATTGAATTTACTGATCGTGGCTAATGGAGGTCAGTGATAGCTTCCTAGGCATTAATGATATCATGTATATACATAACATTATGTAAATAAGTTTTTAGTCATATATATCATAAGTTCATTTGTATTATATTAAATGGATTATATAATATAAGAAATGTAAACTGTGGCTGTTGATAGCTACTACGTCTTGAGGGTAGCTTTAGATTTTATTAGAGAACTTGTACATCTTGTACATAAAGTTAATACAATGTCAATGCATTAGGAGTAAAATGTTCTTTATACTTTGCACAGAAAAAATAAATTAAGAACATTTTTAATATTATGAATAATATTTGTGCAAATATTGTATCGACATTAGTGGACCGTAATAGACATGACAAAATCAAAGTTATTGTGCTTTTAGAATAGGCTGCAAATGTTTTTTCTTTTGCACAAATGTAATTTCTGTGGTAACTATATGAAACTACTTTATAAAAAAAATGAGATGAGAACCACACAAGGCTATACAAAAAGAGTAGCTATGAAATCTTAAATGACTTAGAGATGAGCCATTTCCTTTTCCCAAAAAGGCTTGAACTAGTGGCTGGTGCAATAATGAATTCCAACCACTTTCAATTATGAGTATTAAATGTTTACCTTTTAGAACTAGAATTATTAGAAGCTATTGCAATGCTTGTATTGATACAAAAGTGGTGGAAGTTCTACTTTGCATTAAGCTCTTCATTGTTAGAAAATTTGCTGTTTACAAGAATATATAATTCAATTCAATCATTGTAGTATGTGTTGAAATGTTGCACAGACAGACAAAGAAGTTGTACAATAAAGGTTGTCTGTAGCCATTTGAGACATAAGGCTCCAAGATTTTTAGCAAAAATTCAGGGACACATAACTATTAATTAATATGACCTTAATTAAAATCTACACCAAAATTATTTTGTTAGCTATATTTAGGTTGGTTTGTCTAAATATAGATTATTATAAAGTAAAACATAAGTGTATGACAAGAAAGTTGAGTACTTAGAAATAAGCTAAGAGCAGTTAAACGTAACAAAATAAACATAATAACAAAATAAACATGGGAAAACTAACAGAGATACATATACTGTCACTGTTAACCTCTTGGAGTTCTTCTAGTACTTCCCTCTGTAAGACAACAGCGTAAACTTGGTACTTACATTATAAGGGGATAGATATATTTATACATAGCAACGAAGTTAGCTAGATATTATAAAAGTCCAATGTCAACCTGCTGTATACCTATAAATAACCTTACATCATGATTCAGACTGTCCAAGTGTTACAGCTCTGGTCTCTTTGACACTCGAACTAATATAGTTATTATGTTGAAAATTATTTATAGCTAAACTCACATTATGACACCTAACCTAGTCTATACTGAAATTCTTATGTGTCATTTCTACACATCATCAAATTTGAAAAGAAACTAGGACTGCATAGAAAAAAATTCAAGCTATTAAATGTTTACAATGATGAACACAATTAATACCAATGTGTTTTAGCCTTTTAAATTGGTAATTTGAACTCTGACAATAGATCACTTTCTTCCAATTAATTGTAAACAGGAATTGAACACAGCTTTTGAGTCAACTGATTGCATTATGTTACTTAAATCTGCAAAAATTTACTAGCTTCCTATTCTCTTAATCATGTATACTGTAGTTGTGTAAATAGTCTTCTTACAGTTTAACTGATAACTGTTATTCTGCTCGATTTTGTAAGTTTTAGTTATAATCATGTGAGGTGAATTTATAGTACAACACATAGTTCTCCAAACTAAAAATTAAAAAAAATATTAATAAATAATATGCTAACATTGCTAACGTTATAAAGAGAGACAAATAGAAAACATTATTACCTGGTGACTCCACCTTCAATATTCAAGGTTAGCTACTAAAGAAGCTTTTCATTATCATTCTTATTTCTATACTATTTGTTCTGTAAATAGTAATTGTTGTGATAATTTAATTGTAATATTGTGATCAGTTAATATTTATGAATGAAATAAGTGACAATAAAAGTTAATCTTAAAGAATAGTACAAATTTCAATAGTGTCATCCTTGTGAACTACAGCTGAATTCTCACAGGTAGACACCCTAGATGTTTGAATACGTTTAAAAAGCTTACTATAGTCCTAAAAATAAGTGCTACAAAAGGATTTTTGATGGATTCTGGAACTGTTCCACATCACATTCAACATACTACAAGTCTACCAAAATCTGACCAATAGAAATGTGTTATTTAGGTAGTATTCGTCCATACACTCATTAGTATTCATGAGATGCCATTTGTTGGCCTTATCTTCAGTTTTATTTAATTAGAGAGACATAATTATAACCACACTGGAGACCTTCGCTCATAAGCTTTAAAATGATATATAAAACATTACTTCTATGGGAAAGTATAGAGGTTTTAGATTGCTAGGCAGCCTATAAGTCAATAAAGTTGTATTCCACAAATTTTATTATTTTAATCACTTATACTATCAGATAACGGGCACTGACTACTACCTCATGGCTAATTCTATTAGATATTGAGAAACAATCTGAACCCCAAACCCTCCCTAAGTATTTTAGCAAAAGTGATTGTTAAAATATTAATTATCAAATAAGAATTATATTAACATAATCAATTACAATATTCATAATAAAAATAGAACAATGATAAAATTATTCCGAATAGCTTACTGTCAATGAAAAACTAGAAAATTTACAGGATAGCATGCCTATTCTTCTCCCTCAAAAATGCCAAGAATTGCTTATCGCTTCATTTCAAATTTGACATTTATGTACATTTATGTTTGACATTTATGTACTTGCATTGTTCAATTCATGGTTGTAATTCTAAAAGCAGTGACCTTTCTTCTCATGCACTGGGAAACACATTATGAAATTGAAGCTGGGAGTTTTATTTCTTATAAATATTTAATTAAGCGCTTTTCTCAATTGTTTCAAATATTAATCCTGTTATCCCCATGTGTTTTTGTAATTTTGTGTGCAATTTAAAACTTGAAATTTAAGGTTTTACAATTTCTACCTGATTATACAATTCATCCTTGCTAGAAACAATATATATGTATAAGTTACACCACAATGTATACATAGGTTACACCATGACAAGGAGGTTGGATACACAAGCGAGGGCTGAAGGTTCGAGGATAGGGTAAATCACATACTGACCTAACAAGGTGTTTAACTGACTTGTGCAATGGCTTTAGGCTATAGGAGACACATAAAAACTTTTTTTTCATTGGATGATTCACTTATTTACCTTCTAGGAGGTTGATATGAAATATATTCTCCTTGAATTTAACATCTTATTGGATGGTTTGAACGTACCACGGTACAAATTATGTATATTATAAATTTGTATTGATGGACAATATGCTTCCCCTCTCACCCCACCCCTCCCAAGCAAAAAATTATCTCTGAGTGACGTTAACTGAAATGTTTCATCCGACACCTATAAGTATCCTAGCTTTGATTTCTTAGATTTGATTCAGCTCTAGACTATAGTCCTGCAACAGTGTGTTTTTTTTTTAATTCCCTGTTTATGAGATAAGAGGAAAGTTAAATGTATTCTCTCACTTTCACAGGCTTTTTTTTAAAAAACAATACAGATTAAAAATATTTGGTCGCCACCAGGAATCGAACCCAGGACCACTTGCTTAACACACTAGTGCTCTAAGCAAGCGGTCCTGGGTTCGATTCTCAGTGGCAACCAAATATTTTTAATTCTGTATGGTTTAAAAAGCCTGTGACAGTGAGAGAATACATCCTATGAGTAAATGAAGGCTGAGAAAGAAATTGTGAAGAGGAAAGTTCCTAGTATTGGGCAAGCCATATTTTAAGCAGTTATGTCATGTGATGTCCTTCTCTATGGTTAATTAGTATTACTTGCAGACACATCATTTGTATTGCTCAAAGTTCATATAGCTACTCATTGTATAATGGGTTTTGTTCCTCATACAGAGAAGTGCAGCTATTAGAGGAAAATAATTTTGATTTGTGGCTTCAATATTGCAAGGAGAACATATCAATGTTAAGGACACAACACTGCTGTTACAACTGGCGATATTGATAATAGATTTATAACTGCACATACCAATGCCGACTGCAACTGTCTTTGTTTTTGCTCAGACCCTAAGGGTAAAGATACAAAAGTACAATATCAACTGATGATTTGTGTTTTGCAACTGCTCTTTGCTCATGCCTTCACAGGTTGTGGCACAACCTCAAGAATTTTTGATGTTGAGTTGGTAAGAAGGCAATAATTCCAAAACCTTGCCAAAAATGATCAAATAATATCGCCATGTTCAATCATTATAGTGCGCTACAACATGCTCATAGAAGGTATCTTCAGCTAATCTCAACTAAGTCATTTGTTACATTGAAACATCTTCCTCCTACTGCAGCATTCACCTATTTTCACTGCCTTAGAGTCTACTACCAGTTGATAGCCTAGGTTGAACAGGAAGGTGGCAGGGATGTCACAAATTGGGGCTGAAGAAAAAATGACTATTTCCGCCTGAGATGTAGTTGTAGACATTAAGTATACCCTGTAATACTGTCTGTGGTGGCTGTTAGCTGCAAGATCCATACATGTACAACAGGCAGACTGGATTATGAATGACTAAATTGACTTTCACTGGAGGATTCTATACTTAGTGTATTTATATCAATCAAATAAAAGAAGCTAAGAAATTAGATGGTACCAGTAATTTCAGGTAGAAGTGAAATAGACTGAAGTTATAACCAGCAAATAGCATCTCATGAATAGTTGAACGTGATGTGGAACAGTACCAGAATCCATCAAAAAACCTTTTGTAGCAATATTTTAAGGTTTAAGATGTTTTTATCCTTAAAATGACAGGACTATACAATATTGGGCTGCCTTAGTCTTCTGTGGCTGGTAATTTCACTCCTTCAAGTTTTTCTCTGTATGTGCGTCCTGTGAACTGAACAATGCCAGGAAATAACTATTTAGAACTGCAAGATGGCCTTGAATAAACTCTAACAAAAGTTACTGCAGTATTTAGTGTAAGGTTCTGTATATAGTTCTATATATAGTTAGCCACCCCTTTTCACGTGAACGTTTGATTTACTCACGCATCAATTGCCATTAGTTCACATGACTAAATTGTTTCCAGTTTTTTATCAAGTGCATTCCTCGTTTACCATGCTTGTGATTGCACCAACTCAACTTGACCATACTGTATAGCTTTTGTGGGCAACACCCCCTATCGGCACGTTCAAATCACGTGAGCAAATTTCGGGAAGTTAGCTGAGATCATTTCGGGAAGTTAACCAAGTTAACGGAGTTGCTGGGAGTGGAGATTCACGTTGAAAATGTACAGCTAGTTAATTCATTCATTGTGTACTATACGGTTTTTATTGCTCGAGCTATTTTGATGCCTGATTGGAATGAGATGATTTTGTAACAGCTAGCTAGTATATAGTAGCACTGAGGGTTCCATCTATGGTGCTTCATATTATCTGCATTCCCTGTGTTTGGTATACTAAACTCAAAACTCTTGTAAATTTATATAAGGAATGCAGTAAAATTTTGTTAAAATTGCATTCATTTGTAGCATTAAAACATGAAATAACATTTATAAATAGGAACAACATAATGTATCATGAGTGGTCAATAGTTCATTAATTCTCATACCCACTCTTTTAATGACTAGGCATTGCAAATTAATTTCCAATCATCACCTACATAAATTATTCTTCTAAGATATTATGGAGCCTATTATTTGTTAACCAATTATGCCAAAAATATTAGAATTATATAATAACAAATTTAATTAATTCAGAATTGATATTTGAACATGGTTATTGCTACAAATATAAAAAAATATTCTTGAAATTGCTGCTGATGAGAGACAGTAAAGCACGTGATAGAATCATGTTTCTCACATTGCATTACCGTTGTCTTTTATTACCAACTGGTTTAATGAAACTGAAGTGCCTATTATTCACGGATTGTTTTTGGACTACAATGAAACTGGTATATTTCTAAATAGCCACACAATACAATTTTCATGTTTGCTGCTGAAATTACTGTATCTCCATGCATAAGATTAGATCATAAATGAAGATGTATTGAACCAATATACAGAGCCTGTACTTTTTAACTAGTCAAACAATGGAACTGAAATCATATTTTATAAATACTATCTAGTGTTTTTGTTGAGTTTGCTAAAAGGTAAGGCAGATGTCAAAACATGTTTACAAGATCAGTCAGGGCTTTTATCCACTGTTTATTTTGAAAGCTATGTTAAAGCTTATTGACAAACCATGCTAATTAGTGGGACAGAATGCAGTAATAATAATAATATACATAATATATAACTATATGTACATTATAATGTATGGTGCATATATAATTATGTACCTTTTAGAATAATAAAAAAGTAAAAATATTTGCTCTTATAAGAACGACAACAACAATGCTATACAATACTTTATATAAGAACGTATACATGCCACCAGCATGTAATGATAGTAGTAGTCTTAGTAGTTTTGTGCACTCGTAATATTATTATTTCATCAGTATATTTATCAATGCATATACAGTTATAATAACATAATATTTAACTGATCTGAATTGTTGTATACGTTTGTAAAGGGGAATATGTGACAATTCATGTATATCCTTTACAAGGATAAAATTCTCGTTATTTACTGATATTACACAAAAGTGGGAAATTGAGCTGTAGCTCTCTATCTTTCTAGTATCTAACACTTGATACATTAAATCTATGAGATTACAGATGTATTTTTTTGTTAAAAAAAAATGTTTGTGCAATGATCAAAGATATTAATTATTAAATGCTCAAATAATATGGATTTCACTGCCTCCTATTGAATGACATGAATAATTTATCGAGGGATATTTCTTCAGTATAGCTCATAAAACATTATACATACAGTGATGCATGCTTGCCACATGTATATTTTTATCACCTTAGAATTGGAGTGAAATTGCATATTCAGTTAAAATTATTCAGGTATATGACATACTAAAGAGCAAAACATTTTTTAAATATATACCTGTATTTATAATCTCTTTCAGAAAATTTCTTAAAAAATACATTTGTAATGTTAACCTTACCACCTTGTCCAATAAAATTTAGAGAATATGATAAATATTTCTTGGAAGCAAAGTGGGTGAAAGCAAGATTAAATGAATAATTAGAAAATCAAAATAAAGGTACATTAATTATTGAGCTCAAAAAAAAAATTAGAAAAAAAAAAAAAATCCACCTCATGCACGTGTAAACTGAAGATTGGAGTATTTTATCTTTATATTATATCAACTACACATGTACTTGGATTGTATAATAGATGAAATGATGTCAGGACTTTTATATTTCTAAGTCAATTGTTTGCTCATGCTTGTAATTGTGAATTATTATTGTTTAATTTACTTATGCTTCAAATTCATTTTTTTTATTCTGTAAAGTAAAATAACCCATTTTGCTTTTATTCCAAATGGTTTTGGTCTCATAATTGCTTCATTCTCTTAATATAACCCATATAGCTCAAACTTAGCTGTATAAGCAAATGTTATCAAGGCTTACTGATAGATCGTCTATTTATAGCTTTATACTGTTCACATGAAGTTTCAGTATGCATGCGTATGTGAGCCCTGCTATCAGCATGCAGCAAGTCCTGGTGAAGATAGCCAGTAAGTTATGATAGAAAATTTGAACTGTTATATTCACTTTGAACAAGCCCGGTGAGAGCGACTTAAGTGTGTTTTTATTTTCCAGAGCAAGTCACTGACTTGTTGAAGTTGGTATTGCTATATGTACCATTGTATATGAGCTGCAGTTCAATTGGGAGTTTTATGGTGGTGTACAACAATATGTAGAGCTCCAGCAGTATTAGAACTCTCTGGTACAGACATCTTTAGTCAAATCTTGTTTACAAGTATTTCCATGAATAATGAGAATTTACAAAGTTTGCTTTAGGTTGAGTATACATTTTAAACTAACCCATACCTAACCAACAATGTTTTGTTTTTTTAAAGTAAAATAAATATATTTAGCTAATTGTATATTGCCATTAACAATACTACTTTGCTTATTGTAAAAAAAAAAAGTATAAATAGAAAAAAAGAAAAGAAAATCATCCTCATGCACGTGTAAACTGAAGATTGGAGTATTTTATCTTTAATATATCAACTACACATGTACTTGGATTGTATAATAGATAAAATGGTGTCAGGACTTTTATATTTCTAAGTCAATTGTTTCCTCATGCTTGTAAATGGTTTAATTTACTTATGCTTCAAATTCATTTTTTTAATTTTTGTAAAGTAAAATAACCCATTTTGCTTTTATTCCAAATGGTTTTGGTGTCATAATTGCTTCATTCTCTTAATACAACCCATATAGCTCAAACCTAGCTATATAAGCAAATGTTATCAAGGCTTACTTATAGATTGTCTATTTATAGCTTTATACTGTTCACATGAAGTTTCTGTATGCCTGTGTGTGTGAGCCCTGCTATCAGCATGTAGCAAGTCCTGGTGAAGATAGCCAAGTTTTGATAGAAAATTGAAACTGTTGTATTCACTTTGAACAAGCCCGGTGAGAGCGACTATTTGTACCATTGTGTATGAGCTGCAGTTCAATTGGGAGTTTTATGGTGGTGTACAACAATATGTAGAGCTCCAGCAGTATTAGAACTCTCTGGTATAGACATCTGTGTAATGTTTGTCAAATCTTGTTTACAAGTATTTCCATGAATAATGAGAATTTACAAAGTTTGCTTTTGGTTGAGTATACATTTTAAACTAACCCACACCAATCAACAATGTTTTTTTAAAAAAGTAACATAAATACATTTAGCTAATTGTATATTGCCATTAACAATACTACTTTGCTTATTGTAAAAAAATGAGTTTTTTTTTGAGCTCAAATAACCTGAAGTAGACGAAGTTTTGCAAAGAATATTTTTAGATACTTCCGTTAAAAATTTCAATGGTACATAAAAAAATCAGGTCAGATGTTTTAGGAATGCATTCCTTAAATGACAAAATTACTAATAAAATAGACAAAAATACTGGATTAAAACATTAAATTCTTAATTTAATTAACCATTTAATCACTACACATAATTTTTTTAACCTTATCTATTACATAATAATTTTTCTGTCTAGGCTTTTTGGCTTAGATAAGGTGGAACTATGGCATTTTAGGCTTAGATAGGATGGAACTATGGCTTTTTAGGCTTAGATAGGGTGGAAACTAGGCTTTTTAGGTTTAGATAGGGTGGTACTATGGCTTTTTAGGCTTGTTACTTAGTGAGAAATAATGGTCAATTCTGTATCTAAAATACAAAAAGGAGGATACCTTGTTATTTCCAATGTTTGAGAAATCAGTACACCATGTACTAGTCAAAAATTGTTTTGTTGTAGCCTACCAATCTATAAACTTATAGGTGACCTCCATCAGAATCACTCTCTCATGCAGATATGTTGTTTTTATATACACTGGTTTATACATAATGGATGAATTTCATGATCAGAATATCTTCCAGATGGCATTTTGGGCTAGAACTATGTTTTTTAGGTTCAACAATGACTTTGTAAACTGGGACTATGGATTCTGACAGTAAAGCATGATTTTGGTAGCCATAGCAGTGCAGGGGTAAATTTCAACAGCAATAGCAATTCAGAAACCTTTAGATTTTAAAGTAATAGTCATCTATTCTTTTTTTAATAGTACTAGTGTAAAAACAATAGTCACCGCTTATAAAGTCATAGTTCTAGCCTCCTATAAAGTTGTAGTCCTTAGCTAAATGTCATAGACCCAGCCTAATAACCCACAGTAGTCCCAGCCTAATAAGCCATAGTCCCAGCCTAATAAGCCATAATCCCAGCCTAAAAAGCCTTAGTTCCAACCTAATAAGCCATAGTGCCAGCCTAAAAGCCATAGTCCCAGCCTAAAATGACATAGCTGTAAATTATAAAAAAGCCTAAAAAGCCATACTTCCTGCTTATCAAAGCCTCAAAAGCGTCATCATGAAACCCCACCCACAGCAGGAAGTAAAATTTTTAAGGAAGCTAAATAGTGGTGCTAATAGAAGCTTCCATATAGTTTCAAATGGCTTTGGGCTATGTTTATACATGATATGATGGTACTTTTCTTGGTATTTGCAGTAAATGTTGTTTTTCACTGCAATTACCCTTTAATAATTTACGTCCTGTCAATTTGCATGCTCATAGCATAAAAGGGACATGTTGAGGAGTTTCTTTTATAGCAGGAGCCATTTAAGAAAGGATGACCTCTATACTGTTTTTATTGAATTTACTGATCGTGGCTAATGGAGGTCAGTGATAGCTTCCTAGGCATTAATGATATCATGTATATACATAACATTATGTAAATAAGTTTTTAGTCATATATATCATAAGTTCATTTGTATTATATTAAATGGATTATATAATATAAGAAATGTAAACTGTGGCTGTTGATAGCTACTACGTCTTGAGGGTAGCTTTAGATTTTATTAGAGAACTTGTACATCTTGTACATAAAGTTAATACAATGTCAATGCATTAGGAGTAAAATGTTCTTTATACTTTGCACAGAAAAAATAAATTAAGAACATTTTTAATATTATGAATAATATTTGTGCAAATATTGTATCGACATTAGTGGACCGTAATAGACATGACAAAATCAAAGTTATTGTGCTTTTAGAATAGGCTGCAAATGTTTTTTCTTTTGCACAAATGTAATTTCTGTGGTAACTATATGAAACTACTTTATAAAAAAAATGAGATGAGAACCACACAAGGCTATACAAAAAGAGTAGCTATGAAATCTTAAATGACTTAGAGATGAGCCATTTCCTTTTCCCAAAAAGGCTTGAACTAGTGGCTGGTGCAATAATGAATTCCAACCACTTTCAATTATGAGTATTAAATGTTTACCTTTTAGAACTAGAATTATTAGAAGCTATTGCAATGCTTGTATTGATACAAAAGTGGTGGAAGTTCTACTTTGCATTAAGCTCTTCATTGTTAGAAAATTTGCTATTTACAAGAATATATAATTCAATTCAATCATTGTAGTATGTGTTGAAATGTTGCACAGACAGACAAAGAAGTTGTACAATAAAGGTTGTCTGTAGCCATTTGAGACATAAGGCTCCAAGATTTTTAGCAAAAATTCAGGGACACATAACTATTAATTAATATGACCTTAATTAAAATCTACACCAAAATTATTTTGTTAGCTATATTTAGGTTGGTTTGTCTAAATATAGATTATTATAAAGTAAAACATAAGTGTATGACAAGAAAGTTGAGTACTTAGAAATAAGCTAAGAGCAGTTAAACGTAACAAAATAAACATGGGAAAACTAACAGAGATACATATACTGTCACTGTTAACCTCTTGGAGTTCTTCTAGTACTTCCCTCTGTAAGACGACAGCGTAAACTTGGTACTTACATTATAAGGGGATAGATATATTTATACATAGCAACGAAGTTAGCTAGATATTATAAAAGTCCAATGTCAACCTGCTGTATACCTATAAATAACCTTACATCATGATTCAGACTGTCCAAGTGTTACAGCTCTGGTCTCTTTGACACTCGAACTAATATAGTTATTATGTTGAAAATTATTTATAGCTAAACTCACATTATGACACCTAACCTAGTCTATACTGAAATTCTTATGTGTCATTTCTACACATCATCAAATTTGAAAAGAAACTAGGACTGCATAGAAAAAAATTCAAGCTATTAAATGTTTACAATGATGAACACAATTAATACCAATGTATTTTAGCCTTTTAAATTGGTAATTTGAACTCTGACAATAGATCACTTTCTTCCAATTAATTGTAAACAGGAATTGAACACAGCTTTTGAGTCAACTGATTGCATTATGTTACTTAAATCTGCAAAAATTTACTAGCTTCCTATTCTCTTAATCATGTATACTGTAGTTGTGTAAATAGTCTTCTTACAGTTTAACTGATAACTGTTATTCTGCTCGATTTTGTAAGTTTTAGTTATAATCATGTGAGGTGAATTTATAGTACAACACATAGTTCTCCAAACTAAAAATTAAAAAAAATATTAAGAAATAATATGCTAACATTGCTAACGTTATAAAGAGAGACAAATAGAAAACATTATTACCTGGTTTTTATTTTTTATTCATTTTCAGAATTATTCTTTAACATTGGATCAAGAACACTTCATAATGGAGATTATGTAAATATTGCTGATATAGGAGGTCAACCTTCTCATCGTAGTGATCCTGGAAAAACATTAATATGTAACACTACCAATATCAATATGAAATGTTGTAGAGGTAGGGAGAGTGGAATGGGAGCTATTGGGAACTGGTATCCTCCTACAGGACCTCCTGTTATTACATTAGCAAATTTAGGACAGACTACAGATACATTGTACAGAGTACTGTATACTCAACAAGTTCGTTTGGCAAGTATTGGAGCTCCAGTTGGACCACTGGGAATATATACATGTTCAGTACCTAATACTAATGGAAACCTTGTCAATGCAACTATTAATATCATCAATATATTATCTGGTAAATAATGTAGCTAGATTATTTTTGTTTTCTTTTGTTTCATACTTTGATGACGCAAATTTCACTCTAGCAAATTTGCAGTTGAAATTAATGTAAAGAGGTGAATTGCTTATCATCCGTTCCCATGCTCTGTACTACTGTCATGGTCATATAATAATGTCCTGTAAAGTGGCTCTAAAATGTTAAACGAAGTCTATCTAGCAAATTAAATATAAAAATATTGGGCATGAAAATGTCTGAGTGTGTGTGGCTTTAATTAAAATAAGGAACCCTTTTCCATAAATTCTAGATTCTCCACTTTAACCCACTCTCAAAATTAAATAAACATCACTAAATAGGTAGTGCCAATCAATAATAACAATCATACATTAAAGTATATGCTTAAATATATTTTGTACTGTTACAGTCACCTTTGACACTGTAATTTAACCCAACCTGCTATTCATATTTAGCTCCAGATATACCTATCTCTATAATGGAGAGCCAGTCACCAATTGCTCTTCGTGAGTACATCCTCACCTGTGTAGCCACACCTCCTTCTTCTTTAGAAGTGACTTCACCATCATATCAGTGGAGAAGAAATGGACAAGTTGTTCATAATCAGAATAATAGAGAACTGAACTTGAGTCCTCTGCCACTGAGTGAAGATGGTGCACAATATACTTGTCAGTACACAGCCTCTTCAGTATATGTCAACAATGTGAATGTTACCAGTAGTACACATACAATAGTACTTACATGTAAGTAATAATTGTAATAGTAGTAGTAGTACAAGTTTGTCGCTTCAGCCAGCATGTATCAATGTCAACTAACAATAGATTGCACCTTATGATAGCATATAAATGGTAATATTAGTGAAAATATAATTACGTTATTTCTATCCAACTTGAAATGAACCTTAACATACCCATATTTAATGTATTTAGTGGAATTATTAAGCAGTCCTCCTACAAACATACAAGGAACAGTTCAACAAACTTCAGTGATGCTCACATGGACACAGTCAGATATTGATGCAGTGCAAAATTACACCATAAGTTACACTAGAACTGCAGGATGTTCTGATGCTCCAAGTGGAAGCCAAACAATCTCAGGATCCATGAGGATGTATACTCTATCTGGTTTACAAGAAAACATAACATATAACATCACTATAGCAGCAATGAATACTATAAATAGATTATCAGCTACTGAATCATTCACTACTCTCACAGCTTGTATGTTGAGCTAAATATATAGTACTTATCACATGAGTCAGAATAGGCTAATATATTTTCATGAGCCAGAGATGAATTAAAATAAAGCGAAGGTGAAATATCTAGACCTGTCACTCTAGCAAGTGTAATAGGTAGTTTATTATAAGCTAGATATCTTCACTGAAATAATTTTGTCTAGGGTTTGTAATCTGGGTGTGAAGTTTGCCATAAAACTATCTCCATGAACCCCAGCTGATAGTTTAGCAGCTGCTCTAACCTGGTTGGGTAGGCTTCCCCAGTGGAAGGTCTAGTAAGCCAGGCCAGGTTGCTATAACTACTATGGTAATGCACTTGCACAAGTCAGTCTTGAGATAACACCTTGTGATAAATAACTCAAGGGGCATGGACCTAGTAATAGCATTGTGGAGATATCTGGTGTGGAATATATATATGTTAACCTTGTCATTCATGATTGCTCATGCTCACCTCCCCACACTTTACCCTCCATAACCATTACTGGAAGGAGCGGGATCAGTAATGCGCAGGGTCCTCACTTCCAGCCAATAGTGGGAACCAGGTCCTGCACCCTACCTACTAGCACATCCTCACTAGCACCTGCCAGCACATTCCTTACCAATCCCTACCAGCATATCCTCACTAGCCCCTGCTCGTAGCTACTGCTTTCCTCCCTACTTGATCCTTCACCTCACATGCAGATTGCCCCTTATATCATTACTTTCCTGATTCCTTATTTGTTTTAGGGAGTGTATGTTTGTAAAATCCTCAAATCCACCTTTACAAATTCCTAATTAGGACCAGACCTGTCCCCTGCTACACAATGCATGTAGCTGGAAGAGAAGAGCAGTGGCCCCTGCGCTATCATACTCCGAAGAGTGGAGTTAATGTTGTATATGCATTCTGTATCAATTTATACAACCCTACTGACTCTAATAATACTTATGCTACACACACGACCACACGTTTAAGTCATGTTTTCATTTTGAAATCCTAGTTTCTATTTATGCCTCAATTATTGTTAGATAATCTATACAACACATACGACCATGATTACATGTCATGTGGGCCAAATTAAAAACCCAGTATCTATTAACACATCCCTATTGTCAGGTAACCACCAATAATATATTTGCTACATATATTAAACTATAGCCTCAGGAGTGGGTGGGAGAGGCAAAAAATGTCAGCACAGGCCTACCACTTTCATAAACTATTTTAACTCACCTCATGAAAGCTAGTAGTCTTGACCAGGTGCTACAGATACGCAATTGCTGCCACGCCTTGCAAGTTCCCTGGCAACTATACTTACCAATCTATAATTCCAATGTTAACCTCTTTTAAACTCATTTAGATTACATATGCCCCTTAGATCATTACCTTCATGGTTCCTTATTTGTTTTGGGGAGTTTATGTTTGCAACATGCTCCAGTGACTAAAAGCCACACTCCCCAAACCCATATACACTGATTCCCAAGTAACACTCACAAGTGTAACAATAATCTACAGCCTCTATCTATCCCTCCATAGTTGTGGAATAAGTTGTTAATACATCACACAACTTCTACATAATATACAGTGCACCCTTCATAGTCCTTACCATTTCTATTATCATTATATCAATTACTATTCAACCCAAACATGAAGACGAAAATCATAACAGCAAACACAACTTCTCAGGTTTTATTTTCACTCACCTCTGGCTCGTGAAAATAAATTAGCCTGCTCGTGAAATATTTTGCCATATCAAACTTTGACTCATGCAATAAGTGCTATATGTTATAATATACTCATATATTTCCCCCAAAAATATTTACAAATTGTGGAGGTATACATTATATACATTTTGTTAAAAAATCTGAATACACTTGTACAACAAAGATATATATATATATATATTTAATTTTCTTCTTTCTGTAATGAATTGTATTTGTAGCTCCAAGTGGCACAGTTCAAGAAATACTATTGGAAGGTAACAGACACACTAGTATTTCTATTTCATGGCAGCCAGTGGATTGTCTACAACAAAATTCTCCAATTACAAGCTATAAAATTCGCTATACTGAGACTTCTACTACTACAGGACCAGTGACAACTACTAACACATCATTTGTAGCTACTTCATTATTCCCTGGCACTTCCTACACCTTTGAAATAGCAGCTGTTAACAAAGATGGTGATGGGCCATATCAACAATTCATAGCATCAACAACTCATCCATCTACTGGTATGGTAATATTGCAATCATTAATTGGTTTAGCAACCATTTACTTTTTGCCTTAGTTGATGTATTACTAAAAGGTCATTATTTTTTCCTAACAACAGTATTATAATGATAGAGAAGTTAGCTAGCTAATATAAAAGTTATCAAGTTGTGATCCTTCATAAAAACTAGATTGAAACTTTCTCACTAAAAAAAAAGGGGTCTAAGGAGAAGCAAAGGCAAATGTGAAAAAATCCTCAGTTGTCGTTGAGGAAGTGAACCCAGGACCCCTAGCTTTAGCTACCCGTGCATTTTACATTTATTATATTGAGTAGTACTGCTTGCTGCAGTTCCATACTCTACAGACCACCTATTATGTGCCACCAAACAACATTTTTATTGTTGACCAAAAACACCTACTTCTCCGGAGCACTGGTGGCTAAAGCCTGGAGTCTTGAGTTCAATTCCCCGGTAAAAACTGTTATTATTTTACATTATTCCTTAGCTTCTCTTTAGGCCCCATTAGGTGAGAAATTTTGTATAAGTTCAATGTTAAGCTGCTTGATAGCTATAAATAAGCTTACATAATGATTCAGACTGTCCAAGTGGTACAGCTCTGGTCTCATTGATATCGAACTAATACAATTATAGTGTTAATTACTCACATAATGGCACCAAACCTAGTATCTACTTTAATTTTTCAATTGCGCTGTGTTTGATATATCCAATAAATGCAAAAATAATTTGGAGAGCATCAATTCTTTGTGTCTGAACTTCTTCTCTTCTTTATTAAGTGGACAATCAACAACTTCAAACATAAGAAATATATTTAACAATAATAAAAAACATCATTAATCTATTGATGATTGTGTAAAACAACACCTAACATATTTTATATTGTAACTTCATTAGACATGAAAATGTCTGAGTGGGTGTGGCTTAAATTAAAATAAGGAATTTGTTTATTGACCCAGTAACCCAGTCTCAACATTAAATACATATCACTAAATAAATAATGACAATCAATCATAAGGTATACAAATAATAATAAAAAAATACAGTATATACTTCAATCTATTTTGTATAGTTACAGTCACCTCAGTCACTATTACTCCACCCAACCCTAGTGGAGTAGCTGGTGTAGATGATGTTACTCTCACATGTACTGGAACTCTATCAGGACCTGCGATAGCTAGAGTTCAATGGACAGGACAAATGATGCGTACTCCACCACTGGCTACAGCTCCATCTACTACAGTCAGGGATTCATTAGTACTAACTCGAGTTAGACAATCCTATGCTGGAACTTATATATGTACTGTAACTATTGGATCATCTAGTATGAGTAGATCTGTATCATTAGCAGTTACAGGTGAGTTTATCATTTTAATATGTGAGATTTATTTTATGCTGCTATACATATATTTAGCTCCAACTATACCTATCTCTATAATGGAGAGCCAGTCACCTGTTGCTTTTCGTGACTACATCCTCACCTGTGTAGCCACACCTCCTCCTCCTTTGGAAGTGACTTCACCATCATATCAGTGGAGAAGAAATGGACAAGTTGTACCAAATCAGAATAATAGAGAATTGAACTTGAGTTCTCTGCCACTGAGTGAAGATGGTGCACACTATACTTGTCAGTACACAGCCTCTTCAATATATGTCAACAATGTGGATGTTACCAGTCCCACACATACAATAGCACTTATGTGTAAGTAATAAGAGTAGTAATGCTAGTATTAATATTAGTACACTTTTCTTGCATGTGTCAGCATTATCATTGTCAATTAATTATAGACTGCACTTTATGATTGAATATAATCTGTAATTAAGTGCAACTGGAAATGCACCTTAGTACCTATATTTTATAACTTTAGTAAGCAGTCCTACAAACATACAAGGAACAGTTCAACGAACTTCAGTGATGCTCGAACAAAAAACTTAAATATATTACACGCTGACATTGCTAAAGTTAAATGAAGAAATGTTATCAGGTATTTATTGTTCTATTAATTTGCAGACTTATTCTTTAGAATTGGAACAAGAACACTTGGTGACGGAGATTCTGTAAACATTACTGATATAGGAGGTCAACCTCGTGATCGTAATGATCCTGGAAATACATTAATATGTAACACTAGTAAAGTCAATATGGCATGTTGCAGTAGTTCAGAGACTAGAATGGAAGCTATTGGTAACTGGTATCCTCCTACAGGACCTCCTGTTATTACATTAGCAAATTTAGGACAGACTACAGATACATTATACGGAGTAGAGCATGCTCAACAAGTTCGTCTGGCAAGTAGAGGAGCTCCAGTTGGACCACTGGGAGTATATACATGTTCAGTACCAAATAGTAATGGAATTCTTATCAATGCCACTATTAATGTCGTCAATATATTATCTGGTAAATAGTGTAGCTAGATTATTTCTGTAGTGTTTTGTTTTATTTTATATTTTGATGGTGCAAACTTCACCATAGCAAAATTGCTGCTGAAATTAATGCAAAGAGCTGAATTGATTGTAATCTATTCCCATGCTCTATAATACTGGCATGGTCATCATGTAATGACTCTCTAGCAAATTAAATAATCAAATATTTTATTATATCAGATCACTTACATCATTTTACCTGTTCTTTGCAGTTGTAGAAATGACACTTTAATTTGTTGCATAAAATAAACTTCTGAGTGACAATGCAACATTCTTGAGTGTCATTAAAAACTGAAATTTACTAGTTGGTTTACTCATGTTAGATGAACTATAAAGTAGTGTACAATATTTGAAAATTTTATTGAAACAATTATAGAGATGTCTTTATGCGACGTTGTACTACAGTGTGTAACTCAAAATATAAAAAAAAAACACATTCAATTAAACTGATTTTACTTCATTAATGTTTGTAGTAAGATCTGTCTCAATATCTCCTATCAACCCAGAAGTTGTAGCTGGAGAGTCTCTAACATTAACATGTACTGCTACTATAACTGGTAGAGGAACTCCATCATTTACTTGGGCTGGTCAAGTATCTCATGGTCCACTGCAAGGTCAGGCTGTTCAAGGAAATACAAACACATTCACAGATATGTTGAGAATAGAGAGAGTGAGCCAACACAATGCATCTGTACAATGTATGGCTTCAATTAGCAGTTCTACTCTTGTGACTTCAGTCACTTTTTCAGTGTCAGGTAAATCTATAATCAATGTATAAATATTAATTTATAGTATTCAATGTTACACAGTTCCCAGAACATCAGCCACCATTACAGAGAGTAGAGTGTCAACAGTTTCATTCAATTACACACTCACTTGTAATGTGAATATTCCATCAACATTAATGATAGCATCATATACATGGATGGAGGGAAATACTCTATTGACAGGACAGAATACTCATCAGTTAGCACTACAATTAACTCAGAATACAACACTGTATACCTGTCACTATTCAGCTACATCTATATATCTTGTGAATCCTGTTATTGGAATGAGTCTGCCACATGAAGTATTAATAATTGGTAAGTATAACAGAACCATGTAGATAATGTACAGTGGTGTAGGAAGATGTTTTGGTAAAGGGGCTCCAAGGGCATGTTTCTTTGAAATTTAAAAGTGTTCATGTGAAAAATCACCTCATTAGATTGTGCCCCAAAATTATGGGGGCACCAACCCCACGAACCCCCCTTTTCCTACGCCATCGATGTATAATTGTGTAGCTACTTATTATATGGTTGTGTATTAAACATAGCTGGAATCAATTAGCAAGGTCATTGACAGAAGGGATTTAAGTGTGTTGAAGTAAACTTCCTACTTGGAGAGTCTAACTCGCAGCTTGTACATATTGCTATATGTGGTTCTCTATTAATGCTTACTCTCATTCACATATGTAATGGACAAGTAGAAGGTATTATTTCAAATGTTGTGATAAAACTAGTGGATGTTTTTAAAATTTGGAAATAGGTTGTTGTATTGAATTAAAAAACAAATCAGCAGTCTCCTATCCATTAGAACTAATCAGTATTTTCTGTGCACACATTTTTGAAATGCAATGTATAGAGTACTTAGCATAAGCAGAGATAATATTTTGACTTCATATTGTTTATAATGCTCTTTGTTTGTTTTGTATGTCTTTTAGTTTGACTGGCTAGTTTGCTAGATAGTTTGCTCTGGCATACATCTACATGGTCTGATTCAATTAGAGTTATTAAAGCCTCCTGTATTAGATAAATATAAAAATGACAATAATGATTGAAATACTGAGATTTGACTAAAAGAGTAACAAATATGTCAAGTTTAGAGCTGTAATGGTCCCATTGACCTGTTTTGTAAGTAGGATCACCAAATTGAATAGGAGAAAGTCATTAGGAAATTTACATAAGTGCTTACCTCTTTCAGCTCAAAATATACAAAAATTACCACCTTTACTCAATTTCTTAATTGGCATGCGACTTACAGACACAAACAGACATTTTAGAGGGTTGAGCTTTTTTTTGAGCAAAAGATGATGAGCAGCGAATTCAAATATCATTAGTTGTGAGCTGGTCTTGCAGTTTTGATTTAGGTATCATTGGGCTTTAAGAGGTTGGTGTCGTTTTAAAATAGAAATCTCTGGCTATTTGAAGTATCTCTGGCTGATAGCAGCCACATCTTAGTGAAGTGACTATTATAAAGACACTCCAACTAGTCAGTTTGCTGACAATTTTCATACTGAGTTTTCGATTGGTCAGTTAAATCTTCATCTCAGAACAATTTATCCCGAAAATTGTGCACAATTGAAAATGTAGAATTTCTTATACAATAGTGTGCTGTGTTTGTTATATTCAATAAATGCAAAGATTTTGAGAGCATCAATTCTTTGTGTCTGATCTTCTTACCTTAGCTCTTCTTTATTATGTGGACAATCAGCAACTTCAAACATAAAATAAAACACTTGAATATTGAAAATCATCATTACTTTCTTCACGACTCTTTAAAACAACACCTAAAATGAAACTGGAAATATCACATTGTAATTTATTAGGCATGAAAATGTCTCTGAGTGGGTATGGCTTAAATCATAATAAGGAATTCGTTTCCATAATTTCTAAATTTTCCCTGCAACTCACTCTCAAAATTAAATACCTATCATTAAATAAACTAGTGGTGCACTCGAATAGCGCAAATGCATGGCGAGCGAGTAAATATATGAGTATAGGTAAAGATGATTTGTGAAGGAAATCACTAAATAATAGCAATGATTAGGCATGAAGAGTTAACAACAACAGAATTACCTGGATAAACTTCGAAAGCAGTGGCAAAGAAGCGCAGCTTGACAAAGACTTCACAATTGTTTCAAGGAGAGAGTAGCTATAAACTTTTTAAGAGAGTAGCTATAAACTTTTTGGTTGAACCAAAGTTGTGTAAGGCAGTGCAGCAGGATTCTCCGCACTCGTTAATTAAAAATTTCTGAAACTGTGAACGCTTTACCTAACTTACGTAATTAGAAGCGCGGGCGAAATTTTTGACGTACGCATACATACCTATATATATATATATATCTGAAATCTCAATTGAACACGACTGAGAGTCAGCTTCGCTCGCTTCGCTCGCTCGCTGAATAATATACAATCAACGATAAGGTACACAAATAATAATCATAAAGTAAACTAGTGATGTGCTTGAGCACAAATTGCGAGCGAGCCTAAAGACTATACTATTTTTATATGAATGATTTTGACTTCTAACACTGAAGCTACTGAAAATAAGGTCCAGTTTTAAATTTCGCATACACGGTAAAGGGATTTCAGTGCCATAGTAACAACTCTCTGCAACTGCTTGAATTGAAGGAAAAAAACAACAACAAAACAATACACGTTATTTAAAAGTTTTCTTTGTGATATTCTTTAGCTAAGTAGTGGTTGTAACACACAATGCTTTGACACTACCTACAGACTTACCTTCGTGGTAGTCTAGTGGACAATGTATTTTCAAGTAAATACTGTTGCGCACGGCTTATAACCATGACAAAGAGCGCATTGACTTACCACCGCCACTAACTGGAATACAAATGGAAGTCCCTTAAGTTTTCAAGTTTTAACTGCACCCGCAAAATCAATTTCTAGGGTGATGATACGGGTACTGATCGATAAACCAGAGGATTCTGTTTAGTGCAATTTGGGATGGGGTCGACCACGTAACTAACACAAAAACGCGAGGGTCAAAGTACAAAATGACATACGTACGTCCAAATATATATACAAATAAACAAACATCCCCGATTTTTTCATTTTTACCCCTGTAAGTGTCTCGCTCGCTACGCTCGCTCGCCAATAAACTATATTATACTTTAATCTTTTTGGTACAGTTACAGTCACCTCTGTCTCTATAACTCCACCCAACCCTAGAGGAGTAGCTGGTGAAGATAATGTTACTCTCACATGTACTGGAACTCTATCAGGACCTGCTATAGCTAGAGTTCAATGGACAGGACAAATGATGCGCACTCCACAACTGGCTACAGCTCCATCTACTACAGTCAGGGATTTATTAGTACTAACTCGACTTAGACAATCCTATGTTGGAACTTATACATGTACTGTAACTATTGGAGCATCTAGTATGAGTAGATCTGTACCATTAGCAGTTACAGGTGAGTTTGTCATTTTAGTATGTGAGATTTATTTTGTGCTGCTCTACATGTTTAGCTCCAGATATAGCTATCTCTATAATGGAGAGCCAGTCACCTGTTGCTCTTCATGACTACATCCTCACCTGTGTAGCCACACCTCCTTCTTCTTTAGAAGTGACTTCACCATCATATCAGTGGGAAAGAAATGGACAAGTTGTTCATGATCAGAATAATATAGAATTGAACTTGAGTCCTCTGCCGCTGAGTGAAAATGGTGCACAATATACTTGTCAGTACACAGCCTCTTCAGTATATGTCAACAATGTGGATGTTACCAGTCCTACACATACAATAGCAATTACATGTAAGAAATAAGAGTAGTAATAACAGTCGTAGTAATACAAGTTTCTAGCTTCAGTCAAAAAAAGTGTACTAATACTGCAAGTGACCATAATAGTTAAGGCACTCTAACTGGTCAGTTTGCTCACAATTTTCATTCTTTACCTCAGAACACAGAAATAGTAGAATTTCTTATACAATAACTTGCGCTGTGTTTGTTATATCCAATAAATGCAGAAACAATTTGAAGAGCATCAATTCTTTGTGTCTTATCTTCTTACCTTAGCTTTTCTTTATTATGTGAACAATCAGCAGCTTCAAACATAATATAAAACACGTAACAATAATAAAAATCATTTCTTTCTTCATGATTCTTTAACACTAAACATGAGACTAGAAATGTTACAATAACTTCATTAAACTTGAAAAAGTCTGAATAGGTGTGGCTTAAATTAGAAAAAAGAACCCCTTTCCATAATTTTTTAGATTTTCCGCTGTAACACACACTCATAATAAAATATATATCAATAAATCAATAGTAACAACCTGAATCTTTCTTTGTACAGTTACAGTCACCTCTCTCACTATAACTCCACCCAACCCTAGTGGAGTAGCTGGTGTAGATAATGTTACTCTCACATGTACTGGAACTCTATCAGGACCTGCTATAGCTAGAGTTGAATGGACAGGACAAATGATGCATACTCCACCACTGGCTAGAGCTCCATTTAATATGGTCAGTGATTCATTAGTACTAACTCGAGTTAGACAATCTTATGGTGGAATTTACAAATGCACTGTAACTATTGGAGCATCTAGTATGAGTAGATCTGTATCATTGACAGTAACAGGTGAGTTTGTCACCTAAATAACGTGCGATTAATATTATGCTTCAATATCTACTTAGCTCCAGCTATACCGATCTCTATAATGGAGAACCTGTCACCCGTTCCTTTTCGTGACTATATCCTCTCATGCGTAGCCACACCTCCTTCTTCTTTGGAAGTGACTTCACCATCATATCGGTGGAGAAGAAATGAACAAGTTGTAGCCAATCACAATAATAGAGAATTTAACTTGAGTTCTCTGCCACTGAGTGAAGATGGGGCAAAATATACTTGTCAGTACACAGCCTCTTCAGTATATGTCAACAACGTGGATGTTACCAGTCCTACACATACAATAGCACTTACATGTAAGAAATAAGAGTAGCAATACTAGTATTAGTATTAGTACACGTTTCTTGCATATGTCAGCAAATGCACCTACATACAATATTTTCTGTCTTTAGTAAGCAGTCCTACAAACATACAAGGAACAGTTCAACAAACTTCAGTGATGCTCAAACAACAAATTAAATATATTACATGCTGACATTGCTAAAGTTCAATGAGGAAATGTTATCTGGTATTTATTGTTTTATTAATTTGCAGCCTTATTCTTTAGAATTGGAACAAGAACACTTGGTGATGGAGACTCTGTAAATATTACTGATATAGGAGATCAACCTCATGATCGTGAAGATCCTGGAAATACATTAACATGTGATACTACTAATGTAAATGTGGAGTGTTGTAGTAAATCAGACACTGGAATGGGAATGGGAGCTATTGGAAACTGGTATTTCCCCAATGGATCTCCTGTTCTTACATTAGCCAATTTAGGACAGACTACAGATTCATTATACAGAGTAGTTGCTGCTCAACAAGTTCGTTTGGCTAGTAGAGGAGCTCTAGTTGGACCACTGGGAACATATACATGTTCGGTACCTAATAATAATGGAATTCTTTTCAATGCCACTATTAATATCATCAATATATTACCTGGTAAATAGTGTAGCTTGATTATTTTTGTTTTGTTTTGTTTAATTTTATAGTTTGATGATGCAAACTTCATTATAACAAAATTGCTTCTGAAATTAATGCAAAGTGCTGAATTGCTTATAATCTATTCCCATGCTCTATAATACTGTCATGGTCATCATGTCTGGCAAAGCGACTCTAGAAAATTAAATAATCAAATATTTTATTATATCTGATCACTTCCATCATTTTACCAGTTCTTTGCAGTTGGTAGAAATGACACTTTAATTTGTGGCATAACATAACCTTCTGAGTGACAATGCAACATTCTTGAGTATCATTAAAGACTGCAATTTACTAGTTGGTTTATTCATGTTAGATAAAGTAGTGTAGAATATTTGAAAATTTTATTGAAACAATTAAAGAGATGTCTTTATGCGACATTGCATAAAAAAAAACAACGCAATCAATTAAAGTAATTTTTACTTTGTTAATGTTTGTAGTCAATTCTGTCTCATTATCTCCTAGGAGAAAGTCATTAGGAAATTTACATAAGTGCTTACCTCTTTCAGCTCAAAATATACAAAAATTACCACCTTTACTCAATTTCTTAATTGGCACGACTTACAGACACAAACAGACATTTTAGAGGGTTGAGCTTTTTTTTGAGCAAAAGATGATGAGCAGCGAATTCAAATATCATCAGTTGTGAGCTGGTCTTGCAGTTTTGATTTAGGTATCATTGGGCCTTAAGAGGTTGGTGTCGTTTTAAAATAGAAATCTCTGGCTATTTGAAGTATCTCTGGCTGATAGCAGCCACATCTTAGTGAAGTGACTATTGTAAAGACACTCCAATGAGTCAGTTTGCTGACAATTGTCGTACAGAGTTTTCAGTTAAATCTTTATCTCAGAACAATTTATCCCGAAAATTGTGCACAATTGAAAAAGTAACATTTCTTATACAATAAGTGTGCTGTGTTTGTTATATTCAATAAATGCAGAGATTGTGAGAGCATTAATTCTTTGTGTCTGATCTTCTTACCTTAGCTTTTCTTTATTATGTGGACAATCAGCAATTTCAAACATAAAATAAAACACTTGACTATTGAAAATCATCATTACTTTCTTCACGACTCTTTAAAACAACACCTAACATGAAATTGGAAAGATTACATTGTAATTTATTAGGCATGAAAATGTCTCTGAGTGGGCATGGCTTAAATCATAATAAGGAATTTGTTTCCATAATTTCTAAAAAAATTTCCCTGTAAACCGCTCTCAAAATTAAATACATATCACTAAATAAATAATATACAATCAATGATAAGGTACACAAATAATAATACAAAATTAAAGTATATACTTCAATCTATTTTGTACAGTTGCAGTCACCTCTGTCACTATAACTCCACCCAACCCTAGTGGAGTAGCTGGTGTAGATGATGTTACTCTCACATGTACTGGAACTCTATCAGGACCTGCTATAGCTAGATTTGAATGGACAGGACAAATGACGCATACTCCATTACCGGCTACAGCTCCATCTAGTATGGTGACAAATTCATTAGTACTAACTCGAGTTAGACAATCCTTTGCTGGAACTTATACATGTACTGTAACTATTGGAGCATCTAGTATGAGTAGATCTGTATCATTAGCAGTTACAGGTGAGTTTGTCATTTTAATGTGTGAGATTTATTTCATGCTGCTATACACATTTAGCTCCAGATATACCTATCTCTATAATGGAGAACCAGTCACCTTTTGCTCTTCGTGACTACACCCTTACCTGTGTAGCCACACCTCCTTCTTCTTTGGAAGTGACTTCACCATCATATCAGTGGAGTAGAAATGGACAAGTTGTACTAAATCAAATAAACAGAGAATTGAACTGGCATTCTTTGCCACTGACTGAAGATGGTGCACAATATACTTGTCAGTACACAGCCTCTTCAGTATATGTCAACAATGTGGATGTTACCAGTCCTCCACATACAATAACACTTATGTGTAAGTAATAATAGTAGTAATACTAGTATTAGTATTAGTACACTTTTCTTGCATATGTCAACTTTATCGTTGTCAATTAATTATAGAAGACTGAATTTGTGATTGAATATAATCTGTAAATTAAGTGCAACTGGAAATGCACCTACATACAATATTTTTTATGACTTTAGTAAGCAGTCCTAGAAACATACAAGGAACAGTTCAACAAACTTCAGTGATGCTCAAACAAAAACTTAAATATATTACATGCTGACATTGCTAAAGTTAAATGAAGAAATGTTATCTGGTATTTATTGTTTTATTAATTTGCAGACTTATTCTTTAGAATCGGAACAAGAACACTTGGTGACGGAGATTCTGTAAACATTACTGATATAGGAGGTCAACCTCGTGATCGTAATGATCCTGGAAATACATTAATATGTAACACTAGTAAAGTCAATATGGCATGTTGCAGCAATTCAGAGAGTGGAATGGGAGCTATTGGGAACTGGTATTCTCCTACAGGACCTCCTGTTATTACTGCAGCAAATTTAGGACAGACTACAGATACATTATACGGAGTAGAGCATGCTCAACAAGTTCGTCTGGCAAGTAGAGGAGCTCCAGTTGGACCACTGGGAATATATACATGTTCAGTACCAAATAGTAATGGAATTCTTTTTAATGCTACTGTTAATATCATCAATATATTATCTGGTAAGTAGTGTAGCTAGATTATTTCTGTTTTGTTTTGTATTATTTTATATTTTGATGATGCAAACTTCACCATAGCAAAATTGCTGCTGAAATTAATGCAAAGAGCTGAATTACTAATAATCTATTTCCATGCTCTATAATACTGTCATGGTCATCATGTCTGACAAAGTGACTCTCTAGCAAATTAAATAATCAAATATTTTATTATGTCAGATCACTTCCATCATTTTACCAGTTCTTTAATTTGTTGCATAACATAAACTTCTGAGTGACAATGCAACATTCTGGAGTGTCATTCAAGACTGAAATTTACTATTTTGTTTATTCATGTAAGATTAACTATAAAGTAGTGTAGATTATTTGAAAATTTTATTGAAACAATTAAAGAGATGTCTTTATGCGACATTGTAAAATAGTGTGTAAATCAAAATATAAAAAAAAAACACATTCAATTAAACTGATTTTACTTCATTAATGTTTGTAGTAAGATCTGTCTCAATATCTCCTATCAACCCAGAAGTTGTAGCTGGAGAGTCTCTAACATTAACATGTACCGCTACTACAACTGGTAGAGGAACTCCATTATTTACTTGGACTGGTCAAGTATCTCGTGGTCCACTGCAAGGTCAGATTGTTCAAGGAAGTAGTACAAACACATTCACAGATATGTTGAGAATAGAGAGAGTGAGCCAACACAATCTATCTGTACAATGTATGGCTTCAATCAGCAGTTCTACTCTAACAACTTCAGTCACTTTATCAGTATCAGGTAATTCTATTATCAATGTGTTAATATTATTTTGAAGTATACATTGTTACACAGTTCCCCAATCATCAGCCATGATTACAGAGAGTAGAGTGCCAAAAGTTTCCTTCAATTACATACTCACTTGTAATGTGAATATTCCATCAACATTAATGATAGTATCATATTCATGGATGGAGGGAAATACTCTATTGACAGGACAGAATACTCATCAGTTAGACTTGAGTCCACTACTATTAACTCAGAATACAACACAGTATACCTGTCACTATACAGCTACATCTACATATCTTTTGAATTCTGTAATGGGAACAAGTCCCACACATGAACTACTAATAATTGGTAAGTATAACAGAACAGTTAAATAAAGTATAATTGAGTAAAAATGTCACAAAACTAATTGTAAAGCTATTTGTTACGAAATAGTGTAACTCACAGATTGTACATATTTCTGTTAGTGTCTCTCTTTAGTTAATGTTTACTCTCATTTTCAGATTGGGTCCTGGACAAGTATAAGGGTATTGCTTCAAATCTAGTGATAAACACTAGCAGATATGAGCTGTTGTGTTGAAGTTTTAAACTAATCAATAGTCTCCTCTCCATTTGCTGAAATCTTTTCTGTGCATATATTTTTAAAATTTAATATATGGAGTACTAGCATAAGCAGAGATAATGTTTTATTACTTCATATTTATTAATGCTCATTGTTTGTTTTGTATGTTTATTAGTTTGACTGGCTAGTTTTCCAGATAGTTTGATCTGGCATGCAGCTGCATGGTCTGATTCAAACACAGTAATTGAAGCCTCCTGTATTAGATTACATATCAAAATAAATGACAATTAGAAGTGAAATACTGAGATTTGACTGAAAGTGTCTAAATATGTCAAGTTTGGAGCTATAATGGCTACTGTTTTTTAAGTAGGATCACCAAATTGAATAGGAACAAGTCATTATGAACTTAGTATAAGTGCTTGTAGATGTTGCATATCACATTTATATCCAAACCAACTGTTGATTCTAAGTCATTGAGATATAATAATGACTTAAGATGAAACACCCTCTTTCAGCTCAAAACATACATAATTTATTATGTTTACTCATTTTCTGAACTGGCACAACTTGCTGACAAACAACAATTTTAGAAGGTTGAATATTCTTTTAGTGCAAAAGATGAGGATTAGCTATTTCAAATATCGTCAGTTGTGAGCTGATCTTGTGCTTCTAAGAGTTTATTTAAGTACTGTTGGTTTTAAGAGATTTGTGTAGTTTTACAGTAGAAATATTCTTGGCTGTTGGAAGTATTGCTGGCTGTTACTTTAAAGGTTAGTATAATCTGTATTTTCACTGACATACTTTCATGTTCACCCTTAACTATGTAACTGCTTTTAAAATATCAACAATACCAAAAATGACAATAATAGTAATAAAAAAACTCAAATGAAAATGTCTGAATGGGTGTGGCTTAAATTAAAACAAGGAATTTGTTTTTTGACCCAGTAACCCAAATACGTATCACTAAATAAATAATGACAATCAATCATAAGGTATACAAATAGTAATAAAATATTGAAGTGTATACTTCAATCTATTTTATACAGTTACAGTCACCTTTGTCACTATAACTCCACCCAACCCTAGTGGAGTAGCTGGTGTAGATGATGTTACTCTCACATGTACTGGAACTCTATCAGGACCTGCTATAGCTAGAGTTCAATGGACAGGACAAATGATGCGTACTCCACTGGCTACAACTCCATCTACTACAGTCAGGGATTCATTAGTACTAACTCGAGTTAGACAATCCTATGCTGGAACTTACACATGTACTGTAACTATTGGAGCATCTAGCATGAGTAGATCTGTATCAATAGCAGTTAAAAGTGAGTTTGTCATTTCAACATGTGTGATTTTAATTCATGCTGCTATACATATGTAGTTCCAGCTATACCTATCTCTATAATGGAAAGCCAATCACCTGTTGCTCTTCGTGATTACACCCTCACCTGTGTAGCCATACCTCCTTCTTCTTTGGAAGTGACTTCACAATCATATCAGTGGAGAAGAAATGGACAAGTTATACCAAATCAGAATAATAGACAATTGAACTTAAGTCCTTTGCCACTGACTGAAGATGGTACACAATATATATGTCAGTACACAGCCTCTTCAGTATATGTCAACAACGTGGATGTTACAAGTAGTACACATATAATAACACTTACATGTAAGTAATAAGACAGTAATTGTAGTAGTAATAATAGTATAAATGTCTTGCTTCAGTCAGCATTATGAATTGTCAAGTATAGTGATAGACTGCACTTTATTGTTGAATATGATTTGTTATTAAAGTGCGACTTGAAGTACACCTCAACATACTTATATTTTATGTCTTTAGTAAGCAGTCTTACAAATATACGAGGAACAGTTCTACAAACTTCAGTGATGCTCACATGGACACAGCCTGATATTGATGCAGTGCAAAATTACATCATAAGTTACACTAGAACTGCAGGATGTTCTGATGCTCCAAGTTGGAGCCAAACAATCTCAGGATCCATGAGGATGTATACTCTATCTGGTTTACAAGAAAACATAACATATAACATCACTATAACTGCAATTATAAATACTGGAAATAGATTAACAGCTACAGAATCCTTCACTACTCTAAAAGCAAGTATGTTGAGTTATATATATATATATATTTATTTATACCATGGTTGCTGAGGTAACGGCCGTAGATTAAAAATGTTATTCCTCTGTTAATATTCCTCCGGCATTGTATATTTCCCCTGCTGCGTGTTCTTTTGTACTTGGACGGTTTTCAACTATAATTCAGACATTTATAAAAGGCAACGGGCAATTTTTTTTCACACAATATAATTCTGCAAAGCTTTGCTAGTTGGCTACAATCATGTAGATAGTTACATTTGTCTTTTCCACTTTAAATGAATAAAACGGATGAAGTAATGGAATAAATAAGCACATAATACATAAGAACAAACTATAAAGGCTATGTTTTGTATTCAGTGTTCATAGATAAGACGATGTGTTCAAACATTTTTTAGTTTGATGTGTATTAGAAGATATTGGAACAGTGGCAATGTTGCTAGTAACTATATTACTGAAAGACATAATGCCAGGAACAGAGGTGCTTGATGATTGTAAATGCTGGAAAGTTTGTATTTTTGTTTATCTTATACTGGTCATTTGGGTTGCTCAAAATATTTGAGACTTCGAGATGCTGTCTTTAATTTCGTCTTTCGTAATTACACAAAGCATCAAGTGACTTGTGCCCTGTTCTCTTCTGTACTATTTTCTCCAGAACACCCACATCAAACATTTGAGTAGTGGAGGTAGCACTCAAACAATGGTCGGTATTTGCCCCCTCAATGCATGCTAATGATGCCAGCTTTAGTAGATGATGAGGACCTTGAAACTACAGCAAAAGAACAACAGGAAGCAAAAGTTGCATTTATATGCTGGTGTGGATATTGGTATCTCCTTTAATAAATTCCATTATTTCCTCACAAAAATACTCGCTTGTCATTGAGTTAGTGAACATAGTAGTCACATTATGGTATAAACCAGTTAACTCATGGCAATGTCGGGATTATTGTCCAATATTTGCACCTCACCGACAATAGTCCCTCTGTGCCATGGAGTAATTATTACAATATATAATATAATACACATATTTTCCCCAAAATATTACAAATTCTGTATAATACATAATATTTTTAGAAAAATCTGAATACACCTGAACAACAAAAACATAATATATGTTTCATTATTCTAACTAAAATACTGCTTCTGTTATGCATTGTCTTTATAGCTCCAAGTGGCACAGTTCAAGAAATATTATTGGAAGACAACAACTTCACTAGTATCACTATTTCATGGCAGCCAGTGGCTTGTCTCCTACAAAATTCTCCAGTTACAAGCTACAAAATTCGTTATACTGAAACTTCTATTACTACTGGACCAATATCAACTACTGACACATCATTTGTAGCTACTTCATTATTCCCTGGCACTTCCTACATATTTGGAATAGCAGCTGTTAACCAAGAGGGGGATGGGCCATATCAACAATTCATAGCAACAACAACTCAGCCACCTACAGGTATGATAATATTGCAGTCGTTTAGTTTAACATCCATTTTGTTTTTGCCTTAGGTGTTGTATTACTATAAAAGGTCATTATATTCCTAGCTAAAGTATTATAATGACAACAAAGTTAGTTATACCCATTATAAAAGCTCAATGTCAAGTTGCTGGGTAGCTATAAATCACCTTACATAATAATTCAGAGAGTCCAAGTGTTACATCTCTGGTCTTCTTGATTCTCTACCTAGTATAGTTACAGTTTTGTAAATTTTTATTTACTCTAATTATTGATACTCTACCTAGTATAGTTACAGTTTTGTAAATTTTTGTTGACTCTGATTATGGTTTTAAATGGACTCTTTTCACCCTGTGATAGTTATAAAGTTTAGAATGATTAATAGCTAAATTCATATAACCTAGTCTCTACATAAATTTTTTGAGTTTCATTTCTACGCATCATCAAATTTAAAAGGGACTAGGACTGCATGGAAAAAGACTCCAACTACAAAATGTTTACATTGATGACAACAGTGCGGGTGCCTTTTGTCTCTTATACCATGAATTTATAGCAACAACTTTTTGGGACATGAAAAACAAGTGTTTTCGCAGGAATCCTCTCGTAATTTTGAGTCTATAGTTAAGGGTGGCCGCACATAACAATTGCACAGTAGCAGCAAAAGTATAGTTTGTTTAGTTATGGTGTCTTAACTTCAGGTTGTCTAATAGCCATTTACAGCAACATTCCATGTAGTAGTCCTCGTCTGAGCTCACGCGGCTAGGTGCGCCAGGCTGCCTCTCTTTCTGTAGCCATTCTCCAAGCTCTGCGCATATGAGCTCAAGCCGATGGATTCAGCAGGCTCGATTTCTAAGGAGTGAAGACTTTCCAAGCTGCACAGCTTCACCTCAGGCTATCTCCACGAGATTGCCTCCTCTTCTGACTCTCTGTTGTATTGTTGCATTGATGTTAGCGTACTCTTGAGGCAGGGCTCTTTTAGAACAATAAAAACTAAGTGAAAAATTGCTCACATATAGAGTATGAGAAATGGGGGCGGGGTTATTTCATAAGAATTGCGAGTGGAATAAATGTTCCAAATTTTGTATCAGATTTTCTTGAAATCTAGTAATGAGAACGACAAACATGGGTAAACCCCCCCCCCTCCCCCCCCCCAAAAAAAAATAAATAAAAATAAATGCACCACAACTTGGAATTTTTCAATATCTTATCAAAAGAAAAAAGATGTGAATAAATCATGAAGTAATATTGAAATGAAAAGAACTTGTTGTCTTGCAGTAGAGTATCGGCTCGGCTAGTAGTGCACCAAATTGCAGACCTCCAACTTACCACACAGCTCCAATAAAGTTCTACAAGGTTTTATAACTGTGCCCCGATATTTCCTCCAGATTCACTCTAAAATTAGTGAGTGGCGCCTGTGGTATAACCACCACACTCTCTACAAGAACACTAAACATTATGTTCTGTAATTAGCTATCACTGATATTGCATTCATAAGAACACTAAACATTATGTTTTATAATTAGCAATCACTAATACTGCATTCATCACTTAATATATTCCAACACATCCAATTAACACCATTACTTTTGTGCAATGTCATCACTCACTTAGCTTGTGCTGCTCAGACATATATAATGACTTGGCAGTGCAAGCAACCTTCAGTGTAACTTCTTGCTATTCAGTGAACCTTAATTTCTGCAAACTACTTAAGCATAGATTTGAACCTCTGTGTTTGGGCTGTGGAAAAGCATTTAAACAGCTTGATAAACTGTCTAGTTGTTGCATTCTGGTGGCAGCCTATCTTGGTTGTTTCCCAGTTCCCCCACAGCGCCTTCAGCAGGTACTTTGTCCTTGTGTTGTAGTGGAGAAGCCCGTGCATAGCAACCATCAACAAAAAATTGCATACCACCATTAAGGTTGTGGTGGAGTTTACTCATGAATTCATACCTTTCTTCTAATTTTATCAGCAAATTTTAAATTTGTATTTGTCACTTTTAGTTATAAAATATTTAGGGCTACTTAGCTAAGCACAAACCATATCTCTATAATACTTGATCCAGCGATAATAAAGGACCTAATAATCTAATATTTGTATGCTAGCTAGATGGCAACTTACTCTCATAATAGGGATACTTCTGCCCTAGCTAGGTATTATGCAACTAGCTAAGTTATGAATATGTCTAGAGCCACAAATTATTAATAGCTCTAGCAGCCAAGAAAAAGCTCAAAATATCTTTTATAGTTGCCAGCAGTGACCACAAGCATCTAGCAGGGGTACTTCTAGTGATAATACTGTGAGTCTGGTAAATGATTTAATAAAAAAAATTTTTTGTGCCTCCCTGCTCCTTACTCCTTTGATGCTTGTGAATTTCGTACAAGAGCAGTGTATTTTCGGTCAGAAATGCCGAAAAAAAAAAGGACCACTCTTGGCGTATCCAAAGTTATTAAATGCTGAGCAACCGCAGCCCGCCAAAACAACCGCGGACCCGCTAAAAATTCCATGCATCAGCTGTGACTCGGCCTGCTCGTAAACCTTAGAAGATGGAGAACAAGAAGAATAAAAATAACAATAGAAATAGCTCTCACAGGCATGTGTACTACAAGAGGAAAGGAGTTTAAACAAAGACTAAGCTGGCCATAAATGAAAAGCCTTCAGGTGTAGATCTTGAAGCTCAAACTTCTAAGGTGGCCATAGAAGGTAGCATAATCATTAATATTAGTAAACTTCTGGAATATATTAATGATTTGACTAAGCATTCATCTGAATGTGAGGGATTCATCACACTTAGTGGAGAAAGCAGAGATGGACTTGCATCTATCCTGGAGAATAGATGTTCATCTTGCCAAAAAGTGATAGTGTTCGAAACATCCACCAAAGTGAAGGGTCCCAAGGGTTACAGCAGGTGAGTGTAGTGTAAATTTTGGTTGTGGTTGTAAAAATGTAGGCCAGATATTTCATTTAATGATAAAATTCTGCTTTTTAGTTCTAAAAATATCCTGTCGTTGACACATACAATTGTAAATAATTATTGTTCATCAATAAAATAACAATTAATAGTTAAAATAATATAATGCAGAGAATTTTTTTTATTAATATTACTCATGAACACTTACCCATGCCATCACTACTTGCCACCCACTATCCACAGCATACTACCACAATGACATTGCCCTTACTCATCTATAGCTTCCTTACCTTCTCGTTTAAATGTCCCATCCCCAGATTCTCCATTCCTCCCTTATCTACATTTTTCATTAAACTACCTGATGTTTAAATAATAGCTCCACTGCTTTGATTTATCTGCTACAGTTATATAATTTTAAAACCATTATTAGCTAATAATTAATGTTAATTCTGTAGATGGGAGTGTAACCTTGCCGCAGTGTGGGGTCAAAATGGTCACTGGAGGTGGCTGGAAGAGATGATGAGTGTGTCACCAAGTCATGACAAAGAAATGCTATACCAATACAGAAAGGGACATAGGTGAGATGTGGGGACGTGCAGCACTAAACAAGGCAATAGTGGAAGCTGGAAGAATGGAGAGGGATATTGCAATACAGAATAATAGCTTCTGTGAGGGTGTACCAGCTATTACAGTAATAGTTGATGGGGGGTGAAGCAAAAAGTCACACAAGCATTCATATAATGCAAAATCTGGAGTGGCCATAATTATTGGAAAGGAGACCAGGATATTGCTGTAGAGTCCGTAACAAGTTCTGCCAGGCTTGTATGTTGCATATTCCTCAAGACCAGCATGCATGCTACAAAAACTGGAATGCATCTTCATCGGAGATGGAAATCGTTATTCTATTAGAGGGTTTTACAAACGCTGAACGCATAGGTGCCAACTGTCCCGGATCATCCGGGACAGTCCCGGATTTATCACTCTGTCACGGAGTCCCGGAAAGTGCACAATAGCTCTATGGTTTGTCCCGGGAAGCCTGCAGGCTAGTGAAGTAGTAGGCCTTTGGGTATTTACGTATAGCTGTGCTAGCCAGCTGGCTGTCTAGACCTAATCAAAGCTACTACTAACTATAAACATGCCACAAGTAAAAGGCTAAAGCTAGCTGCTACAGCAAAATTTCTGTAGCTAGCTTTTATTTGCATGGCATGATATACATGAGTCATAATGACATGCACAAAACAATAATGCAATCACACTTCAATCACGTGACTTGACTTCAGTTACTCATCATATACCACTAGTTTGAACTGGTCATGTCTGAAGAAGGTCTTCCTCCACCAAAAAAGCAGAAATTGAAAAGGCAGTGTCACTTGATAGAAAGTGGGTAGAAGAATTTCAAGGAATAGGTAGAAGTTCAAAAGGTTGTAGAAGAACAGCTATTGTAATTTTAAACGTTTGCATAGATGATGTCATTAAAAATTATGTTATTGTGGGTGTGTTATTTGGGTGTGGCCAGGGTGTGGTTTTTGTCCCTGAAATAGATTCTGGAAAGTTGGCACCTATGTGAACGAATGCATTGTATATTTTTACTAAGTTCATAGGTGATGTTGATAGTTCTGTCCACTCAGCTCTCATCCAGAATACACCAGGCTGGGGACATCTCATACAAAAGCTTGAGTGTGCTAACCACATTTGCAAATGCTATCGAGGAGCGCTGGAACAGCTAGTAAAGGACATGCATTCTTATTGGACTTACCATGAAAATGAGAAAGCGACTAGTCAGCGCAGCCCGATGTGCCATTAAAATGAGAAGTAAACATTCTGATAGAGTGAAGGCACTCTCACTTTTGGAGGATGTCATAAATGGCCCAAGACATTGGTTTGGGATTCATACTTACTGTAGCCCAGATTTTTGTACTAAAGTTAAAAATTAACAACAGACTGTACAGCAAACGTTATGAGCTACTCATTCAATGTCCTGTGGTCAAACCTGTTATTATACGCTGTTACCTTAAAGTAAGGCTAAGTTAATGCTGTAGCATCAGAATAAACTGCTGGGTCAAGCCTAAAAGCTGTGTGTTTAGGAGAAAAAGGCACCCACACACGTTTTTAAGGGGCATACATACAATCCATACACACATATATACTAGTTGTGTGCTTGGGCACAAATATTGAGCTAGAATATCAAGTTAGGCTACATAAAACTACAGTATGTTACATCATTTATTTTAGTTTAGTTCATACAAACAATAACAGTTGACCATTATTTTTAGAATACGAATACAAAATTACTCTCATACATCAATTTTCTGAGTGGTAACAGTATCAAACATATAAGCCATTCTGACTAACTCAATTACCAGTAACTATTAAAGAAACTCTCAGGTCTACAAAAAAAGTTATAAAATATCAGCCCATGCCTCAGCTGTCAGACGAATAAAGTGGTATGGCTTTTGGCATGATGAAGCAGTCTGAACAATGCACACAGAAGTGTCCTGCCTAACCGCACAATCGTTGCTACATGACAAAGTTGGCCAAAGAAGGACTCCAACTCTTTACGTGTTGTCAATTTTCTGCTGACCCAACTCCTGATAATCTCCTGCAGTCGATGCAATTTCACCTCAGGGAGACGCAGCCACCTAGCATTTGCGTCTATCTCTATTCATAGGAATGTGATCCCTGAACTTAAACCCTCGATCTTATGATCTGATTTTGGCACTCCCAAGCATGAGAACACTTATAGCGCTAATGCTCGTTGCTTGATTTCATCTCCCCAAAATGGGGGAATAAGTATGAGAAAGTCGTCCAAATAATTGGAAACAAATGTGACTCCCGCCTTGTACAGTGCCCATGTCATCATATCAGCCACTGCCGAATTTTTTTTTGGAGCCAAACATAATCCAAATGGGAGAGCCCTGTCTATGTAAGTGTGCCTATCCCATGTGATACCAAGCCGATGGTGATTGCTAGGGTGCACCGGAATCTGTCTATAGGCACACTCCAAGTCAATATTCACCATTAGTACACCGGCTTGCAATGTCTGAATACATTCCACTACATCGTCCATCCGCATGTACGAAATTGATGCAGCCTCTTCTGATATGCCGGCATTCACACCTCCAGCCCTAGGATAGGAAAGATCCACAATTAGTTTCTACTTGCCAATTTGATGTGGTTTAGGTATGAAACAGATATGATTAGTTTGCACACTCAATTGCACATGGTCTGGGAGGGGTCCAACCAATCTTCCTAGCTTCAACTCTGACTGGATATACTCAGACACTAAACAGTCCTCACTGCTGCTGATAGATGATTACGATTCACCTGTTTTGGACAGTCCATATTGTGACACCCTAGTCAAAAACCATGATGACAGCCATTTCACACGTATTGTGCAAATTCCCCGTCTGGGTGGGACTTGAGTGCCAGCACCCACTTCTGCAAGAGGAAGGGGAGACCATAACTTGCCATTGAAGAGCATCATCTGTATCTTTTCCATGCTCAAGAGTCAAAAGATCTCTATATACGTGTGGTGACCTTTGTTGAGACTTAAACCTTTTGCTGTAAATAGTGGCAGCCGTACCAAATCTCCAGTCACTGCACCTGCATGAACAGTGTTTACTAACGGCTACTTATCATGCTCCATATTATCCCAACCCTACTGCCTTGCACAACACCAACTGACTCACAGCTTCTAGACCCCAACGCATGCTACCCTTCCTAGCCTCCCCCCGCCTTGCTTTAGCACTATCAAGATGGCATGAACTACAACCCCTATTCCCTAATGATATCCCTTTACCCTACACCCCCAACTACTGCACCACTGCTTCTCGGACCTTAAACCACACCCTTCGCTGCAGCCATCACTGCATTCATGTGTAAATTTGTAATACAAAAAATAGCAAGACTTGAGCATATTGTTATACATTCAAACAACATGATGTCTGAGTGATAGTCCCAAATGACCCTGAGCGAATGGGCATGGCTGGCCGTGAGGAAGGCCCGGTGGTGGCCCTTGAGTACCTTTACTCGGACACCGAATTTCAGGATGTGACTGGAGGCACACTCAGCACACGTGTCTGAAAGAGCAGCTCGCCGAAAATTTGCAGCTTCCCCAGTTCCATGATATGCAGATTCGATTTGATGCCCCCAGACTCTGCCTTCCATTTGTCTTGGTGTCTGAATTGTGCAAAAAACTCAAAGCACACTGGTCTGCTCAGTTGTCCACCACCTGACAAATCAAGCAAAAATGCCCCGCTACAACCTGGGGCCGCCTGTGCTGTCACTGGAGGACTAGGGGTGCAGTTCATTCCATTTGTGGGATCCGTTTATTGCAGCCTGTTAATGAAACACTTTGTCGTAAGTCAACCAACCCTTTCCACCTTGACGTAGTACTTCTCTCACAATTAGTTGAGCATATACCAAACACTCTCTTGTCTATTTATCCATACAACGTAATGCCAGATAGGCCAAGAAGCAGTATATCCAGGATGACAATGACTAAACTTTTCGCAAGCGTGGTTTATTAACTCCAGGAATCCCCACAAAGTGGTGTGGGCTATTTGAATGTTTCCAATTCACTTAGCAGTGCAATATTATCTCCCAATATCTCTTTCATCTCCACATAGGCTCAGGAGCACACTTTGGCCGCCAGTTTGGCAGGAAATGGAACTGAGCCCGGCGACAGACAGGCTCCATTTGCACCAGATTCTGGGAGAGAACTGATGAAGCCGGGGACAAGAAAGTTGGCCCCCTGCGACACTGGACATGATGGTGTCCAAGGCCCCTGACCGTTCAATGCAGGAGTCAAATACTGCCGACGTCGAACCACCCAAGCCTGCCACTTGTACACTGGGCTGGGCCATGGTGCAGACTGGTATTACAATTACTAATGCAATGGATGCTGGGCGGCATATCCCAAGTCCAGTTTGCCCCAAGCCTTCAAGCAGCGAATAACAATGAACACCCTGCTGGATCCTTTAAATTTCCGATCCTACTCTTCAATCACAAACTTATTATTGTCCTGACACATATCACAACCAGTATCGTATCCAACTATATTGACAATTTTTTTTGTCATTTATTCGCATTATCTCACAAAGCCCTAAAATTATAGTAACCCGAAAAAACTTTAAAACAAACAACTCCATACTGTATCTCTTATACCCATCAGCTTACACTGTCCCTGGCCTAACTTATCCTCCTCCATCATATCCTACCTCACTGACCATTTACTCTTGTCTTCCTACAAGAGTGCCTACTCACTCGCTAGCAGGCGTACTCCAACGCGCCGCCAGTTTAATAGGTAAGGCATCATCATTCCCGCTCATCGCCCCCTACAGAACAACTGCTGCCTATGATTTATCCCTCACTTGCCTTATCATAACTCACTGCCATCGCTTTCCTGAGGCCCTGGCCATTGGCAGAGCTGTTCGCTGGCCGACCAACTGTCTCCTCTGACACGTTTGATGCTACCTTGAGAGATTCCGGGTGAACCCGATTGCCCACAGCATCGAGCAATTACTGTTACGATAATGATGCCATGGCAATGTCCGCTGTACTTCCGACCGTCTCTGTCGCTGCCAGGTTCCCATTATGTGACCTCAACCTTGGAGAACCCGCCTTCTTTCTTCCCCCTGCTCTTGTAGACTTCCACTTTTCTTTGGGCATTTGTCGGGCAATTCTGGTGCAATGCAACTCTTGGTGTAGCACACTGTTGGCTGGAACTCGAACAAAAATAAAAATTGTCGCCCAGGCCTACCACTCCAATCAAGCTACCATCCAGACTAACCTCACTGATAGCATGCCGTCTTGATTAAGTGCCACATGGATTTGTAATATTTTGACCCGCCCCTTGCATCTTGCTTGGCACTTCCTCTGCAACATTACATACCTAATTACCATTCTAATGTTAACATTTAAACTCGTTTAAATTATATTACGTGCAATTTATCCATACATATCTTTAGAATATGATCATAAGTTGTAAAATGATGTGTAGGCACAGACACTGACTGTCTGTCTAATTAGCGTTCAATGATATAGCTAGCTCTCTAACTATAGCATGGTCAGTGCTAGAGTGATTGAACATCTAGTCTACTAACTTCTTAAAGTTGAATTATGTAGTTTTATGATATTTTGACCATATCTAATATTTATCAAATTTAATTATCACCTCACAATGACAGTTTTTTGTTATGTTTTCACTCTCATTTTGCTTTGCTTATATTATATAGATTAAATTATTTGCTGGTGTTGGTAAGCAGCTTTAACTGTTAACTTCTGCAATCATGCTGCAATGTGATTTGGTATAAAAAAGTTTTCAATCAATACCACAAATTTTCCTTGTGAAATCAACTACGATAAAGTGTTAAAATAGAATTTAACTTCACGTGACCAATAAGTGCAAAAAGCTATAAATGTTTGTAGGTCATGTAATTGTGAAATTATTACTGGTGCAATAATATACATGATGTTAGTAAAATTCCTGTATCAACTATTGAAGTCTACGTTAAGTTCTGTAACAACTCTTTGATCAGGTTTTCAATAAGTGTAATGTTATGGGATAATTACTGTATATAATGCTTCATGTACAAGTATAGTTCATAATATTTATTGTCACCTATTCCAGTAAGCTCTATAATTTGTAGAACGTAGCATTATTTTGGAATTTTTGTCTGTACCAAAGTAATTAGGAAACACTCATAGAGACAAGATGTCTGTAACAATCCTAGATGTTCAATTAGAAATAAAGAGGAGGTAATAAAGCTAAGAATTACATTGTATATAAATTTGCCTCAAAAAATTTCAGTCCTATTGCAAAAAATACTTAGTCTCAGTTGATTTACTCTTTTGACAAAAATAACTGCTTTTCTCACTATAAAGATCATAATTGTGCTGAATTGGCACTGCTACTTATGCCTCAATAGTTGTTATCTGCAAAATCACTTAATTCTGAAAGAAACACATATTGTATGATTACATTTTTGTGATAGCTATGAGGAATTAAAGTTCAATAACATGCTTATAGATAGAATTGAATATGGCTTAGCTAGCACAATAAAAGTTGGAGGGTGAGTGGGTGGGTGGGTGGGTGGGGGATGGGGCTGATTCAAACTGAACTAGTTACTGTATTAAATTAATATAATGTAATATAAAATTGATCATGACAATATGGTTAACAAAACTATTAATATTTTTTTTAATATTTAAAATAATTCTTTAGTTAACCGTAAGTGTTCAATAGGCTCTTTGTGAAAGCAGTTTTTAAAAAATATTTTCACTTATACTTGATATTATAATTTAGTCTGTAGAGTTCTAACGAAAGTTTATTTCATCAGTACATATATATAAAGTCTGCATATAAAACTTTTGGTTCATTATTTTCAAAATATTGACAGGTTGACAGGGTTAATACAAGGTGGCTCTCTTTTTTGAGCCAATGCATAGTTAGGTCTAACAGTGGGGGGACTTAGCCCCCATTAGTATAAAAGTTGGGTGCTGGATCCCTCAGTCTCCCTATGCTAAACCACTATGGCAACATCCCTATCACTAGTGTAAAATCATAGCTATAACTCACCTTTGTCTATAAATATAAAACTGAACAATTATAAAATGAATGGCCTATATGTTGTGATGCATACTAAGCCTGACATTTATAAGGAACTAGTAGAATTTCCATATTATGTGCACATGATTTTAATGGTTTATTGTATTTATTGTATGAGCATCAATTTGAAACAATGTTACGGCAGTTAAATGTGTTTTGAATTTTATCAACTTAACTCTAATTTATTCTTTAATAGGTATAATAACTTCAACTGCAATGCAGCAGGTCAACACCGAGCACACAAATATTGTTGTGGTGGCTACATCAGTGTTAGTTTGTCTCGTTCTCATCACTGCTATAATATCTGCTGCTGTAGTAATGGTGTACAAAATAAAAGCTTCAAGGTGAATGATGGATAATATCATTGGTATCTATTCCAGAGATAATAATTGCCAATTTTATCATTCTAGCAGCCAATATTATGTAAAATAAAACTTAACTTGACATTTTAACTTATTGCCAAAGTTCTCTTGACCCCTGAAGAGGACTTCGGCAAAAAGTCGACACATCAGGTTCAGTTTTAATTAGCATAATATTGTCTGTTAGAGTGAGAAAATTTGCTATGTATGTGACCGAGTTATTATTTCAGAGATATTATGCTTATTAATAAATAGCATATGAATAATTAACAGATAGGCTCAAACAATAAAATGTAATAAATACATTTTGCAATAGAAGTAGTCTCTTTCACTTTGAACCTATTCTTTATGTGGTATTCTTATTGTAGAATTAATACTACTACAAAAATATCGGTTAACACTACTGGAAGAGAATATGAAGAGGTTCAATGTATGAATAAGGAAAATTCAGTAAAAAATCCAAGCTCAAGTGTGAAGTGTGAAGACTTGAACTCAAGTGTCAAGTGTGAAGGCATGGCTATGAGTGATTGTGTTGCCTATGGTGAATTATATTCTCCTAACACTCATGAAATTACAAAAAATAATGTTTATGAAATTGTGCAGTAAAATAATTATCATAAAGCATGAAATTCAACATTGTAATTTAACAATATTATGCAATTTATATTAATTTAATCCATTTTGTGTCAGTTATTTTACCTTAGAACTAGCGCTGCAAGACTTAATCTGTTTTATGTCATTAACTTGTTATATATGCTTTAGTCGGTGACACAAATATTCCGTAGTCACTAGTTGTTTTGTAAACTAATCAATAATTACAACACTTTTGGCTAGAAATAAATAAAACACAGTAGCATTACAAAAAGAGGATAGCTACTTTGGGGCTATTGAGAAAAAAATTTGGGCTGGAAACAAGAAATATATATTCATGTCTACTAAGGACTGAATATAACAAGTTCTACAAGAAAATGAAATTAAATTAAATAGGGTTTTCGTTGCTGCATCATCAAGGGTACTTTAGAGTACGATATATTGGTAAGTTTGTTTAACTACAAAATGCTAAACAGTATATAGAAATATAGTCTCTATTTAGCTAGCATGTTGCAATATAGAAGCAATAACTAATTATTTTGACAAAAAAATTCATAATGATATTTGCATTACAGCAAAATATTCCTTGTAATTTACCCTCAGCGCGCCGCGATGGCTATAGTAGTCGTCCGTCTGCCTGCCTGTCTGTCACACTCAGATTTTGGAGATTACTAACAATTAACAGTTGATTTAGGTATGAATATACCTTTCATTGTGGTATTTTATGGCTGATTTTTTAGACAACTCGAAGCAGATCCGGGTAGGTAATATAGTATGTCCAAGTTGAGTTGGCAGCAAGAAAAACTTGAATAACTGTAGAACGGAAGCCTGCACCATTGGAAAGCTCGCGCCAAAGCGGCTACAAATATTCCCTCAGTAAAGTACAAAACCGAAGGAAAAGCGTTGTTACAAAACTCAAAGCAAAAGTCTATGGGAATAGAAAAAACCACAGCCTCCGGCTCTACACGCGCCCGAACTTTGTCCGCGGTACGGTGCATTTGATCACGTGTAAAGTTTTCAAGGAGCTTGTAAACCACCACGAACTTGTCCCTTCTCTGGTGAGTACTTTCTAGTCTTGTATTCCATTACTAGTGTATGCTATGAGCGCCAAAGAATCTCTTTAATTGTTGCGTCTAGGATACAGGTAAGTCTAATATGCAGGTATATTTAAATTTTACACCTGTTTAACAACTAATTCCAAGCTGTAAATAGAAATAATGCCAACATTTATCTAGCATTAGTGTAATAAAGCTGTAGTGTCAGTGATAAGCTATTGCAAATCAAGCATATCCCAATTGTATGATTGTTAGATCCATTTTTATTCAGATTTCTTACCTTTCCACTAATGTTTTCCCACTAGATTTATTGTGGCAATTCTGAGTGACTCCACCTTCAATTCAAGGTTAGCTACTAAAGAAGCTTTTCATTATCATTCTTATTTCTGTACTATTTGTTCTGTAAATAGTAATGGTTGTGATAATTTAATTGTAATATTGTGATCAGTTAATATTTATGAATGAAATAAGTGACAATAAAAATTAATCTTAAAGAATAGTACAAATTTCAAACAAGAACAATAGTGTCATCCTTGTGAACTACAGCAGAATTCTCACAGGTAGGCACCCTAGATGCATCCTTGCTAGAAACAATATATATATATATAAGTTACACCACAATGTATGCGTAGGTTACACCATGACAATTTTAAAACTTGAAATCTCACACTTTCTACCTGATTTTACAATTCATCCTTGCTAGAAACAATTTATATAAGTTACACCACAATGTATATGTAGGTTACACCATGACATGGAAGTAGGAATGGGATTTACACAAGCGAGGGCTGAAGGTCCGATGATAGCGTAAATCACATACTGACCTAACAATGGGTTTAACTGACTTGTGCCACGGCTCTAGGCTATAGGAGACACATAAAACCTTTTTTTCATTGGATGATTTACTTACTCACCTCCTAAGAGGTGGATACGAAATAATATTGTCCTTGAATTGAACATCTTATTGGATGGTTTGAACGTACCATGGTACAAATTGTATATATTATAAGATTTTATTGACGGACATTATGCTTCCCCACACCCCACCCCTCCCAAGCGAAAAATCATCTCTGAGTGACATTAACAGGAATGTTTCATCCAATACCAATAAATATCCTAGCTTTGATTTCTTAAGATTATTTGGTCGCCACCGGGAATTGAACCCAGGACCACTTGCTTAACACACTAGTGCTCTAAGCAAGCGGTCCTGGGTTCGATTCCCAGTGGCGACCAAATATTTTTGATTCTGTATTGTTTAAAAAGCCTGTGACAGTGAGAGAATACACCTAATGAGTAAAAGAAGGCTGAGAAAGAAATTGTGAAAAGGAAAGTTCCTAGTATTGGGCAAACCATATTATAAGCAGTTATGTGATGTGATATCCTTCTCTATGGCTAACTAGAGCACTGAAGTGCAAACCCTCAGCGCTAGTTAGCTAGTATGATAAAGAAAATAATAACAAAGTGTAGAAACAAAAAAAGAAGAAAGAGAAGTGGCATGAAGAGAGGCAGGAAAGAGAAAAAGTCAATGAAGAGGGACAAAAGAAAGAGGAAAAGAAAGGAAAAGGTAGGAAAGAAATAAAAACAGTAGGAAGAAAGAGGAAAATAAAGAAAAAAAAGGCAAGAAGACAAAAGGAAACAGAAAAAAAAACAGGATGAAAAAAAAAGATGAAAAAAAAAAAAAAGCGTCGAAGAGGATTCGAACCAGATACTATTAGGTTAGGTACTTCCTCACTCAATGACTACGCAACGCAACACCTCACGCTGATGGCATGTAATTGTTAGCTATTTAAAAGTGATTTGCAACCTGCAAGCTGGCTCACATGACAAGCAAGTTTTTAAAGGGGGGCGGTTCCCGCTGTAAGCCTATGATCGCACGGCTCTGGAAAGACTCGCTTTTTTCTGGAAAATGAAGTCCAAAATCAAAATTCTGGCACATTAAAGGAACTTACTTCGTGAAAATACTGCTGTTTGATGCCGCTTTCAGAGCCTGGCTGGTTCCTACCTTCCAGAAGTGCCTGTTGACAGACAGAGTGACAGAATGACACTAGGACTACTGTAACCCTCTGGGCGCATGCGCGCTGAGGGTTAATTAGTATTACTTACAGACACATCATTTGTATTGCTCAAAGTTCATATAGCTACTCATTGTATAATTGGTTTTGTTCCTCATACAGAGAAGTGCAGCTATTAGAGGAAAATAATTTTGATTTGTAGCTTCAATATTGCTAGGAGAATATATCAATGTTGAGGACACAACACTGTTGCAGCTGACGATATTGATAATATATTTATAACTGCACATACCAACAATGCAGACTACAACTGTCTTTATTTTTGCTCAGCCCCTAAGGATAAAGATACAAAAGTACAATATCAACTGACAATTTGTGTTTTGAACTGCTCTTTACTCATGGCTTCACAGGTTGTGGCACAACCTCAAGAATTTTTGATGTTGAGTTGATAAGAAGGCAATAATTCCAAAACCTGGCAAAAATGATCAAATAATATCGCCATGTTCAATCATTATAGTGCGCTACCACATGCTCATAGAAGTATCTTCAGCTAAGCTCAGCTAAGTCATTTGTTAAATTAAAACATCTTCCTCCTACTGCAGCATTCACCTAATTTCACTGCCTTAGAGTGTACTACCAGTTGATAGCCTGGGTTGAACAGGAAGGTGGCAGGGATGTCACAAATTGGGGCTGAAGAAAAATGACTATTTCACCTGAGATGTAGTTGTAGGCATTACGCATACCCTGTAATACTGTCTGTGGTGGCTATTAGCTGCAAGATCCATGTACAACAGGCAGACAGATATTGACTATGAATGACTAAATTGACTTTCACTGGAGGATTCTATGTTACTTAGTGTATTTATATCAATCAAATAAAAGGTTATAAGCGAAGAAATTAGATGTACCAGTAATTTCAGGTAAAAGTGAAATAGACTGAAGTTATAACCAGCAAATAACATCTCATGAATATTAATGAGCTTGTGAGCAGATACTACCTAAATAACACATTTCTATTGGTCAGATTTGGTAGACTATTAGTACATGTTGAACGTGATGTGGAACAGCACCAGAATCCACCAAAAAACCTTTTGTAGCAATATTTTAAGGTTAAGATGTTTTTATCCTTAAAATGACAGGACCATAAAATATTGGGCTGCCTTAGTCTTCTGTGGCTGGTAATTTCACACCTTCAGTTTTTTCTCTCTATGCTGCGTCCTGTGAACTGAACAACGTCAGGAAATAACTATTTAGAACTGCAAGATGGCCTTGAATAATCTCTAACAAAAGTTACTGCAGTACTTAGTGTAAGGTTCTGTATATAGTTCTATATATAGTTAGCAACCCCTTTTCATGTGAACGTTTGATTTACTCACGCATCAATTGCCATTAGTTCACATGACTAAATTATTTTCGCTGAGGGTTCCATCTATGGTGCTTCATATTATCTGTATTCCCTGTGTTTTGCGGTATACTAAACTCAAAACTCTTGTAAATTCATTATAAGGAATGCAGTAAAATTTTGTTAAAATTGCATTCATTTGTAGCATTAAAACATGAAATCACATTTATAAATAGGAACAACGTAATGTATCATGAGTGCTCAATAGTTCATTAATTCTCATACCCACTCTTTAAATGACTAGGCATTGCAAATTAATTTCCAATCATCACCTACATAAATTATTCTTCTAAGATATGGAGCCTATTATTTGTTAACCAATTATGCCAAAAATATTAGAATTATATGATAACAAATTTAATTATTTCAGAATTGATATTTGAACACGGTTATTGCTACAAATATAAAAAAATATTCTTGAAATTACTGCTGATGAAAGACAGTAAAGCACATGTTAGAATCATGTTTCTCACATTGCATTAAAATTGTCTTTTAATACTAACTGGTTTAAAGAAACAAAAAGAGTGTCACAACAATTAGTCCAAGGAACAGTGCCTATTATTCTCGGATTGTTCTTTGTACTGCAATGAGACTGGTATATTTCTAAATAGCCACACAATACAATTATCATGTTTGCTGCTGAAATTACTGTATCTCCATGCATAAGATTAGATCATGAATGAAGATGTATTGAACCATAATATAGAGCCTGTATTTTTTAACTAGTCAAACAATGGAACTAAAATCATATTTATGAATACTATCTAGTGTTTTTGTTGGGTTTGCTAAAAGGTAAGGCAGATATCAAAACATGTTTACAAGATCAGTCAGGGCTTTTATCCACTGTTTATTTTGAAAGCTATGTTAAAGCTTATTGACAAACCGTGCTAATTAGTGGGACAGAATGCAGTAACAATAATAATATACATAATATATAACTATATGTACACTATAATGTATGGTGCATATTATAATTATGTACCTTTTAGAATAATAAAAAAGTAAAAATATTTGCTCTTATAAGAACGACAACAACAATGCTATACAATACTTTATATAAGAACGTATACATGACACCAGCATGTAATGATAGTAGTAGTCTTAGTAGTTATGTGCACTCGTAATATTATTATTTCATCAGTATATTTATCAATGCATAAACAGTTATAATAACATAATATTTAACTGATCTGAATTGTTGTATACATTTGTAAAAAAGAAGACATGACAATTTATGTACATCCTTTACAAGGATAAAACTCTAGTTATTTACTCATATTACACAAAAGTGGGAGAGTGAGCAGTAGCTCTCATCTTTCTAGTATCTAACACTTGATACATTAAATCTATGAGATTACAGATGCATTTTTTTGTTTAAAAAAAATTGTTTGTGCAATGATCAAAGATATTAATTATTAAATGCTCAAATAATATGGATTTCACTGCTTCCTATTGAATGCCATGAATAATTTATCAAGGGACATTTCTTCAGTATAGCTCATAAAACATTACAGAGAGTAATGCATGCTTGCCACATGTATATTTTTTTCACCTTAGAATTGGAGTAAAATCGCATGTTCAGTTAAAATTATTCAGGTATATAACATATCAAAGAGCAAAACGTTTTATAAATATATACCTGTATTTATAATCTTTTTCAGAAAATTTCTTAAAGAATACATTTGTAATGTTAACCTTACCACCTTGTCCAATAAAATTTAGAGAATATGATGAATATATCTTGGAAGCAAAGTGGGTGAAAGCAAGATTAAATGAATAATTAGAAAGCCAAAATACTGGTATATTAATTATTGAGCTAAAAAAAAAAAGCAAAATAGAAAAAAAGAAAAGAAAATCATCCTCATGCACGTGTAATCTGAAGATTGGAGTATTTTATCTTTATATAAACTACACATGTACTTGGATTGTGTAATAGATGAAATGGCGTCAGGACTTTTATATTTCTAAGTCAATTGTTTGCTCATGCTTGTAATTGTGAATTATTATTGTTTAATTTACTTATGCTTCAAATTCATTTTTTTAATTTTTGTAAAGTAAAATAACCCATTTTGCTTTTATTCCAAATAGTTTTAGTCTCATAATTGCTCCATTCTCTTAATACAACCCATATAGCAAACCTAGCTATATACGCAAATGTTATCAAGGCTTACTGATAGATTGTCTATTTACAGATTTATACTGTTCACATGAAGTTTCTGTATGCATGTGTGTGTGAGCCCTGCTATCAGCATGTAGCAAGTCCTGGTGAAGATAGCCAAGTTTTGATAGAAAATTGAAACTGTTGTATTAACTTTGAACAAGCCCGGTGAGAGCGACTTAAGTGTGTTTTTATTTTCCAGAGCAAGTAACTGACTTGTTGAAGTTGGTATTGCTATATGTACCATTGTATATGAGCTGCAGTTCAATTGGGAGTTTTATGGTGGTGTACAACAATATGTAGAGCTCCAGCAGAATTAGAACTCTCTGGTATAGACATTAGTATCTGTGTAATGTTAGCCAAATCTTGTTTACAAGTATTTCCATGAATAATGAGAATTTACAAAGTTTGCTTTAGGTTGAGTATACATTTTAAACTAACCCACACCTAACCAACAATGTTGTTGTTTTTTAAAGTAAAATAAATATATTTAGCTAATTGTATATTGCCATTAACAATACTACTTTGCTTATTGTAAAAAAAAATAGCAAAATAGAAAAAAAGAAAAGAAAATCATCCTCATGCACGTGTAAACTGAAGATTGGAGTATTTTATCTTTAATATATCAACTAGACATGTACTTGGATTGTACAATAGATGAAATGGTGTCAGGACTTTTATATTTCTAAGTCAATTGTTTCCTCATGCTTGTAATTGTGAATTATTTTACTTATGCTTCAAATTCATTTTTTTAATTTTTGTAAAGTAAAATAACCCATTTTGCTTTTATTCCAAATGGTTTTGGTCTCATAATTGCTCCATTCTCTTAATATAACCTACTTTATTTAAATTCTAGATTGTTTCTGAAAAAAATCGATAATTTTGACAACAAGTTTAAATCATATTGCATCCCTATATAATTAATTATCTTCTACTTTTTTTAACCTTTCGCCAGTGGGCAGCTTCCCACTTGGATTGCATATAGCTCAAACTTAGCTGTATAAGCAAATGTTATCAAGGCTTACTGATAGATTGTCAATATATAGCTTTATACTGTTCACATGAAGTTTCAGTATTCATGCGTGTGTGAGCCCTGCTATCAGCATGCAGCAAGTCCTGGTGAAGATAGCCAAGGTTTGATAGAAAATGGAAACTGTTGTATTCACTTTGAACAAGCCCAGTGAGAGCCACTTAAGTGTGTTTTTATTTTCCAGAGCAAGCGACTGACTTGTTGAGGTTGGTAGCGCTATATATGTACCATTGTGCATGAGCTGCAGTTCAATTGGGAGTTTTATGGTGGTGTACAACAATATGTAGAGCTCCAGCAGTATAATAACTCTTTGGTACAGATATTTGTATCTGTGCAATGTTAAGTCAAATCTTGTTTACAATAATGAGAATTTACAAAGTTTGCTTTTGATTGAGTATACATTTTAAACTAACCCACACCTAATCAACGTTTTTTAAAAAAGTAAAATAAACTATTTAGCTAATTGTATATTGCCATTAACAATACTACTTTGCTTATTGTAAAAAACGAGTATTTTTTTGAGCTCAAATTACCTGAAGTAGCCGAAGTTTTGCAAAGAATATGTTTCTTAATTGAATTAACCATTTAATCACTACACATAATTTAATTTTAACTTTATCTATTACATAGTATTTTCCTGTCGGCGTTATAGGCTTAGATAGGGTTGTACTTTGGCTTTTTAGGCTGGAACTATGGAGTCTTAGGCTTAGACTACGACTATAAAGGCTGAGAATATACGATATATGTTGGAAATATGGCATTTTAGGCTAGAACTATGTTGTTGTTTTTTCGGTTTGATCCATAGCCTTTTAAGCAGGAACTATTGATTCTGATAGTAACGAGTGATTCTATTATCTAGGCAGTGAAGGGAGCAATTTAAACAACCATAGCAATTTTTTAATAAACATTGTGTTTTTTAGTACTAGTTATCTATTCATTTTTATTCTGGAAGAAATTCTGATCATGAAGTTCATCCATTCATTTATGAACTAGTATATCTCAGAAGATGCACTCTGTTGCATTATGCATTATGTGCAATTGCCACACAAACACCTCATAAAGTATTAGCAACTGTACTCTAGTCCAATTATATTGTGTTAGCCTAACTATCTAAAAGTATACATAAAGCACCTCCATCAGAATCACTATCTTTTGCAGATTTGCTTTTGTCTGTACCAGACATTTTATACAGCAATAGCAGAAAAAGTAAGGTTTCGAGTGTCTGCTTGGACTATTTGGTGCTGCAAACACCTCATTACAAGCAACACTACATTAGAGAGAATGAAGGAGTTATTAATGAGTAAGTTATATATAACTGCTTAATTCTGCTTATAACCTAGATAACTTGTATATTCCAGAAAGTAAAGACATGACATTTCGTCAATTCACCCTTTGGTGCCAGCAAAGTACATATGATCGATGTGTTTCCTTCTTATGCTGTAACAAAATAAACACCACATTTTTTTATCTGCAATTGGGGTGTCCACTGGGTACACTGGGTTTATGTTTCCTGATTTGTCATATAGAAACTAGGCCAAAAAATTATTAGTAAAGCATGAAAATATTTTGCTAATGTAAGTCTGCTTGCAGCTCATCCTTAATAATTATTTTCTCATTAGGCCAGTTTGCTACTTAGTGAGAAATAATGGTCAATTCTCTATCTAAAATACAAAAAGGAGGATACCTTGTCATATCCGATGTTTGAGAAATCAGTACACCAGATACTAGTCAGAAATTGTTTGGTGGTAGCCTACCAATCTAGACTTACAGGTGAAACACCTTAACCAGAATCACTATCTCATGCAGATATGCTGCTTTTATCTGCACTGGTTTATGCATAGTGGATGAACTTCATGATCACAAATTCTTGCAGATGACATTTTGGGCTGGAATTTTGTGTTTAGTTTTGAACCATGACTATTCAAGCTGGGTCTATATGGATTCTGACAGTAAATAGTGATTCTAGTAGCTATAGCAGTGTAGGGGGCAATTTTCACAGCCATTGCAATTCTGATACCTTCAGCTGTCATCTATTTTTCTTTAATAGTTCGAGCCTAAAAGCCATAGGCATAGTCCCAGCCTAAAAGCCATAGTTCCAGCCTAAAAGCCATAGTCTCTACCTAAATGCTATACTTTATGCCTAAAATGCCATAATCCCAGCCTAAAAGCCATAGTCCCTACCTAAAAAGCCATAGTCCCTACCTAAAAAGCCATAGTCCTAGACTAAAAATGCCATAGTTCCAGCCTAAAAGCCATAGTCCCAGCCTAAATAGCCTAGTCCCAGCCTAAAAAGTCACAGTCCAGGCCTAAAATGACTAGCTGTAGCCTATAAAGTCATAGTCTAAGCCTAAAAAGCCATACTTCCTGCTTATCTAAGCCTGAAAAGAGTCACAAAGAAGCCCCACCCACAACAGGAAGTAAATTTTAAGGAAACTAAATAGTGGTGCTACAAGAAGCATCCACTTAGTTTAAATGGTTTTTGGCCTTGTTGTTTATACATGATAATGAGGTACTTTTCATGGTATTTGCCGTAAATGTTGTTTTTCACCATAGCTACCCTTTAATAGTTCACTTCCTGTCAATTTGCATGCTCATAGAATAAAAGGGACATGTTGTGGAGGTTCTTTTATAGCAGGAGCTATTGAAGAAAGGATGACGTCCATTCTGTTTCTATCAAATTTACTGATAGTGGCTCATGGAGGTTAGTGATAGCTTCATAGGCATTAATGTTATCTTATATTTGTGCATAAACAATATGCAAATAAGTTTTTAGTCATGGATATCATAAATAGTTTTTTATTATGTTATATGGATTATATAATATAGTAAATGTAAATAGTGGCTGTAAATAGCTACATAAGTCTTGAGAATAGCTTTAGTTTTTCTTAGGGAACTTGTACATCTTGTACATAAAGTTAATACAAATATCAATGGCATTAGGAGTAGCTAAATATTCTTTATATTTTGCATAGTATAAAATGCGTTTTTTTGTATTATGTATCATAATTGTACAAATATTGTATAGACGTGACAAAATCAAAATTATTGTACTTTTAGAATAGGCTTCAAAATTTCCCTTTTCCACAAATGTAATTTCAGTGGTAGCCATATGAAACTACTTTACAAAATAATGAGATGAAAACCATACTAGGCTATACAAATAGAGTAGCTATGAAATCTCAAATGACTTAGAGTTGAGCCCTTTTTTTTTTCCACAAAAAAAGCTTGAACAACCCAGGTAGTAGTAGCTGGTGCAATAATGAAGTCCAACTACTTTCAATTCTGAGTACTAAATGTTTACCTTTTAGAACTAGAACTATTAGAAGCTACTGCAATGTTAATTTTGATACAAAAGTGGTGGAAATTCTCCATTGCATTAAGTTCTTCATTGTTAGAAACATTTACTATTTACATGATTATAAAATTCAATTCAATCATTGTATTTTGAGTTGAAATTTTGTGAAGACAGCCAAAGAAGTTGTACAAGAAAGATTGTCCATGACCATTTGAAACAAAGGCTCCAAGATTTTCAGCAAAACTTCAGGGACACAAATAACTATTAATTAATATGACCTTAATTAAAATCCATACCAAAATTCTTTTGTTAGCTATATTTAGGTTGGTGAGTCTAAATACAGATTATTATAAAGTAAAACATAAATGTATGACAAGAAAGTTGAGTACAATTAGAAATAAGCTAAGAACCGTTAAACGTAACAAAAAACATGGGAAAATTCACAGAGATAAAAAACAGAACTTAACTGTAAATGTAAACTTGTAAACTGTATTAGAAATAAGAATAATATGAGACAAAACATATTCAGTTTAAATAATGTAGTAACTGTTTCAGAACAAAAGTAATTGCTGAGAGAACTATCATTGACCCTTAATGCAAAATGCCCATGTAGATCCACCTACACTTAGCCACGATAGACGTTGACTAATAAAGGAAAGAGGGGTTCAATCAGACTTCACCTGAAGTGGTTCTAGTAGTAGTACCATTACTGAGTTAGAGGGAATGCCAGCCTTTAACTTCTTTTCTCCAATTTTGTTGAGTTCTTCTTGTACTTACCTTTGTAAGAAGTCAAGGTAAAGTTGATATTCGTGTTATAAGGGGATAGCTATGATTATACATAACAACGAAGATAGCTATATATTATAAAAGTTCAATGTCAACCTGCTGGATACTTATAAATAACCTTACTTCATGTTTCAGACTGTCCAAGTGTTACAGCTCTGGTCTCTTTGATACTCAAACTAATACAGTTGTTAAGTTGAAAATGATTAACGTTTAAACTCACATATGACACTTAACCTAAACTAGTCTCTACTGAAATTCTTGAGTCTCATTTCTATACATCATCAAATTTAAATGAACTAGGACTGCATAAAAGGCATAAATCCATTACTTGCCTTTGCCTGTCTAAGTTGATAATTAGAACACTAACAATTGATCACTTTCTTCCAATTAATTGTAAATGGGAAGCAAACTCAGAATTTGAGTCTAACGATTGCTTGCTGTTACTTAATTCTACGTAATTTTACTAGCTCTCCATTCTCTTAATCCCGTTTACTCTAGTTGTGTGAATAGTCTTCTTACAGTTTAACTGATAAGTGTTGTTCTCGTATGATTTAGTAAGTTTTAATTATAATAAATGTTAGGTGCATTTATTATACAAAAAATAGGTTCTCCAAACTAAAAATAAAAAATATTAATAAATAACATGCTGACATTGCTAAAGTTATAAAGAGAGACAAATAGAAGAATGTTATCTAGTATTTATAGTTATTTTAATTTGCAGCCTTATTGCTTAGAATTGGATCAAGAACTCTCAGTGATAGAGATTCTGTTAATATTGCTGATATAGGAGGTCAACCTACTAATCGCAATGATCCTGGAAGTACATTAATATGTGACACTACTTCTGTCAATATGGAGTGTTGCAGAAGAGCAGACACAGGAATGGGAGTGGGAGCTATTGGAAACTGGTATTTCCCCAATGGACCTGCTGTTCTTACATTAGCCAATTTAGGACAGACTGAAGACACATTATACAGAGTAGTTGCTGCTCAACAAGTTCGCCTGGCAAGTAGAGGAGCTCCAGTTGGACCACTGGGAATATATACATGTTCTGTACCTAATAATAATGGAATTCTTTTCAATGCCACTATTAATATCATCAGTATATTATCTGGTAAATAGTGTAGCTAGATTATTTTTGATTTGTTTTGTTAATTTAAAAAAAAAATTTTTGATGATGCAAATTTCACTCCAGCAAATTTGGTTTTGGTATAATTAATGTAGAGAGCTTAATTGCTTATTATCCATTGATTCCCATGCTCTATAATACAAAATCATGTCTTTTGAAGAGGCTCAAATAATGTTAAGCAAAGTTTAGTATCAAGCAAATTAAATATAACAATATTAGGCACGAAAATGTCTAAGTGGGTGTGGCTTAAATTAAAATAAGGAACCCCTTTCAATAATTTCTAGATTTCCCCCATAACCAACTCTCAAATTTAAATATATGTCACTAATAGTGACTATCAAATATAAGGTAGACACATAGTAATGATGAAGTTAAGTACATATAATCATAAATTGAAGTAAATAATATACTTGAATCTATTTTGTACAGTTACAGTCACCTCTGTCACTATAACTCCACCCAACCCTAGTGGAGTAGCTGGTGAAGATGATGTTACTCTCACATGTACTGGAACTTTATCAGGACCTACTATAGCTAGAGTTGAATGGACAGGACAAATGATGCGTACTCAACCACTGGCTACAGCTCCATCCACTACAGTCAGGGATTCATTAGTACTAACTCGAGTTAGACAATCCTATGCTGGAACTTATACATGTACTGTAACTATTGGAGCATCTAGTATGAGTAGATCTGTATCATTAGTAGTTACAGGTGAGTTTGTCATTTTAATATGTGAGATTTATTTCATGCTGCTCTACACATTTAGCTCCAACTATACCAATCTCTATAATGGAGAACCAGTCACCTGTTGCTCTTCGAGACTACATCCTAACATGTGTAGCCACACCTCCTTCTTCTTTGGAAGCGACTTCACAATCACATCAGTGGAGAAGAAATGGACAAGCTATACCAAATCAGAACAATAGAGAATTGAACTTGAGTCCTCTGCCACTGAGTGAAGATGGTGCACAATATACTTGTCAGTACACAGCCTCTTCAGTATATGTCAACAATGTGGATGTTACCAGTCCCACACATACAATAGCACTTACATGTAAGAAATAAAAGTAGTAATATAAGTAGTAGTATGAGTACAATTATCTTGCTTATGTCAGCACAATTAATTATAGACTGCACTTCTTGATAGAATTATAATTAGTAGTTATAGTGAAAATATATGAAATTTTATCAAATTTAAAGTGCACCTCAACATACCCATATTTATGTCTTTAGTTGCATTATTAAGCAGTCCTCCTACAAGCATACGAGGAACAGTTCAACAAACTTCAGTGATGCTCACATGGATACAGTCAGATATTGATGCAGTGGAGAATTACATCATAAGTTACAATAGAACTGCAGGATGTTCTGATGCTCCTAACGGAAGTCAAACAATCTCAGGATCCATGAGGATGTATACTCTATCTGGTTTACAAGAAGACATAACATATAACATCACTATAACAGCAATGAACACTAGAAATAGATTATCAGCTACAAAATCTTTCACTACTCTCACAGCTTGTATGTTGAGCTAAATATATAGTACTTATCACATGAGTCAGAGTAGGCTAATATATTTCATGAGCCAGAGATGAATGAAAATATAGCAAAAGGTGAAATATCTAGACCTGTCATTCTAACAAGTGTAATAGGTAGTTTATTATAAGCTAGATATCTTCACTGAAATAATTTTGTCTAGGGTTTGTAATCTGGGTGTGAAGTTTGCTATAAACTATCTCCATAACCCCCAGCTGATATTTTAGCAGCTGCTCTAACCCCAGTAGGGTAAGCTTCCCCAGTGGAAGGTAGCTGTAAAAATCAAGCCAGGCCAGGTTGCTATAACCATTACTGGAAGGAGAGGGATTGGTAATGCACAGGGTCCTCCCTTTCAGCCAATAGTGGGAACCAGGTCCTGCACCCTACCTACTAGCACATCCTCACTAGCACCTGCCAGCACATTCCTTACCAATCCCTACCAGCATATCCTCACTAGCCCCTGCTTGTAGCTACTGCTTTCCTCCCTATTTGATCCTTCACCTCACCTGCAGATTGCCCCTTATATCATTACTTTCCTGATTCCTTATTGGTGTTAGGGAGTATATGTTTGCAAAATTCTAAAATCTACATTTACAGATTCCCAAGTAGGACCAGTCCCTGACTTGGCCCCTGCTACACAATACATGTAGCTGGAAGAGAAGTGCAGTGGCCCCTGCACTATCATACTCTGAAGAGTGGAGTTAATGTTGTGTATGCATTTTGTATCTATTTATACAACCCTACTGATAAATAATTACTCTAATAATACTTACGCTACAGACACAACCACACATTTAAGTCATGTTTGCATTTTGAAATCCGAGTTTCTATATTTTATGCCTCAACTACGGTTAGAATATATATGCAACACATACGACCATGAATAGATGTCATGAAGGCCTTATAAAAAAGCCCTGTGTCTATTAACACATCGATATTGTCAGGTAACCACCAATAATACATTTGCTACATATATTATGGCTGAACAATAGCCTCAGGAGTGGGTGGGATGGGCACAAATTGCAGCACAGGCCTACCACTTTCATACACTTTCCATTTTAACTCACCTCATGAAAGCTAGTAGTCTTGACCAGGTGCTAGAGATGCACAATTGCTGCCATGCCTTGCAAGTTCCCTGGCAACTATACTTAGCTAGCTGTAATTCCAATTTAACCTCATTTAAACTCATTTAGATTACATTAAACCTTGTCATTCATGATTGCTCTTGCCCACCTTCCCACCCTTTATCCTCCGTAACCATTACTGGAAGGAGGGGGATTGGTATTGCACAGAAGCCTCCCTTCCAGCCATTAGTGAGTACCAGGTCCTGCACCCCACATGCTAGCACATTCTTGCTAGCCCCTGCCAGCACAACCCTACTGATACCTGCTAGCACATCCTTGCTAGCACCTACTCATTGCTACTGCTTTCCTCCCTCATTGATCCTTCACCTCACCTGCAGATTGCCCCTTAGATCATTACCTTCCTGGTTCCTTATTTGTTTTGGGGAGTTTATGTTTGCAACATCCTCCAGTGACTAAAAGCCATATTCCCCAAACCCATATGCACTGATTACCAAGTAACACTCACAAGTGTAACTATATTCTACAGCCTCTATCTATCCCTCCATAGTTGTGGAATAAGTTATTAGTACATCACACAACTTCTACATAAAATACAGTATGCCCCATCCATAGTTCTTACCATTTCAATTATCATTATATCAATTACTATTCCACCCAAACATTAAGACGAAAATCACAACAACAAACACAACTTCTCAGGTTTTATTTTCACTCATCTCTGGCTCGTGAAAATAAATTAGCCTGCTCGTGAAATATTATGCCATATCAAACTCTGACTCATGCAATAAGTACTATATATATGTTATAATATACTCATTTATACAACAAAGATATATATATATATATATATATATATACGTACTTTAATTTTCTTCTTTCTGTAATGAATTGTATTTGTAGCTCCAAGTGGCACAGTTCAAGAAATATTATTGGAAGACACCAACTTCACCAGTATTACTATTTCATGGCAGCCAGTGGCTTGTCTCCTACAAAATTCTCCGATTAAAAACTACAAAATTCGTTATACTGAAACTTCTATTACTACAGGACCAATAACAACTACTGACACATCATTTGTAGCTACTTCACTATTCCCTGGCACTTCCTACACATTTGAAATAGCAGCTGTTAACAAAGAGGGTGACGGGCTATATCAACAATTCATAGCAACAACAACTCAGCCACCTACAGGTATGATAATATTGCAATCATTTGGTTTAGCAACCATTTACTTTTTGCCTTAGTTGATGTATTACTAAAAGGTCATTATTTTTCCTAACAACAGTATTATAATGATAGAGAAGTTAGCTAGCTAATATAAAAATTATCAAGTTGTGATCCTCCATAATAACTAGATTGAAACTTTCTCACTTAAAAAAACAGGGGTCTAAGGAGAAGCAAAGGCAAATGTGAAAAAAATCCTCAGTTGTCGTTGAGGAAGTAAACCCAGGACCCCTAGCTTTAGCTACCCGTGCATTTTGCATTTAAAATATTGAGTAGTACTGCTTGCTGCAGTTCCATACTCTACAGACCACCAATTATGTGCCGCCAAACAACATTTTTATTGTTGACCAAAAACACCTACTCCTCCGGAGCACTGGTGGCTAAAGCCTGGGGTCGTGAGTTCAATTCCCCGGTAACAACTGTTATTATTTCACATTTTTCCTTAGCTTCTCTTTAAGCCCCATTAGGTGAGAAATTTAGTATAAGTTCAACATTAAGCTGCTGGATAGCTATAAATAAGCTTACATAATGATTCAGACTGTCCAAGTGTTACAGCTCTGGTATCATTGATATCGAACTAATACAATTATTGTGTTCAGAATGATTAATAGCTAAACTCACATATGGCACCTAACCTAGTATCTACTTTAATTTTTCAATTGCGCTGTGTTTGATATATCCAATAAATGCAAAAGTAATTTGGAGAAATCAATTCTTTGTGTCTGATCTTCTTACCTTAGCTCTTCTTTATTATGTGGACAATCAACAACTTCAAACATAAGAAATATATTTAATTAATAGTAAAAAACATCATTAATCTATTGATGATTGTTTAACTAGCATTAACTAGAAATTTTATATCGTAACTTCATTAGACATGAAATTGTCTGAGTGGGTGTGGCTTAAATTAAAACAAGGAATTTGTTTTTTGACCCAGTAACCCAGTCTCAACATTAAACACATATCACTAAATAAATAATGACAATCAATCATAAGGTATACAAATAATAATAAAAAATTAAAGTGTATACTTCAATCTATTTTATACAGTTACAGTCACCTCTGTCTCTATAACTTCACCCAACCCTAGTGGAGTCGCTGGTGTAGATAATGTTACTCTCACATGTATTGGAACTCTATCAGGACCTGCTATAGCTAGAGTTCAATGGACAGGACAAATGATGCGTACTCCACCACTGGCTACAGCTCCATCTACTACAGTCAGGGATTCATTAGTACTAACTCGAGTTAAAGAATCCATTACTGGAACTTATACATGTACTGTAACTACTGGATCATCTAGTATGAGTAGATCTGTATTATTAGCAGTTACAGGTGGGTTTTTCATTTTGATTTATGAGATTTTTTTCATGCTGCTATACATATTTAGCTCCAGCTATACCTGTCTCTATAATGGAGAACCAGTCACCGATTGCTCTTCGTGACTACACCCTTACCTGTGTAGCCACACCTCCTTCTTCTTTGGAAGTGACTTCACCATCATATCAGTGGAGAAGAAATGGACAAGTTGTACCAAATCAGAACAATAGAGAATTGAACTTGAGTCCTCTGCCACTGAGTGAAGATGGTGCACAATATACTTGTCAGTACACAGCCTCTTCAGTATAATATGTCAACAATGTGGATGTTACCAGTCCTACACATACAATAACAATTACATGTAAGAAATAAGAGTAGTAATAGAAGTAGTAGTATTAGTACACATTTCTTGCATATGTCAACATTATCATTGTCAACTAACTATAGACTGCACTTTATGATTGAATATAATCTGTAATTAAGTGCAACTGGAAATGCACCTACATACAATATTTTATGTCTTTAGTAAGCATTTCTACAAACATACAAGGAACAGTTCAACAAACTTCAGTGATGCTCAAACAACAAATTAAATATATTACATGCTGACATTGCTAAAGTTAAATGAGGAAATGTTATCTGGTATTTATTGTTTTACTAATTTGCAGCCTTATTCTTTAGAGTTGGAACAAGAACACTTGGTGATGGAGACTCTGTAAATATTACTGATATAGGAGGTCAACCTGATGATCGTTATGATCCTAGAACTACATTAATATGTGACACTACTGCTGTCAACATGGAATGTTGTAGAAGAACAGACACTGGAATGGGAGTGGGAGCTATTGGAAACTGGTATTTCCCCAATGGATCTGCTGTTCTTACATTAGCCAATTTAGGACAGACTACAGATTCATTATACAGAGTAGTTGCTGCTCAACAAGTTCGTTTGGCTAGTAGAGGAGCTCTAGTTGGACCACTGGGAACATATACATGACTGTTCGGTACCTAATAATAATGGAATTCTTTTCATTGCCACTATTAATATCATCAATATATTACCTGGTAAATAGTGTAGCTTGATTATTATTATTATTTTTTTTTTAATTTTATAGTTTGATGATGCAAACTTCACCATAGCAAAATTGCTTCTGAAATTAATGCAAAGTGCTGAATTGCTTATAATCTATTACCATGCTCTATAATACTGTCATGGTCATCATGTCTGGCAAAGCGACTCTAGAAAATTAAATAATCAAATATTTTATTATATCTGATCACTTCCATCATTTTACCAGTTCTTTGCAGTTGGTAGAAATGACACTTTAATTTGTTGCATAACATAAACTTCTGAGTGACAATGCAACATTCTTGAGTGTCAAGACTGAAATTTACTAGTTGGTTTATTCATGTTAGATGAACTATAAAGTAGTGTAGAATATTTGAAAATTTTATTGAAACAATTAAAGAGATGTCTTTATGCGACATTGCACAATAGTGTGTAACTCAAAATCTAAAAAACAAAATGCAATCAATTAAACTAATTTTTACTTTGTTAATGTTTGTAGTCAATTCTGTCTCATTATCTCCTGTCAACACAGAAGTTGTAGCTGGAGAGTCTCTTACATTAACATGTACTGCTACTATAACTGGTAGAGGAACTCCATCATTTACTTGGACTGGTCAAGTATCTCGTGGTCCACTGCAAGGTCAGGCTCTTCAAGGAAGTACAAACACATTCACAGATATGTTGAGAATAGAGAGAGTGAGCCAACACAATGCATCTGTACAATGTATGGCTTCAATTAGCAGTTCTACTCTTGTGCTTCAGTCACTTTTTCAGTGTCAGGTAAATCTATAATCAATGTATAAATATTAATTTATAGTATTCAATGTTACACAGTTCCCCAAACATCAGCCACCATTATAGAGAGTAGAGTGCCAACAGTTTCATTCAATTACATACTCACTTGTAATGTGAATATTCCACTAACATTAATGATGGTATCATATTCATGGATGGAGGGAAATACTCTATTGACAGGACAGAATACTTATCAGTTAGACTTGAGTCCATTACAATTAACTCAGAATACAACACTGTATACCTGTCACTATTCAGCTACATCTATATATCTTGTGAATCCTGTTATTGGAATGAGTCTGCCACATGAAGTATTAATAATTGGTAAGTATAACAGAACCATGTAGATAATGTACAGTGGTGTAGGAAGTTGTTTTGGTAAAGGGGCTCCAAGGGCATGTTTCTTTGTAATTTAAAAGTGTTAATGTGAAAAATCACCTCATTAGATTGTGCTCCAAAATTATGGGGGCACCAGCCCCACGAACCCCCCTTTTCCTACGCCATTGATGTATAATTGTGTAGCTACTTATTATATGGTTGTGTATTAAACATAGCTGGAAGCAATTAGAGAAGTCATAGACAGAAGGGACTTAAGTGTAAACTTCCTACTTGGAGAGTCTAACTCGCAGCTTGTACATATTGCTATATGTGGTTCTCTATTAATGCTTACTCTCATTCACATATGTAATGGACAAGTAGAAGGTATTATTTCAAATGTTGTGATAAAACTAGTGGATGTTTTTAAAATTTGGAAATAGGTTGTTGTATTGAATTAAAAAACAAATCAGCAGTCTCCTATCCATTAGAAATAATCAGTATTTTCTGTGCACACATTTTTGAAATGCAATGTATAGAGTACTAAGCATAAGCAGAGATAATATTTTGACTTCATATTGTTTATAATGCTCTTTGTTTGTTTTGTATGTCTTTTAGTTTGACTGGCTAGTTTGCTAGATAGTTTGCTCTGGCATACATATACATGGTCTGATTCAACTAGAGTTATTAAAGCCTCCTGTATTAGATAAATAAAAAAAATGACAATAATGATTGAAATACTGAGATTTGACTAAAAGAGTAACAAATATGTCAAGTTTAGAGCTGTAATGGTCACATTGACCTGTTTTGTAAGTAGGATCACCTAATTGAATAGGAGAAAGTCATTAGGAAATTTAGATAAGTGCTTACCTCTTTCAGTTCAAAATATACAAAAATTACCACCTTTACTCAATTTCTTAATTGGCACGACTTACAGACACAAACAGACATTTTAGAGGGTTGAGCTTTTTTTTGAGCAAAAGATGATGAGCAGCGAATTCAAATATCATCAGTTGTGAGCTGGTCTTGCAGTTTTGATTTAGGTATCATTGGGTTTTAAGAGGTTGGTGTAGTTTTAAAATAGAAATCTCTGGCTATTTGAAGTATCTCTGGCTGATAGCAGCCACATCTTAGTGAAGTGACTATTATAAAGACACTCCAACTAGTCAGTTTGCTGACAATTTTCATACTGAGTTTTCGATTGGTCAGTTAAATCTTCATCTCAGAACAATTTATCCCGAAAATTGTGCACAATTGAAAAAGTAGAATTTCTTATACAATACGTGTGCTGTGATTGTTATATTCAATAAATGCAGAGAGTTTGAGAGCATCAATTCTTTGTGTCTGATCTTCTTACCTTAGCTCTTCTTTATTATGTGGACAATCAGCAACTTCAAACATAAAATAAAACACTTGAATATTAAAAATCATCATTACTTTCTTCACGACTCTTTAAAACAACACCTAAAATGAAACTGGAAATATCACATTGTAATTTATTAGGCATGAAAATGTCTCTGAGTGGGTATGGCTTAAATCATAATAAGAAATTCGTTTCCATAATTTCTAAATTTTTCCCTGCAAACCGCTCTCAAAATTAAATACATATCACTAAATAAGTAATATACAATCAATGATAAGGTATCCAAATAATAATACAAAATTAAAGTATATACTTCAATATATTTTGTATAGTTACAGTCAACTCTGTCACTATAACTCCACCAAACCCTAGTGGAGTAGCTGGTGTAGATGATGTTACTCTCACATGTACTGGAACTCTATCAGGACCTGCTATAGCTAGAGTTCAATGGACAGGACAAATGATGCGTACTCCATCACTGGCTACACCTCCATCTACTACAGTCAGGGATTCATTAGTACTAACTCGAGTTAGACAATCCTATGCTGGCACTTATACATGTACTGTAACTATTGGAGCACCTAGTATGAGTAGATCTGTGTCATTAGCAGTTACAGGTGAGTTTGTCATTTTAATTTATGAGATTTTTTTTTCATGCTGAATACATATTTAGCTCCAGATATACCTATATCTGTTATGGAGAGCCAGTCACCTGTTGCTCTTCGAGACTACACCCTCATTTGTGTAGCCACACCTCCTTCTTCTTTGGAAGTGACTTCACCTTCATATCAGTGGAGAAGAAATGGACAAGTTGTACCAAATTTGTAGACAATTGAACTTGAGTCCTCTGCCACTGAGTGAAGATGGTGCACAATATACTTGTCAGTACACAGCCTCTTCAGTATATGTCAACAATGTGGATGTTACCAGTCCTACACATACAATAGCACTTACATGTAAGTAATAAGAGTAGTAATACAAGTAGTAGTATTAGTACAATGATCTTGCTTATGTCAGCACAATTAATTATAGCCTACACTTAATGATAGAATCTAATTAGCAATAATAGTGATAATATTTGAAATTTCTATCAAATTTAAAGTGCACCTCAACACACATTTATTTTGTCTTTAGTTGATTTATTAAGCAGTCCTCCTACAAACATACAAGGAACAGTTCAACAAACTTCAGTGATGCTCACATGGACACAGTCAGATATTGATGCAGTGCAAAACTACATCATTAATTACACTAGAACTGCAGGATGTTCTGATGCTCCAAGTGGAAGCCAAACAATCTCAGGATCCATGAGGATGTATACTCTATCTGGTTTACATGAAAACATAACATATGACATCACTATAACAGCAATGAATACTAGAAATAGATTATCAGCTACAAAATCCTTCACTACTCTCACAGCTAGTATGTTGAGCTAAATATATACTACTTATTTTATGAGTCAGAGTATAGTATGGTGATATATTTCAAGAGCAGGCCAATCTATTTTCATAAGCCATAGATGAGTGAAAATAAGGCAAGAGGTGAAACATTTAGCCATATCACTCTGACTAGTGTAATAAGTGGTTTATTCCAAGCTAGATATCTTCACTGAAGTATTTTTTTTCCTAGGGTTTGTAACTCTGGGTGTGAAGTATGATGTAAAATTTTATTCACATCCCTAGCTGATATTTTTAGCAACTGTTCTAACCTAATTGAGTAGGCTTCACTAGGGGAAGGTAGCTGTAAAAATCCAGAAAACTACTATAACTTAGAGGGTAATGAGCTTTTACAAATCAGTCTTAAGATAACACCTGTTGATAATGTGACTCAAGGGTCATGGACCTAGTAATAACTTCTAGAGATATCTGGTGTAGAATGTATATATATGTATATGTGTGTATATACACATATATTTTTCCCTAAAAATTTAAAAATTTAGGAAGTATACATTATATAAATTTTATAAAAATAATTTGAATGCACCTGTACAACAAATATATATATATATATATACAATATATTATATATATAATTTAATTTTTCTAAAATAAAAAAAAACTTTCCGTAATGAATTGTTTTTGTAGCTCCAAGTGGCACAGTTCAAGAAGTATTATTGGAAGACAACAACCTCACTAGTATTACTATTTCATGGCAGCCAGTTGGTTGTCTTCAACAGAATTCTCCAATTACAAGCTACAAAATTCGTTACACTGAGACTTCTAATACTACAGGACCAATAACAACTATTGAGACATCATTTGTAGCTACTTCATTATTTCCTGCCACTTCCTACACATTTGAAATAGCAGCTGTTAACAAAGAGGGGGATGGGCCATATCAACAATTCATAGCAACAACAACTCAGCCACGTACAGGTATGCAATCATTTGGTTAGCAACCATTTACTTTATTTCCGTAGTTGATGTATTACTAAAAAGTCATTATTTTTCCTAACAACAGTATTATAATGATAGAGAAATTATCGCGCTAATATAAATGTCATCAAGTTGTGATCCTTCATAAAAACTAGATTGAAACTTTCTCACTTAAATGGATCCAACGAGAAGTAGAGGTAAAATGTAAAAAGATCTCAGTTGTCGCTGAGGAATTGAACCCAAGACCCCTAGCTTTAGCCACCTGTGCATTTTGCATTTATACTATTGAGTAGTACTGTTTGCTGCAGTCTCATACTCTACAGACCACCAATTATGTGCCGCCAAACAACTTTTTTTATTGTTGAACAAAAACACCTACTCATCCGGAGCACTGGTAGCCAAAGCCTGGGGTCGTGAGTTCAATTCCCCAGTAACAACTGTTATTATTTCACATTTTTCCTTTGCTTCTCTTTAGTTGACAACAAGCTCTCACCTACAAAAACAAAAACAATCAATTTTAGCACACAAATACAAAATTATTTTCTTACCTCATTTTCTTGAGCAGTGGTAACTTTTGTAGTACCAAATTTGAGCCAATCTGACTATTTGAATTTACCAGTCACTGTTGACAAGCTCTTAGCTACAAAAAAGAAAGGCCAGAGTTGATTTTGCATATTTAGCTAACAAATATGGAATTACGTACTTACCTCAGCTTCCCTCGAGAAGTAGTAGCTTCCTTAGCTTTAATACTACGGCATTCTGACTACCAACAGCTCTTGACAACCAACAACCGGCACTCCGTATCCCCCCATAAAACGGCGAAGTTTTGAAATTAAGTCTGGAAAAGGGTCTTCAATGCCATAGTAACCGGTCGAATCAACTTTTTGTTTCTTGAAAAGCAAGCATTTTCGCAGGAAGTTTCTCACACTTTGGAGCTTAAGTATAAAGTAAGGCTTGCTTAATCCTGTAGTTTCAGAATAAACTGGGGTCAAGCTTAAAAAGCCGTGTTTTTTGGAGAAAAACGTTCCCCGCGCGCGCGTTTAAAGGGCATACGTACCATCCCACATACATATATACATACTAGTGGTGTGCTTGAGCACAAATGGCGAGCGAGCCTGATAGTTAGGTAACATAAAACTAAGTATTGTTACTATGTTTTAGCTTAGTTCATGCAAACACTATAATAGCAGTTATGACCTTTTATTTCAGCAAACCAGTACAAAATCAATCTCTTACCTGATTAATGGTAACTTTGTAGTATCAAACATCTGCCATTCTGATAATCTCAATCACCAGTAACTCTTGAACAAGCTTTCAGCTACGATAAAAAATAAACCAGTGTTATTATTTGTAATTTTAGCCAACTAATATGGAATTACTACTTACCTCATTCTTGAGTATTGATAACTTCTGTAGTATCAAATTGAAGTTACTTTGACCATCTGAATTACCTTGAATTCTTGACAACAAGCTCTCACCTACAAAAACAAAAGACAATCAATTTTAGCACACAAATACAAATTACTTTCTTACCTCATTTTCTTGAGCAGAAAGAAAGGCCAGAGTTATTTTGCATATTAAGCTAACAAATATGGAATTGCATACTTACCTCGGCATCCCTCGAGTAGTAGTAGCTTCCTTAGCATTAATACTTTATGTGCTTACATACGCTTTTCAGAAGTAGTGATAGCTCTCTTAGTACTGACTCTACAGGTGGCTCTTGAAAACTAGTAACAAGCCGCACTTAGCCGGAAAAAAGGCGAAGTTTTGAATTTAAATCTGGTAAAGGGTCTTCAATGTCATAGTAACCGATCGAATCAACTTTTTGTTTCTTGAAAAGCAAGCGTTTTAGCAGGAATTTTCTCACACTTTGGAGCTTAAGTATAAAGTAAGACTTGCTTAATGCTGTAGTTTCAGAATAAACTGAGGTCAAGCCTAAAAAGCCATGTTTTTTAAAGAAAAAACGTTCCCCGCGCGCGCGTTTAAAGGGCATACGTACAATCCATACATACATACATACATATATATATATATACTAGTGATGTGCTTGAGCACAAATGGCGAGCGAGCCTAAAGACTATAATATTTTGATTTTGACTTCTAACACTAAAGCTACTGAAAATATGGTCCAGTTTGTTTATTTAGCATACAGGGTAAAGGGATTTCAGTGCCATAGTAACAACTAACTCTCTGCAACTGCTTGAATTGAAGGGAAAAAACAACAAAACAATACACATTATTTAAAAGTTTTCTTTGTGATATTCTTTAGCTAAGTAGTGGTTGTAACACACAATGCTTTGACACAACTGGACATGCACCTACACAGACTTACCTTCGCACTAGTATAGTGGACAATGTATTTTCAGGTAAATACTGTTGGGCACGGCTTATAACCATGACAAAGATCCATTGACTTACCACCGCCACTAACTCGAATAGAAATGGAAGTCCCTTAAGTTTTCAAGTTTGAACTGCACCCGCAAAAGAATTCAAAACGGTAAACAATTCCATTTCTAGGGTGATACGGGTACTGATCGATAAACCAGAGGATTCTGCTTAGTGCAATTTGGGACGGGGTCGAACACGGAGAGAACACAAAAATACGCGAGGGTCAAAGTACAAAATGACATACGTACGTCCAAACAATACAAATAAACATCCCCGATTTTTTCATTTTTACCCCTGTAAGTGTCTCGCTCGCTACGCTCGCTCGCCAATAATACAAACATATACCCGATTTTGCATTATCCACCCCTAATACTGTCTCGCTCGCTACGCTCGCTCGCCAATAAAGTCTGCATGTAAAACTTTTGGTTCATCATTTTCAAAATGTTGACAGGTTGACAGGGTTAATACAAGGTGGCTCTCTTTTTTGAGCCAATGCATAGCTAGGTCTAACAGTGGGGGAACTTAGCCCCCATTAGTATAAAGGTTGGTTGCTGGATCCCTCAGACTCCCTATTCTAAACCACTATGGCAACATCCCTATCACTAGTGTGAAATCATAGCTATAACTCACCTTTGTCTATAAAAAACTGAACAATTTTGAAATGAATGGCATATATGTTGTTATGCATACTAAGCCTGACATTTGTAAGGAACTAGTAGAAGTTCCATATTATGTGCACATGATTTTAATGGTTTATTGTATTTATTGTATGAGCATCAATTTGAAACAATGTTATGGCAGTTAAATGTGGTTTGAATTTTACCAACTTAACTCTAATTTATTCTTTAATAGGTATAATAACTTCAACTGCAATGCAGCAGGTCAACACCGAGTACACAAATATTGTTGTGGTGGCTACATCAGTGTTAGTTTGTCTCGTTCTCATCACTGCTATAATATCTGCTGCTGTAGTAATGGTGTACAAAATAAAAGCTTCAAGGTGAATGATGGATAATATCATTGGTATCTATTCCAGAGATAATAATTGCCAATTTTATCATTCTAGCAGCCAATATTATGTTAAATAAAACTTAACTTGAGATTTTAATTTCTTGCCAAAGTTCTCTTGACCCCTGAAGAGGACTTCGGCAAAAAGTCGACACATCAGGTTGAGTTTTAATTAGCATAATATTGTCTGTTAGAGTGAGAAAATTTGATATTTTTGTAATTACTTCAGCCAAGAATGACCGAGTCATTATTTCAGAGATATTATGCTTATTATAATAAATAGCATATGAATAATTAACAGATAGGCTTAAACAATAAAATGTAATAAATACATTTTGCAATAGAAGTAGTCTCTTTCACTTTGAACCTATTCTTTATGTGGTATTCTTATTGTAGAATTAATACTACTACAAAAATATCGGTTAACACTACTGGAAGAGAATATGAAGAGGTTCAATGTATGAATAAGGAAAATTCAATAAAAAATCCAAGCTCAAGTGTGAAGTGTGAAGACTTGAACTCAAGTGTCAAGTGTGAAGGCATGGCTATGAGTGATTGTGCTGCCTGTGGTGAATTATATTCTCCTAACACTCATGAAATTACAAAAAATAATGTTTATGAAATTGTGCAGTAAAATAATTATCATAAAGCATGAAATTCAACATTGTAATTTAACAATAGTTATATATGCTTTAGTCGGTGACACAAATATTCCGTAGTCACTAATTGTTTTGTAAACTTATCAATAATTACAACACTTTTGGCTAGAAATAAATAAAACACAGTAGCATTACAAAAAGAGGATAGCTACTTTGGGGCTATTGAGAAAAAAATTTGGGCCGGAAACAAGAAATATATATTCATGTCTACTAAGGACTGAATATAACAAGTTCTACAAGAAAATGAAATTAAATTAAATAGGGTTTTCGTTGCTGCATCATCAAGGGTACTTTAGAGTACGATATATTGGTAAGTTTGTTTAACTACAAAATGCTAAACAGTTATAGAAATATAGTCTCTATTTAGCTAGCATGTTGCAATATAGAAGCAATAACTAATCATTTTGACAAAAAAATTCATATTTACAATTAGTACAAAACCGAAGGAAAAGCGTTGTTCCAAAACTCAAAACAAAAGTCTATGGGAATAGAAAAAATCACAGCCTCCAGCTCTACACGCGCCCGAACTTTGTCCGCGGTACGGTGCATTTGATCACGTGTAAAGTTTTCAAGGAGCTTGTAAACCACCACGAACTTGTCCCTTCTCTGGTGAGTACTTTCTAGTCTTGTATTCCATTACTAGTGTATGCTATGAGCGCCAAAGAATCTCTTTAATTGTTGCGTCTAGGATACAGGTAAGTCTAATATGCAGGTATATTTAAATTTTACACCTGTTTAACAACTAATTCCAAGCTGTAAATAGAAATAATGCCAACATTTATCTAGCATTAGTGTAATAAAGCTGTAGTGTCAGTGATAAGCTATTGCAAATCAAGCATATCCCAATTGTATGATTGTTAGATCCATTTTTATTCAGATTTCTTACCTTTCCACTAATGTTTTCCCACTAGATTTATTGTGGCAATTCTGAGTGACTCCACCTTCAATTCAAGGTTAGCTACTAAAGAAGCTTTTCATTATCATTCTTATTTCTGTACTATTTGTTCTGTAAATAGTAATGGTTGTGATAATTTAATTGTAATATTGTGATCAGTTAATATTTATGAATGAAATAAGTGACAATAAAAATTAATCTTAAAGAATAGTACAAATTTCAATAGTGTCATCCTTGTGAACTACAGCTGAATTCTCACAGGTAGACACCCTAGATGTTTGAATACGTTTAAAAAGCTTACTATAGTCCTAAAAATAAGTGCTACAAAAGGATTTTTGATGGATTCTGGAACTGTTCCACATCACATTCAACATACTACAAGTCTACCAAAATCTGACCAATAGAAATGTGTTATTTAGGTAGTATTCGTCCATACACTCATTAGTATTCATGAGATGCCATTTGTTGGCCTTATCTTCAGTTTTATTTAATTAGAGAGACATAATTATAACCACACTGGAGACCTTCGCTCATAAGCTTTAAAATGATATATAAAACATTACTTCTATGGGAAAGTATAGAGGTTTTAGATTGCTAGGCAGCCTATAAGTCAATAAAGTTGTATTCCACAAATTTTATTATTTTAATCACTTATACTATCAGATAACGGGCACTGACTACTACCTCATGGCTAATTCTATTAGATATTGAGAAACAATCTGAACCCCAAACCCTCCCTAAGTATTTTAGCAAAAGTGATTGTTAAAATATTAATTATCAAATAAGAATTATATTAACATAATCAATTACAATATTCATAATAAAAATAGAACAATGATAAAATTATTCCGAATAGCTTACTGTCAATGAAAAACTAGAAAATTTACAGGATAGCATGCCTATTCTTCTCCCTCAAAAATGCCAAGAATTGCTTATCGCTTCATTTCAAATTTGACATTTATGTACATTTATGTTTGACATTTATGTACTTGCATTGTTCAATTCATGGTTGTAATTCTAAAAGCAGTGACCTTTCTTCTCATGCACTGGGAAACACATTATGAAATTGAAGCTGGGAGTTTTATTTCTTATAAATATTTAATTAAGCGCTTTTCTCAATTGTTTCAAATATTAATCCTGTTATCCCCATGTGTTTTTGTAATTTTGTGTGCAATTTAAAACTTGAAATTTAAGGTTTTACAATTTCTACCTGATTATACAATTCATCCTTGCTAGAAACAATATATATGTATAAGTTACACCACAATGTATACATAGGTTACACCATGACAAGGAGGTTGGATACACAAGCGAGGGCTGAAGGTTCGAGGATAGGGTAAATCACATACTGACCTAACAAGGTGTTTAACTGACTTGTGCAATGGCTTTAGGCTATAGGAGACACATAAAAACTTTTTTTTCATTGGATGATTCACTTATTTACCTTCTAGGAGGTTGATATGAAAAAAATTCTTAAAAAATACATTTATAATGTTAACCTTACCACCTTGTCCAATAAAATTTAGAGAATATGATAAATATTTCTTGGAAGCAAAGTGGGTGAAAGCAAGATTAAATGAATTATTAGAAAATCAAAATAAAGGTACATTAATTATTGAGCTCAAAAAAAAAATTAGAAAAAAAAAAAAATCGTCCTCATGCACGTGTAAACTGAAGATTGGAGTATTTTATCTTTATATTATATCAACTACACATGTACTTGGATTGTATAATAGATGAAATGATGTCAGGACTTTTATATTTCTAAGTCAATTGTTTGCTCATGCTTGTAATTGTGAATTATTATTGTTTAATTTACTTATGCTTCAAATTCATTTTTTTTATTCTGTAAAGTAAAATAACCCATTTTGCTTTTATTCCAAATGGTTTTGGTCTCATAATTGCTTCATTCTCTTAATATAACCCATATAGCTCAAACTTAGCTGTATAAGCAAATGTTTTTCTAAGTCAATTGTTTGCTCATGCTTGTAATTGTGAATTATTATTGTTTAATTTACTTATGCTTCAAATTCATTTTTTTTATTCTGTAAAGTAAAATAACCCATTTTGCTTTTATTCCAAATGGTTTTTGTGGGGCCAGCCAGCCCAGAGACGGAAGTGAAGCCAAAGAAGAAGGAAAAGAAGAAGAGAGAAGAGAAAGACGAGAAATGAACTCAGAACATTTATGTGTGTGTGTGTCATTTAATCATTGAGTTTTGTGAGCCGTGAATAGGTATAGTGCCGTGTGCAATTCGTGTGTGTAACTTATTTTGTGTCATGTCATGATGTGGGTGTGGCTGGACCAAGGACTATAAAGTCTAGCCGCACTTCCGGTTTTGTCAGATTTCAGTTTTCTCAATTACATAAACGTAGCCTAACTAACGTGTGTAATTTGGGCCACTGTGAGGCGAGCGATTAACCTCTCTCCAACCTTGCCGGTGCGCTGCTGATTCTCTGGTGGCAGCCTATCTACCTGACCCCCACAACTGGCGGCAGCGGTGGTTCACAGTTCCGTATCAAGTCTGTGGGCTCTGTGATCGTCTCTGTGTTGTCGAGGTGCGTCTACCGACTTGCTAGCAGCCTGCTGTAGTGGACCTTGGGCCGATCTACCCTGCGGTTCTACGTAAGCTTGTTTCTGTGTGCTATCTTACCTCTGTGCGCGGTTGGACCGTGACCATAATCCGCCTGGACGATTCCCCGGGAACTGGAGTGTGCCTACGCCTCTGCGCCATACCACCTACGGAGGAACTGTCTACTTTTGTGTGTGCTGGGACCTAATTTTCTTTGTGTTTCTGTTCACGTCTCGGGTTCGATTAATTTTTGTAACGTTTCTAATTACTGTTCATGCCACGTGTTCAATTAATTTTTGTATCATTTCTTTGCGTTCCGTGTATTATTTTTGCGTTTTACGTGAACTTCAATTTTAGTGCGTTTTGTTAACTTGTGCTTTTGATTTTTTGTTTTCCTTTAGATTTCTGGACGTCTGCGTGTCTGCTCAACCGGTGGACGTGGATGTCAGGGAGGTCAAAGAGGAAGGAACCTGCAAGGGAAAGGAGGGAGCGTCAGTGCAGGAGTATGTCCCAGTATGGTCAGTATTCTGGTCAGTATTCCGGGAGTGAGTCCTCGGTTGCTGATTTGGGATTGGCTTCAGTAAAGGAAGGTGAGACCCATTTGCTGGAGTCTAGCGAGAGAGTGCCCAGGGGGGCGTGTGCTACTGGTAAGGATGATGATTCAATTAAGTTATTGAGTAGTATGAGTGATGTGGTGAGTGAGAGTGTGGCGAGTCGTGAGGATAGTGTGTCAACAGTGCGTGATAGAGAGTCCAGTGAGGTTAGAGTGAAACCTAGGGACTGTAGTGTAAGGTCTGAGAGAAGAATGAGCCGTAAGAGTTCGGTGGGGAGGAGAGAAAGTAGACGTGAGGGTAGTGGGACCCGTAGATCTGCTGGGGCATCTGTGCGCCCTACCCCCTGTGCTAGTTCTGTGAGATCTGTGAGTGAGGAAGAGAATGTGGATAGTGAGAGTTATGAGTCTGGGTCAGATGTTGAGAGTGCGTCTGATATTGATGACCAAATTGCGGGAAGGGATGTCAGGAGGCTAATTAAATCTTTTGTGTTATCTGTGAGCGACCAGCATGTTTCTAGGCAGCATGAGCGTGCCAACCGTGAAGTCCAGTCAATCGTTTCTTATCGGGATAGTGACGAAATTCACCACTATATTATGGGGCTGGAAGCTGATCTTTTAGATCTAGAGATACCCCGTAAGAGGTGGAAACGAATCCTGTTGAGGAAACTTACCCCTAAAGCAAGGAAGGCGGTAAGGGGTGTGGTCAGTGAAGGGGAGTGTACCTATGACGCCCTCAAAAGGGCTTTGATTAAGAAACTGGGATTAAGTAGAGCAGCCGTCACGGATAAGTTATTTGGTACATCACAGAGAGAGTTTAGGGGGATGGACCATGTTGCACGTTTCCAAATGTTGAGGGACATGATGGATAGGTTAGTGCTTTCCTGTGATTCTGCCAAGGATGTTCCTTTGGCAGTGGTCACAGGTCTGTTCCGCAACACTTTGTACCCCTCAGAGAGATGCCTCTTGGAGTCTAAGCAGATTGGCTCTTATGAGGACCTCAATGACGTGGCAGAGACTTTAAGGTCCGGAACCAGAACTAGAGATTCCCATGAGAGAGGGAAGCCCAGATTTGATAGCCATAAGGGTTCTAGGGAGGGCTCTGAGGCTGTTAAGTGTTATAAATGCCAGGGTTATGGGCACATGGCAGCTGAGTGCCGGAGAGGTGAGAGATCCGCCCATGTAACGTGCTTTGTGTGTAATACACAAGGTCACATGGCCTTTGATTGTCCTAATAGGGCGGACCGTGTGAGTAAGAAGGATGAGGGGAAAGTTGACGACAAGTCAGCGAGTACCAAGCGTCACACGTCCAGAAGCCAAGCTGTTGCCTCCTCTGAGAACGAGTTGTACGAGTTCAAGGGGAAGTGCAATGGCCGCTGGTGCATGTTTCTTCAGGACTCTGGGGCGGTGATGTCAATGGTCTCTCGGGACCTGGTTGACCCAACCCACTTTACTGGAGAGTACAAGGTGCTAGTATTGGCTGATGGCAAGTCAATTCGTCGCCCCCTAGCCAAGGTCAGGTTTGAATTGTGTGGGGAAGTATTTGACCAGGTAGTGGCCGTCAGTAACCAGGGTGAGAGAGAATCATTTGTGTTCTTGAGTTCTCCACCTGAGGATGAGGGAGCGGCTTTGTCTGCTCTCAAGTCCTTGTGTGAGAGGGAGGCCCGGCATCACACGATGTTGACCGGACAGGAGGCTCCTTTGCTGGACCCTCCTGTGTCTGCCTCCGCTGTTGTGACGCGGTCTGAATTTAAGAGGGCCGTGTCTCAAGCAGTGGAGCAGACTAAGTCCTCTGATGTGCCCCTCCTCTTGGTTGAACCGGGGGTGACTGCTCCATCGGCTGCACCCGCCGGGGAGGTCGAGAGTGAGGTGGTACAGACTTCACAAGAGTCAGAGGGTCCCGAGAGATGGGATGTTTCAGTGAGTATTGGTCCTACTATTGAGGGGAGCGTTGGTGAAGATGTGAATATTGTGTGTGAGGAAGAAAGGGTGCTGGAGAAGAAGGATGAGGAATGTGTTAGTGATGTGGTTAAGGATGGTAGTGCAGAGGAATGCGTGTTGGTGAGCTTCGGTTGTCCAAGTAATGTTGTGAGGAGTGAAGTTGAGTTGCTTAGGAAGCAAGTAGAGGATGATGATACTTTGAGGGTCTGCAGGGAGCTTGCTGGTCAGCACACTAATGGCTATACATGGGACAACAACATGTTGTTTCATGTGCTTGTTGACGCCTCAGGTGATGAGAGGCGCCGTTTAGTCCTTCCTGTAAACAGGAGGGCTGAGGTGTTGAGACTGGCACACGACAACAACGGACACGTTGGTGTCAAGGCAATGAGAGTTTTGTTGAACCGGAGATTTTCATGGCCAGGTTTGGGGAAGGATGTGGTTAAGTATGTATCTGAGTGTGAGGTATGTCTCAAGCACAATCGTGCAGGGAATGTAGCAGTCAAGATGGTCGAGAGGCCCGTTATTTCAGTGCCCTTCGACTCGGTGGCCTTTGATTTGGTGGGCCCTTTACCAAAGGCAAGAGGAGGCGTCAAATATGTATTAACTTACATTTGTTTGGCGTCTAGGTGGCCTGAGGCTGTGGCCCTGAGGTCGGTGACTGCTGACTCAGTGGCCAATGGTATGTGTGCAATAATATTCAGGACGGGGATTCCTAGCAGGATCCTCAGTGACCGTGGCACTGTATTCCTTAGTAAGGTAGTAGGTAGGATGTGTGAAATTCTTGGTTGCGACCAAATCCGGTCGTCGCCCTACCGACCCCAATCTAATGGAATGCTTGAGAGATTTCACGGAACTCTCAAGCCTATGTTGGGCAAGGCCAAGGAGAAGGGGGTGGATTGGTCAGATTTTCTCCCCATGGCCTTGTATGCCATTAGACAGGTCCCTTGCCGGTCCACGGGGTATTCGCCCCATGAGCTGGTTTATGGGAGGAGTATGTGTGGCCCCTTAGACCTGCTCTATTCAGGGTGGGTTGAAGATGTGTACCAGGGTATGGATGTTAGTGAGTGGGTGGTGTCTTTACAGGACAAGTTGGCCTTATTACACGATCTGGCAACCGCCCATGAACTGAAAGTGAACGCCAATAGGGCAGAGGTTTTTAACAGACACAAGTCGGACAGGGAGTACAGTGTGGGTGACCAGGTGTTAGTTAGGATACCGGGGTTACACCTGGCTTTGTCGGGTTCCTGGGAGGGTCCCTACACTATATGTGACAAGATCTCCCGGGTCACTTACAGGCTCAAGAGAGAAGGGAGTGAGCATGTCCGCTTAGCCCATATTAATAACTTGAAGACCTATAATCAGCGTGAGATATCCAAGTATTTAGCGGGGATTAGTGTGGTGGCTGAGGAAGATGAGTGCATGAGTGAGTGGGAAGGAAAGAGTTTACTAGGAGACGAGTATTGTGAGGAGTATTGTGAGGAAGATATAGTGAGATTAGTGAGTGAGCATGGGGAGTGTTTTAGTGAGATGCCAGGTTTGTGTGAGTCGGGGGAGTGTAAAATAGTGTTGTCTGAGGGAGCTAAAGTTGTCAACATCCCACCCCGTAACTTGCCTGTGCATATTCGGGAGAAGGTTGAAGTTGAGATCAGGAAGTTGCTGGACGCTGATATTATAGAAGAATGTGATGAGGAGTGGTCCAGCCCCATAGTCCCTATAAAGAAGAAGGATGGGACCATTAGGTTGTGTGTGGATTATCGCGAGGTGAACGCACAGACTCCCTTGAGGCGGTTTTGGTTACCATCCTTGAGGGAGATCATGGACAAAGTGGGGCCCAGTGCGGTGTTGTCCAAGTTGGATCTCACTGCCGGGTTCCACCAGGTGAAGATGGAGGAGGGGTCTAAGAAATACACCACATTCAGTTGCCCCTTGGGGAAGTTCTGGTTCAAGCGAATGCCGTTTGGCCTGAAGAACGCCCCAGCAATTTTCCAGTCCATAATTGAACGTGTTTTGAGACCCGTGAGTGATGTAAGTTGTAACTACATAGATGACGTCGTTGTCTATAGTGAGTCATGGGAGAAGCATGTGAGTGATTTAAGTTCGGTTTTGAGAGTTTTGAGTGAAGCTGGGTTGAAAGTGAAGTGGAAAAAATGTGAGTTTGGGAGGAAGTCCATGTCTTATCTGGGGCACCAGATAGGCAGTGGGTGCATTGGGATACCGGAGGCAAGGGTCAGGGCAATGAGGGAGTACAGGAAGCCAATTACCAAGAAGCAGCTGAGGGCTTTCTTGGGGTCGATCGGGTACTACCGTGACTTTATTCCGAATTTTGCTGACCACTCCTGCCACCTGACTCCGGCCACCTCCCTGACTGCTCCACGGATGATCGCCTGGAGTGAGCAAATGACACGAGCGTTTGGTGAGCTAAAGACTTTATTGTGTAATGCGTGTGTTCTTTTTATTCCACAAAAGCAGGACCAGCTGAAGATCTACACCGATGCTTCAGGAGGTGGTATTGGCGGGTGTTTGCATGTCGTGCGTGGAATCAAGGAGCTGCCTGTGGCTTTTTACAGCAGGCAATTGAGAGGCCCGGAACAGAGGTATTCAGTGACAGAGCTGGAGTCACTGGCCATTGTGGAGACTGTGCGCCATTTCGACTACTACGTCAGCGGCGCCCATGTTGACGTGGTGACTGACCATCGTGCCTGTGTAGCCCTGATGTCGAGCAGTCATCTAAACAAACGTTTGATGAGGATGGCCCTCAAACTGCAAGACTACGATGTGTCCATCAGTTACCGCCCAGGACGGATGAACGGGAACGCGGATGGGCTGAGCCGCCAGGATTATGACATTGAAGAGGAGGCGAATCAAGGGCTGCCTGTCCAAGAGGTTTCTCAGCCTAGTCGCAAGATGCGCCAAGGCTTGGCGGGGGGGCCTGTGGGGCCAGCCAGCCCAGAGACGGAAGTGAAGCCAAAGAAGAAGGAAAAGAAGAAGAGAGAAGAGAAAGACGAGAAATGAACTCAGAACATTTATGTGTGTGTGTGTCATTTAATCATTGAGTTTTGTGAGCCGTGAATAGGTATAGTGCCGTGTGCAATTCGTGTGTGTAACTTATTTTGTGTCATGTCATGATGTGGGTGTGGCTGGACCAAGGACTATAAAGTCTAGCCGCACTTCCGGTTTTGTCAGATTTCAGTTTTCTCAATTACATAAACGTAGCCTAACTAACGTGTGTAATTTGGGCCACTGTGAGGCGAGCGATTAACCTCTCTCCAACCTTGCCGGTGCGCTGCTGATTCTCTGGTGGCAGCCTATCTACCTGACCCCCACAGGTAGCTAAAGTCTTCATCTGCACAACAGGTTCCTTTTGGAACTCACATAGAGTCATGGATATCGAATTTGACTCTGCCATCTTCCCAGTTGAAAAACCCCCTTAGTTAGGAAAACAGAATTAGTATCACTCATCTCTATCTCTTTTTAAGATCTCTTGCTTTTATAGCTGCTACAAGGCCACCTAGCGAGGACTATAAAGTTACATATTAAGATGCAAGCTCATATAGAAACAAAAATACTTGAGGCTGATGAGCCAAAAGCGGCAAAAACTGCTATCCAATACTTTACTTTAATAATAAAATAACAATGAATTGATGTACATATCAATTTATTAGCATACAAAAACAGATGTTATACCACTACGTAAACAGACACTTATTTGCTGTAATTATCTCAAAATATTCTAATCTCTTCCTAAGAAAATTTAAATGTTATCTACTATAAAATACAATTAGTCAATTAAGGAACTAATAATGAATTAGAACCCGTTGCTATATTGTTACTAGGTGTACTAACTTGGTAAGTGTGCACTATTTTTTGCCTTTAGGTATATAAACTGTGCATACTAACCACCCTTGGGGTATTGCTATTTTTGAGTTTTAGTTTAATAGAATAGGCAGGATAAAGCTGTGTGAGGCCTGGATATGATATGTGAGGGTCTACTACCCTCTCATATCCGACCTATACGGGACCAGCCCTAGTTCACAACTCTCCAGCAGCCCTAGTTCGGACAACTCTCCTGCTGACACTCATACCCCAGGAATTTACCATAGCTAGCTGCTTAACTGTTTACCCAGAGCAGCCCAGGGTAGAGTTAGATCTGGAGATAACAGCTGGCAGCTACAATGCTAAAGTAAACCTGCTAGGTGTGCTTCAATTGAATTTTAATTGAATTTTAATTTTGGGCCGGAAATTCGCTTGACACACCGCCATATTTGTGCGAAAATGCTGATAAACCAAGTTGCTAGTGGAAACTGGCGGGTAAACGGGTTCTAAAATAGTTAGAGCATGCGCTCAGGTACTGGTGGATTTAGTGCACAAAGCCCTCGGGCCTATGGCCCTTGGGCTTCAGTGCACTAAATCCACCAGTACCTAAGCGCGTATGCTCTAACTATTACTTAGACAAGATCAATCTATTGTTTAAAAATTAGATTGTGAATCCCTACATACACACATGCACACACTAGTTCACCATAGAGTTGCCGTGTTGTGGAGTGCATATTTATGAGGATTTGCACAACTTTTCACAACTTTGTCATAACAAATCAATAACATTATGAGCAGTACAATTTGAGCAATTAAACAATTCTCCATCACGTACTTATAAAGCATCTGTAGGTTCCACTATCTGATGTAGTTGAGTTGAAAACTTCTAAATGCTGATTATTGCCAACTTTAGCAATGGTAAAGCGTCCTTCAGTGGCATTGAAATATTCATTGGATGGATTAACCCAATACTGGAAGGTGTAGCTTTCATTAGGTAATACACAATTTATATTAAATTTATCTCCACTATTAAAGTAGAATTCATTAGGTTGGCAAAATCCAGCAGCTGCAAAAAATAAAAATTATCAAGTATTTCTAAATATTAGAATTACTATATGTTCCCAATTATCTCATCAACAAGTCAAATTTTAAATTTTATTAGTTGACTCCATCATTTTCAATACATACCTGAAAATTTTAATGTGTAGTTTCAAATAGACAGCACATGTATTTAAAGTAACAAAGTAAGCATCACATTTAGTCACAAAAAATAAAACTGAAACTACTGAATTGAAGTAATGTTGCTATATAATGCATCAGACATTCATAAGCAGCTCTCATGCCTAGTTCTCTCACTCAATCTCACCACCTCAAATTCATTGCTTCATTCCATGTAACCTACCTAATTTACTGAAGAAAGTAAAGAACACAAGCAAAGGTATCCATTTCATTCTAGACCTCAAATGCAGAAAACTAACCACAGTGATGATTGGTAATGTTGGTTTCCTTACACAAATTCTCAATTACAAATTAACTATTTCCAGCTCTTCATCTGGTTAGTCTAACCTTAATGTTGATCTTTAAACTGCACATATCATCATATTGCTGTAAATAGCATCCTTATAAGAAGTCTCATACACATGAAGTTGCTATCAATTTCTTCAAGGCAATTGTTTCCAAAAAGCATGGTTTAACTTTATCATTATGTTTTCAGTATCAATACTAATAATAAACTTTTCCTTTGAAATTTTACAACTAGAAACATGCTCTCTTTACACTATTAAACAGGATCCCAAAATTATAGTGAAGGAAACTGAATGCAACATACTCTACTACCTACTTAACAAAATGTGTCAGGTGCATGGAAACATTGAAACAAACTTGTTAATCAGAGTGGAGTCATAAGATACAAACAAAATCCTAATATTATCTAGTTTCAAACTGACTGATATAATCATAGACTATAATTTATTCTCATGCTAAAGTAGCTAAAAGAAATCTGCTGAACTAAAGAGCAGCAAAGCATTAGGGTTACTGGATGTACTCTCGAATAAAAGATAGTGTTTAAGAAAGAGTTGTGTGATGATATCATGTCTCCTTCATAAAAAAAACAACACGAAAAATGCATTCAAATTTATTAGAAAAGCAATTACTCAGTATATATGCTTCAGTTTCAAAGGGTACCAAAAATTAAATTAGGACTTTAAAGCATTTATGCAGCATCCAAGTATGTAACTAGTTATCATTTAATTTTAAAAATTCTGTTATTATATTTAGATTGAGGAGACTTTGCACTATTTTAAAGAATAAGATATTAATAATGAATGATTTTGTAAGGTCATAGCTTAGATTACAAGGCAAAAGTAATTAAGTTAATTATCTGGAAAGATATATATATATAAATGTCATTATACTGTGATGTGTATGCTACAGAAAGAAATCAAGAAACTACAACAACAATTAGCTAGTCCTTTACTTGTGGTGGTTCACACCCAGTTGGCTATATTTTTCTTACATTAAGTACTTGTAATATATTAACAGCACAGTACATTTTGCAACATTATATTCACAAGTCTCACCATTTTAATGCTACCCCTTAATTGAATTCTGTTTGTTTGTTTTTTTCATTAAAATGATATTTCAGGAGACCAATTACTAACTTCACCATTAAGTAAATAACATATCATGAATAATCAAAACTAACAAGCTGAAACATTTTTAGAAACAGAATTAGTTCTCTTATAATACCTTGCCATGCTATAGATTTCAATAATTAGTAGTTTGAAATCATGTCAATAATTAAAGCACAAAAATCATCCCCCAATTTAAATCAACCAGAACTTATAGCAAACAAACTAAACTCAAATTCATTCTTTTTTTTTCTTTTTTTTTAATAATTTAATTAACCTACTGACCATACACAATGTTTATACGAACTTGTTCTAAACTTTCACCTGGATATTATACTACACCAATATAATCTTAAAGTATCATTTTAATATTAAGTGTATTTTTAAATTTCTATAAAATCATGCAGATATTTGGTAGAATAATGATGATTAACGAAACTGAAAGAGTGTATACATCTCTTGTGTACAAAGTCATGCGACTGTTAGTCAAACGGTTGCACAAACGAGCATTAACAACAGATAACTTCCATGGTTACACCATCATATCGATAACTTTCTGGATGGATCCCCAATCTTTCATCTCCAACTGAGCAATTCTCATTTCATAACATTTTGACTAAAATCAATTGCTTGTAAAGTCTTAGAACGCATATCCAAAACAGAGTTTGTTTTTTAGTGCAGCAAGCACAAAGTTTGATGGATTCAACACCGTCAGTTGATGATGTATTTATAGGAAGAATAGCTTTCATTTTAAGTTCCGTACAAAATTAATTCACATTCGGGAGTACACTGACACTGCTGTGACCACTGTTTGCTTAATTTGTGGACCTCAATATAATTATATAGATTTACAGTTCTATTGATGTGCAATGGTCAGTTACAAACTCAATGCACTTTTAGCTGCCCTTCATTTATGTCATTAAGAAGTTGTTGTTGTTTTTTGGAGTTGTTTGAAGTAACAAGCTTAAGAACTCAACTATAGCCTCCTTACACCAATCACCGGGAGGCTTGTTCAACAGGACCAGAGAGAAGTACACAGTCAGTTAAAGGCTGATGTCCAAGTAAAAGACAAGCCCCCAAAATCAAATAATCTGGAGTCTAGCTAAACCCAGGATATAGCAATGAAACTCTGAATGCCTCAACTAGCCCTGAACACATTATCTGAATTGAGTGTGTCCAGTCATAATGTTTGAACCTGTTGTACACCATTCAATTCATACTGTATGAATATCTCTCTAGACCCCTTTTAAGTGAAAAAGTTTCAATCTAGTTCTTATGGAGGGTTAGAACTTGATAATTGTCAAGTTATTAATATTTAGTTTCAAATTGACTGATATAATCATAGAATATTATCCATTCTCATAGCTACCGCTATAGCCATAGGAAATTGGCATAACTAAGTTATTTAAGAAGAGCAAAATATAAGTGGTACTAGATGATACCCAAAGAGGTGACCAATTATTTGTAACACAGTATATACTTGAGGGTAAAATATAGAGTTGTACATGTGATAACATAATAAACATGACTAACTCTATGAGCTAATTCTGTTTTTGTTTTTTTTTAGATGGTGTTATCATTGCAAATTTGAGAGAATAATGTATTGCTTCTTACAAAATACGAATGGTTCTTGATTCTTGTAATTCAGCGAAGCGAGCGAAGCGAGCGGAGCTGACTCTCTAATGAGTTCGCGATATATAATTCAGCGAGCGAGCGAAGCGAGCGAAGCTGACTCTCAGTCGTGTTCAATTGAGATTTCAGATATAGGTATGTATGCGTACGTCAAAAGTTTTCGCCCGCGCTTCTAATTACGTAAGTTAGGTAAAGCGTTCACAGTTCCAGTATTTTTCAATTAGCGAGCGCGGAGAATCCTGCTGCACTGCCTTATGCAACTTTGTTTCAACCAAAAAGTTTATAGCTACTCTCTTCTTGAAACAATTGTGAAGTCTTTGTCAAGCTGCGCTTCTTTGCCACTGCTTTTGAAATTTATTCAGGTAATTCTGTTATTGTTAACTCTTCATGCCTAATCATTGCTATTAGCTGCTAAAACAGAGAAGAGGGCTACAATGCATGGGTCCACTTCCGTAGTCTGGGATCAGAGACTTTAGATTCTCTGATGCTAACTGAGAATGGAAAGGGTTACACTGTGCACTACAGTTAGATGTAATTTCTGTCCTATTTTTCTGTAAAAATAGTCTGCTCGCTCGCCATGCATTTGCGCTATTCGAGCGCACCACTAGTTATATATATTTAGGTATAGAAATTGTTTTTGTTCTTGCGTGGGCGTACGTGTGTACCCTTTCTCCTACGCGCTTGCGCGGGCCGGGTAACCTTCGTAGCAACATTTTGTTTTGTTTACCCGCCGTACGAAGTCGATGCCCAGTAGACAAAACGTTAGAAACGCTCGGTCAAGAGCTTTGAGGGCGTTAGAAACTCCAAAAGAAAAATTAGTAAGGAGAGAGATAAGAAATGAAAAAGACAGGGCAAGGAGGAGGAGAGCTAAAACTAAACAGAAACAGGTAGCAAAGTAAAGAATCTTTCTTTTTGAAAAGCCATTAAATGTTCCTAATTTATTTATTAGACTATTCCTGAGGATTACGGTACCAGGAGCCTTCATCATAGAAAAAAACTTCCACTATTGTTTTCTCACTTTGACAGTATTTTGTAGCCACACCAAGCATGCATGGAATAGCTGCAATTACAGGGAACATGCATTGCTCGCTTCGCTATTCTGCGCTATTCGAGCGCACCACTAGTTCAGCGAAGCGAGCGAAGCGAGCGGAGCTGACTCTCTAATGAGTTCGCGATATATATATATATTTAGGTCTAGAAATTGTTTTTTCAGCGAAGCGAGCGAAGCGAGCGGAGCTGACTCTCTAATGAGTTCGCGATATATATATATATTTAGGTCTAGAAATAGTTTTTGTTCATGCGTGGGCGTACGTGTGTACCCTTTCTCCTACGCGCTTGCGCGGGCCGGGTAACCTTCTTAGCAACATTTTGTTTTGTTTACCCGCTGTACGAAGTAGCGATGCCCAGTAGACAAAACGTTCCCTTTATCCTACGCGCTTGCGCGGGACGGGTAACCTTCTTAGCAACATTTTGTTTTGTTTACCCGCCGTACGAAGTAGCGATGCCCAGTAGACAAAACGTTAGAAACGCTCGGTCAAGAGCTTTGAGGGCGTTAGGAACTCCAGAAGAAAAAATAGTAAGGAGAGAGATAAGAAATGAAAAGGACAGGGCAAGGAGGAGGAGAGCTAAAACGAAACAGAAACAGGTAGCAAAGTAAAGAATCTTTCTTTTTGAAAAGCCATTAAATGTTCCTAATTTATTTATTAGACTATTCCTGAGGATTACTGTACCAATCAACTTTATACAGCTGTAGACTCAACTACTCTTGAAGACACTGAAAATGCAGCCACACCATCTGAACAAGAAGCTAATATCCCCACTACTTTTTGTACTGCAAGAGGAAGGAAAAGAGATCTATCAGAGGACATCCATTCTCATATACACCCAAAGCAGCAAAAAAAGTTGCAGAAAATATAACTCAAACAATTTCGATACCGCAAAGCCTTTCAGCTTATCAGCAACGAATGCAAGAGGTAAATATAAAATAAAATATATACTTCAATAAGTTAATACGAGACATATTTTCGTTTAGGAAACCATTATGCAGAGAGCAACGTCTACAACTAATGTCACAAAAACAGCAAGTCACACATTTGTTTGAAAGTGATAGTGAAAGAGATCACAGGCTCCACTGTTTGTCCACTAACCAACTGTTGAGAACAGCAAATGAATCTTCATTACAAAATTCCTCTACATTAGAGCAGTTGTCAACTAACCAACAGCAGAGATTGGCTGATGAAACACCACTTCAACTGGAGACTAGATTGTCTCAAGTTAGGGGGAACAGGTCAAGACAACATCCCCAGGTTCCATTGCACCATATTATTCCAGCATTTGATGATCCTCAAGTTCACACAGCAATGCGTAATTTTCATGCTAAAATCTCATCGATTACTATCACAGTCTGCATAACGTGTATGGAGAAGTTTCCAGGCACCAAAATGAAATTTAAGTCATTGGAATGTTGTCAATGTAGCCGGGATAAACATATCCCTAAGCTCTATTCAGCTCAAAATAACATGCATCCTGGAAACATTCCTCCACTTGCAGGTTAAATTTAATGTAAAACTATAAAAATTTACCTAACTCTATTATCAAACTATGTAGTCTAAGATCTACATCCCTTTAACATACTCTGCTCTCCCTCTGAATATGTTATAGTACCCAAACAAACTCTTTTATTTTTTATTTTTATTAAACCACAAAGTTTACATCAGCTATAACTGTAATGATGTATGACATTTTTAATTAAATAGCGGTATATTCTGTCTAAAACACCAGCCAATAACTTTGATGGTAAAATAATTCATTATTCTTATATTATCACAAATAATATAACACTTAAACTTTATTATATAAAGCAATACTATGTAGCTGATTACGAATTACATTAATAAAAATAAATAATAAAATAATTCATTACTTTTGTTTTACTACATAGCCTAAATTTTATAACCTTCATCATACAGTGGTATAGAATAGAAGCACCAATGATTCTATATGAAACAACAGACAGACATAACATTAACAACATCAAAATAAATAACTGTATCTATAGCTGCAATTACAGGGAACATGCATCGCTCGCTTCGCTATTTTGCGCTATTCGAGCGCACCACTAGTTAGGTATAGAAATTGTTTTTGTTCTTGCGTGGGCGTACGTGTGTACCCTTTCTCCTACGCGCTTGCGCGGGCCGGGTAACCTTCTTAGCAACATTTTGTTTTGTTTACCCGCCGTACGAAGTCGATGCCCAGTAGACAAAACGTTAGAAACGCTCGGTCAAGAGCTTTGAGGGCGTTAGAAACTCCAAAAGAAAAATTAGTAAGGAGAGAGATAAGAAATGAAAAAGACAGGGCAAGGAGGAGGAGAGCTAAAACTAAACAGAAACAGGTAGCAAAGTAAAGAATCTTTCTTTTTGAAAAGCCATTAAATGTTCCTAATTTATTTATTAGACTATTCCTGAGAATTACGGTACCAGGAGCCTTCATCATAGAAAAAAGCTTCCACTATTGTTTTCTCACTTTGACAGTATTTTGTAGCCACACCAAGCATGCATGGAATAGCTGCAATTACAGGGAACATGCATTGCTCGCTTCGCTATTCTGCGCTATTCGAGCGCACCACTAGTTAAAAAAATCTGCAAGCGGTCCTGGGTTCGATTCCCGAACATTTGTTAAATGTGACCGGATTTGGGAAAATCGGCCTAAACGCGGCAAACAATTTTTTTCAGTATCACCGGGTAAAGCCTTATGGGTCGATTTTTTTTGGAAAAAATTTTTATGGCAGAAATGGATAGACACCAGTTAGCTCTAGCTTATGACGCAGTTGCTCTAGAACTCACACTAGGAGGCTAGAAACACTAGCCGGTTGAACTCGTGTACGGAGAGTTGCTAAGAAATTATTGGCGGGCTTTTCACTAACAACCGGGAAAAAACTGTAGCTAACTAATTCACTTGCTATTCTACATAATTCACGTACTCACGCAATTCTCGTCATCATAGTTTCTTAAGGAGCCCTGCACATTAAGCCTTTTAGACTTCTTTCAATCCGCCTGTAACCGATTTATTCTATAGTGTCCCGGAGACACGCAGTAATAGTATACGGACACAAGGCACGCCCCCTGACCTTAGCAACGCCTTACCGGGCGTTTTTTCGAAATCAGCAATAATAAGTTTAGCAAAAATACTGAAGTGTTGTAGTGCGTAGGGCGAAGACGGCTTGTGCTACAGCTTCCAAATTAGGAGGAAGGCATCCCAAAGCCCCGTGCAGCCTACTGGTAGAATAAATTAGAAAACTTTAGATGCCGCGTTTAGCTGGGTTTTCACAAATCCGGTCACAAATTATGTACTGTTAAAAAAAAAAAAAGCCTGTGAAAGAGACTGTATGACAGTAGTAACAACAAGTTAGTTTTAAAAAAGAAAATAACCAAACTAAAACTACAACATTTCCAGTAGTGTTACAAATCATAGAATTCTAGGGCCTAAGCGAGACTCTCACTAACGAGTCTCAATAACCTTCATAGAGGTCAATGCGTGTCCGCCCACCCGGAGGCAGCTTTAAAACGTTAATGCCAGGGGAAAAAACATACAGCTAACGGAGAAAGAAGAGGACAGACGTTCGCAGTTAAATCTTAGCTGAGTTCATTTTTTATTCTATTACTGGCAGTGGTAAGTTATACTGTTAATGCACTGTTTGTCATGGCTATAAGCCTTAGGCAATAGAACTGTTCTTACATGAAAATTCATTATCCAATAGTCAAATCACTTAATAGAGTCTACTTTAGAAAGGCGGCTAGAAAACAGAATATTTTAGTTTAGCAATTCTTACCCGCATCATTTGACGCAATTTAATTGCTTTGAAAATCCAGTCCAATAGTCAAGTCACGAAGACCATACAATATTATAAGTATTGTGCTTGTGTCAGTGAACAAGTGTGTATGCAAGTATAAAAATGTTGTTGCCACAAATAAATCTTTAAAATAATATCTAACCAATGCATTCAATTTAAATTTCAGTCAGACTAGCTCGCTAGCCATTTGTGCTGAAGCACGTAACTAGTTACGATACTATTTGGTCTAAAACTAAAGTAGAAGACATACAAAAAATGCCATAGCTTGCGCTTGCGCGCGAGGATCCCTAATAGCTAGCGTTTCTAAAACTGGTGACGCCTCCCATTTTACATAGTTGGATTTTACAGAGCTGTTCATTTAATAACGAGGTTGGTATAGGATATCGATAAAGCAAATCGTAGAGCTAAACTCAGAGAAAATTCGTGTGTTCTTGACATGAACTTTGAGACAGACACTCCTCCATACCCATGGTGAGGATGATTCAGAGGAGGAAGATGGTGAACCAGAAGAGAGTGTAAATGGTTGCATTACTTCTGATATAGATGATACTTTGTCTGTTACATCAAGTATTCCTGAAAATGTCATCCATTTTAACACCCGAATACGTCTCTTCAAGTCCTCAGAGAGGTTTTTTAACCATCAGGACTTAGAATCACATTCAATTGAAAAGTCAGAGACAGAAGAGGAGGAGGAGGAGGAGGAGGAGGAGGAGGAGGAGGAGGGAATGGAGGAAGAAGATGGAGAGGAGGAATTAGAAGAGGATGATGATGATTCTGAAGAGAATGTGGACAAATTATCCTATATATCGAGCATTCCCTCTGATCACATCATACATTTTGACAACCAAAGAGTTCTCTTTAAGTACTCTCAAAGATTCTTCAATTGTGATTTGGCATCAAGATCAATAAAAGAGTAAGGGAATGAGTCTAGGAAGGAAGAGGACCATGATGGTGGTAATGATGAGGATGAAGAGGAGATGTCAGAGAAGGAAGAAGATGAAGAAGGTGAGGAGGATGAGGATGATGAGGAGGAAGAAGAGGAGGAGAGGGAGGAAGAAGATGGAGAGGAGGAATCAGAAGAGGAACATGATGAGTCTGATGAGAGTGTAGACAGGTTTTACTATATATATCAAGCATCCCCTCTGACCACATCATACATTTTGACCACCAAAGAATTCTCTTTAAGTACTCAAAGAGATTCTTCAATTGCGATCTGTCATCAAGATCAATAAAGGAGTCGGAGTATAAGTCTAGGAAGGAAGATGAGGAGGAAGCAGAAGTGGAGGAAGAGGAGGAGGAGGAGGAAGAAGAGGAGACGTCAGCAAAGGAAGAAGACGAGGAGGATGAGGAGGAGAGGGAGAAAGAAGATGGAGAGGAGGAATCAGAAGAGGAAGATGGCGAGTCTGAAGTGAGTGTGGACAGGTTATCAAGCATTCCCTCTGACCACATCATGCATTTTGACCACCAAAGAAATCTCTTTAAGTACTCGAAGAGATTCTTCAATTGCAATCTGTCATCAAGATCAATAACAGAGTCTGAGTATGAGTCTAGGATGGAAGAGGAGGATTATAACACCACTACTAGTAGACGCTAACAGTCATGAAGAGAAACAAAACCCATCTACAGTAAAGTCTTCTTCATATACTTCATGTAATGTTCCTGTAAGTTATACTATTTTAATAAATAATTGACTATAATGTTTATTGTATCTTAAATATTTCAGATGCTGACCAGGAATAAGAAATTTTGGCTGAAGGAATTGAAAAGAACATTGTCAGTAAATTTAAAGGGTCTTATTTTCTTTTCGATTGTCTCAGGACAAACATTGATCAATCCATAATGATGTGAACATTCCTATAATTAAATACCATGTTTTAGCACGAATGACATTACTCTAAATTTCACTAGGCAATAAATACTTGCTGTAAGTCACACCAAATCTTACTTCAAAATGGTTTTAGAAAAGTTCCCTCAGACAAAAATGACTAAGGTCAACTTCCGTTGAAGTCAGTCATCATATCATCCCCTGTAATAGAACTTCGGATGTGTATTTAACTGATATGGAAGTTGAACGAACAACCACCTCTCCAGGAAATTAATACTTGTAAGAGTGACTCTTTCAAATTAATGGGGGTTTGTGATAGTGTCTCTTCAAACTTACTGGAGGATAGTGAAGTGCTAAGCTGCTGTGTTTACATTCAATTACTCAGAAGCAAGTAGTACAACCTTGGAGTAAATTGTACCCACAACTGCTTCAGGCAGTCCTCTTCAGCACTACCCATACATGCAGAATGTTTAAGTTGTAGTGAAGAAGCCAACTGCAGATGCTTAGAATGTGGTCCAGGAATATAGTTTTGTAAGACATGTTATGAGAGTGCTCATCTGAAAGTCAATGTGCTTCACTCTGGGAAAATATGGTCAGTATGGCTAAAAATAAATAAACACCAGACTTTTTCCCATTATTATAATAATGATAATAATAATAATAATAACAACAATAATAATAATAATAACTATAATAATAATTATAATAATAATAATAATATTATTACTATTATTATTATTATTATTATGCTGATGATGATTATTATTATTACTATTTTTCCAATTATTTACTGTTATTATTACAACTACTATTATTATTATATAAACATGCTTGTCTGTCAGTAAAGACTAAGCTCGACGGTGACAACTGTGTGTATATTCATGAATAATATATTAGCTGGTCCAGGTTAGTAAAGCATTGTCAGTAATGAGCTGTTAGAGTGTTGTCAGTAATGACAATGGTGTGTGCATATCTCATGGATCAAGAAAAGTTGGGGGAAAAGTGACGATGACGATGTGTGTAATCAATAAGTATTTAGCTGAGTCGGTAAGCTACTCTCACCTGGACCACACAACCTTACAAGCAATCATCACACCATCTGTCCCTGATAGCAGGGTTGAAAAACCATCCCACAATCTCAGATTTTAGTATGCAAGTATATAATTGTGCAGGAGGACAGCATACTTCTGCTAAGATCATATCTACTGAGGGTTTCAGTAGGATGTAAACACAGCTCCATTACAGGTTCATATCATGATATGCCTAATGTTCACAATTGAGATTTCTCCAGCTATTTAATGGCTATATAGCATCTATAATTACCCCTCCATATGACATAGGGGTCTAGCTACTGTTTAACCATACCCAAGTTATCCAATTGAATAATTGGGGCTATCTATACAGACAATAATTATCTTATAGCACATTCAGAGAATGCCCATTAGTATCTAGCTATTCAGACAAGCATTAAGTTACAATTTGTCAGAGTTAAGCAGGTATCTAGATAGAAAATCTTTGTGTGTAGTAGAACATAATAGTATAAGCCATATACAGTATATGGATACAGCAATACGTATTCCATCGCCATTCATTAGATTAGTGAAGCTAAGTGTGTAACTAGTATATGTTTTACAGTGATAAGAATGAGTGTGATAAGTATCGGTCAAAGAGTTTTAGCAATAAAAGCCTTAATAGCTTTGAAGTCTCTCAAACTGAGCAATTCATTTTCAAATCATTTTCACTGAAGTTAAGTCCTCCTAATGTGTTATTGTTTTTATTGAGAGAGTTATTTATACATGGTTCCAACCACACCAATTTTTTTGTTTAATTGCAGCAAATTGAAAACGTGTGTTAGACTTGATACCATCACTGTAATCGATGCCCTCAGTGAAAAGTAAGCAACTATTGTTTATTCAGTACCAACAACAACATAATTTTTAAGAGCACTTATAATAGTTAAGTTTTTTCCTTACAAATTATAACAAACAAGCTTCAGTTTACTTTGTAAATCTAGCTCTAAAATAGTCTTATCTCACGTAAGCAACACCAGTCCAGACCTACTTCTTTACTACACTATAAATAGCCATTTTTATTCTTTGATGTGTACTTCTAATGAGTATTGTCCAGGTAAGTATAGAACTATGCCTGGATATATTCTCAACACAAGCAGTACAAGTAGGTTCATGAACCTATACTTGAGTAGCATAGCTAACGCTACAAATTTTACACAGTTACTACAATTTTTATATGTAATTTGTCATCTAAAAGTTGGATGGCTTAGGGTGTGTCAACCTAAACTTTTCTCTTATATTAAATAAATTGTTCCTAGAACTTTTAGATATAAATACTGCTTCCCTTCGTTGAAAGTATTGAAATATCAAGCAAATTTTGCTTAGACAAAGCTTTCAAAACACTTAAGCTGACTTTGTTAACCTTATCATATAGTCAACTTGTAGCATTAAAGTCTGAAAGTATGTGGCAGAGTACCTGACAGCTTCCTTACCTCCTGTAAAAAGTACCATTTCCAAGCATACAAGGCATCAACAAGTCCATAAATGTTTATAATAATATATATACGCATTTATAAATGTTAAAAGTAATACTTTAGGTAGCTGTTATTTCACTACTGTAGCACTATATTCATTCTGAGTTTATATATTTGTGCAAGTATTGACAGAGTTGAGCAAAGTGAAATGAGCAGTACAATGTACAAAATTAATGACAATATCAGGAGAGCTGAAGTTTTGGCAATCAATACTTGATCTGTTGTAGCTGCATAGCAATACATAAATAGTTGAAATATTTAATTTATTGCTAATTAATTATTATTATCCACTCAAAAAATTCAATTCAAATTATTTATTCAGTTAGAGTCTACAATATGAAATCATGTATTAAACATGCCAAACTATATAGACATCAACATTTTTTGTCAATGAAAATTAAAACTTGCTTATAACAAGCAGACAATTAAGAAATTGTGATCTCAATATATATAAAAAATACCAACCATTATTGGTGACATTGAAGATACTTTGAACTGTAATATATAAAGAAATTACATTACTAATAATAAACTATAACAATGACTACGTGTTTTCTCACGTGTACTAGTGGTGTGGGTGACAGGTTCACTGGCATTAGAAGTAGGCATTTCTGTTATAGAAAATTAGAACTTAAAATTTAGCCACCACTTAATTACAAATGTTGTTTACACTCTCACCTGTGACATACAAGGTGTTTGTTAAAAATGAACACTGTATATTGCTAGATAGTAAACACTGGTATATCCCTCCATCTTCTAAAGCAATGTTATTCAATTGGAGGTAAAAGTCCGGTGATATTGTGACCCTCCCATCAGATGTGTTTGATAGAACATGTGAATGAGTAGAATTTGTCATGTACACCCACTGGAGTCTCAAGAAGTTAGTAGTATTACAGGAAAACCTGAAGGACTCTCCTACACTGACAGTAGCATTGACACTAGCAGAATAGATCATGACAGGATCCACAACAGTGATGTCAATAGAATATTGAGTAGTATCTTGATTGTCAGCTAAATTATACAAATATGTAATACTAATGAGTCGTATTTGCTTAAGGGTTATTTACATATTCTTATATCTAGTTATTATTGGAGATTATACTATTGTAACTTACTTTAGCTAGGTCTCTCAACTCAATGTCCTAGCTTTATCAAATGTAGCAACACAAGCTACTCACATGCTGCACCAACTCACTATGTAGCTGGTTAAAAGAAGATTAGCTTTTATTATTAGTTGTGTTATAACACACAGTGAGGACTGGGCATGCTCATTGTGCAACTAAAAACACTTGTACAAACACACTATTTAAATAGCTATCTGTTGTTCTTAATTTAGATTTGGTATTACTAAGATATCTTGTGGTAGTTACAATTTCTATCCCCTCATGACAAACCATTTCTATAAAAAATTGGTATTTGATATCTTATATTAAATTCTATGCTGCATGCATTTATAGTTATTGCAATTTATAGTTATTGCAATTTATTGTAACTGCTCAAACAATATTGAGAGTTTTGATAGACCCCAACATCATCACTGAACTCAATGAGAACCTCATTGAATCAGTGCATGTAACTGTGCATGTGTGTGAGTATGCCTCTGTGTGTATGTGTGTGTGTGTGCATGTTTGTGTGTGTGTGTGTGTGTGTGTGTGTGTGAACGGAGTTAGCAAACTTGTTTGTGATGATATCTGTGTTGGGGACTATGCATTCTCCTCATAAATTTTTTTGGGACAACATGTACATTACAATCTACACTTTATCTAGTGATAAGGTCGAGTCCATCATAACAGACTATACAGTGATTCACTAACTTCTTACAAAAGAGTATCATATGGATGCAGCTGACACTATCACCTGCATTGAGAACAGGATTCAACTGAAGATATGCACACACAACCAACAAGCACATGAATTCAGTATTGTAAAATATATTGTAGGATGTGACAAAGTTAGAGTGAAATGTTTTTAACTCATCCTTTGTTTTGCATGAGGTTTATACAAAATTTGCTAGAACACATTTAATACTTACTTATGAAGCAGCTGTAGGTACCACTATCAGATGTAGTGGAGTTGAAAACTTTTAAAAATACATTATTACCAACTTCAATAATTCTAAATTGGCCTTTAGTGACATGGAAATATTCATTGGATGGATTGACCCAATACTGGAAGGTGTAGTTGTCATTAGGCAATACACAATTCATTATTAACTCATCTCCACTATTGAAGTAGAAATCATTAGGTTGGCAAAATTGAGTGGTAGCTGAAAATAGAAATAAAAACGACTAAATCAATTATGGCTTATAGAGAATGTAAAAATTGGCTATACACTACAAACAAATTATTTTAATGCAAAGCATTAGCTAATTTCTTTATCACTCCACTAGCTATTTGTGTCAGTACTTTCCTTGAAACTTCATCATGTACAGCACACCATAGAATGTCAACATACTGAATTTATGTATTGTAAAGAAATTAGCTAATAATACTAAATTTGTGAGACTTATTTACACTAATATACCAAACGTATTTTGTTTGTCTTATCACTCCATACATGCTGGGGATATTCCATGCCCTGGAATGTAACGTTCTGACTTGAGACTTACCTGATTTTGAATTATTGAAGAGTGCAATGAACCCAAGTAGGAGTATCCACTTCACTCTAGACCACATTATGTAGACAACTGATGATGATGATACTTACCTACTGCATTTCATCCACTACGAGTTAATATTTACAGTGCTTACTTCACATATAACCTTGACCTTTACTCTCATGATACCATTCTAGTTAAATCTTCAAACTCAATCTATTTATGTCATGGTTAGAACCACTTGTTTCCCAAAAGTAATCCCAAAAGTAATTAACTCCATCATGATGTTTTCAATATCAGAATTCCTTCAATTTTGCTACCTGTAAATAGGAACAATTTTTTTTTTTTTTAGTTCTTGGTGGTGACTACATGCATCATGTGGTATGTAGTTAATTACTTTTACCGTTATCATTAATGGGGATTTTGTATGCATATAAATTAGCTACATAATTGTATAGTGAGCTAGCCCCACAATGCTATTTATGAATCGCTTCTTGTTACCTCTGTATGTACTTACATTGCTCTTACTATTCATATGTATGTACTCCTCCATGTGTAGTTGTTTACTAACTAAAGCCTCAAAGTTCCAGTTTAAATATTACTGACTTACTGTCTCTTCATAAAGGAATATACTGCAGTGTGTCTTGCACTATGTATTTTATCGACTGTTATATTTGATTGTAGTAGTATAAAAATTAAAACCTTTAGCTACAAGACTCGAGTGGTAGTAATGAATGTTTAAAGTCTTCCAAAATATGTGAACACACGGCAGTACTGGAGGACTGAGAATAGGTATGTTACACAGCCAGAGTGAATAGGTGATAATTGGTTCACACAAGAAAATGGTAAGAGGTGCAAATAGCAAAAATCAATGAGGCACAACATGAACTAAACAAACAATAAATCAGTTGATTTCTTCAGTTAACAATTTAGTGCACTCAAATAAATGATCATTTTTCAAAGTGTCCATATGCTATGCATTCTGTCATGTCAATGGCTTTGTTGCATGTGTCAGATGAACTGCATGTAGCACCAACTTTCCTTGGGAGTTGAATCTCTTCATACTCCACAGTTATCCCGCTTGTTGGTAATCTTGGAGTTGGTTCTCCTACAAAATTAAAAAACTTATACTGAACTAAATATCATCATCGTGCATGTATATTACTAAGACTCTATGTATTATGTGTACGTGATTTATGAATGTAGAATTATGTACCCAGTAAAGAAATATTAGCTAAATTACATATTACCTGTTGAAAACTTGTTGGATCTCATTAGAGAATGGCAGCAAGGAATACATTTTCTATCCTTCTCAGAAGCTCTGCAATAAAAGATGGAGAACCACATTTCATACTACTGTGAGGCTAATCCTCCTATAACTTACACACCTATTCATTCCTTCCTTTGTGACCTTCATTTGCTTTCTCAATTTCAAATATTTGAAAGTTACCACAATCAATGCCACCACAAGGACCAGTATAACCGCAGAGAATACAGACACCATTACTAAGTTAGTCTTACAGTTATTTTCATTTGCACCTTCGAAGAAAAATAAGGAAAAATATAAATATTAATGAACCATGCCAGTAGAACACTTGTCTATTACATTTGTATAAACAACACACTGGACTATGCTGTTGTGTAAAGTCATGGTATAATTGCATAATATTATTATTATTGATAGCAACTTCACGCCCAAATGCACCTAGCTATATATAATAGTAGCAAACCTAGCACTAGCAGTGTGGTGGCAATATTAGCACTGGTATTAGCAAATGCTGCAAGTGTTACCTGTGCTATCAATAATATCCTAATGCTATTACAGGCCATAGTAATAATAACATGTTATACAAGAAAGTGTAACAGACAATTTCCTATTCCTAGCTAAACAATTGTAAGACAACAACAAGCTATATACATGCACTATCACTTAAAATAGTATTATTGAAATAGAACTATAATGTGACCCAACCCAAAAATCATCAGAACTATCACTATAGAAGGGATAGGGACATGAATTGTTTTTGTTTTTTCTATAGATTACAAAATTCATATTATACACTGTAGGTAGGAAAATAATATCTGCAGAATTTTAAGATATGTAAGTCAATAGCTACTAACCTTTAATAGTGAAATTATCGGTACTTCTAGCTGTGTCTGAAAAATGAAACAAGTGCTACAGTCAAAACTTTAATTAGAGATAAATAGAGCAATTCTCACCTGAAGTAGTATTAATAGAGTAGGTGACAAGTTTGCTGGTGCTGAAAGCTGACATTTCTGTTAGTGAAATGGACAATAATAATTCATGATTAGTTCCATTATTTTATCATTTTATATGCTACATATTATTATGTCTAGTATACCTAGTCATGGAAGAATGTTCTAATTTATCACTTCACAATTTCTTTCTCAGCCTTCTTTTACTCAATGTTCTAATTGAACAAAGTGTTCTCTCACCTGTGACATACAAGGTGTTTGTTAAAGATGAGCAGTTTTTATTATTAGAGAGTAAACACTGATATGTCCCTCCATCTTCTATAGCGATATTGCTCAGTTGGAGGTCAAAATCCGGTGTTATGGTGACCCTCCCATCAGATGTGTTTGATAGAACATGTGAATGTGTAGAGTTTGTCATGTACACCCACTGGAGTCTCAAGAAGTTAGAAGCATTACAAGAAAACCTGAAGGACTCTCCCACACAGACAGTAGCATTGACACTAGCAGAGTAGATCATGACAGGATCCACAACAGTGATGTCAATAGAATATGTTTGTATAGTATGTCCATTATCTGTAGCAAAATTCTCTCATTTAAATGAGTCAATGGAATTACAACAGTGAGTAACCTGGTTTCAACTGGGGAAATGGCGTACTAAAATGAGAAATTCCACCCTAAGTACTGTAGTTTCTAGAATAACTATCTTCATAGCAATTACAATCTTTGATGAAAGCTTCATTACTGGGAAAAGTCTCAAATAAAAATACTCCAATGTGGGCTTTTTTAAAGTATTAAATGTTTTCCATGTGCATGGGCAAATACTTTTTATAATAATATTAAGGCATTCAGCTACTAAGCACTTCAGTTGACTGTGAAACTATATAGCAAATGTTTTAAACTGCAGAGAAACTCAGCATCAATTTATACTCTGATGACTGTAAATAGTATAGCTAGTCAAAAATCATCATACTCATTAACTTACATAGAGCACAGCTGTAGTTGCCACTATCTGATGTAGTTGAATTGATAATTTTTAAGATTATATAATGATTATCAATTTCAGTAATTTGAAGTCGTCCATGAGTGATATTGAAATACTCGTTTGATGGATTGACCCAATACTGGAAGGTGTAGTTGTCATTAGGCAATGTGCAAGCTATTACTAACTTATCTCCACTATTGAAGTAGGATGACTTATGATGGCAAAAAATACAGGTCGCTGAAATACAAAGTCTTTAGTTTTACTAATTGCACAAGTGAAAGTTAAGTATAACTAGCTAATCAAAATAATATTTAATAATTTATCTCATCAAAAAGTAAAAAAAAAAAGGTTCACTCAGCTCTTCAACTACTACATTATACCATTTCTTGTCACTTACCAAATTTCAATTTATTTAGAAAAGCAATGAACCCAAATAAAGGCAACCATTTCATTCTAGAAAACATAGTGAAACTACTCTCAATGATGATGAAAGATGGTTATTGGCACAGATCATCTAAATCAAGTTTGTCTTCTCCAACTCGTATTCTAGTAAAGTCTAACCTTAATAATTTGTCTTTAAACTATACCTACCAAACTACATACTAACTTCCTAGTCAAAGAGAATTTATTCAATTCTAAAAGGACATACAGTTTCAATGTTTTTTAAAGGTAATTATTTCCCAAAATTGGTTTATCTTTACCATTATTTTCAATATTAATAATAAACTTTTCCTCTGAATTTGCTTTTAGAGAAAATCTCTTGACATAGTAGCTAAACAGAGTCCAAATTTTTGTGGAAGAAACTGAGTGTAACATTCTGTAACTACCAAAATGCCTTCATCAGATACATGAAACTGTAAAGACAGAATTGTTCACCATAATAATGGCCATCACCCAAAACCACGCCCACTGCAGGATTTTGTAACTTCATCATTTTCCAAGTTATCATCAAAAATTAGTGAGAGTATCAGTTGAACTAATATATACCTCACTAAGTATTATTTTACTCCTTGGCACCTGATAATGGAGTCCAAAGATGTAAATAATGGTTTTAAACTGGCTGATATTATTGACTACATATATTATCCTCATGCAAAAAATAGCTAGAAAATATTTGCATAACAAAGTAATTAACAATATTGAAGCACCGTTGAGAGTTACTGAAGCACTGTAGGTGTGATTTGAAACTGTTTTAATAGAAACATAGGTTTGGAGTTTTCTGGATGCTGGCTGTCTATACTGCGTGCCAGGCATTCTTCAGTATTAATCAACCAGTAAGTGTGCCCACCATGTCATCTTGCTGTTTACATTATGATTTTATATCACAATGGAGAGTTCAACCTTGTTGACCCCTGAAAAGGACCTTAGCAAGAAGTAGAAAACCATGCTATTATTATTATTATTATTTCTACCAAATTTGACAGAATAATGTCAACTCATGAAAGATACTTTTAACCAAAGGTGAGATTCCTATTCTTAGTAGCTGAGTATTCTCTGATTAAAATTGGCCAACAGTATTATAAGTATTTTGAAGTGTAAGAGATCCGTAGTTTTATTTATATATAAATATAATACTTATCTTCTGCAAATATTTCAACTTCCACATAGATCTTTAGTAATATATCAGAATATCCTTACAAATTATGTGTGTCACAGTGTGTATATAAATAAACATGTTTTATGTGATAGCTAATGGAATGTTAAAGACAAGCATATCATTATGGACTAATGAAACTGAAAGAGTATATCTTGTATATGTACAGAGTCATGTGATATCCTCAATCAAGGAGTTCTACCAATATGATAACTAGACTAACTTCAAAAATACCTCATCTCATTTTTAACTGAAGTCTTGAGAATGATGCCCTGTCTATTTTTTTATCCTCCAGCTGAGCCACTGGTCACATGCACCTCATGTACAATCATGTGACTAACATCAGTTAAAATACAAGCTTTGATTACTATAATAGCTACATCACAATGTTTATATAGAGAGATCCCAGCCTTCTATCCTCCAACTCAGTAGCTCCCATATTGGAACACAAATTCAGCATTTGTACAGAGTTATTGTATGCTACTGTATTCAGAGAGTTGCACATTCCAGAAACAGTTGATGTTTGCTTGTGTTTTTAATAATAGGTTGCTTGGCTTCATGGCCGAAAGAACACAAATTTGCAATAGATTTGATACCATCAGTGGATAAGCTGACAAGAATTAGATTATCATCTCATCTGTCCCAAACTGCATCATTAATTTTTTTCCAAAGCATACTATGTAGGCAGTTGCAAGAAATAAGTTGCTAACTGATCAGTTTTAAAACCTATATCAATCAAGAATGCAATGAACTAACCATGTAATTGCATGTTTCAGTATCAATGCTGTGAATGAAGAGGGAAGTTTTAATATAAAGTTTGAACTTTCTATGTTGGATTAATGGACCTGGATTATAATCATTGAATTATATAGATACCTGATTGATTCAGTATAATTGTAGCTATTGTGCATAGTCTCTCCAAAATATTATGTTATCAAGAAGTTCAGTACATTATTGTAATATAACTAAGGCTCTTGTGTGCACTGTCACAATTTGTTACATTCAATATAGCTGCTACATGTTCTGAGTTTATAAGTTTGTACAAGTATTGTAATGGTTGAGCACAGTGATATCAGTAACACCATGTCCAACATTAAAGAAGAGAATAGTAGAAGAAGAGACGAACTTCCTGTAATCACTGTTTGATCTGTAACTGCATAAGAAATATATTAATTCATGATACTGTTAAAACAAAAATTACATTACAATTTCCACTCTAATAAATAAAATGCATTCCTAAGTCTAAATATTCTATTGCTAACAATTGCCACATGATTAAGATTAAAATGTCAATTAATCCTATAAAATCATACTAACCATTGTTGGTAAAATTAGCAATACCTTCCACTTGGAGTAGATAGCAAGTGCTGTAATCAATAATCTTATCATAAAGTAGGAGACATTTTTATGACTAGTATCTCACATGCACTAATAGAAGAAGTGGTGTACATGACTTGTTGTGTGGTGACATTGGGAGTAGATATTTCTGCTAAATAGTAGTAAAATAATATTTGAAAATTGAATATTAATACTTGTATTAAAATGTTGTTTATACTCTCACCTGTGACATACCAAGGCATTTGATAAAGACAAACATTGTATGTTGTTAGATAGTAAACACTGATATGTCCCTCCATCTTCTGAAGCAATGTTGTTCAGTTCAAGGTCAAAGTACGGTGTTATGATGACCCTCCCATCAGATGTGTTTGATAGAACATGTGAATGAGTAGAGTTTGTCATGTACACCCACTGGAGTCTCAAGAAGTTAGTAGCATTACAGGAAAACCTGAAGGACTCTATCCCACACTGACAGTAGCATCGACACTAGCAGAGTAGATCATGACAGGATCTACAACAGTGATGTTAATAGAATATTGAGTAGTATCTTGATTGTAAGCTAAATTATACAAATATATAATACTAATGAGTCAGATTAGCTTAAGGGTTATTTACATATTCTTATACCTAGTTATTATTGGAGATTATACTATTGTTACTTACTTTAGCTATAGGTCTCTCAACTCAATGTCCTAGCTTTTCAAATGTAGCAACACAAGCTACTCACATGCTGCACCAACTCACTATGTAGCTGGTTAAAAGAAGATTAGCTTTTATTACTAGTTGTGTTATAACACACAGTACGCATACTTGAGGACTGGGCATGCTCATTGCACAACTAAAAACACTCGTACAAACACACTATTTAAATAGCTATCTGTTGTTGTTGTTTTAATTTAAATTTGTTATTACTAAGATATATTGTGGTAGTTACAATTTCTATCCCCTAATGACAAACCATTTCTATTAAAAATTGGTATTTGATATCTTATATTAAATTCTATGCTGCATGCATTTATTGTTATCGCAATTTATTGTATAACTGCTCAAACAATATTGAGAGTTTTTGATAGGCCCCAACATTATCACTGATCTCAATGAGAACCTCATTGAATCTGTGCATGTAACTGTGCATGTGTGTGAGTATGCCTGTGTGTGTGTGTGTGTGTGTGTGTGTGTGAACAGAGTAAGCAAACTTGTGATGATATCTATGTTGGGGACTATGTATTCTCCTCATAAACGTTTTTATATATTGTAGGATGTGACACAGTTAGAGTGAAATGTTTGTAATTCATCCTTTGTTTTGCTTGTAGTTTATACAAAATTTGCTAGAACACATTTAATACTTACTTATGAAGCAGCTGTAGGTACCACTATCAGATGTAGTTGAGTTGAAAACTTTTAAAAATACATTATTACCAACTTCAATAATTCTAAATTGGCCTTTAGTGAAATTGAAATATTCATTGGATGGATTGACCCAATAGGAAGGTGTAGTTGTCATTAGGCAATACACAATTCATTATTAACTCATCTTCACTATTGAAGTAGAAATCATTAGGTTAGTGGTAGCTGAAAAATAGAAATAAAAACGACTAAATAAATTATGGCTTATAGAGAATGTAAAAATTGGCTATACACTACAAACAAAATATTTTAATGCAAAGCATTAGCTAATTTCTTTATCACTCCACTAGCTATTTGTGTCAGTACTTTCCTTGAAACTTCATCATGTACAGCACACCATAGAATATCAACATACTGAATTTATGTATTGTAAAGAAATTAGCTAATAAAACTAAATTTGTGAGACCTATTTACACTAATATACCAAACATATTTTGTTTGTCTTATCACTCCATACATGCTAGGGATATTCCATGCCCTAAAATGTAATATTCTGACTTGAAACTTACATGATTTTGATTTATTGAAGAGTGTAATGAACCCAAGTAGGAGTATCCACTTCATTCTAGACCACATTATGTGGACAACTGATGATGATGATACTTACCGGCTACATTTCATCCTTACGAGTTAATATTTACAGTGCTTACTTCACATATAACCTTGACATTTACTCTCATGATACCATTCTAGTTAAATCTTCAAACTCAATCGATTTATGTCACGGTTAGAACCACTTGTTTCCCAAAAGTAATTAACTCCATCATTATGTTTTCAATATCAGAATTCCTTCAATTTTGCTACCTGTAAATAGGAACAATTCTTTTTTTAATTTTAGTTCTTGGTGGTGACTACATGCATCATGTGGTAATATGTAGCTAATTACTTTGCCATTATCATTAATGGGGATTTTGTATGCAGGTAAATTACATATTGTATAGTGAGCTAGCCCCACAATGCTATTTATGAATCGCTTCTTGTTACCTCTGTATGTACTTACATTGCTCTTACTATTCATATGTATGTACTCCTCCATGTGTAGTTGTTTACTAACTAAAGCCTCAAAGTTCCAGTTTAAATATTACTCTCTTACTGTCTCTTCATAAAGAAATATACTGCAGTGGGTGATAATTGGTTCACACAAGAAGGTGGTAAGAGGTGCAAGTAGCAAAAATCAATGAGGCACAACATGAACTAAACAAACAATAAATTAGTTGATTTCTTCAGTTAACAATTTAGTGCACTCAAATAAATGATCAATTTTCAAAGTGTCCATATGCTATGCATTCTGTCGTATCAATGGCTTTGTTGCATGTGTCAGATGAACTGCATGTAGCACTAACTTCCTTTGGGAGTTGAATCTCTTCATACTCCACAGTTATCCGGCTTGTTGGTAATCTTGGAGTTGGTTCTTCTACAAAATTTAAAAAAATATTATACTGAACTAAATATCATCATCGTGCATGTATATTACTAAGACTCTATGTATTATGTGTACATGATTTATGAATGTTGAATTATGTACCCAGTAAAGAAATATTAGCTAAATTACATATTACCTGTTGAAAACTTGTTGGATCTCATTAGAAAATGGCAGCAAGGAATACATTTTCTATCCTTCTCAGAAGCTCTGCAATAAAAGATGAAACCACATGTCATACTGTGAGGCTAATCCTCCTATAACTTACACACCTATTCATTCCTTCCTTTGTGACCTTTACTTGCTTTCTCAATTTCAAATATTTGAAAGTTATAACAATCAATGCCACCACAAGGACCAGTATAACCGCAGAGAATACAGACACTATTACTAAGTTAGTCTTACAATTATTTTCATTTGTACCTTCGAAGAAAAATAAGGAAATATTGAAATATTAATTAACCATGCCAGTAGAACACTTGTCTATTACATTTGTATAAACACACTGGACTATGCTGTTGTGTAAAGTCACAGTATCCCATAATTGCATAATATTATTATTATTGATAGCAACTTCCAGCCCTAATGCACCTAGCTATATAAAACCTAGCACTAGCAGTGTGGTGGCAATGTTAGCACTGGTATTAGCAAATGCTGCAAGTGTTAACTGTGCTATCAATAATATCCGAATGCTATTACAGGCCATAATAATAATAACTTGTTTTACAAGAAAGTGTAACAGACAATTTCCTATTCCTTAGTTAAACAATTGTAAGACAACAACAAGCTATGCTTTCTGTAACGCGGCCCAGCACACGAATAACTGTAAATATCTCTTGTCAACACTGCTTCTCTCTTCAATCACTATCTTTAAACTATTGACATGACACTATCTTAATCACATGACATGATACATAAATACAATTACACGAACTTTGAACTGGTGTGCATGATACAATAGTTGTACACAAATACTGAAGTTACTTTCATTACACTTTCTTAACTACTACTATAATTCGAACTTATAATATGGAATAGACTCACACATTCTGGCTCAAATTTTTCCAAGCATCAAGTATAGATACAATTGGTTGTTTGAAAGTAACGTAAGATAGGTATAGGATTAGTGAAACCGAATTCAAACAATTGGTATATTTTGAGGGATTAATAGATTATTATTAGCTCTATACATGCATTATCACTTAAAATAGTATTATTGAAATAGGACTATAATGTGACCATATGACTCACAAAACCCAAAAATCATCAGAACTATTACTAGAAGGGATAGGGACATGAATTGTTCATTTCTATAGATTACAAAATTCATATTATACACAGTAGGAGGTAGGAAAAGAATATCTGCAGAATTTTAAGATATGTAAGTCAATAGCTACTAACCTTTAATAGTGAAATTATCGGTACTTCTAACTGTGTCTGAAAAATGAAACAAGTGATACAGTCAAAACTTTACTTAGAGATAAATAGAGCCATTGTCACCTGAAGTAGTATTAATAGAGTAGGTGACATGTTTGCTGGTGCTGAAAGCTGACATTTCTGTTTGTGAAATGGACAATAATAATTCATGATTAGTTTCATGTATTTTATCATTTTATATGCTACATATAATTTGTGTTCAATGCAGTATAATAGAAGTGGCTATAGATAAAACTGTAACTGTGTATGAAGATCTCGTGATAGGCTGTGAGAAATCCAGTAGAAGAAAAAAAGAGATTATGACAAAGTTTTAAAATGACATTATTAGTGTACGCATCATTAAGGACATAAGAAACAAGTGAGGCTAGTCATGCTAGTCAGACATGGCCTGGCTAATTTAATCATTTGATTAGCTTTTTTTTATTTTTTTTTTGCTCACCAGTAACTATGAGTAGTCCATTCCTGATTGACACCCTTTCAAGGAAATTGGAGAGTCTACACTCATATATTCCCTCGTCCTTAAACTGGATGTTAGTGAGGTGAAGTTCATTGTCTGGTGTGATGACTCTCCTACCATCAGTAGTGTTGGACACAACTCTAGGGTAAGAATTATTAAGGTCATAGAATATCCACTGGAGCACATTAAAATTGCTGGCATTGCAGGAAAAGTTAAAGGATCCACCCACATCAGCTGTAGCATTCACACTCGAGGAGAAGATCACTAGGGGCTCAGTGTAATAGGCAGATACAGAGGCATGAACAGAAAGAGATCCCATATCTGTGCGTATAATGAAACAGTGAGTTGGAGCTAAAGCATTGAAACTAGCTTCTTACTTGCATTGCATATATATTTCCCTTCGTCAAAGAGTGAGGAGTTAGTAACTGTTATAGAATTGAAAAACACAATACTTGTGAGCAAGTAGCGCCCACTAGAGATGGAAATAGTTTTATTGGAAGGCAGGGTCCAGTTCTGGAACATGTAGCCATCAGGCAATAAGCAATTCAGTGTAATGTTATCTCCATATTTGTAATAATATGGATTTGGTGAACTAAAAGCTTGAAAGGTTATGGAACCTAAACAAACACAATGGTTAGCTAAAAGGCATGTAAATAAATTAACATAATTTATAAATCATATAAATAAAGATATTAGTACCAGAATATAGCTGATTCAACTTTTTAGCCACCTCCTATATTAAAGTACCCTAGATGTCATTACAAGACTAACCTGAGATTTCCACATTCAAGAGAATCATAAATATTATAGGCACTGCTCTATTTTATTTTGCATGCTGTCGTTACCAACTTGTGTCTAGATCTCCAGAACACTAAATCTGTGTGGCACTCAGCAGTTAAAGTATCTGTAGATATGATTATACTAGCACTATTAATTACAGTCTTCACCAGAACCTGTTTTAGAAATCCTGTAATAGCTCAAATATAGTCGTTTTGTTGTAATAAATATCATTTCAAAAATAAAAGACTTTCTCAGAAGGTGAGAATTGATAGAAAATATGTGCATTTGTCACAATACTTCATCTTTTCCTTTAACTGTTTGTTTGTCAATACATATATCCTGTATTCAAATACTGGTTGTTTGTGGAATAAATACTACTGACTGCAGTTTTAGTTTCTGTTGAAGGATCAATTTTACAAGTGTGAATGTTGAAGCAGTATTTGGCATATGCCTAAGAAGTAGTAGTCAAAGCCAGTTTATTATTAGGATATTATGGACCAAATGGTCAAGTCCAAGAGGCCTTAGCTCAAGGAATTTTGAGATCATTATATTCTAGGCAACTAACTGTTCTATTAGCTACCTGACAACAAGTTGCTAAGTCTAAACTAGTTGACATAGGGAAACCTGCTACTCCTTCAACAGCTTTTACAAGGAGCTTTGAGTCTGGCAGCTAGCTGAAGTTAAGTGGCAGCTGACAGTAGTCTACCCTCCAAAATACACATATCTAAATAATAATGCTTTGGTTGTAGTAGAATAAGTTCCTTTTCTCAAAACTCAAGACATTAAGAATGGATTAGCAGTTCATGCAAACTATAACAAGCATACCATAAACTAGGGACCTGCAAGGGTATAAGCTCTGAACAACATCTCACAAAGAGGAAAGTATTATAATATCTTCACATTGGTGAAAAACCAACACCTGAGTCATATCTGGAGGGAATCCCTTGCTTGAACTACCAATTGTCACCTCATCACCTAATCACTAATAGTCATATGAAGCACAAAGGTGCGAACCCTCTGTGCTACTATATAGCTAGCTATGACAAAATCAATTCTCTGAAAAAATTATGCATTTGGCTTTCCTAATCAGTTATCAATTATTCTGCTCCATCAATGATAACAGAAAATGTAGCTAATTGCTGTCTAAAGAAGTAGCTAAACATGTGGAAGACTTTCACAGGTACATACTACCTAAAACTCCTGAATTCCAGCCTTCATTAACTTTTCAGCATAAAGCAAAAACTACTTGTGGGCAGAAGAATTGGCTGCAACACAATGTGATGATAGGGGGTGTGGGGCAACCCACAGAACAGGTCCAGGGATAGCAGCAGGGGGAGGAGCTGGGTGTGCCAGTTGTAATTGTGGTCAGCTGCTACATAGTCAGCTACCACACTGGGTTCATAGTTTTAGAATTAATTATTCATAACTAACTTTAGACACATGTGGTATCACCTTTGAGCAGTACTCTTTCTTTTTGTCACACTGTGTGGGTAGATGGCTATAAAATCACTTTAGTCACTCCACCCAGTTTCAGTTTGTCTCTGTCTTTCTTTTTATCACACCATACCTATTAGCTTGATATCTAATTAACTTTCATTATAACTTCCTTAAACACTTTCAAGGCTAGTTAGGAAGAGATAGGAGAGCTATATGTTGCTGATAGAAGAGTGCCAGACTACCCATAGACCAATTCTGGTGGCAGTGTACCCAGCTTGAACTTGGGATTTACACTGAGTCTCCAGTTACTTAGTAATTGTGCAAAGACTTGGTTTAATAATCAGCCTGAAATTTGAAAAAGTAGCACAACCTGAGTAAGTTCATACCTAAATAAGTAGTTAATTGTTGTCCCCCCCCTCCCTCCCCCCCACCCCAAGCTTCTTAAAAATGTGAACTTCAGCGTGGGTGCAAGAAATTTATGAGAAAATACTTAGCATTTTCAATGGAGTGTACTTTGGAAAGGCGGCTTGATAAACAGAATCTATTGGTTTGGCAATCCTTACCTGTCTTGGAAATTTGATTGCTTACCCATAGAAAATCAATTGCCCAATGGTCAAGTCACTGTGTCTTCTGCTGGTATATCCAGTGATCAAGTGTATATGTGTGTGTACAAGTGTTGTGTGTTGCTATAAAATAGCACAATAAACTGAACAAAAACATTCAACTAACAAAGAAATATTATTACCGCTATCATTCAAATTTGAATTTCAGTCAGACCAGCTCACTGGCCATTTGTGCTGTAGCACATCACTAGTTTATATTACAATAGCATTCTAGTAATATTTCATTCTAACCTTTTCACCTATACCACTACATACGATATGTACTTTCTCATGCATATCACTACTTGTGCATCTCCTTCAGCTATATTGGTATTTTATTTGCTAATTTGTTATTCCTGTACTACCAGAGTAGTCAAGTTGCGATACAGTCTCGAAGGCAAGACAGTCAACGCTGGGTCCAAGTGAAACTATATGGCAGCAGAGATTTACGACCTCTTGCTCACGTGATAGTTAAAAAATAGGTGGGAAACGGTCAAGTCAGAAGATCTCGACCTTTACTTAGAACTTCGTTGAATCAGACACTTGCTAGTGGCCAAGGAAGCCTTCCACTTGCTAGGCAGTCCCGAACACGTGCTGAGGGTTAAAAATAGCTTAAAAGCCTAAATATAGCTATGTTTGGACCTATCCAGACACACTTGAGGTTATCATTTATCTGGAATTCAGCAGGTATCTGGATAGTAACCTCTTAGCTGTTGATGTAGTGGAGGACATAAATAAGTCCATAGCTGTACTTCTTCCATCACTATTCATACTAAAATTAGTGAAACCAAAAGTGTGTAATAGTATATTTTTCCAACGTAAACTAGCCATAGTGAGTGTGATAAGCATTGGTCAAAAGCTATCAAAGTTACTTTATTGAACATGAAAATGCCCCAACCCATTCTCAAGCTGAGCAATTTTCATTTTTCAAAACATTTTGACTGAGATCAAGTATTTGTAAAGTGCTTTCTAAGTGTCACTGTTATTATTGAGGGAATTGGTTTATATCTAAAACCATTAAAAAAGGTTTTTCTTTTCTTTTGATAGTGCAATAAATAAAAATGTGTGTTATATTTGACACCATGTCTGTAATCAATGCCCTCTTAGAAAGGAGGAACTGGTATTGTCTATTCAGTTCCAATAACATCATATTTTTGAAGAATTAGCTTTTATAACAGACAAGTTTCAGTTTACTTTATGGACCTAGTATTATAATAATCTTATCACGTACTAATTAGCAACACCAGTCCAAGCCCACTAATTTACTACACTAAATAGCTATATATATATATATATTATATATATATATATATTCCATAGCTAGATATCTTCATAATGATATCTTTAGGTAATGACCTTGAAGAGTCATTTCACTGTGTTATTTCAAGCTGTATTGCTGCAAGCTCATTACCCTAGTAGTTATAACAATCCCCACCAAGTTTTCCTGTTTACAGCTACCTTCCTTCTGTCACGCTAGGGAGATTACTGGCATGTAACCATTGATTTAGGCACAACGTACTCAGAACATATTGCCTTATGCTGGGAAGTTAATGGAATGCTGGAAGTAGACGCATTGAAAGTATATACCGGTGAGTGTCTCTGACCTGTTCAGCTTCTTCTTTTATGCATTTACATGTACTGTTTTGCTTGAGCTATATTGATGTCTATTAAGAATAGCCAATAAAATTATTCTTTTTGGTCTTTTTGGATAGCTAGCTAGTGTATTGTAGCACTGAGGATTTGCACCGTTGGTGCTTCATTTTTAGCTAGTGGTCCATCTCGGAATACACAATTTTCACCTAATAAGCTGATTTCCTATGACTATATACTATGACTATTATCATATGTATTATTCAACATTAGAGTATGGAAGTATGCAATTAGTTAAGGGCAGAGTTTCTCAGATTCCTTACACTTTATAAACTGTACCATGTTCTCTAACATACAATGCATCAATATTTATACATATATATTTGTCTATACTATGTATTGTTAAATGCTAAAAGTATTACATCTATTTCTGTTATTTCACTAGTATAGCTACTTTGTTTTGAGTTTATAAATTTGTGCAAGTGCTGACAGAGTTGAGCAAGTGAAATAAGTAGTATAATGTTTGAAATTAGTGACAATATTAGAAGAGTTGAAATTCTGACAACTTCAGCTTGATCTGTAAATTATAATTGGACACATAAAAATGTTTTTTCACTTTTTGCAAATAAATAGTGTTGATTTGTTTTTTAGAATCATTCATCATACATTATTTCATACTATCTGTGTAAAGGTAAATTTAGTATATGTAGTAAAAAAAACCGATGGGTTTGAGGGATTATCACTGATTCAGGGTGAGGCCCTTGAAGAGGGAAGTTGTCTAACGATAACTCCAAAAGTTGTCATGACTTAACTATTTTATACAATAGTTACTATTTACCAAATAAGGACAGGAGTTTTGTGGGGAGTAAGTATGTCCAACATTAACAGTTACTGCAGCAAAAATCCCAACACATTGCATACTTCTACGTACAAAAGTGTACTTCGTTCCGTTTCAGCCGCCTTCAAATAAAAGAACGGTGGGAGTGATGATATCCAGTAAAGTTCATAAGACGAGATGTTTGTACCCCCAACAAGTAATTCTCTGAATCAATCACTTTAGACGGGGATGGAGTGACCGTTCACACAAGCAAATTTCGAACAAGTAAGAAAGAAATTAATTTTACTTTCGTAGCAGAAAAGACTATGACATATCATTGTATACAATTATTTGATCTTTTAATCTTACCCTGTGGTCTCACCTGAATTTGTAAAAACATTCTGTATTATGCAATTTCAACGCTCTTGGATATAAAATTATGTTTTTGTCTGCAAACAATTTTTGTAGTGTGTTTTCACTTGTTTGAGGGTTATATCACCTTTATCATAATGGCAATTACTAAGAAAACTAATCTATATTTTAATATATATAAGTAATTATTTAATTAAAAAGTTTAATATTAAAATAATAGTAAATTTTTTCTCATTCCAACAGCCAATATTGTTAATTAAAACTTAACCCAACGATTCGACTCCTCTTTTGGCTGCTAGAACGGAAAAAAATTTTGCTAGTATTATAATTATTTCAGCCAAGAATGACTAAATAAGCTTCAATATTTCAACATCAACAATCTTTGTTGGTGGAAAAATTAACTTAATACAAAGTAACAGCATAGTATATCTATATCATGAGTTAGTTATTATAGTATGTCATAATTAGGAAGACCTACCAGTATTATTAACAATGTCGGAGATACTTTGAACTGTACTAAATGAAGTATCAGGAACTATAATAAAACATATCAATAGATAAATAACTACTACTAAGTGTTTTCTCACTTGTATTAGCAGTAGTGTAGAGTAAATGTTCACTGGCATTGGAAGTAGGCACTTCTGTTTATTTAGCCCTCACTTATTGTAAATGTTGTGTAAACTCTCACCTGTGACATACAAGGCATTTGATAAAGATGAGCAGTTTTTATTATTAGATAGTAAACACTGATATGTCCCTCCATCTTCTATAGCAATGTTGTTCAGTTGGAGGTCAAAGTCCGGTGTTATGGTGACCCTCCCATCAGATGTGTTTGATAGAACATGTGAATGTGTAGAGTTTGTCATGTACACCCACTGGAGTCTCAAGAAGTTAGTAGCATTACAGGAAAACCTGAAGGACTCTCCCACACAGACAGTAGCATTGACACTAGCAGAGTAGATCATGACAGGATCCACAACTGTGATGTCAATAGATACTGACTGAGTAGTATCTCCATTATCTGTCATAAGTTTTAGTACAAATATAAAAGTGATAAGTGTGGATATTTCTTTACATCATGACAATATTAACAGAAAACCGTTTTTTAAATAATAGCCCAACACATAGGCATAGGAACCATAGTGGCCATAGCTGCCATGTCCATTACACTTTTTGGGAACATCATGCTTGCACATGCTGCAATTATTATTATTTCATTTTTGACAGTCGGTAACTATAAGTCAGGAAGGAAATGGGTTCCTCAGGAAGAGATTAAAATATTTTTAGATAATTACAGCAAATAAGTGTCTGCTCACTGAGTGACTAACATGACATCTGTTTTTAATCTAATAAATTGATATGTACTGTATATCAATTCATCGTTATTTTGTTATTATTTATTTTACTGTAATTAACAGTAGAATGCTTTTTGGCATCCATGACATTGCATTCAGTGGCTGAAATGCTGACTGAAGTTCAAGTGATAGGGTATGCCCCAAGGCTAAATCATTGGAAGGTCTAAAAGCATCATATAAATGTACTATAGCTAATTTTCACAACTGGTGTTGGCATGGGTGTAGGAAGCAATTTTAAAGTGTACAGGCTGATCAAGCTACCACATCTGCCACACCTACAATATTGGGTGTGGTTTAAATGATTAAAAAGTAATCAATCCAAAAATTGATATATTAGTGAATTAATGGAAAAATTGGTGAAAACATGACATAACTTACTAATTCAGCTAAATGGGTACCAATCTTACCCATTAATCACACCTTGTCTAACAAGAATTTTTTAGTTTGACAGAATCTTTACTCAATTTATTGTTCTTAACCTGCTAAGTTAGACATTTTGCTTCAGTGGATTTAGTAGAAGGTAGCTAAAGTCTTCATCTGCACAACAGGTTCCTTTTGGAACTCACATAGAGTCATGGATATCGAATTTGACTCTGCCATCTTCCCACTTGAAAAACCCCCTTAGTAAGGAAAACAGAATTAGTATCACTCATCTCTATCTCTTTTTTTAAATATCTCCAGCAAAATGATGCAGATTGCTTTAATAGCTGCTACAAGGCCACTTACCTCGAGGACTATAAAGTTACATATTAAGATGCAAGCTCATATAGAAACAAAAATACTTGAGGCTGATGAGCCGGAAGCGGCAAAAACTGCTATCCAATACTTTATAAGTAAACAGACACTTATTTGCAGTAATTATCTCAAAATATTCTAATCTCTTCCTAAGAAAATGTAAATGAAATCTACTATTAAGTACAATCAGTCAGTTTTAGAACTAATAATGAATTAGACAAGATCAATCTATTGTTAAACAATTAGATTCTGAATCCCTTACACATGTGCACACACTAGTACACCATAGAGTTGCTGTGTTGTGGAGTGTCATTTATGAGGATTTGCAATTTTTCACAATTTTCATAAATTTGTCACACATAATTAGTAACATTATGAGCAGTATAATTTACAATAAAACAAGTTCTTCCTTACTTACTTATAAAACATCTGTAGGTTCCACTATCTGATGTAATTGAGTTCAACACTTTTAAAAGCTGATTATTGCCCTCTTCAGTAATGGCAAAGCGTCCTCCAGTGACATTTACATATTCATTGGATGGATTGACCCAATACTGGAAGGTGTAGCTGTCATTAGGTAATACACAATTTATAATGAACTCATCTCCACGATTGAAGTAGAATTCATTAGGTTGGCAAAATCCAGCGGCTGCAAAAAATAAAAATTATTAAGTATTTCTAAATAATACACTTACTATAATATGTTCCCATTTTATCTCATCAACAAGTCAAATTTTAAATTTTATTAGTTGATTCCATCATTTTCAATACATTCCTGAAAATTTTAATGTATAGTTTCAAATAGACAGCATATGTATTTAAAGTAACAAAGTAAGCATCACATGTAGTCACAAAAAGATTAAACTGAAATTACTGAATTGAAGTAATGTAGCTATATAATGCATCAGACATTAATAAGAAGATCGCATGCCTAGTTCTCTCACTCAATCTCAGCACCTCAAATTCTATATTGCTTCATTCCATGTAACCTACCTAATTCACTGAAGACAGTAAAGAACACAAGCAAAGGTATCCATTTCATTCTAGACCTCAAATGCAGAAAACTAATCAAGTGATGATTGGTAATGTTGGTTTCCTTACACAAATGCAATTACAAATTAACTATTTCCAGCTCTTCATCTGGTTAGTCTAACCTTAATGTTGATCTTTAAACTGCACATATCATCATATTGCTGTAAATAGCATCCTTATAAAACGTCTCACACACATGAAGTTGCTATCAATTTCTTCCAGGCCATTGTTTCCAAAAAGCATGGTTTAACTTTATCATAATGTACTACGTATTCTTCTCTAAAAAGACAAATCATGATAACTTCTTAAATACAGTCTCATTGCATGTCTCTATAGCTATCATAAACTCTCGCTTCCCAAAAGAACTCTCTAGCTATGTTTTCAATATCTCTAATCTAAATAATAATAAGCTTGAGTGTCAGAAATGATGACGGCAGGGTGTGTACTCATGAATAATTCATGAGCTGACTAACCTAGAAGTTTGGGGAACCCTTGAGTGCCTTGTTTTGTATTGGCTTCTTTTTATTATTTGTTTTTGTTGTTGTTGTTGTTTCCTTATTGTCTTCCCTGTTCATTACTGCTCTAGGGTATCTGTAACCATGAATAATTCATTGACCAGTGGGCATGAGTTCACCTACAGTAGCAAATAATAATCCACCAAAAATAATGGGTAGAAGCAGGAGAACCCAGGGTCAAGAAGAATAGAAGCAAGTGAGAAAAGACTGACTGATGCAACTCCTTCTCGTGAGCCAGACCCTTTATCGACTATGTGGTGACGGAAAGGGTCTGGTCACCATCCATACAACATTTCATTCCATTCCCAATGATTCATGGGGAACAATACTGTAGTGTGTACAGCATATGAGGCGTGGTTGGTTTACACTTGGTTGAGTGTAATTTAACTGGCACCCACAGGTATGTTGATAGAATTGTGCTGCTAAAGCTCTGCAGGTGAAAAAGCACTAGCTTGTAAGTATCTGCTTTTCCTTAGTGTGGTGCCCAAATCCCCACCTCTAATCAGTGAAAGTATAGAGAGAGGATTATTTGTCTCACTTTCAACTGTCTTAGAGAAGTTTCTTTGCTCTATGTTATAGCCTTAGGGCTAGCATGTCCTTATCTTACTTTCTCTACTTCTTGATAACCAAAGCAATGCTGCTTATCCATCTTTTAACAAACTTCTACAAAAGCCAATTTAGGCGAACGATGACGGAATAATTTCGAATCCATCAGAGTGCTGCAAACAAATGCTGTTCTCAGAAACACAATTTGAAATGCCATCCAAAATACCCTGTGGCAATCCAGCTAGCTGGACAAGTCAAGTTTATTCTATACATGCATATTATGTGCTCAATTTAATGTACTTATGTTATAATGTTTAAAAAAAATTTAATTATTTTTATAGCAGACTATTTGGGGAATAGTTTCGATAGCTTATGGCCAGCTAACATCAGTGAATTCTGAAGGCATGGGCCGAACTGGTGAGACAGGACTTCTTGCTGACACCTTTCTCACCAGTTCGGCCCATGCCACTAGTTACTCTGCTTCCGTTTAGTCAACAGACTACGTCGGGATCAAGTCATCAACTTGCTGGATAGTCCCAAAAACCACTATTGAAATAATATGATGAATTAATGGCAAATATCAGTGGTTGCTGAAATAAAAATGATTATTACGTTAGGTCATGTTGACCTTGTCAGAGTTATAGATTTAATTACTTTAATCATCTGCAACTCAATGCGGAACAATGTAGTCCAGGTAAAAAGCATCCACTTTACTCTAGACCACAAGTTATGTACACAACTGGTGATGATGATGGCTCCTACTAAATGTCATTCATTACAAGTCAATTCAAAGAGTAATTTCATTCTCTTTGCAAACCCTAAAGTAGAATATCATGATAGCTTTCCCAGTAAATATTTTAGTGTCAGTCTCATTTCATTCTCACTTATGTCACCATCAGAAACTCTTGCTTTCCAAAAGCAGTTAATTCTATATTTAAGTTTTCAATATCATTAATCTTGAATAAATTGTTTGGATTTTATAGCCCTAAGTGAGAGAAGAGTAAACAGATTTTCTAATTGTAGCTAGTTAAATATATTTCAGCATCACAGATACAATTTACCAGACTATATGTATTATACAAAGTACTTTATTGAGTAGAAGTGCAGAATGATGTATCTTCATAACGCTGTAAAATAATGGTAAGGCAATTAAATGCATATTACCTGTCGATACTCTTGTGGATCTCAAATGACAGCAAGAAATGCAAAATGTTCTATTCTTCTCATGCCCACTAAACCCGTTTTTATACGGCCATGCTTCACCTCATGATGGCAAGCAGACACAGCAAGAAGATTTAGACTGTGGCATGTGCAAATAGAAGTGTGAACTTTAATTACTATCTTTTATTGTCACATTATTTTATACACCATGGTCAAAAATGAGTCTGAATTCAAATAATGAGCTTTCCTTGAGGAACTAATTGAGTGTTTAAAGATTCCACCCAACACAATAGTTATCAAGCCAATGTTGTAGGGATTAAATAAGGTAACCAAATTAATTTTAGTATTATCACTGCCTAGAAAACACTAGAAGATACAAAAAATATTTATTATTAGTATTTTATTTGTATTTTTATTACAAGGTACATGTTGAGTGCATAGTCAATGAAAATTGAATGTGTACTGCACATGTTCAAAAGAGCATTATTACAAACAAAAGTTTTAGTATAACAAATATGAATACATGGTATAATGGCAAAAATTTTCAGGGACAAGCAATGAGCAGAATCAAGCCTTTCAACAATGATGGATAATGTCCACTAATTAAGAGATGTTCTTCTTGCCTATATCGAGAAATTATAGAGCAAACATAATTGAGTAGATGCTATAACTAACTACTTAATCATGAATGGCCTAAATAATATGTGAGGAATTAGTGAGAATGTGTAAGGATATGGGTAATCAATTAGTGGGTGAATTAGTAGCTCAATGAATCAGAATCTTCTTTGGCTTAAATTGCTACAACTTGGTATTGTACAAACATGAGTATTGGAAGAGATGACATGAATAATGTTTTTTTTGTTTACACAAGCTTTGATTACTATAATAGCTACATCACAATAATTTATATAGAGAGATCCAAGCCTTTTATCCTCCAACTCAGTAGCTCCCATTTCTTGATATGTGAACACAGGTTAAGTATTTGTACAGTTATTTTATGTTACTGTATTAAGAGACTTTGAATTCCAGAAGCAGTTTTTAAAAAGGATAGGTTGTTTTGCTTCATTGCCAAGAAGAATACAAATTTGTGATAGACTTAACACCATCAGTGGATAAGCTGACTTGAATTAGATTATTGTCTCATGTGTCCCAAACTGCATCAAGCATTTTTTCCGGAGTATACCATAAAGGCAGTTGTAAGAAATAAGTTGCTAACTAATCAGTTTTAAA
>WLWD01000861.1_pt1 | contig 129115 bp, 76 predicted proteins | sample 6712731 | NCBI WGS metagenome assembly WLWD01 (sample SAMN12718690, study PRJNA576275) | sponge metagenome | isolation source: marine sponge | host: Mycale hentscheli | place: New Zealand: South Island, Marlborough, Capsize Point | collected 2014-11-01 | reverse complement strand
AGTGTGTGTTTTTTTTATCAAGAGAAGGCCTAACACTCAGAGGTGATGGTGATGAGTCTGATTCTAACTTTATGCAGCTATTTAATCTGCGTTCTGAAGATGATGAAAGGATTTTAGATTGGATAAAGAAATAAATGGATAAATACACCTCACCACAAATGCAAATTGAAATGGTTAAAGTTATGGGTTTATCAATTCTTCGTAAGATTGCTTCACATATTATTTTATATCATTATGGTGGATGAAACAACAGACATGGCAAATACAGAACAAGTAGTGGTTTGCCTGCGGTGGGTTAATGAAATATTTGAAGTACATGAAGAATTTGTCGGTCTTTATCAGGTAGATACTATACATTCCGAGAAGATATATACAGTTATCGCTGATGTTATGTTGAGACTGGATCTGTGCATGTCTAAAATACGTGGCCAATGTTATGATGGTGCTTCTGTGATGACAGGAGTAAAATCAGGTGTAGTGGCCAAATTGAATGCAGCTGAACCTAGAGCTGTGTCAGCAGCTGAAGGTCAAGAAGTGGTTAGCTTAACTGTCGCATCTTTGAAGTCATTACGAAATGATTCTAGTTTTGATCTGTTTTGGAAGTGAACATGCATTGCTGGAGAAAAATTGGATATAAATGACCCTACCTTGCCTCGACGTCGTAAAATTCCACGGCGTCTTGATGACAGATCAGAACAATCGTTTCCAGAGACTGTGGAACAGCACTATAGCATTGTGTATTTTGAAGCACAGGACCTTATGATTGCATGTGTTTCTAACTGTTTTGACCAGCCTGGTTACAAAACTTACTCAAATGTACAGAATCTACTTCTTAAAGCAGCTGAGGTTGAAATGAACGCAACACTACCGAAGACTTACCAAATTCTCTCTGAGGGAAGTGAAATTGTGTAGGTTGATTTTGTTCCGCTACAGCGGTAGAGTGACTGAGAGCCAGAGAATGAAAAGCCTTATTCACTGGCTCCAGTGAGGCTAGAAACTTCAGGGAGAATATCTGAAAATATAGCAGTGCATTCTTCTTTGTTATATTAGGAGTTCAAACTGTACAGTTCAGTTTAATGAGAATATATACATACGTGGTTTTATACCGTGGTCAATAGCTCTAGCTACTATGCATGATTTGTTCGAGGTGTCAGCCACATCATTCTGCTTTAATTGTGTTCAGCCAGCAAGTTCAGCCTCTTTCTCCTGTCAGTGTAGAATTTTTTCTGCAAAGTCTAAGTACAATAACACCATTTCTTAATTGGCGAGCGAGCGTAGCGAGCTAGACACTAACAGGGGTAACACAATTGAAAATCGAGGATGTTTTTTGTATTTTGTTTGGACGTACGTATGTCATTTTGTACTTTGACCCTCCGTATTTTTGTGTTCGCTCCGCGTTCGACCCCGTCCCAAACTTCACTAAACAGAATCCTCTGGTTTCGCGACCATTGCCCGTCTTAGAAATTGAATTGTTTACCGCTTTGAATTGTTTTGTGGGTGCAGTTAAACTAAAAAACTTCTGGGAGCTCCATTTCTATTCGAGTTAGTCGCTATTTGTCACAGTTATAAGCCCTACTCAACAGCATTTACTTGAAAATTCATTGTCCACTAGACGAACCACGAAGATAAGTCTTGCGTAGGTATGTTCAGTTGTGTGAAAGTATTGTGTGTTACAACTACTATTAAGAATGTCACAAAGAAAACTTTAAATAACGTGACTTGATTTTGTTGCTTCTTTTTCAATTCAAACAGTTGTGGGGAGCGGTTACTATGGCATTGAATCCCCTTTACCGCATATACTTAATTTAAAAACTCGACTTTATTTTAGTAGCTTGAGTGTTAGTTGTTAAAATGAATCATTTAACAATAGTGTAGTTTATGGCTCGCTCGCCATTTGTGCTCAAGCACACCACTAGTAGCATTAATTTAGTTCATTAATTACAATATCAGATAAAGATTAAGACTACCAAAACTAACCTCATTTCATGCCTTAAAAATGAGTAGACTGGCATCCCATCATCACATGATACTTTTCCATATGCCAAGCCCAAACAAAATTACAAGTTTGTATTTTTCTTCTTCTTCTTTCAGCCAAACCCCCTGAACCTCCCCTGGCTACACTGCTGCATATGTATAAGCTATATGTTGAACATAAAGAGGGGTATTTGTAAGGCTATAGAGTACTTTATTATTTCCTTGATACTATCATAGAACCAAATTTTAGTGATATCTAATTTAGTGTCATGCAAAACATTAAACAATGAGGTAAATCTGTGAAACACAGTAGACAATCTTATTTATATACATTACTTTTTAGGGAGTTATATTTAAATTGTTTTTTTTGTTGTTTTTTTGGTTGTTTTTTTTTGTTTTACAACAGCAAAGTTTAATAATTTAGTAAATAAAAACTATTGGGAAAGTACTTTCAGTGAAAGCTGCTGCTGCTACATTGTGGTGGTCTGGGTTGCATCCACACTTAATTAATCATACTTCATTTGGAAAGAAACTGCACCAACTGTCTGTTGTTTATTTCATGCTAGAATTCTGAATCAATCCATACGTAATCAGAAGATGAAGAAGGTGTAAACTCAGTTGTGAATAAAGTGCACTGTGCTTGTCACCACCAAAACCTTTTTGTTCTGTAAAGTCAATTTTTGATCACCTCTGTGTATGCATTCTGGAGCCTTTTAAGTGCCTCAAACAGCTTAACATCGTAGCTAGCTGCACCATTTTACTACACTATATTTTCAACAATCAATACAAATTTTCATAGTACCACATTGTAGATAGGAATTTGTTGGAGGAAGTATAAGCGTAATAATAGCTAGATATGGGATTACTAAGTTGATCTGTTGGGTGCTAAAGTTTTGGTTGCTCAAATTTTGAAAAAAAATATTGCATAACTTTCATGTAACAGGTTTCTAACTTACTTTTGTGTCATCTTTGTTCTTGTTGTTGTTGTTGTTGCTTTTTAGTATATAGCTGAGCTGCAATATTTAGTAGTTGAAGTAGTAAAGTAATAAATCGAAGTAAAAATACTGCATTTTCAACATTTATATCCAGTAAAATTATGGTAGAGTGATCTATAAAATTTGTCTAGCTATTTGGACAAATAGTGTGCATGCAACTACTGATTAAATTATTACTAATAATGTATTTAATTATAAGCTTGATTAACACATTGTCCTAAATGTTATTTGATTTTGTTTGTTGCAGCTGTAACATTGTCAGAAGACACTAGTGTAACTATAGCATATGAAGGAGAAGAATTGGAAATTGTGGCAGTTAGTGCTCGATCCACTACAATTACAGATATTAGGTGGACTATAAATGGAATAGCACTGAGTGAACTACCTGATATTGACTATGATCCTGGTTCAGTGAATATGCGACTTGTATCATTAACACTGAGGAACATATCAGTAGATCTGAATGGTGGCATTGTCAGTTGTACTGCTGTCGTTACAGGAATGAATATCACCTGTAGCCCTCCACGGACTATACAGGTTCAAGGTATATTCTAAAGTAATATTATAACATAGTAACTTAAACTGCATCAATATTCAATTGAACTGTTTCCTAGCTCATTACAAGGTTATAATATTTTATACAGCTGAGAATAAGTAAATATTATTATCATTTATTATTGACTAATTAACCCATTAGCTTGATACGACACTCTGCATTCAGTCAGTACTTTTTACTTAAAATGTATCGTGTTTTGTTGAATATTGTATTTGGAAAATTCTTACCTGTAATAATTTTATGAGGTTCTGAACCATAGAATATAGTTACTAAAAGAAAATGAAACACCAAGGGTGTGAACCCTCAGAGCTACTATACACCAGCTAACTATAACAAAATCAATTCTCGGACCAAATACATAATGTATTTGGCTATTCTTAATCAGGTATCGATATGGCTTAAGCGATAAAAATCGTGGATTAGCTAATTGCTGTCTATAAGAAGTAGCTAAACATCGAATACTACCACATGGAGAAAAAAGTATTTGCTCACTTGATTGAGACAGTACAACAGGGGGGTTACCTACACAAGCTTGAACCTATGCAGAGCTGATGGCTTGCTATTGCTAAAATATCAGCCTGAAATTCGATAGCACAAAAAAAAGATTTTAAATCATCATTCTCAGTAATATCATATCTACATCAGCACTTATTTGTCAGTAATCTCAAAAATATGACACACTGACAAACAAACACACAGGATGACTACTATAACCCTTTCATGAATGTGTGCTGAGGGTTAAATAAATCGTACACTCTACCATTGTCTTAACTTTAGGGAAAAAAAGATTATGTTACCAAACTGGTCATGCACATAAAATGGTTAACCTATTTCAAGTTATGTACCTCTTCTGTGGTAGGTGCACTTGGTCCAGTGACAGAATTGAGAAGTATATACAATGTCATGGACAATACAATAAACATTTTCTGGACACCGCCCACAGCCATTACAGTACCACCTGCTCTAACTCCTGAAATATTCTATTGTATACAAATATCAAATGGCACAGAAACTGAGCAGATTGCCTGCAATAAAAGTGTTGACAGGAATAGTAATATAAGCATTACAGTGAAAGATATAATGTGTCAAACACACTACAATGTCATGGTCACTCCTTTCAACAGGCGAGGAGGTAATTCTCCAACTACACTGGAACTTCCGGGTAAGACATGAATTATTACCTGCAATGTATTGTGTATAATTATATAGAAGGTATGAGCTTATGGTAAAATGATATAAATATACAGGGGCATTGGAATGTGTGTGGCATGTGCGGCCATGGCTGCACCAATACAATAGCAACAAGGGGTGTGTCTATGAATTTTTTACTCTATACTGGATCTTGTAATTGCTGTTGAAATTGAGCAGTCAAAATGACTTCTGTGAAAAGTAAATAGCTATATGATAAATTTGGGAAACTCCACACCAGCCTGGTCCTGTGTTTACGATTCCAAAGTGATCTTTTGGAAAAACAAATATAGTTCAGATGTCCTTCCATACGAGTTTAGCAAAGGGCCTGCCGCTTATAGTTATTTGCCACACATACTTGAAAATGTTTGAAAACAACAAAGCTATGACAAAAGGCAGGCATTTGTAAATTCTAACTATGGTGGATTCAGTTTTATAAGTTTTTGATTTTGTTATTGTGTTGTTTGCTTTGTATGTCCAAGTAGCTATATTAGTGCGTGTGTATTCTTGAATAATTCATGAGTTGAGGCTGGTTGGTAAAGCTGAGCCTCTAACTGAATGAGTCCCTCAAACTGAACGGGTAAAGAGTCATCCCATTCTGCAATTGGGGAAACAAATGCTGATTAGAAAACAACAACTAATGGTAGCTAAACACTTGGGTGAAATTGGTGAAGAACGAATGCAGGAGGCAATAGCTTCACGAACCCCAAATCTACAGTCATGAATAGAAGGCTGCATTTCTACGTCATGATTTTTAATCAGTATTTGAAATATAAATACTTCACTTTTTAGATCTTAAAATACAAATACAAACACAAATACTCCAAAAGTGTACTTTAATACAGAATAAATACAAATACTCATGTATTTGATTCCATCCCTGACATGTATCCCCTTCTTCATTTGTCTATCTTTCCTGTTTCTCAAGCTCTCGGTTCAGTTCATTTAACAGCAACTTTTCACAATAGGAGGTGGAGCTATTTTGTTATTGCAATGTAACTATGCCAGCATGGACCAAGCAACACTTGATTCTGTACTCTCCAGAACTAAACCATAGAATATATCTGTCCAATAGAAATATGTTCAGGAGTTGTTTTCTAGTTTTACTATTACAAAAGCTATAAATACGAATAAAGGGCATACTTGCGTCTAAGTTGCTTCAATGTGAATCAAACCAGTGCCCTCAAGTAATAGAGAAAAACCACTGAGCCTCTGAATCATAATCACACCTACAACCACCACATACTTGCAACTCTAGTTCCAGTGTATTTATGCAGTCCTGCATCTTAGCACCACTTCAAAGATTTTATAGCATAGCAGGAAAGATATTTTAACCCAACAGATAATGTTCAAAGGTCAAAACTTTTAAAGAACTAATGTTTGTCAGGTGTAATCTATTTTTCCATGTAACACTTCATTGACTGTAATTGTGATGCAATTCAAAATTACTTGTATTTTTAATTGAAATATCACATCTAAGAAAGTACTGTATTTGTATTTTGTATTTGAGTCTTCAAAGTATCTGTATTTGTATTTGGCGAGCGAGCGTAAATGAAAGAATCAATAATGTTTTGTTTACTCTGTATTATTACTATTACTAGCAAGTACCCCAACACGACGTACTAAGTTGTGCAAATTTGGAGTAGTCCCCAGTATCTCTGTCCTTTCTGCGTATTTTCTTTAAATACTTCATTGACATAGTTACATCAATCAACCTTTTCTCATATGCCTCTATTTTTATTGACACTTGCATTCTCTTGCTTCTTCTCTGCCTCTCTTATACCCATCATGATTGGCTACTGTAGAAATACACTCTATCCTAACTCAGTTCAGTGACCTAGTGTTTAGTTTTTATAGTATACACATCAATGTACTCCAAGCTGTTAGATCCCGACAATTAAATGGTTAGTGTGCGCACTCCGCAATCAGCAGTTGCAGATTCGAATCCGAAGTAAGTTTCTTTTTTTCTCATTTTTTTCCTTGTCAGGTAATTACAATGCTTTACCAACTCAGCTCAACTCGTGAATTATTCATGAATACACACTTGGTTGTTATAATCAATTTTAAGACAGTTATAATTTTTTATATATTTGCGAATGTTGTTAGTCCAGCAACAAATACGGAAGATAAAAGGTGTATATCAAGTCTGAGAAGGACAAAGACTTTATTTAAGTGTTATAGGAGATAAACACAAACAGAGATACTGAGTGTACTGATTTGTTTGAAAGTATTGTTAAGAGGTCGAGCACAGTTTGCTTGGAAAGTTTAATAATTTTTGGGCAATAGGGCTAAATATTTTTGAAGATTTTATAGTAGTGCGCTCGTGTGTCAGTAATGACGACGATGATCAATGACTGATGACGGGGTGTGTATTCATGAATATTCAAGAGCTGGTAATAATTGGTAAAGCATTGTCATTACCTGAATATAAACTACATTTCACAAAGAAAAGAAATAGGGAACAATAAGTGGCACTCACGGGATTCGGACCTGCAACTGTCGAGTGTGGAGTGCGCACACAAACCTTTGACCCATCCGAACCCAACAGCTTAGTGGTAACTTGAAGTGCCTTATTAACCTATTGTATCCTATAATATAACTGAACACTGGATCACTGAACTGAGTTGGGAAAGATTGTTCATCCACAGTTAAAGGACAAGATACTGGGGGGCAGGAGATGTAGACAGAGGGGGAGAAGGGAATCCATGAGTTGAAAAGGAATGGCTGAGGAAAAAAAGAGAATAGGAGAGGGAACCATTGATAAAACTACCTTAATGCTACTTGCACCACTAATTTGCACAAGTTAGTAAGTCAGGCGTGACTGTGTGGCAGGGTACTTGCTAATACTATAATATTGTATAAAATGTCAAATATCTTATTAAAATTTATAGACCATAAAAACAATTAAAATCTCTAAATTATCATATACACATTGCAGATGTTCGAGTTATTTCAAATCCAGGCACTGCTTCTCAGTTCAGTTCAAACATATTCACGTATCTATATGAAGTGGTAAGTTGAAAAAAATGTTTGAAAGACGTGTCTTGTACTAATTATTTTCAGATGATGATAAAGTAAAATATACATTTAAGCATAACCAGTCATTATTTTAAGCTGGTTATGAACATCACATTTTGTTTTCTCTATAGTCAGGTGTTGTGTGTAGCTGCAGTGCAGTAATACTTGATGTCAGTGAAGGAGGAAGTCTAGAGTGTAACACCAACACTCCTGGATTATTAACAGTCACGACTCAGAATGTTGCTCCTAATAGAATGTTTAATATACAATTATATGCCAACAACTCGAGGAGATTTGCTGTAAGACAAGTTCAGCTGAGTAAGTAAATATATGTATGTTAATTTTGTCATTGTTTGTGCTGTAATTTGCTCTTCAATAATCTTAGGAAACGTTTCGTCAGTAATCAATATTAGTTTATTTAACCCATTTATCACTGACACAAGCACCTAAAGATGACGTAATGCAGGGAAATAATTTTTTTCCTAGACAAATAATGCTAAAGCTTAGCTTCAGCATCCAGAGTACAGCTAATGTTTTTTCTATTACATATAATTATTTTTAGAATAGAAATAGAAACTACATAACAGAGGTAGTCGTGCTAAAAATAAACTTGGTGTTAGTTTGAACAATGACGAGAAATATTTCTGCAAATGAGTTAGTGGATTTTGTCTACAATGACTTTCCAGATGGCGAAATAAGAGGAAAGAGGGACAGAAGATACATAGCTATCGTTGTGGTACACTCTCAATGCTGGAAAGTTGGACTTGCTCACTAACGCTATCATTTCATCACTTATAGTTGAGGAAACTACATTCTTCAACTTGAGAGCTACTACAGAACTGTAGGTAGCGAAGATACCAGCAGTATGTCAAAGAGGAAATTGAAGTTTATAATTCCTGGTATGACAAACAGTTATTTATGAAGTATATATATTTTTTTAAGTAAGAAATTTTTTCCCAGCTATAGCTAATGTGGCGGTAAGTTTTATTATGCCTAATTCCGGGAAATATGGCGTTAATTTCATCACAGCTAAAAACATTTTTACAAACTCCCAGCAATGAGTGATTATTTAAGTGAACTGCTTTTTGTACTCTGAATTACTTTGGAGTTCTTCTATCCATTCAAAGGATGATGTCTTTACTTCTGTAAGGTCATAATATTCAGATGATGATGATACTGATTATGTTGAAGGCAAGAAAGGTAGACAAAGTAATGAATGAATGAGAAATGAGGAGTATGAGTGAGTGAATTGCTTCCAAATGTTTACCGAGATAGCAGTCACACCTATCCTGGTGTCCTTGGTGAACAAGGGCATTGCTATCTGCAATGACTGTCTATAATAACAGTAAAAAATACCTAATCATGTGCAAAGCATTTGCTAATATTGCACTAGAATGTTATAGTTATGTTTTGGTCACAATCACGACTTTGTGGTTTGGTGCTAGGCAACCAAATTTGACTGCAAATGTTGAGCAATATATGCACATTCACGTGATATATAGTTATTAAGTACTTTTTTTGAACCCCTGATTTTGTATACATTTTTTAACATTGTGGTTAATGTTGTGAGTGTTAAGCATTTTATTATGTTTAACTATGTGAATATTATTATTCAGGTACATTTGACTCCGACTTAAATATCTCTTTTGCTACTTCTGTGGAATACTCACTAACTTTTGTGAGTGGTTCTGCTGCTCGAGGTGTTTTTGTAGCTCTAATCTTCAGGGGCCACAGTTCTGCCATAGATTTCAGTCTGTCACTATATTTTGTACAAAAAAGATCGCTTGCTGAGATGACCAATCAACTAATGGGACTGTCTGTTGGAACATATATGGCGCTGGCTTATGATGTGGAAAAAAGTGGAGATATTACTAGTGACATGGCTGCAGACCAAGAGCTTCTAACTGTAACTGGAAGTAGCACTTCAGGTAAGCTTTTCTGTTTCAGTTATGGTATGTGTGCACAGATAAATTGCTGAGTAGTTTTATGCGTAGAAATTGGAGTTTTATTTGCTAAAGTTGTTATTGTGCATAAGTTTGTTGTGTGCTAAATCAGACTAACTATACTTTTATTATTATTCTCAGGTTCCCTGGTCATCTTACAAGACATCAACTGTACATCATCCATCACTGAAGACAATGTTGCAGTGAATGTCATTTGTGAATTCAACAATACTACATATCGTGGATACAGAGTGTATATACAAGACACGAGAGATACAGTTTTGAGATTTGCTGAATCTATAGTGTCAGGAGAACTGGTGTCAATAAATGCCTCATCAATGGGTGGAGAACATCTAGTGTTTGTGTATCCAATATGGAGTAGTGATATACCAGATGGTAGACTGGCACCAGCACTCAGTGTTGTATATAACCTAACTGCTTCAGTAGTAACTACTATTCCCACATCAGATGGTAAGTCATGGTTGTGGAATATAAAGCAATGTGCTGCTAGTTTACTGTTGTTGTTGTTTCTGATTTTTGTTGTTGTTACATAGATTCAACTGATCCTTCTTCAGAAAATGTCTCCACTTCTTCTACCTCTTCTTCAGATTCATCTGAAAGCTCCTCACCTGTAGTCCCACAACCTAATTCTGATCGAAATATGGCAGTCATCATTGGTGGTACATAAAATTTAATTATAGTTTTGTCTGTAGTAACAATCACAGTAACCCAAACAAATGTGCATTGTATCCTGGCTGTTATATTATGTTTATCTTATTAATCACTGAATGCACTGGGTCTAACTCATTGCAATGTTATCTCATTTGTAGTCGTTATAGTGACCATTGTTGTAATCATGGTGCTCCTTGCAGTCATTGCTACTGTGTTGGTGGTGACAACCATAAGAAGAAAAAAGCAAGTAAGTGAAAAAATAAAGTATAAAGACACATTTCTGTACTATTTCAACTGTCACAGTGGGAAAAGAAAAGGAAAAAATGGTCAGCAATTTTTGAATACTTTAATTTTAAAGTTGTTGCAATCAGGTATACTAGAATTAGAAACTGTGTTACTAATCTTATTAAAGTGCTATGAATGAAGCAAAAGATTTTTAATAGATTATATGCTTTGTCTATGAAAAGTTACGTTTGAATGAAAGTTCGAGTTCATAGCTTTCATTTTATACTAAGAAAAAACTTTAACTCTGAAAAGCAACTTTCTCATCTTGTATTTTTTATTGATAGTGAATTATAATTTTAACCAACATTGTGAAGCTCAAATTATTGTTCTGCTATAATATGCTATTCATAGGAGTAATATGACAATAATTCCCTATTTGTACAGCCAATGCAGCTCAGTATTACTTTTCAACATAAAAGTACTGCATCAAAAAACTTATAGTAAGAACTTTTTCGAAATGCATTTTCTATGGACCTGAAAGTTAGCCTTTGGTGTGTCAGAGTTAAAATAAATTTATTCAGTGACGGATGATAGAAAAGCTTGAGATAAGTAAATCTGACTACGGAATGCATTAAGAATCAGGAAATCAGTACAACAAATAAACTCTTAAGTTGTGAGGCTAAGAGTTTTGTCTTAATAACTATAGGACAAGAACATTATGTAAACAACAGATAATTGAAATGTATTAATTATACACCAAAGTGAACCAGGTCTATGTTGAGTTAACAGAATGTCTTCAATATCTGAGTAGAGAATTTGGTACTTACAATAAATTATGCTATTTTATTATTATTATTATAGTTCATATTCTCTTCCTCTTATTACACCAATTTGCTATGATAATAGAAACTGTTTAACAGCCAATTAAATATATAATTAAATCTTCAAGCTCAGTTGAGTAGGACTTAGACTACATCTAGCGGTAGTGTAAGATACTATATCTGTAGGTACTGAGTCAACATAATGACCCGAAGCTATAGGTAAAACAACAAGAATGCTTGATCAAAGGGTGAAAAAACATTAGGATATCGGTATGAGAAGAGATAAAAAAATGTTTCAGCCTTTGCTGAACATACTTGACAGCAACATCACCCCATTAAATATGGTCAGGCAAGAGATGCAGACAGAACCACTAAGAATCACATCTAAAAGCTATAAGAATCTACTAATTTTGAAGCTTCTGAATGCTGGCTTGCTAAATCCAAGTCATTCTACAGAATATATTAAACATTGAGTGTGCCCACTGATAATCTTGCTGTTTACATAAAAGCACCACTGAAAGTTTGACCTAATTGACTCCTGAGGAAGACATCGTAAGAAATAAAAACATTGGGCTGACTTTTAATTATACACTAATTTGCTGTTAACCAGTAATTATTATTCAACTGAATCTTTAAATTTTGCTTGTGAATGCTATATTATTGAATTTTATTGTATCATTACTTTACAGAAGTCTAGTGTATTAACTTCAAGTAATGTATGTAAGTTAGCATGCTGTCTCTGTGCAGAAAAATTACTCACTAGATACTATTTAAATTATGGTCAAGTTCTGGGCATGCATATTGTGGCCTGAAAATTTAATATAGTCCATCTAGGTATTCAATTAATAAAATTCTTCCTTAATAATTTCATTGTTTAAATCGTTTTGTAGTGCTATTTGTTAAACAGCCACATACAAGGTCTATATTATTAAAGCTAGTAATTAATTTATTTTTTACTATTATTTACATTATATTACATAATGTACCAATTTAGGCACGCAATAACATCACTGTTTAATTCATTATCAAATAGTTATGAAATTATTTTTGGCCGCATTATTGGAGGAAAGCTAGTAGTGTCCATCTCTTTCAATTGTGTTTGCACCTTGTTCTGAATAAGTTCCTGTGATTTTAGCCGAGTTACTGACGTTATTAGCGATGAAATATATCTGGAGTAACACTGGGGCCAGTCTTAAAAGAAATGAGAAAGTTAGAATGTTATTTCGGAGAAAGTTCATAGGTCAAAGCTATATAAGCTTCTGAAGGTAAGATTATTCTAGCTAAGTGGCTCTATGGCTATGTCAGAGAGTGTTTTTGAATTTTCTAAGTCCAACTATAATGTTGAAATTGGTGTAAAAAAATATTTAAACAATTTTAAACTTTAAAATTTTCTATTTGAAATATAATTTTTTGATAATAAAATTTATATTAAGACTTAAAACTTGGTAATTGGCGAGTGAGCGAAGCGAGCAAGACACGATACAGTGGTGTCAAATTGAAAATAAAGGATATTTGTTCATATATGTGTTTGGACGTATGTATGTAATTTTTGTACTTTGACCTTGGTGTTTTTGTGTTAGCTCACTGGTTGACCCAATTTCATTAAACAGAATCCTCTGGTTTATCGATCATTACCCGTATCATCCTAAAAATTGAATTGTTTACCACTTTAAATTCTTTTGCGGGTGCAGTAAAAGCTTAAAAACTTACTGGAGTTTCATTTCTATTCAATTTAGTGGCAGTGGTAACTTAATGCACTATTTGTCGTAGTTATAAGCCCTATGCAACAGTGTTTACTTATTCATTGGCCATTAGACTAATCACAAAGGTAAGTCTTGTTTAGTTTATGTCCGGTTATGTAAAAGTATTGTGCGTTGGAGCAACTACTTGACTAAATAATATAACAAAGAAAATGTCTGAATAACGCGATTTTTTTGTTTGTTGTTGTTGTTTTTTATTCTAACAGTTGCGGCAAGTGGTTACTATGGCATTGAAACCCCTTTACCATATACACGTAATTTAAAAACTCGACTTTTTTAGTGTCTTGAGTCCTCAATAATTCAACATCACGAAAGTTACTGCCACAAGGTCGCCATCCTGACAGGGAGCCTTGTACCGGGCAGACGACAAGGGCAGCAAAGTCCCTCCTATTAGGTCCCCTCACTGGCTACAAAGCTAGGCCCGAACTTACAACTCAGGCTGCCTTTCTGAACTACAGTAGTCAGTGCAAGCAAGATCTATGATTTACTTCTGTGATCCCTAATAGCACAGGTTACCCATGCTATCACTCGCTAATAGTATGCCAGCTTTTTTTGTTTTAACCATTTGCACTGCAGCTACTATGTATCATTTACTCACTATCTCTGTATTTCAGATTTAGCTTCCTCTGGAACTTCATTTTCAACCTATTGCTCCTCCTAATCTGTTGAAAAATATTCCATCTAATACAGGTAGAACTTCTGTGCTAAAAAATGACATAGTCCCAACTAGAAACTACTCAAACTGTACTGTTATTGGGGCATAAATCTCCCATTCAGAACTAAAGCTGTGCTTACATCTTTGAAAAATCTAGTCAGCAGCATAAATATGAATGTCTATTTGCTTAAGATTTATTTCAATAAGAACTCACATGGGTTTTGTTTTAGCTTAATGATATATTTTCTTTGCATTAACTGTTTTATGATGTAGGCTATCAATTAAATTCAGTACGTGTCAGGGAAACCAACATTCCAGAATATGAAGAAGTTTCAACTGAAGTTGTACTAAAGGTTAGTATTAGTTAATGTTGCCATGCCCCAAATATATACGTAAATAGATAAATCCATTAATATGAAACCCGAATGGCAGTCATTGGCGAGCGAGCGAAACGAGCAAGACACTATACAGTGGTGTCAAACTGAGAATTGGGGATATTTGTTGGCAAGCGAGACAGAATTAGGGGTGGATAATGCAAAATTGGGTATATGTTATATATAATATATGTGTATGTATAATACGTATGCCTCTCAAATGCATGCGTGGGTATCATTTTTTTCTCCTAAAAACACAGCTTTTCAGGCTTAATCCCAGTTTCTTCAGTTACTACGACATTAACCAAATCTTACTTTAAACTTGGGCTCAAAGTTGTGAGAGAATTCCTGCAAAAACACTTGTTTTTCAAGTCACAAACAGTTTCTGAGCCAGTTACTAAAGCATTGAAGACCCTTTACCATACATTTTCTCAAAAACTTCAGACGTTTTAGGAGGCTACAAAGTGCCAATTGTTGGTTGTCAAGACTCACCATTACTCAGAATGATAATATTAATGATAAGGAAGTTACCAATACTCGGAGGAAGCTGAGTTAGATATGTAATTCCATATTTTGTTAGCTAAAATTACAAAAATAACTTTTGTATCTGAGAGCTTGTTGTCAAGAGTGACTGGTAGATTCAGATTACCATTAGTGTACTCGCTCGCCATTTGTGCTAAAGCACACCATTATAGTGTAGTAGCAATACTGCAGTTTTATGTTGCCTAACTAGCCATTTGTGCTCAATCACATCACTAGTTTATATGTGTATGTGGACGTACGTATGTTAATTGTACTTTGACCCTCACGTATTTTTGTGTTAGCTCAGTGCTCAACCCCGTCCCAAACTTCACTAAACAAAATCCTCTTGCTTATCGATCATTACCAGTATCATCTTAGAAATTAATTGTTTACCGCTCTGAATGCTTTTGCGGGTGAAGTTAAACCTAAAAAACTTACCGGATTTACATTTCTATTCAAGTTAATGGCAGTGGTAAGTTAATAAGCTATTTGCCATAGGAAAATATTGTGCGTTACAACCACTACATAGCTAAAGAATATCACAAAGAAGACATTTTAAAAAGTAACGTGTTTTTTGTTGCTTATTTTTCAATTCAAACAGTGGTTACTATGGCATTGAATCCCCTTTACCGCATATACATAATTTAAAAGCTCGACTTTCTTTTAGTAGCTTGAGTGCTAGAAGTTTCAAAACAATCATTTAACAATAGTGTAGTTTTAGACTCGCTAGCCATTTGTGCTCAAGTACATCCCTATTACCTTCTGATTCAATGTATTGTTAGGCTTTTGGTATTTTGTTTTATTAGTTTAATTTTTTATAGTCCGGTAAGACTTCAAATACAGCAAGGTTCAGCACTAGGCAGTATATGTAATGGGTACATATGTTTTGCATATAATTTAATCTCTTATATTTTAGGATCAAAGCTTTACTCTATCTAGCAATCAATGTAAGTTTCACTCAACCTTTTTTTCTTCTGTCAATGCAATTGTTTATCCTATACAATACATACACTAAAATAGTAATTTCACATTAGGTGCATTGTTAATTCTGCATGACTACATTAATCTGCTGTATAAGACGTTTTCTAACTATACTTCAATTATTACGTCAATTATACAATTTACTACTGGAAATGCAAAACCAATACAATTTCTGATATCATTTTTTATTATCAACACTTTAAAGAATAATGTGCAATAATTTATATTTTGTAAAACAAAACTTTTCATGATGTGACAAAAAATACTTTAAATGGTTAGAAAGACTACATTGAAAATACATACGCAAAAGTACGGAAGATAAAAATTTTTGATACAAAATGTTTATGTTAGCTGTATTAAAATTTTAATTCATAATGTGTTCAGTGAGATTAACATTCTGAAAATAGAACCAACCATTCAATTAAGCAATTTCTAAAATTTAGGAAGTCCAAGGATCGTGTTACTGTAAAATTTGAGTTCATTAGATTAGTGTGAACACAAAAATTAAAACTAAGCAAAAACTGGGCAATATCTATAATTTAAAAGTCCAAGAATCATGTCGTTGTACTTAGGGTGATTAGTATTTTTAAAAAGAGTACTGAATCTAAATATATTAACAGTTCAATGATATGGTCTCCAAAAAAATTGTGGAAATTCTAGTATCATAAATGTGACATATATTTGATCATATGTAAAATAAAGTGACATAATTGTAATACTTACAGCATTTAAATGCTAGTTAATTTAGTTATGTGGAGTGAATTCCAGGAGCTGGGTAAAACCTCCTTCCCAAATTTTTCTCACATAGCTTGAGACTGACTGGCCAGTTCCCCCATAACGTGGGCACATCCATAGTATATTAAATAGCCCTAACTTTATGCATCAACAATCTGACCTCAGTGAAAATGATGTTGATGAAGCTTGTGGGAAACTGTTTGATGGTTTTCCGTTGATAGAAAAAGTTATAGGAAAAGAGCATTAAAAAAAGTATGCATCAAAAACATGTAAGGATGTATGTGATTTGGGATGACCTCCTGATTTTTTTGTCTCTGCAAACATTCTTAGTTATCTACTAAAAATTTAAAAAAAAACATGTACAGCCACATTGTACTGTTTGTAGTAGAACATAGTCACTGTCCAAAAGAACATGATAAAAATAAGGAAAAATTAAGGATTAATACTTCTGAACATTGAAATATGTTGAGTTTACACAAAAAGTAAAGAATGTGTTTTCAAAGTAAATACACAAGTTCCATAAACTGAAACTTGTTGCTACGGTGTTGACTTAACATCAGGTTGAGTTGGTTTACAATTGGTAGTTGAGAAACAATCAACATTTCAGGAGGCAGTTCATCTGCATAGTACAATATGACTTCTTACACATTAACAAATATATTTTACCATAGACTTAATAAAATAAGTATGACAATAATCTAGCAAACTCGATTCAACTCTTAAAAAAAGTAGTCAAAAGGAATTAAAAAATTACAAGAATGATGTAAACGCAAAGTAAAAACTAGATTATTCTAATGTTTTGTAATATTCTAATATTATATATAAATTATCGATCACGTTGTCTGTTTGGATACAGCAGTTATTTCAGCGAGTGAGCGAAGCGAGCGAAGCTGACTATCAGTCGTGTTCAATTGAGATTTCAGATATACTAGTGGTGCGCTCGAATAGCGCAAATGCATGGCGAGCGAGTAAATATATGAGTATGTATAGGTAAAGATGATTTGTGAAGGAAATCGACAATAACAGAATTACCTGAATAAACTTAGAAAGCAGTGGCAAAGAAGCGCAGCTTGACAAAGACTTCACAATTGTTTCAAGAAGAGAGTAGCTATAAACGTTTTTGTTGAAACAAAGTTGCGTAAGGCATTGCAGCAGGATTCTCCGTTCTCGTTAATTGAAAAATACTGGAACTGTGAACGCTTTACCTAACATACGTAATTAGAAGCGCGGGCGAAATTTTTGACGTACGCATACATACCTATAATTGGCGAGCGAGCGTAGCGAGCGAGACACTTACAGGGGTAACACAATCGAAAATCGGGGATGTTTGTTTATTTATATATATGTTTGGACGTATGTATGTCATTTTGTACTTTGACCCTCCGTATTTTTGTGTTCGCTCTGCGTTCGACCCCGTCCCAAACTACACTAAACAGAATCCTCTGGTTTAGCGACCATTACCCGTATTACCTTAGAAATTGAATTGTTTACCGCTTTGAATTGTTTTGCGGGTGCAGTTAAAACGCAAAAACTTATGGGAGCTCCATTTCTATTCGAGTTAGTGGCGGTGGTAAGTTAATACGCTATTTGTCATAGTTATAAGCCCTACTCAACAGCATTTACTTGAAAATTCATTGTCCACTAGACGAACCACGAAGGTAAGTCTTGCGTAGGTATGTTCAGTTGTGTGAAAGTATTGTGCGTTACAACTACTATTAAGAATATCACAAAGAAAATTTTAAATAACGTGACTCAATTTTGTTGCTTCTTTTTCAATTCAAACAGTTGCGGGGAGCGGTTACTATGGCATTGAAACCCCTTTACCACATATACTTAAATTAAAAACTCGACTTTATTTTAGTAGCTTGAGTGTTAGTTGTTAAAATCAATCATTTAACAATAGTGTGGTTTAAGGCTCGCTCGCCATTTGTGCTCAAGCACACCACTAGTATATGTAATATATATCTGAAATCTCAATTGAACACGACTGAGAGTCAGCTTCGCTCGCTTCGCTCGCTCGCTGAATTATGTAGGTATGTATACGTACGTCAAAATATTTCGCCCGCGCTTCTAATTACGTAGGTTAGGTAAAGCGTTCACAGTTCCAGTATTTTTCAATTAACGAGCGCGGAGAATCCTGCTGCACTGCCTTACGCAACTTTGTTTCAACCAAAAAGTTTATAGCTACTCTCTTCTTGAAACAATTGTGAAGTCTTTGTCAAGCTGCACTTCTTTGCCACTGCTTTCGAAGTTTATTCAGGTAATTCGGTTATTGTTAACTCTTCATGCCTGATCATGGCTATTATTTAGCGATTTCCGTCACAATAATCATCTTTACCTATACTCATTATACTTACTCGCTCGCCATGTATTTGCGCTATTCGAGCGCACCACTAGTTTATGTTTCAATTCAAAATTGTTAGTTTCTCACCTTCTGCCTGCCTGCATCAACTTCATGGTGAATATTGTGATTATTGCAATTTGTATTAGAGCACACCCAGTTTTTCCTTTAAATAATTTGAACTAAAACTCATGAAGATTGCAGGACATTCTTATTGAAGATATTCTACAATAGAGAATTGTGCAATTTTGTGCAACATGAGAAATAGTAGTGCTATGTGAAAAATGTGGTATACAGCTTAATGATACTCCAAATAACAAGTAATCAAAATAGGAATTAAAAGCATACACTAAGTAATTACTCGTGTCCTCACTAACAGATTTGTGTGCATTGGAATATTCACTGTCATGAGCCTTTGAAAATTAATTACTATTCCCTAAACATGATCATCTCAGAATTTACTTTTGTGATAGCAAGAACTTGACTATCAAACCAGCTTATTGTTCAGTGTCAAACCTACTTGCTCTTCATAACCACCAATAATAAAAAAAAGAACTTAAAAATGTAACAGTAACATGCTAGAAATATTTCCAATTTGTTATTGTCTTTCATTGATTGTTTTATTGTCCAGCAAGGCACATCACATTAGTCTTCAATTTTTAAAGTGTTGTTTATAAGATTTAAGTGCACTTAAGGCGTAACGATGAAGATTGCAATGGCATTATTACAGGGTAAAAAGAGTTCATTTACAACCATAACAAATATGTAAACTGTCTTGGTAATTAGAGTTATCAGAAAATTTACAAGCCTATAGAGGTTGACAAAACTAGTTATCCGCACATTATACACTAATTTACAATTTTGTTTTGGTTGTCAATGGACACTTTTCAGGCAGTGTATTTTGTTTTGCAATTAGTGGATTAATACAATTTGTTCTCTAAGAATTGTTTGTTTAAGTAAGTCATGTAGCTAATTGCAATAACACCAATAGTCACAAACCTCTCCCTCCACATGCTTATAATAAAAAAATTGGGGCCAATTGTAAATTTTTTCAATATTTTTTGTTAGGCTATGATGTAGTCCATCACTCTACTGCAGCAACTGTCTCAAATGATTCCTCTAACACAAATCAGGTCAGTAATGTATTCAAAGTATTATCTAATTTATTCAAGCACTGCATGTGTTGCAGAGAATGGAGTATGAAAACATTCATATGCAGAAACCTTTTTAAAGTTCACACCATCAAGATATAAGATGAGACTATGATACTACACTATATTTTTTGTTTACACTTTTTCACTCACTATTTTGCTACTAATGTATAATACAATAATCAATTATAGCAAGTAATGCTTGTATTTATCAAGTGTATAGGCATTAGTACTGATTGGAAAAATTGATGTCCATCTGCTAGTAGCACTATATTGACAAATGGTAGCAGAAGCATTGCCTTCATTGGTGTAAATCACATGTGCACTTGTGTATGGTAGTGTTTGAGGAAGATGAGTTAAAAGCTTTCCATGCATACTCAGAAACAATCCTTTACCTCAAATAGCATGAATTAGTTTAAATTTAATGACAAAAAGATTACTAGATACATCCTATAAATAGAGTCGGCATAGAACAATAAGAGCTCATTGAGTGAAAATGTGTGCATGAAGTTTGAGCAATTTGTTGGAAAGGCACAGCATGCACCTTGTGAAAAGTTCATGCTTAACTAATAGTTGAGTTTGAAGGGTGTTGTATCACAATACGGATTGAGTACTTGCAAGAGAGTGAATTTAACATAAACTAGCTAACTCTTGAAATTGTGTTGTGAAATAACAATTGATTGTCAAATTATATACTTAACTTTTTATTCATACATATTAAAATTAGCAGCATTATCTAGCTACTTAAATTGACCATCAATGTTTTCCTTAATAGTTACAAATATATATATGCATAATATAGATTTAGTTAATAAATTCAAACATGCTATTGTTACTATTGATAGCATAATTGACTTGTTGTGATAACAATGAGCTTATTAGAAGCTATTTAATCCATGACATGATAGTTAAATAGCTACTAATAACCAACACTTGAACTGTATTGCAACCTTGGTATTTTGTCACACAACATTAAAACTGACTACTATATATATATAATAGGCTTATGTAAGCAATGATTATAGCCTTGATACATTTGCTATATAGACTGTATTTGGTAAGTGTCATCAATTAGAGATGTGTAACTTTAATGAACTCTTGTCTAAACCTAGTGTGCTTGATGGGTCTATTTAAGTATAATGAATGCTTATTACTTGTAATGTTAATAAAATTATAAGACAGTATTCTACTAAATAATACTGGGTATATGAATCATGTACTATTAACTATAGTTAGAAATGACTGTTAATAATGGAACAAAATTCCTTCCTCTAAAGAGAACAAAAAGAATAAAGAAAATTTATGATATTTCAGAGTAAGTTTACTTACAACAATCTAAACCTGTTGTGCTGACTTTACACAGAGAGGAAGATTATACAATGTAAATAAACAAGTACCACAAGCTGAAAGAGTCGATGTAACTTAAATTGGTTTACAAACTGTAGCTTATAGGTAATAAACTGCTTGAGAAGGCAATTCATTTTCATGGTGAAGTGAATTTAATACAATAAGACTTTATATCATCCATTTATCATAGACTTAATATAATAATATTGGAATATATCGAAAAATAAATACTAAACTTGATTTAACTGGGAAAAAATAAGAATTTTTTCTAACTGCACGGCTGGTAGTCAACAGGAAATGTGTAGAACTCCCTTATTCATTTTTGTAGTTTTCTGATTGGGTGATATGTTACCACCAATGGCTGATAACATCTACTATGCTATAAATACCTTGATAATTTCCCTTTATCAACTTTCTAGTGTCATTATCCATATTTATATTTATAGTGAAACCCCATATTTGGACATCAGGTAAAAAAATGAAACTCTAAAAAGGGCCATAGCTAGAAATATGCATTTTAAACATTTGTGAAGATTTTTACTTTAGATAACTGACAATAACAAATGTGACTAAACAGATCAATATAAAATTTAAGTAATGCAGGATGTTTTACTGTTTGTATTAGTACTCCTTTTAACTCATAGTTTCTGCTTGTTAACTGCACATCTCAAGTCTGAAGTGCCTTTGCTGTGCTGAAATTTGTTGTTTACATTCATAAAAAAAATAGTTATTACAAAAAATCATGCATGGTTTCCCAGGGTAAAAAGAAACTGGTCCGCAGATCTCCTAAGTAATCATTAGCCATTAGGGGCAGAATGTTAGCCGGGTCAGAGTTCGTAATTAAAGTTGCCTCTGGCAGTGCACAACATGATAATTAAATAGCTACTAATAACCAACACTTGAATTGTATTGCAACCTTGGTATTTGGTCACACAACATTAAACCTGACTACTATATATATATATATATATACAATAGGCTTATGTAAGCAATGTTATAGCCTTGATACATTATTCCATATAGACTGTTTTTTGGTAAGTGTCATCAATTAGAGATGTGTAACTTTAATGAACTCTTGTCTAAACTTAGTGTGCTTGATGGGTCTATTTTAAGTATAATGAATGCTTATTACTTGTAATGTTAATAAAATTATAAGACAGTATTCTACTAAATAATACTGGGTATATGAATCATGTACTATTAACTATAGTTAGAAATGACTGTTAATAATGGAACAAAATTCCTTCCTCTAAAGAGAACAAAAAGAATAAAGAAAATTTATGATATTTCAGAGTAAGTTTACTTACAACAATCTAAACATGTTGTGCTGACTTTACACAGAGAGGAAGATTATACAATGTAAATAAACAAGTATCATATGCTGAAAGAGTCGATGTAACTTAAATTGGTTTACAAACCGTAGCTTATAAACTGCTTTAGAAGGCAATTCATTTTCATGGTGAAGTGAAATTAATACAATATGACTTTATATCATCCATTTAACTTAGACTTAATATCGAAAAATAAATACTAAACTTGATTTAAAACAGGAAAAAAAAAATTTTTTTTTCTAACTGCATGGCAGGAAATGTGTAAAACTCCCTTATTCATTTTTGTAGTTTTCTGATTGGGTGATATGTTACAAGATATATTGGAACAATTTTTTAATAGCTTGTACCGGAAAACTATTTACTACACTAAGCAACCAAAAGATAGGTGACTAGACTAGGTAGAGCATAGTCAAAGACACTTACTGTTACAAAATGTACAGAAGGGAAAGATAAGTAACTCGACCAAAGCGATGATAAACAACCACAGTCCTTTGTTTCAGAGAATGCCACAAAGTATCAACCTATCTGTTAACCGCATCCAAAACCCTTTACCAAAAACATCACAGTAGATCTTCATGGTACATTGCCCATGATCATATATTTATCACGCGAGGAGAGTCCTTGCAATCACTTTCAAGTTAAGGGACTCAACCTTCTGTAGTGGACACCACAGAAACTGTATAGTTAGAAGACACTACAAAGTTTTTGTTATGACATTTTCTTACAGAGAAATTATACTCTGCACAAACAAGGTAAAGGTCCTAACTTATTCATTTTTTTGGTCTGATCAGAGTAAAGTTTTCATAACTCTTACTAGTTACAAATTTAGTGAGTGGATTTCAATAGTTTGAAGTACGTTACTCTACTAGTGTCTGTCCTGTTTAACAAACAAGCTATTTTTACACAGCTGTGCTACTTAAAGTGAACTTGTGAACCTTTTGTTGTTATGTTTGTCATTGTTTTTATGATTGTTATCCTTTACCTATTTTCTGTTTTCATTGTCATCGTTATCCCTTACCTGATATAGAGTCAATCACTTGCAATATATTTTTATGTTGGCTAAATGAGTGTAGCTCTAGTTAGCTAGTTGGACGTAAAACTATAGCTACCCTTCCGATAGACTCCCCTGATAATAAGACCCCTGTGCTTGCTCATTCCCAATCCTATTTGGTAAAACATACATTATATTACAACCATTATCATATTAGCTAAATAGTGCTTAATTTATGCATTGAACAATCCAACCCCACGGAAAATGCTGTTGATAGCTGATGCTTGTTTACTATTGTTTGAAGAACTACAGGAGAGAGCATTAAAGTAGAATCATATCCAGGTGACTAATTACTCTATGATTTGGCATGACCTCCTGATTAATTTTTTTTTTTTTTGGTATCAGCAAGAATTTATAGTAAATATAGCTTTGATAATTATATCAAAATAAAAGTATTCTTTGCATACAGGGGAGGATCCAGGAGAGTTCGAAAGAGTCTTTATCCCTATCCTCAAATTGAGTTTTTTTTAAAGAAAACAACATATCAATATAGGCAATTTAGCTCACAACTGCATACTATTTAATGATTCTCATTAATGAATAAATTTCACGATCATTTATTTGACCTAAATAAACTTAGATCCCTTTCTATCAATAGTGCTGGACTCACCCCTGATTCACACATGTAACACCAATTTGAAGCTTGATGATATTATAGAAATTCAGTAGTATGCATGTGTATGGTATGGTATGGTCTCCTGCTGCTCATAATTACTTGTGTGTAAATAACTTGGACCATTATTTGTACAACTAAAACAAAAGCAATTTGCACATTTTCTTTATATTCATACATGTAACCCCAACATGAAGCTTGATGACATTGATTCAAAAAACATTTAATTGTATTTTGACAATGGTGGTTAAAAAATACAGTCTTATTCATGAACTGTATACAGTTCATGAATAAGGCATACAATATTTTTCAATGCATCTGTACATAATATTTTAACCTACATATTGGATCAATAATAAGGAAAAACATATGTGTGTGTATATATAATATATATATATATATATTAAATCTAGCTACTTGCTCTAAAATGTTTTATGTGATACTGTTTCTGTCTTCCTAACTTTAATAATACATTTTTTACAAATTAGCCATAATTCTGTTTGTCACTTTATTATATTAATCACCAAAAGTTACTAGAGTTGAATTTAAATTCTGTTCTAGGATGTAGCACTAAAATATTAACAGAGAAGTATATAACAACAGTACATAATGAGTATAAAACAATATAAGAAGAGAAATGTAAGCAAGAATCACATCGTAGTATTAGTCTTGTCAACAAATTGTTTTTATATCTGTGAAGTTTAAGAAGGTCTTTGGATTCCAATGTTTTCATACTCCACTCTCTGTAACATCACATATACAGTGTATAAGTGAAGAATCAGCAATTTACTTTATAGCATAACAAACCTGGTTTGGGTTAGATGTACTGTTTGAAGGTCTAGCTGAGGTAGACTGCTTGACATCATAGCCTAATAAGATTAAAACTACCTATTATACCATAGCATACAAATGGATAAAAGTGTGATCTACACAATATTTATATCTAGGAAGTACTCCATGGCACCTGATGTACTAATTTTTGAATTATTAAGAACGCAGTAGCATCAGATATAATTCCATTTATTCCCTCCTTGTCCATATGCCCTGCTCCTCAGTATCTCTGCACTTTCTGTATATTTTCTGTTACTTCTTCATTGAAGTAGTTACATCAGCCAACCTATTCTCCCCTGCTTTCTTTTTTTTTTTGACAATTACATTCTCCTTCTTCTCTGTTTTTTTTTTTTTCCTATCCATGATTTGTGGTGGATTATGGTAAACTACTGTAATGTGAACACTCTTTCCAAAGTGAGTTCAGTGAATGAATTATTCATGGGTACAGACACCGCCTTAGAGAGGTAATGGACAGGGAAAGACAAAGGCGAAAAAAGCGGATACCATATGTTAATAAGGCACTCCACGTTTCTCCAAAGTGCTAGTTTTCTGGGCGGTTCAATGGCAATTTTGTCAATTTGTACTAGTTAGTAAAACATTGTATCGGATAAAAAGCTGCGTGTAAACTTCAAATACGCAAGTTAAAAAAAATCTACTGGCTTAACAAAGTATACTATTTACTGCTTAGTTAACATTGTGTCTTGAAGATTGAATATATATATATGTTATAGATCCTCATTTATTGAACCCCAACTACTACCATTGTAAAATAATGGAATGGGCACAAATTCCCATATTTTATTCAGCTCGAGTTGTTGTTGCTTTTTTGCGGCTCACTGCACTTTTTTCCTGGCTCTACTTCCTCATAATAATATCAAAAGTAAACTGAACTAAAGGAAATCGTAGGTAATAACCTCTTGTGTTGAAACATGAATATTAGTATAAAAAAACACTCTATCATCAGTAGCTATTTATTGCACCACAGCTTACAAATTAGCTATAAAAACTAGTCATTTGTGCTGTATACGTTAAATTTGTTAGCACAAATATGAAAATAAAGTGGAGAGACTCGGGTAGGAATTAACTTAACACCTACATGGCCTATATCTCAAATACATTAACTAGTCTCCATCTCCATTTGGCTTATCACAGCCTCTGTCTAAATTAGGCTCACTACCTCCATCTGAGTATGGTCATTGCAAACCTTCTTATCAAGTAGGTTCAATACTGCATTTATCTCCAGCTTGTTCTCAACACAGATTTTACTTCAAAATGGCTCACCACATCCTTCCTCAAGTACGAAAACTAGGGTCTTATATTCTGGGAGTACATTGTGTATTTACACAATGTACTCCCAGAATATAAGACCCTAGTTTTCTGCCATTCCCAGCTCTATTTGTTAAATAATCATAATACCTTATTACATTTGTTACAAGACCACATCCATATTATTATGTTAAATAGCACTAAATTTATGCATTCAACAATCTAACTTCAGGTAAAATTCTGTTGATAAGGGCTAGTGAGAAACTGTTTGATGGTTTGCCATTGGTTGAAAAAGCACATGATGAGAGCATAATAAAAGTATATTCAAACCCAGAGCAGTAAACCTACACATAAGGGATTATGTGATTTGGGATTGCATTTTTGGTCTTTGCTTTTTTTGGTCTTGGCAAGCATTCTTTGCTTTCCACTAAAAAGGGTATCAAAACCATGTGCTGCTACCTTGTCAGAAATTTTACTGTTTGTAGTACAACATAGTCACTGTCCAAGAGAACAGGATGAAAATGAGGAAACAAATTAAAAATAACATTTCATAACATGCTGACTTTACACAATAAGTAAGACTGTGCAAGAATGTGTTTACAATGTAAATTTACAAGTTCCACAAACTGAAACTTGCTGTTAGCGTTGACTTAACTTCAGGTTGAGTTGGTTTACAAACTGTATGTTAGCATGATACCATATCACTTAATATAGTAACAATAAAATGAGAGTAATACTAGCTAATTAGATTCAACTATTTAAAGAAAATAGTCAAAATAAAAATTCGATTATTCCACAATTTTCTTGAAGTATTCCAAATCTGTAAAGTTTCTTTACTATACCATTCACTTTTTGATTATTTTATTATTTGATTGGGTGAAGATGTTACTGCCATTATAATCTACAATGGCTTAGAGCTTTTTATTCATTATCAGAAATTTTGATGGTTTTTTTTTTTTGCTACTCCCTCTTCCAGTTTTCTATTCTTTATACACTTTGCTTACTACTTACATTCAGTGTATGTAGTAGCTACTGTGTTTTCACTGCAGGAGCTAACCTTGACTTGAAGATACCATGGATATAAAAAATATGTACAAATAAACACGTACACTCAATAACAATGTAGGATATTATCCACAATATACTTTGGAATTTGCTAAAAATTCTGTTGTTGTATTTTTTTTAATTCACTAAAAAAATCTGGTTTTGGTATAGTTATACATTTTAGCCAGAAGTTTTTTTTTAATTTAGTTATAGCTAGCTATAGATTTTTACTTCTAATCTTCTTATAGTATAGTTAGCTATATTAGCAATAATAATAAATAGTATTTACTAAAATTACTATTACTATTCACATCCAAGTCTAATTGTATTTTTACTAGAACAATATATTAATTAAAATAGATTTCTTCAAAAGATACAAAAACTCTTTATTGTTACTAACAAAAATTCAAGCCATTTTAGTTTGTTAATTAATGTCAGTCTTTAGTTATCTGAAATCAGGATGCCTTTACTGTTCTATAATTTGTTGATTCCATTCATTGAAAATAAAATTATATAAGTTGCATCGCCATTGTGCCTGTAGCTATATGTGTAAATTCAAGCAGTATATTAATAGTCAGTAGCTACCAATTTTAGCTGCGTACATTCACGCAAATGAGTAGTGTAACTCCCAATTCATTCAGTAGGTCAATTTATAGCTATTTCTGTAATAACATATGAGCTATTGCCAATTTCCTACTATTCACTTCCTGGCTTCATTAAGGATTACAAAATTATACAATACAAAAAAGTGAAATATTATGTAAAGTGAGACTGTGGAAATTTCACAATTTTTGGCACTTGTTATGGCTTCTTTATAATGAAATCATGAGAATGATGAGCAACCGTATAGGTCTGTAGCAAATTGGGAGGGAGGTTTTATGGTATAGTTTCATCAGTTTGTTTGTTTCTCACTGTGAGCTGCATTCACATTACATCATTTTGGAATTGTCTCCTCTTTAGCTTCTTCTTGTCTCTGGCAGTTTCTTCAAGTCGGTTTAGTCTTATTCACTCTCATCCAGTTAGCACCTGATGTGAATGTAATGTTTGAACTGTGAAAATATACTGAAACATTATTTCAAGAGACTGAATAGGATAGGGAAAGACTGACAACATATGACTTAACATGATCATGAAATGGAATGGAATACTCCACTGATATTTCAAAAAGTGTTAATTTTATTATTGGTATTTCATTTTCTTCATTATTGGCGAGTGAGACACTATCAGGAGTATTGCAATCAGATATTCATTTATGTTTGGATGTGTGTATGTTATTTTGAACTGTTACCCTTGCATTTTTGTATTCGCCTGGTAGTCCACCGCATCCAATTGTGTACCTCTCTGAATTAGGTTCTATCTGGCTATTGTGGGGCACAGTTAAGTCTTAAAAACGTATCAGAGTTTATATATATAATATTACTCATTACTTTGCACTCTTGGTTTACTCGGGAATTCAACGCTAATTCACGAAAGCTGCTCTCCTGTTTCATGCAACTTTGTTGTACCAGGTTTGGCTACTATCCAGTTCGCTGTGCCTCTTGGTTTACCCACTCATTCAGTGCAAGTTTACGAGAATCGCGTGTCTGCGATTCTAGCTAGCTCATTAGCGCATGAATTATTCATCATAGGCCAAAGGGCTACTGAAAAGGTGAACTAACTAGCACTCAAACTAGGTAAAACAAATCAAAAGAAGACAAGAGTGGCAGAAGAATAGGAGAGTAGCTCTCTTTTATCAACAAAGGAGACTAGAGAGAGAAACAGTAAAAATATGACCGAGGAGCAGGAGAACAGAGGGTACCTGAGTTCATGTATAAGAAGAAATCAGGGAAATAAAAAGGTTGAGGATGAGAAAGGAAAATGGAGGAAGAAAAGATGGAGGTGAAAATGGAAAAAATGAGAGGAATAGGGAGAGCCAGAAAATTAAAAGCCTTATTCACTGGCTCCAGTGAGGCTAGAAACTTCAGGGAAAATGTCTGAAAATATAGCAGTGCATTCTTCTTTGTTATATTTGGAGTTCAAACTGTACAGTTCAGTTTAATGAGAAAATACATACGTGGTTTTAAACCGTGGTCAATAGCTCTAGCTACTATGCATGATTTGTTCGAGGTGTCAGTCGCATCATTCTGCTTTAATTGTGTTCAGCCAGCAAGTTCAGCCTCTTCCTCCTGTCAGTGTAGAATTTGTTTTCTGCAAAGTCTAAGTACAACAACAATATTTCTTATTAGCATTAATTTAGTTCATTAATTACAATACCAGTTAAAGATTAAGACTACCAAAACTAACCTCATTTCATGCATTAAAAATGAGTAGACTTGGCATCCCATCATCAGATGATATTTTTCCAAATGCCCAGCCCCAACAAATTACAAGTTTGTATTTTTCTTCTTCTTCTTTCAGCCAAACCCCCTGAACCTCCCCTGGCTACACTGCTGCATATGTATAACCTATATATATATATAGGTGTCGAACATAAAGAGGGGTACTTGCAAGGCTATAAGTACTTTATTATTCCCTTGATATTATCATAGAACCTTATTTTAGTAATATCTAGTTTAATTAGTGTCATGCAAAACATTACACAATGAGGTAAATCTGAGAAACACGGTAGACAATCTTATCTATACATTACTTTTTAGGGAGTTATATTTAAATTGGTTTTTTTTTTTGGTTTTTTTTTTTACAACAGCAAAGTCTAATAATTTAGTAAATAAAAACTATCGGGAAAGTACTTTCAGTGAAAGCTGCTGCTGCTACATTGTGGTGGTCTGGGTTGCATCCATACTTAATTAATCATACTTTATTTGGAAAGAAACTGCACCAACTGTCTGTTGTTTATTTCATGCTAGAATTCTGAATCAATCCATACGTAATCAGAAGATGAGTAAGGTGTAAACTCAGTTGTGAATAAAGTGCACTGTGCTTGTCACCACCAAAACCTTTTTGTTCTGTAAAGTCAATTTTTGATCACCTCTGTGTATGCATTCTGGAGCCTTTTAAGTGCCTCAAACAGCTTAACATCGTAGCTAGCTGCACCATTTTACTACACTATATTTTCAACAATCAATACAAATTTTCATAGTACCACATTGTAGAAAGGAATTTATTGGAGGAAGTAGAAGTGTAATAATAGCTATGGGCTTACCAAGTTGATCTGTTAATGTAAATGAATGCTAAAGTTTTGGTTGCTCAAATTTTGAAGAAAAAAAATTGCATAACTTTCATATAGCTGGTTTCTAACTTACTTTTGTGGCATCTTTGTTGTTGTTGTTGTTGTTGTTTTTTAGTATATAGCTTAGCTGCAATATTTAGTTGTTGATGTAGTAAAGTAATAAATAGAAGTAAAAATACTGCGTTTTCATCATTTATATTCAGTAAAATTATGGTAGTGTGATCTACAAAATTTGTCTAGCTATCTGGACAAAGATTGTGCATGCAACTACTGATTAAATTATTACTAATAATGTATTTAAAAATAAGTTTAATTAACATTATTGCAGCTGTAGCATTGTCAGAAGATATTAGTGTAACTATAGCATATGAAGGAGGAGAATTGGAAATTGTGGCAGCTAGTGCACAATCCACTACAATTACAGATATTAGGTGGACTATAAATGGAATGGCACTGAGTGAACTACCTGATACTGACTATGATCCTGGTTCAGTGAATAATCGATTTGTAACATTAATGTTGAGGAATGTATCAGTAGGTCTGAATGGTGGCATTGTCAGTTGTACTGCGGTCGTTACAGGAATGAATATCACCTGTAGTCCTCCACGGACTATACAGGTTCAAGGTATATTATAACATAGTAACTTAAAAAAACTGCATCAATATTCAATTGAACATTGTTTCCTAGCTCATTTACAGTGCTTCCTATGAAATATTGGCTTAAAAGAATTAATGGATTATAATACTTTTATACAGCTGAGAATAAGTAATATTATTATCATTTATAATTGACTAATTAACCCATTAGCTTGATACGACACTCTGCATTCAGTCAGCACTTCTTACTTAAAATATATCGTGTTTTGTTGAATATTGTATTTGAAAAATTCTTACCTGTAATATTTTTATGAGGTTCTGAACCATAGAATCTAGTTACTAAAAGAAAATGAAGCAACAAGGGTGTGAACCCTCAGAGCTACTAACTATACACTAGCTAACTATAACAAAATCAATTCTCGGACCAAATACATAATGTATTTGGCTATTCTTAATCAGGTATCACAAATATGGCTCAAGCGATAAAAATCGTGGTAGCTAATTGCTGTCTAAAAGAAGTAGCTAAACATGAAGGAGACTCTCACCGGTATATATTTCAATGTAAAACACCTGAATTCCAGCACTCATTAACTTTTCAGCAAATAGTACCACATGAAGAAAAAGAAATTATTTGCTCACGTGATTGAGACAGTACAATAGGGGGGTTACCTACACAAGCTTGAACCTATGTAGAGCTGATGGCTTGCTATTGCTAAAAAATCAGCCTGAAATTCGATAGCACAAAGAAAGGTTTTAAATCGTCATACTCAGTAATATCATAACTAAATCAGCACTTATTTGTCAGTAATCTCAAAAATTTGACACACTGACAAACAAACACACAGGATGACTACTATAACCATTTCATAAATGTGTGCTGAGGGTTAAATAAATCGTACACTCTACCATTGTCTTAACTTTAGGGAAAAAAGAGTACGTTACCAAACTGGTCATGCACATAAAATGGTTAACCTATTTCAAGTTATGTACCTTTCTGTGGTAGGTGCACTTGGTCCAGTGACAGAATTGAGAAGTATATACAATGTCATGGATAATACAATAAACATTTCCTGGACACCGCCCACAGCCATTACAGTACCACCTAATCCAACTCCTGAAATATTCTATTGTATACAAATATCAAATGGCACAGAAACTGAGAGGATTGGCTGCAATAAAAGTGTTGACATGAATATTAAAACAAGCATTACGGTGGAAAATATAATGTGTGGTATACGCTACAATGTTATTGTCACTCCTTTCAACAGGCGAGGAGGTAATTCTCCAACTACACTGGAACTTCCGGGTAAGACATGAATTATTACCTGCAATGTATTGTGTATATTTATATAGAAGGTATTCAGGGGCATCGGAATGGGTGTGGCCTGTGCGGCCATGGCTGCACCAATACAATAGCAACAAGGGGTGTGTCTAGTACTTTTTACTCTTTACTGGATCTTGTAATTGCTGTTGAAATTGAGCAGTCAAAATGACTTCTGTGAGAAGTAAATAGCTAAAATTGAGCAATTTATATGATAAATTTGGGAAACTCCACACCAGCCTGGTCCAGTGTTTACTATTCCAAAGTGATCTTTTGGAAAAACAAATGTAGTTCAGATGTCCTTCCATACGAGTTTTGCAAAGGGACATTTTTGCACTACTCGGAGTCTGCCGCTTATAGTTATTTGCCACACATACTTGAAAATGTTTGAAGACAACAAAGCTATGACACAAAGGGCAGGCATTTGTAAATTCTAACTATGGTGGATTCAGTTTTATAAGTTTTTGATTTTGTTATTGTGTTATTTGCTTTGTATGTCCAAGTAGCTATATTAGCGCGTGTGTATTCTTGAATAATTCATGAGTTGAGGCTGGGTTGGTAAAACTCTGACTCTAACTGAATGGGTCCCTCAAACTGAACAGTTAAAGAGTCATCCCATTCTGCAATTGAGGAAACAAATGCTGATTAGAAAACAACAACTAATGGTAGCTAAACTTGGATGAAATTGGTAAAGAACGAATGCAGGAGGCAATAGCTTCACGAACCCCAAATCTATAGTCATGAATAGAAGGCCAGAGAGCTTGAGAAACAGGAAAGATAGACAAATTGAGGAGGGAATCCATGTCAGGGATGAAATCAAATACATGAGTATTTGTATTTATGCTATATTAAAATACATTTTTGGAGTATTTGTCTTTGTATTTGTATTTTAAGATCTAAAAAGTGAAGTATTTGTATTTCAAATACTGTTTAAAAATCATGAGGTAGAAATGCAAGCTTTTGTAATAGTAAAACTAGAAACAACAGATTTCCTGAACATATTTCTATTGGGCAGATATATTCTATGGTTTAGTTCTGGAGAGTACAGAATCAAGTGTTGCTTGGTCCATGCTGGCATAGTTACATTGTAATAACAAAATAGCTCCACCTCCTATTGTGAAAAGTTGCGGTTAAATGAACTGAATGTATACGAATAAAGAGCATACTTGCATCTAAGTTGCTTCAATGTGAATCAAACCCGTGCCCTCAAGTAATAGAGAAAAACCACTGAGCCTCTGAATCATAATCACACCTACAACCACCCCATACTTGCAACACTAGTTCCAGTGTATTTATGCAGTCCTGCATCTTAGCACCACTTCAAAGATTTTATAGCATAGCAGGAAAGATATTTTAACCCAACAGATAATGTTCAAAGGACAAAACTTTTAAAGAACTAATGTTTGTCAGGTGTAATCTATTTTTCCATGTAACACTTCATTGACTGATTGTGATGCAATTCAAAATTACTTGTATTTGTAATTGAAATACTACATCTAAGAAAGTACTTGTATTTGTATTTTGTATTTGAGTCCTTCAAAGTATCTGTATTTGTATTTAAATACTATTCAAAGTGTTTGACCCCAACCCTGATCATAAAGAGCTGAGTAAACATTAAGAAGAGCTGAGATGAATCAGGATGAAAGAAAGCGGGAGAGGGAAACTGATGTAACTAAATCTAGTCCTTTTCTCCTTTCAAAGTTGGCAGTGGCAAAATTTTCTTTAGTTATTTGTGTCTAGCAGATTAGCCCATTTTTTTCTTTTTTTCAGATTTTTTGTAAGCTTTTTGTCATTTAATTTAGCTTTTCAATGAAAGAATCAATAATGTTTTGTTTACTCTGTATTATTACTATTACTAGCAAGTAAGGTGGTGCCTGACGTACTAAGTTTTGAAAATTTGGAGTAGTAGAATAAGGTGGTTTCCCTCTCCTGCTCCCCAGTATCTCTGTCCTTTCTGCGTATTTTCTTTAAATACTTCATTGACATAGTTACATCAATCAGCCTTTTCTCATATGCTTCTATTTTATTGACACTTGCATTCTCTTGCTTCTTCTCTGCCTCTCTTATACCCATCATGATTGGCTACTGTAGAAATACACTCTATCCTAACTCAGTTCAGTGACCCAGTGTTTAGTTTTTGTGGCATAAACCATAATGGGTATAAAAGAGGCAGAGAAGCAGGAAATTGAGAAAAGGCATGTAACTACTTCAATGAACAAGTGAAAGACATACACTTTAAAGGACAAATATACTGGGGGGGCAGGAGATGTAGACAGAGGGGGAGAAGGGAATCCATGAGTTGAAAAGGAATGACTGAGGAAAAAAAGAGAGTAGGAGAGGGAACCATTGATAAAACTACCAAAATGCTACTTGCACCACTAATTTGCACAAGTTAGTAAGTCAGGCGTGACTATGTGGCAGGGTACTTGCTAGTACTACGATATTGTATAAAATGTCAAATATCTTATTAAAATTTATAGACCATAAAAACAATTAAAATCTCTAAATTATCATACACACATTACAGATGTTCCAGTTTTTACAAATGCAGGCACTGCTTCTCAGTTCAGTTCAAACATGTTCACGTATCTATATGAAGTGGTAAGTTGGAAAAAATGTTTGAAGACGTGTCTTGTACTAATTATTTTCAGATGATGATAAAGTGAAAGATACATACATTTAAGCATAACCAGTCATTATTTTAAGCTGGTTATGAACATCACCTTTTGTTTTCTCTATAGTCAGGTGTTGTTTGCAGCTGCAGTGCAGTAATACTCGATGTCAGTGAAGGAGGAAGTCTGGAGTGTAATACCAACACTCCTCGATTATTAACAGTCACGACTCAGAATGTTGCTCCTAATAGAATGTTTAATATACAATTATATGCCAACAACTCAAGGAGATTTGCTGTAAGACAAGCTAAACTGAGTAAGTAAATATATATATGTATGTTAGTTTTGTCATTGTTTGTGTTTGCTGTAATTTGCTCTTCAATAATCTTAGGAAACGTTTCGTCAGTAATCAATATTAGTTTATTTAACCCATTCATCACTGACACAAGCGCTTATAGATGCACAAAGATGACATAATGAGGAGGAAATGTTTTCCCTAGACAAATAATGCTAAAGCTTAGCTTCAGCACCCAGAGTACAGCTAATGTTTTTTCTATTACATATATTTTTAGAATAGAAATAGTAACTACATAACAGAGGTAGTCGTGCTAAAAATAAACTTGGTGTTAGTGTGAACAATGACGAGAAATATTTCTGCAAATGAGTTAGTGGATTTTGTCTACAATGACTTTCCAGATGGCGAAATAAGAGGAAAGAGGGATAGAAGATACATAGCTACCGTTGTGTTACTACTGTCGATGCTAGAGAGTTGGACTTGCTCACTAACGCTATCATTTCATCACTTATAGTTGAGGAAACTACATTCTTCAACTTGAGAGCTACTACAGAACTGTAGGTAGCGAAGATACCAGCAGTATGTCAAAGAGGAAATTGAAGTTTATATTTCCTGGTATGACAAACTGTTATTTATGAAGTATATTTTTTTTTTAAAGTAAGAAATGTTTTTTCCCAGCTATAGCTAATGTGGCGGTAAGTTTTATTATGCCTAATAGCTTTCCGGGAAATATGGCGCTAATTTCATCACAGCTAAAAACTTTTTACAAACTCCCAGCAATGAGTGATAATTTAGGTGAACTGCTTTTTGTACTCTGAATTACTTTGGAGTTATTCTTATTCTATCCATTCAAAGGATGATGTCTTTACTTCTATAAGGTCAGAATATTCAGATGATGATGATACTGATTACGTTGAAGGCAAGAAAAGTAGACAAAGTAATGAATGAATGAGAAATGAGGAGTATGAGTGAGTGAATTGCTTCCGGATGTTCTTTTACCGAGATAGCAGTCACACCTATCCTGGTGTCCTTGGTTAACAACGGCATTGCTGGCTGCAATGACTGTCTATAATAACAGTAAAAAAATACCTAATCACATGCAAAACATTTGCTAGTATTGCACTAGAATGCATACAGGTAACACTGTTATAATATAGTTAAGTTTTGGTCACAATCACGACTTTGTGGTTTGGTGCTAGGCAACCAAATTTGACTGCAAATGTTGAGCAATATATGCACGTTCACGTGATATATAGTTATTAAGTACTTTTTTTGAACCCCTGATTTTGTATAAATTTTTTAACATTGTGGTTAATGTTGTGAGTGTTAAGCATTTTTTTATTATGTATAACTATGTGAATAATTATTATTCAGGTACATTTGACTCCGACTTAAATATCTCTTTTGCTACTTCTGTGGAATACTCACTAACTTTTGTGAGTGGTTCTGCTGCTCGAGGTGTTTTTGTAGCTCTTATCTTCAGGGGCCACAGTTCTGCCATAGATTTCAGTCTGTCACTATATTTTGTACAAAAAAGATCGCTTGCTGAGATGACCAATCAACTAATGGGACTGTCTGTTGGAACATACATGGCGCTGGCTTATGTTATTAGTTATTTCAATTCCAGGCACTGCTTCTCAGTTCAGTTCAAACATGTTTACGTATCTATATGAAGTGGTAAGTTGGAAAAAATGTTTGAAAGACGTGTCTTGTGCTAATTATTTTCGTATGATGATAAAGTAAGCAATACATTTAAGCATAACCAGTCATTATTTTAAGCTGGTTATGAACATCACCTTTTGTTTTCTCTATAGTCCGGTGTTGTGTGCAGCTGCATTGCAGTAATACTCGATGTCAGTGAAGGAGGGAGTCTAGAGTGTAATACCAATACTCCTGGATTATTAACAGTCATGACTCAGAATGCTAATAGAATGTTTAATATGCAATTATATGCCAACAACTCAAGGAGATTTGCTGTAAGACAAGCTCAAATGAGTAAGTAAATATATGTATGTTAGTTTTGTCATTGTTTGTTTTTGCTGTAATTTGCTGTTCAATAATCTTAGGAAATGTTTCGTCAGTAATCAATATTAGTTTATTTAACCCATTCATCACTGACACAAGCACCTATAGATGCACAAAGATGACGTAATGCACAGGGAAATTTTTTTCCCTAGACAAATAATGCTAAAGCTTAGCTTCAGCATCCAGAGTACAGCTAATGTTTTTTCTATTACATATATTTTTAGAATAGAAATAGAAACTACATAACAGAGGTAGTCATGCTAAAAATAAACTTGGTGTTAGTTTGAACAATGACGAGAAATGTTTCTGCAAATGAGTTAGTGGATTTTGTCAGCAGTGACTTTTCAGATGGCGAAATAATAGGAAAGAGGGACAGAAGATACATAGCTACCGTTGTGTTACTACTGTCGATGCTAGAGAGTTGGACTTGCTCACTAATGCTATCATTTCATCACTTATAGTTGAGGAAACTACATTCTGTAGGTAGCGAAGATACCAGCAGTATGTCAAAGAGGAAATTGAAGTTTATATTTCCTGGTATGACAAACAGTTATTTATGAAGTTTATTTTGTTTAAAGTAAGAAATGTTTTCCCAACTATAGCTAATGTGGTGGTAAGTTTTACTATGCCTAATGCTTTCCAGGCAATTTGAATTAAAAGAAGATAAATTACGTGAGTGAGTTTTACATGTCATAATGTTTATGTGTTTGTAAAACTGATGATATTATTGAAAAAAATATTGCCAAGTTTACATAATATGATAAGCATATCATTGTTATTATGATGAATCATAGAGAAGTATTATTCTGGGAGCGATAACATGATGTTTTCTTGAAACATTGTTTGCAAAAGTAATCTTGATCGGTTCAACTTCCATAATATTCCACTTTGTCTGCAACATTTATGTATTCTCACAAGTTGTTTATCAATGACTAAATTTGCCTCTTTCCTTTTTGTGATTCACTCTCCATCTTTTCTAGCCTTATTGTAATTTCACCTGTTTTCCTACCTACGCACAAAACATTTACTTTTTATGACATAAATTAAGTGCTATTGACAAGTACCAACTATTTTCTACTGAAAGAGTGAACTTTTTCAAAGTGGGCTGCACAAAATACATATTTATTATGATAAAACTTTCAGATATGAAATTACGCTTAAAATAAAGCACAATTTCCTTATGTGGAAAAGCACAAAGAATTATAAAAACACAAAGATACCTAGGGACTAAAGGACAAAAAAATTTTCTCCTTATGTTGCCTGCTAATGTAAGCATAAAAATTGTTAATTTTATGACTGATAAAGAAATGTATTTGAGATGGCTCAAGACTGATTAATGTATACATCATTAGAGCATTTAATCTATGATTATTGCTAATAAAGTCATTTTAAATCAAGAGAAGGAGAACTTTGGTAGCTCACCCATCATTAAGGGTATACACTAGGAATGCACAACACTAGTTCTTTCATTGTTTACTAAATTCATTGTAGTATGTCAGCAGTTAATAATCTTTGGGATTAAGAACCATCATTAGAACATATGGTTAATTTTTATTAATTGGATTTCTGTGTTAACACGGAAATTCATATGATTTTAAACAAATGCCAATAATGCAGCTTAACTTGTTTTAGACACATTCGATGTACAAGGAGTCCAAGTATCTAATATTAATGAAGTTAACTACTCTGTGGCTTTCATTAATGGGTCCAAATCTCAAGGAGTGTTGCTAGCATTTCTAGCCAGAATAAATGGAGTGACTGACTTTAGTCATTCACTGTATTTTGTCCAAGACAGACAAGGAGCTGAAGGCAGTAATGTGATTCCAGGACTATCAGGTGGGAGTTATACAACTTTGTTATATGATGTGGAGGAGACAGGAGAAATTACTAGTAACCAGCCTGCACATCAAAGTAATTTCACACTTAAATTTACAGGTAAACATGTTTTGTTTATTTTTTAATGTTTTTGTTGTTATAGGATAGCCTCATGCAGTTAAATTATTCCCTTGGAAACCGGCATAATAGTTACATAACTGCAACTATATTATTGTAGGAAATAGCTTAAAATCTATTATTATTTTTATGCTTTATTAAAAGTAAGGCTTAAAATATTAAAATTTTAATAAAGCATAAAAATAATAATAAATGTTAAGCTATTTCCTACAATAAAATAGTAGATATCTTCCAAATTTCATGCAGTGCCTGCCTACATTAGAGATTGTTGGTAATAATTAAATTTTGGAACAATTAAATAATTCATAACTTAATGTATTCTCTCTCTTTCACAGGCAATACAGAATTAACAATATTTGGTCGCCAGTTCAATTCCTGTTGGCGACCAAATATTTGTAATTCTGTATTGTCAAAAAAAAAAACAGCCTGTGAAAGAGAGAGAATATATCTAATGTGTAAATGAAGGCTGAGAAAGAAATTATGAAATTTATAACTTGTTTTAATAAAAATCTCAAACATAATACATTTTCGTCTTAAATAAAAACAATTACAGCTATAGGTTCCTTTTTGTTTCATAATTAGGCATCAACTGTACTTCTAACCCTTCAAGTGACATGACAATCGGAATCACATGTGAATATGACAATGCTATATATAGAGGATATAGAGTGTACGTACAGAATGAAAGAGAAACAACACCCACTTACATGGAATCAACAGAGTCAGGAATGGAAGTCACTGTTACCGTTTCTATGAGTGGGAATCACTTAGTGTTTGTGTATCCAGTATGGAGATCAACTGGTGATAGACTCAATGGCAAATTAGGACCTGCTTATATGAGAGTTTATAAAATTCCTTTAGTATTGGATGACATCTCCACCATTAAAGGTATTTCTAATGGGTCATTTTTAATAATTACTTGATATACACTGAAATTTTAGAAGATTTTTCAACATTGAATTCAATGAGCAACATGTCAGTAGTGATATGTGATAGAAGATATTTCATTATGACTGCTGGTAAGAATACTTAATGGGAAATGATACTAATGAGCTATAAGGAATTGTTATGCGAACATGAAATTGTAAAAAATTATAAAATATCTAAACAAAAAAATACTTGAACATATTATATTGTCTTAGATACAATCGGCATGTGATAAATATTGATCAACTTCTTGTTTGATCAATAATAGATCACACAGCTTTATTACAGTTGATTTAACATGTAATTGCCTTACTAGTGACTATATTTATTGCTATAGGAAATTTTATTTTAAACCTTTATTTATTATACATGATGTAATAGAACATGCCTTCTACTTCTGTCTTAATAAGGTTTCCTAGATTGTTGCACAATATAGGACCTATTTCACCTGTTTGAATGTTCTCAAGTTTATAAATGGACAAAATTTTAACAGAAATGACAGTTATAATTGGCACAACACTGCTAAGTATTTAAGTTGAGTTTGTGTGTCATTTCACTGGTTCTGGTAAATGTGCTGTAAGCCATTGCTCCACACATCACCTAGTTAATATATTTTTAATACAATATATAAACTTTCAACTTGCTGAGAGCATTGGCACGGCCAACCTAAACCCTGGTGGCAGCGACTGAACAACAGGTGTTGTGGCTGAGGAGTGTTACATCTGCAAATGTCAGCCGTAATATCCACAGGAGGCACTATCTAGTCACCTCACTTTAACTCTTATATATACACCAAATGAATTCTAAAAGCTTTTGGACTCAAGTTTTTACAGCATGAGTATCTTATGTTATAACTAACTAGGGTGATGAACTTCTGGTAAAGCCAATGGTGCTGAAGTTTCCCATTCCAATTAATACTAAGTCATTCTGTCATGCATTTGTTTGTCAAGAGAAAGTCGATATTCTGAAATTATTTCATGTTATTTTTTGTGTGTTTGTTTATTAGCAATGGAATCCTCCATCATAGTGATATTACTGATTATAAATGCTATTTTGTTGCTCTATATCATAATGGACAAGAGGAAAAAAAACAGTACTGACTCTCAGAAGGAAGATAAAGACTCTAAGGTTACAATAGATCTTAGTTTCATTTTCAATTGTTGACATTTCAAAATATTATCTTGTACATTAATGACCAAATAACATTCATCATTGTGGCATCTAAATTGTGTTCTTAGTTTGAGAAGTCGCTACAATTAAATGCTTAATCAATATCATCCGAATATCTTTCACTGATTATTTTGCAATACTATTACGTATTATCGACAAAAATAAAAATAGAAGCATGTTGTAAGGGAACAGTATTGTTGTAATTTTCATTGCATTTTTGCTTCATTGTATGTATATATAATTTAGAATTTACACCTGGAAATATCCCCTAATGAATGTAAGTGACATTTCAGGAAATTTATATGCATTGCATCTTAAATATTCTTCAGTAATTTCTACACATTACCATTACGCATAAATTATTTTTACACATTACTCTCAAAACATATTGTACTGGATACTGTTGGATATACTCTTATAAAAATATACCAGGTTTTTAAATAATAGTGGAATGTCGTTCAGGTTATGGACTTGTCCCTCCAGGAAATTCAGATCAAAGAAATTCTGAAACTACTGGAATTGCTAATACAACTATTCTGGCTGTACAGGTGAGACATTAATTGCATAATTTATTGTGCAATTCCCAGAGCAACCCTAACCTATACACGTTTTAATTAAAATGCAAACTATTTGGAGATATGACAGCACAGAAAACTGTGGTATTCGGGATTAATTAGTTTGGAGTGGAGTGAGAAAATTATCACGAGGTGATGCCGAGTGAAATTTCTCACCGCATGAGTGCTATTTATCCGAATACCACAGTTTTCCGTGCTATCATAATGTTAATACTATAGCCAAAGATAACAGTTTATTTCTGCAGCTAAGAAAATCATAATCTTGTATTATAGAAACTTTTTCATCCCGGTTCTGCTATTATTCATACTTTTTTTATGGTTGCTAAATAGTGTTTCCCCGCGACATTGCCTAGCGGTTAATAAGTGCGGCAAGGTCGCGAAGAGATCGCCATGAACAATCAGATCATTATTTCGATTTTCCACTGCTGTGGTCTTTCAAAATAATAGCACACTTTTTTTATTGAAAAATAACTCGGCTAGTATTAAGGTGAAATTATAACTAGACTTAATTATAGTGTACACAAATCAATGTTATGTGATGTATCATTAGGTGACTATGCCCTTAATCAAAATTGGATATGTCTTTTTATGAATTGAAGTGTTAGAGCTCCATTTGAATGAAAATAGCACCAATGTTATTACCAATGTTATAATTTACATACATGATACAGATAACAGATGAATATGAAGTTGTAACTCCAAGAAGTAATTAAGCTTGCTTATTGTGTTAATCATTTTTTATTGGATTAAAGACATAATAATGTTAACAAGAAGTCATTACTATCAATGTGTGTTACTGTCTTGATATATAATATTAAATTTAAAAAACGTACAAATGCATAAAAATATAATATATAACATACTCATATTTTTGTTAGTGAATAAAAATGTATTGAATTTGGTACTAGAATGAGAAATGAATATATGCATATTGTAAAGTGACATATGCACTAGCTGTGCAAAAAAGTTGTAGATATGTTGCCTTTAGGCAAGTATTTCGTATTTATACACAAGAGATTGCTTTGTTAAAGAGGAGTATGAAATCAGTAATATGTGTGGGGGAGTTATCTGGAGAGTGCACTTTATTTCATATTGAGATTATGTCATTTTGCACAAAAGAATGGATTGAGCTAATGCACCCCAGCAAATATCAGGTACCCAATCACAGCAAGGTGGACTAATGGTTGGAGCCGAGATCACAACCACTACACCACACAGCCACACACCACACCCCCCCCCCCCCCACACACAACCCCCCCCCCCCCCCCCCCCCCCCCCCCCCCCCCTCCCCGCACTCATACTTATTCCCTCACCGATACGTAGTTATCCTAACATAATTTTTCCTATGGTCCTTGAAGTAGAAATAAACTTTAGTGATTGGTTGGCAGATTTATGTATGACTGTGAGCAGAGTGTATGTATGTATGTACGTATGAGTGCATGTATGTGTTTGTACATGTGGCATTTTCTAAGCATTATGCATAATATAATTATGTACTACACACATAATATATTGTATACTTTATTACTCTCTTAAAAATAATTATTTATTGATATTGTGGGGCTGTCCCGGACGCATACAGCTTACTGGGGCGGGGCCCGTGAGGAGTGACAATTGGAGGAGTTCTTAACTATTTTTAGAATGTCATTATTAGAATACCACAACTGTTTATTGTTTTGTTTGATATTACATTAGCTACCTGCTTGGATTGGAATGTATGTCGTATATTGTTAGATAGCGTGTTCACGTTCACCTAGCTTATAAAAGTACAGTGTTCCACTTCATCCTTGTTCTTGCTTTTCTAACATTTTGGCAACTGAACTTATATTAAGAACTTCCAGTAAGAAATCTTTAACTGCAATGGACAGCCATTGCAGAACCTGGTGACAGTGGAATCTACTATGTATCTACTATGTCCAGCAAAAGCACAGGTAAGTGATCAAATTACAGAGAATTACTATGTCCACACTTCTAACTACTCAGTTTATTGTGGTGTGTCTGTATGATCTAAGTTATGCAAATGTGCAAGTTTGTTGACGAGCCGTGTTCCCCATTCTGATCCAGTATATTCCAGTTTGAGATAGTGGATATCTTGTTGTATGGCATCACAGGATTCTGCAGGATTCTGTGGGATGAGGCCCAATACTGATACTCCATACTGTGAGCCTAGGAAACTGAAGATTTCTGCTTTAAGTTGGTCTCTATCTTCAGCTGTAGGGCAGCTATCATACAGTCTGTCACCATTGAATGAATCTGCACCAGGAGCTACAATAACAAAGTCAAAAAAACGAAGCACAGTTTGAAAATTTATTGCTAGAATAATTATTATCACTGGTCATGGCATTCTACATTGTAGTTAAGAAAATCTTTGTGGGTCATTGACTTTTACTTGTTAATTCTCTTCATGTCTCACACATTGCAATTAGCTAAGTGCCGGAAATATTGAATTGCTTCGTTAGGCAATTGGAATTGGTCTGTCAAGTACTTACTGTTTATGGGATTGTGTCTAGTCATGCTACATGCCCCATAACCATTAATGTTGAGATTTCAATCTATCTATATAATATGTATATTGTTAATTTAACTTAACCTAGCTTTATCTGAGTCAACATGCAGTGTATTGAGTATAATAACAATATGTGAAACATGGTTTTTTAATTTATATTTAGATTGGAATTCGATCACAAGTGTAACCAAATTTTCATTACTCATTAACCTTAGTCTCCCATTTAGAGTTCTTTAGGATATATAAACTTGAAATTATAGCAGTAATATAATACAGATCAGTGTAGTTAAGGACAAAAGCAGCTTATAACTAATGCTTACTGATTTTTTTGTGTGGAAAGTAAATATTTGTAGCCTACAAAATTTATGATTTTCTATCACTGCCCACTTCAAGGCTAACAAGTGTTTTTAAATCTTGAGATAATAATTAATATCAATTAACTGGCCATGCTAGTACACGCTGGGAGAATAAGAATAAAAAATTGAAAAAAATCACATACACACTAGCCAACCAAAAAGCCATAATAGCTAATTATAGCTTCATAGTCCTTCAACTACTAAGTACTGAATAAGTACAACTATAGCTAAATGAAGCCTTACAATCATTCACTTGAACATCGAACATTTTATCCACGTAGCCAACAAAATTACTAACTGTACACAAATACTGGCCTCCAGCATCATAAGATACGAATATCCAAGTCAATATAGATGAATAAACAGTACCAGTCAATGAAGAGCTGATATCAATATTAGGATTTCCACTAGAATTAATACGTGTTCCATTGAATGTATCACATCAGGCAAGGGGACCCCCATATAACTGCAGTTTAATAGCAGCACTTCACCAATTGTGACTTCTATTAATTCTGTGCTTTGGTCATTAATGTCAATGTCTATAAAAAAGAATGGTATGTAAAATGCTGAGCTAACTTAATATCTATTTCTACTACACATGTTAGCTCAATAAGGTAAATTCAACTAACAAGTAACTAAGACTATTCCCTCTGTTATGCAAGGTGACTGTGGAGAATGAACTCGTCAAGATTATTCTTGCCCCTTTCAAACTTGTGTACACTAAAAAAAGCGTAACATTATCATAAGGCATTATTTTTTATACAGCGTTATGAATTATTCCATGGTGAGTATATTTATGATTAATGAAGAAATAATTTAGCATGTAACCTTGTAGGCATTGCTTTTAAATGTGCATTTCCCTGTCGCACATGGTCGATCAATAATTTATTTAAATTACTACACTAAAGTTTTCCTGTCTGTTCTGAGTACTGCTAAATAATGTATTCTTTTTACGAATATAGCTCTACTACACATTTTCAAGTATGAATCAATTGGTAACTTTAGTCAATAAAGCAAGTACTAAATGCCATCTTCAAAATTGTTCATCACCAACTTTGGCTAACAGAATGTGTGTGGCTTGCAAGTGGTATATAATAGTGTATTTTATTATAGCTGGAGCAGCAGTAGTAATTGAACCTTTAACATCATTTGATGAAGGATCTACTGTATCAGTAACCCAATTTTAATCAGTTTTTTTGAGGAAGTCCTCAGTGGATAGCTCCAGATGGCAGTAGAGTTAATGGCAATGGAAATTCAACAGCTTTAATAATATCCAATGTTACCAGACACAAGGCAGGGACTTACACTTGTAATGTTCCAGGTGTACCAGAGGTTCCGGTGCAAATTTTGAGTTAATAGCTAGTAAATTGTAAGTTTGAAGTTAAAATGTAATTCGTGTAGTTTGGTATGCATACGTCTATAGCGATTTCATATCCTGTATCTCACTCTATTCATTGCATAACATATGCATGAAGGTGATATCAAAAGCAAACTAACAAATAAAAGGTTTGTTATAATCACAAGGCAGTCTTGGTGTTTTATAATAATGAATTCCTTAATTCCAGATTAGTCTAAAATATTTTTACTTGGTTTATTGGTTATTTTATTATTTTAGACTAATCTGGAATTAATAAATTCATTTCTGATGTTATTGTGATAATTGGATATTCCATTAATAAAAAAATCAAATTTGATTGAAACACAAGTTCACTTCATCTTCTGTCTTCCTAGCATCTTGGAATCAATTGCAGGTGACAGCCTAACATTTTTAAATTCTGTATGTTTTTTAAAAGACCTTCAAAGAAAGACTACATTTTAATGGTTATATTTTTATTTATTTTATTTTTAATTAAAAGGAAAGGTTGATAAAGAAATTGTGATGTGATAGCAGAGTAAAATAAAACCTTTCACTGACACAAATAATCTTTGAAAAAATAAAATTTTCTTTGGTATGTTGAGAGCGAGACTGTACCTAGAGAGTGTCTGCGCATTAATCAAGCGGTCTTGGGTTTGATCAAGTTAACAGCCAAACATTTAAAAACATTTATATTGTTGAAAAAAAAAAGACTTTGAAAGAGACAGAAATCTTCTAGTTAGCTATATTTTTATATATAATTACAAGAACTACTTTTGCAGGATATATTAAAAAAAACTTTATTCATAAAATCACTAGGTTATGAAAAGAGATGATGTGGCAGTATACATTTTTCAACAAAGTATGTTTTTACAAGAATAATACCTAATGTTACGAGAAACTATTTGCCCAGCATAAATAGAAACAAAAATGAAACACCAGATAACTGGTGCTCACTATTTAAATTTATTCGACCCTTTAGTTATCAAAAACATTTATAGTCAAGCAGATCAGCATATGAATTGTGCTTGTGATAATAAAAGCATGAAATTTGGCACAAAGTTAGGGCATGCCATAAGGAAATGTTCTGGCTACAGGGCCATTGCAGATTCCCTCTTAATTTAGCTTGGCAGCCATTTACAAAATGGCATTATCGGTTAATACTTTCTCAGGTGTGAACCACCTAGAATCTTAAGTTTTACATTGTTTAAGGTTCATAATTTTATTTAAATGATGCCAACACCAAAATAATTATATGCAATAATTTGTAACTTAGTTCTGAGAGCAATGTCCACCACAGTGGCATAGTGCAGTGCACTGGAGTGCTGCCTTGACACATTTACAATGTCCTCTGCATCCTTTCCGCAATGTAGAAGCTCTCGGCAAGCTTTAGCTGCTTCTGGTAATGTAGTCCAGATAACTTCCCATCCACCTGTTTCCTTTCTCTTCCACCCACAATCCCCTGGGGAGGGGAGTTTAGGAGCTGCTACCATTGCCTGTCCCCAGCAGTGACCAGCTTAGTATGCTGCCCTTTTCTTTTGTTGGAGGAAGTCCATCTATTGCTCTGCCTTTGAGGGTGAAAAGGTCCTTATGTGCCTGATTCAATAAGGTTTGGCTGCTTGTGCGATCATACAACAACACTACGTAGCGTTCAAGAAGCTCCATCCACTCACTAACAAATTGTGGAGTAGTGGCTAAGGCACAAAAAGCTCTAGTAACGTCACTAAACGTCATCCATGTTTCCCAGGCTGTCTTCTTTCCTCTTCCAGACGATACAATGTTGATACAATGTCACATCCTGTAAAGGCATGGAACATTGGCAATCCCACACATCTCTCTGGACCTAGGCTCCTTGCTATCTCATGAACAGGTATATGTCGAAAATTCTTTCCACTTCCAAAACTAACTCACAGCTCAGGAACTTTAAGCCGATAAGCAGCTGTCACAGCCAATACAAGTACATCCGTGTCAACTGTGCGTATTGATATGTTAGTATTATCCTTTCTTCACAACATCTTCCAGATGAAGTATGATGCGGGTATCGGCCTCCTCATGTGTGCAGGGTGACATACCTGATATGTCTTGGAGATGGTTACACAGAACTTCAGTATGATGGGTAGTAACTAGTTCTTTTTCAGTGTCAAGGGATAATAGGTGAGTTGCCAGAAAAGATAACAATTCTACCTTGTTGGCATCAATACGGAGGAACTCCTCCCATTTTCCAGGAATGACACTGGACTGCTCAACGCGCCTATGAACACCTTTCCCTCTTTTTGCACGTGTTTCAGTCTTCAGGCTGTCAGGAAAATATTGATCCCACACGATGTCCAATCTACATACATGATGCAGTTGATGCTTGATGTACGGTGAAAACACTTCTTTCTCGTAATCAGAAAATGTCTTTGCAGTACCAGGTCGCTACATATTTACAACTGCAGCCCCATCAATTATCAACACTTGTAGAGTAGGATTTGATGAATTCATTTGTGAGCGAGCAAAATTTTCGAGACAACGGACTAGTCTGACTTGGTCCCACTTCTGAGCTTGCCCATTTGTGACAATGCAGGAGGATACACCTGGTTTTCATGTGCAAAGAACTCTTCAATATCTCCTTCACGGAGCTGCGATGCAATATACAGTCTAGAGAAGGGGGAACAATCGCTCTTCAAAGACTTGATCTGCTGCTGAACTCTGGATTTTTCTCTCACTACAGGCTGGCTAAATAGAGAGAGGTTGTTCCTTGGGATGGGATCATCAATATGCTTCATCTGGTTGACAAGCCGCTCACTTATGTAAGTGTCATATTGGTCCTGACCAAGTTTCTCAATCTTGCGTACAGTGTCAACGATAGCTTCATCTGCAACATTGTCTATACTACACGTCGTCGATGTATTTATGTTTATATTTTTGCATTTTATTCTTAGTTTTTGTTTTATTCAGTAACTCAAACGTCTCAAACTCTTATCTCTCACATATTATACTGTATTGTGGTTCCTGTATTTGTCTGGAAATATTTTATTATTAAATATACAGTCGGACAAGATTGGAATTTACGACTCCAAGTAAAAGGAGCAGATCTTAAGATCTAGGTTGCGCTTGAGAATACCTAAACTGAACATTCATTTTGGTCCTTTGAGCCGGATACTATTCCGACTAGCAAAGTACGTCTCTTTGTACTTCAAAGAGATATCTCCACGCTGTAAGTTTGCTTAAACTTACACTCCTCTTATTCCATATTGCTGGATATGGAGGCTCTCAAAAGATCAAGATCAGCACTATCTGGAACGATTACCAGGGTGTTCAACCAGCTACAAAAAATGCTACACGACAATCCAAATTCATTAGACGTATCGTATCTTCGGCGGCAGTTAGAATCTATTGCTACGTCAGACTCCTCATTCCACAAGGTACACGCTGAGATAAGCGAACTTCGTTCTCCAGAAACTAACGACGAAGATGAAATGGATATTTTGGATGCTCATGATGACTCCGTGGCCAAAACAATATCTCTAATAGAGAGGCTTATTGCAATTCAAAACATTTATGCTTCAGCAACAGACTTAAATCACCAGGTTGATGTAGTTGAACAAGCTATTAAGGGCTCACCGGACATGACCTTTGACAAGGATATTCAAGAGTTCAAAGATGAGGAAGTTCGAATCCGATCTTATTTGAGAGAGTCTACGATTCCTATTGATCACGAGGTTCGAGAACTTTGTCTGAAATTGATTCCCAAATTAATTAGCCTCTCTGGTCAAAGAGTTTCTTCTCTGCATGTTGACTCCAGCGATGCTCCACACAAGACATCTTCAACTCAAATAAGATTACCGAAACTAGCGCTACCAACTTTCAAAGGTGATCCCATGAGGTGGGCAGGATTTTGGGCACGTTTTTGTTCTGCCGTTCATGATAACCGTGGACTTGATGACACGCAAAAACTAACTTACTTGCTAGAAGCCATTAAGAATACTGAAGTTACTCCCTTACTGTATAGCAACTGAATCAGAGGATCAGTACAGAGAGTTAGTATCTATTTTGAAGAATCAGTATGATCAAAGGCGTTTTATACACCACACCTACACAATGTCCATCGTTAACGATCCTGTGATCAAGCAAGGAAACTATACTGAACTCTGTTCCTTCATTGACAACTTAGAACATAACTTGAGCAGCCTTACTGATTCTGGTCAACACACTATCGATGCTGTTTGGACTTCCATTATTACCACTAAGCTAAGCAAAAGACTTGAAGAAGAGTGGCTGAAGTATTCTGACGACACCAAAGATGTTCCCGACATTAGCACGCTACTCGCATTTCTAAAAAGGCAGCTTCAATACATGCCAAAAAATGTATTTTAGCTTAAAGTTGATAACAAGACGGAGCCACAGCAAAAGCGAAACAAATTTCCAGTGAATCAAGTCTCACTGCAACGGGAGACTCCTGCTAGTAACTGCTCTTTATGTGGAGGTGATCGACATCCTCTATATCTTTGCCCAAGCTACAAGGCTATGGCACAAGAACAGAGACACAGTCATGTTAAAGAAAATCAACTATGCTATAACTGTTTATCTCGTGGTCATAAAACAAAGGATTGCAAAAGCAGTCATAGATGTTATAAATGTTCGAAGCATCACCACACTAGTTTGCATCGAGATACTCAATCTGTGAATGCTACTCAAACCCCTAATTCACCGCCTACAGTTGATCAATCTTCGTCTACATCATTTGTAGCCTCACTCTCTCCAGCTTCCATTAACCCTTCTCTCTCTACAGCGGAAGCTACTCTTCAAATGACTAGTCAAATGGTCATTCAAGCTCCCAATGGAAAACAATTGCTCGTAATGGCTCTGCTCGAAACTGGTGCCTCGATATCTCTCATAACAAGAAAGGTAACAAAGCTATTACAATTAAAGGGAGACTCACACATATTCAACATTGTCGGCGCTCAAGGAGTAGACACTGGTACTGCAACAGGCTCTGCCACATTCATGGTCAAGGCAGTTAACTCAGAATCATCTCCACTATCTCTAACAGCTGCGATAGTACCAAAGGTAATGTGCGACTTTCCTCTTCAAGGCGGAAAAGCCTGCCGTACATAAAAGAACTCCAGTTAGCCGATCCTCACTTTGACAAACCCGGTCGAATCGACTTACTCATCGGTTGCAATATACTGCAAGATATTCTGGATTCGGAAATTCGTCAGGGTGACAAACTACAGCCAATAGCGAGGAAAACTACATTTGGATGGGTCATAATGGGTCGCACCAGACGAAAGGAAGGAAGTTAAAGAAATAGCAATGGCTACTTGCCATACTGATACTCCTCCATCTTTGGATGACCTTCTCAAAAGATTATGGGAGACTGAGGAGATCTCCAAATTCTCTCCTTGCTACACTCCTGAAGAGAAACAGGTATTGAAACATTATGAAACTAATCATGCTTTTCTCTCTACTGTAGGCAAATATCAAGTGAAACTGCCAAAGAAGTCAGGTGAACCTGAACTTGGAGAATCCAGACAGCTAGCAGTGAAACGATTCTTCTCCAATGAAAGATATCTCAAAATAAAGGGAACTCTGCAAACCTTCAATGATGTGGTGAAGGAATATAATATTGATCTTGGTCATGCAGAACCTGTGCCATTGAATGAAGCCATTTCAGGAAACTCCACCTTTTACATGCCTATGCATGGAGTACACAAGGAAAGCAGTTCTACAACAAAGCTTCGTGTAGTATTTGATGCTTCTGCTAAAAGCAGCTCGGGAGTGTCTCTTAATGACATCTTAATGGTGGGTCCTACAATATACCCTTGTATTATTGATGTTTTTCTCAGATTTAGAACGTACAAGGTAGCCATATCAGCAGACATTTTGAAAATGTATCGTGCAGTTGAGCTTGATCTATCAGATAGGTATCTTCATCGATTTGTCTGGAGACCAGATCAAAATTCTCAATTGACAGATTACAGGATGACTAGAATAACTTTCGGTGTTTTTGCACCTGCTTATGCTGCCATACAGTCTTTACAACAAACTGCTCATGATCATGGCCGCCACTCCTATCCTTTAAGCAAAGGATCACGTCTACAAGTTTTTCTATGTAGATGATTGTCTTGCAGGAGCTGATTCACCACAAGAAGCACTAGAAGTACAAAATCAATTACGAAATTTGTTGCTTAAAGGTGGATTTGATCTTAGAAAATGGAGGTCAAGTTCTAGTGAAATTATGAGATCTATGCCTGTCGAGCTTAATGAGCCATCTTCTCTGAAAGACCTAACCACAGAAAATACTAGCTATTCACCAAAGGCATTGGGAATTCACTGGAATTCAACTACTGATGTTCTCTATGTATCTGTAGGTATCACTACCACAGAAGGAAATTGTACTAAGAGACAAGTTGTTTCAGATATTGCCAAAACATTTGATGCTTTGGGCTGGTTCTCTCCAACTACTATCATCATGAAAATTATGATGCAAAAATTATTGGAGCTCAAACTTGAGTGGGACGAGGAAATTCCAAACAACATTCAAGAACACTACAGTATCAACTATGGAAATCTCAATTACCTCTACTAAGGAATGTCCCATTTCAACGATGCTACTTTCAAACCAACTCAAATGTCATTACTACAGAACTACATGGATTCTGTGATGCTTCTGAAGATGCTTATGCTGCTGTGGTTTATATTAAAGCTTGTTACAATCAGGGACCACCTACTACCTCTTGTATCAGCAAAAACTGAAGTAGCCCCATTGAAACGGCAGTCAATACCACGACTAGAGCTATGTGGAGCTCAGCTTCTATCAAAACTTCTAGCAAATACAAGTAATGCTCTCCAGATCAGTATTTCCAATTGCTATGCTTGGACTGACAGCATGATAGTTTTACACTGGCTAGATGGAAGTCCCAGGCGATTTAAAACTTTTGTTGGTAATCGAGTATCCACTATCCTGGAACTTATTCCAGCCCAATCCTGGAGACATGTGCCCACATCTTGCAACCCTGCAGATTGTGCATCCCGTGGTATGCTTCCTGAAGATCTTAACTCATATGATCTATGGTGGAATGGTCCATCTTGGTTACAAAAGGAAGCTTCACAATGGCCAAATCAACTTTTTACTAATGTTCCAGATTCAACGGAGCTCAAAGCCACATGCAATGTTATTACTCCAACTACTGATCTATTAGAGGAAAGAATTAGTTCCTTTGACAAACTTGTTCGCATAAATGCCTGGATCCATCGTTTTATTATGAACCTCAAAGCAAAAATGTTTCAAAGGACACTAAATTTGTCCAAGCATCTCAGTAATGATGAAGTAAATCAATCAGTATTTTGGTTATTCACTCGTTCCCAAAAACGATCTTTTCCAGACGAATTAAAATGTTTTGATTTTGGAAATCATCTGAAGGCCTCAAGCTGTTTGCTTCCTCTTAATCCAGTTGTTGGATCAGGTGGCTTACTCGTGGTTGGTGGGCGGCTCAAGCATTCAATTCTTTCACAATCACAGCGACATCCAATTATTCTTCATGGAAGTGATGTTTTAACTAAGCTTATTGTTTCTTCTCAACATAAGGCTCTGCTTCATGCTGGTCCTACTTTAATGCTTTCTGTCTGAAGACTGAAACTCAAATCAATGGCACAGCTCCCCTCTCACAGAGTGGCTCCATGTCCACCATTTGCAAAAACAGGAATGGATTTTGCTGGTCCTCTACTGATTAAAAAGGGTCACACAAGAAAACTGGTAATTATCAAATGTTATGTTTACAAAACTAGTATCTTCATTCATTTTAACTGTGGTTAGATTGTACAATGCGTAAATTTAGTGCTATTTAATATACATGTGTGAGGTCTTATAACAAATGTAATAATAAATAATGGTTTCACAAACTAATAGGGTTGGGAACAGAACCCAGGTGTCTTAAAATATGGGGACCACAGTGTGTAAAATAGCTTACTTGTCAATCATGTGTGACACTAGTGGAATAACGTACTACGCAAAAATGTATGTAAGCAATGAACAAGTTAGGAACTTTATACCCAGTGTAATACTTTCTCTGTAAGAAAATGTTATGACACCATATTTAGTATTACTCATGACAATATTGCTTCCGTGACCACTGTATTATAGATTGTTGAAGGTCTTCAATTTTGAGGGTAAGGGCGGAGGGCTAGAAGTTAAAATCAAGTTATGTCAAAAAAATTTTAAGCTACCAAGCAAAGTGCAGTGTCATTTGTACCCTGACTACAGCGAGATGCATATTATTATTTTTATTTTTTAATGTAAGGGTGGTCTCACTGCAGCTGCCTAATTTATTGTATACAATTTGGGGGGGTGAATCCCTTTAACCTTAGCCCCTCCAGCCCTCATCCCTAGAGTCTTTGAGACGGCACACCAGGTTTTTAGTTTCTATAGCCAGACCCAAAAGGTTTTAGTCTCGCAAGACCCTTTACCCTCCTTTACCGGCAACTGGGGGGGGGGGGGGGGGGGGGGGGGTGAAGCAGATAAAAGGTGGTAAACCGTCCCAATAGCAAGCTCACGCTCTGCCCTCCCCTCCAAGAATGGAAATACAAAGATGATAAAGAAGATTTGGTCGAAGACAACCTACCGCTACCGTAAAGGGTCTGGATATGGTGAGCTAAACACCAATCCTTGGGTGGGGCGTTCTCGGAAAAAGTGGAATGTGGTTGGTCATCGTTGCTGTGGTTGAGTTACTTATCACTGTGTTTCCTTCCTCTACATTTTGTAGTGTCTTTGATTATACTTGATTTTAGCTATCTTAGTTGGATATCATCTTTGGGTTAGCATAGTATGAAGCTTTGTTTGTAACAAGCTATTAGAAACTTGGTCTAATATGGTGCCTAAATTTTAATACTAGACAATCATGAAGGTGTTTGATATAGTGTTGGAGAAAATTGTAGTAAAGGTTCTTATGAATAATATACTGATGGCAGTTCAGAACTGCTACAAGCAGTTAGTAGTTGATAGTGAAGCCCTCTATTTTCTCTGAAATGTAATCTCTTGTTATTTAAAGCATTTTCCGGGTGGAACAAGTTCTGATATGTTGCTTATGAATCTATTAGGTTGTGATGCAAGATCCAATTATGTTCTTGGGGAGTTATCTAGCTATAATGATCTCATCGTTGTGTTGTCTGTGATAAGTATATAATTATATACTATCACAGACAACACAATGATGAGATCATTGAAAACTTATGGGAATTGGTTCTTTTTGCTCCTATGTAGAGATAAAATATCATATATAGTAATACTGAAAGTTAATGATCAGTTCACACAAACTGGAGTTAATAAAGCATTTTGCAACGAAAATGTGAGTTGAGCTTGACTTATGAAATGTTAGGAATTGAAATTTTATCAAAAGCTATCATTCATTTATTGATTTTTTAGTTACAATTATGGTCATGCATGTTCTTTATAGCTGGATTAATATTTAAGATGAAAGCTAAATTAGTGTGGAATTGTTCAGAGTGAAGTTTTACATCATATACTTGTATTTGGCGCATAAGCTCCAAGATTCCCTAAGTTGCGATCAACATGGTAGAATGTAACCACTATTACTGCTTGGTTTTGTGAATGTACTTGTTATTCAATTCTAGGATAGTTGGCCTGGCATAATATTTCCCATACAAGGAGAGTGACACTGCGTTCAGGAAATTTTGGTCAGCTATTTGTTTAATAATCTAGCAGCCAAGGGTAATTTTTTGCCTAACCCTGTTCTATTCGATAAGGCTGTTAAACTGCAGACAGTCAGCCTAATATTTCTATAAACAATGAATCTCTTCTGGAATTACACTTCTTTCCTACAAGTATAAAATAGCATGGAAAAGTACATTATGTTAAGCAATAATATTATCTACATATCATAATATTCCTAAGTTACTTGAATATATTTCAATATAAATGCTTGGAAAATTCAGTGACATGTTTAATATGTATCATTTCAATATCCAATTTATTTTATGTATAATGCTACATAATTTAAATTATTCTATAATAATTCCTCAAAATGTTTGTATTTTCATATAGTCCTTCAAAGACAATAATTAAGTGTTAGCTCTTGTTTTTAACAAATTTTATCTTATATTTTGTAATATACAGTGAAATTTTAGAAGATTATTCTACAAACCCTTCAATGAGTGAACCACTAATGACTTGTGGTAAAACATACTTGATTATAACTGCTGGTAAGATTAATTAGTGGTAAATATAAATTTTTATCTTTTTTTTTTAACTAGATCTGGTAAAATGATGAAATTTCTCAATCAGAATGAGTAAGATCACACTAAACATGACCACTGAACTTATTTTCATGTGTACAAGTTGTATATAGAAATTGGGATGAGCTTTATCTAGAACTATGTAGTTCACTAAAAGCAGTTTCACACTTGTGTGTGACATAGGCCACACTACATTTTATACCCCTATAAGGATATTATGAGTAAGGTGATAGCTTAGGCACATGTGGTGTACTTTTGTGTTGAATGAAGAGGGTTTTATGGATTGTCTTTTCAGTTCTAATGGTATTTGATGGTGTGGTAATCTATTGTGGAGGGTCAAGGTATTCATATACACACGCAATGAGTATGTATAAAGAAGAGCATCAAAAGAATAATACATAGAGGCAGAACATCTATATATTATATCTTCTTTTTGATGATCTTGACTCTTTTAAAAGAATGATTTCAACATTTTCACAGGTTTGACATAATAATTTGTATGGGTAAAGGCACAGGTTACCCGTGCTATCCCTTGCTAGTAGTAGGCCAGCTTTTTAAAAAGTCATTTGCAATTGTAGCTACACTGTATCGTTCACTCACTATCTTCTTAGTGATTAGATTCTGTTCATTTAAGATTCTATAGTTTATCAAAACCATCACACGTAATTGTTTGTTGTTCAGGTTATGGACTTGTACCTTCTGAAAGTTCCAATCCAAAAAATTCTGGAGCTACTGGAATTGCTAACACAACATCTCTGACTACAAAGGTGAGACTTTTATTTTCAATTCATCATAAAGTGACCAGAGTAATCCTAAGCTACTATATTCTATAGTCTCTCAATTCTAAATACAAATAGTTTGAACTAAATAAAACTATAACTATCTATATGGTGTACACGTATCAATCTGATTGTAATAATGCCAAAAGTCAAAATCATTTAATCTACACAAATTCAAGTAATAATTAATAAATTTTCCACTCGAGTGACAATACCACAATATTCATCAATTCACCAAGGCTATAATTTACATATTATGATTTCAGATTTGAGGTGAATATGAAACTGTTACTCCGAGGAGAAACTTTTGACAGGATCATGATTGCGAGATAATATTATTTTTCCTTAATTAACTTCATTTTAAAGTTTACCTGATGCTTTTACTTCATCAGTGCCCTAACAATCATGGGGTTTTGCCTTATAATGGGGAGAATTATTGTATACTATAAAAAGTTTGGTTTTACAGAATATAAATTATTGCACATTATTCTTTAAAGTGTTGATGATAAAAAATGATATCAGAAATTGTATTGTTTTTGCATTTCCAGTAGTAAATTGTAAAATTGACATAATAATTGAAGTATAGTTACAAATTTTGTTTAGGAAATACAGTCTAGTAGAAAATATTAGCTAACAAATGATCATGAATATAATGATGATAAGCTTGCACACTAACATACCAAGTTTCTGTCATTTAATGGAGCAGTCATATAGATTGTTATGCCAGATTAAGCTATTACTCCATAACCTAAAACATTAATTATGACACTCATAACATTCAAGTATGTATAAGGTTATAACTGCAAGATTTATTTCCCTTGTATTCAAGCTGTTATATCTGTGAATATTGATCAGGATCCAAAATCAAGCATCTTATACAGCAGATTAAATCTAGTCATGTAGAATTAATAACACCTAATGTGAAATTACTATTTTGGTGTACATGCTGCAGGATAAATAATTGCAGTGGCAAAGGTTTATCTAAAATGAGTGAAACTTACATTGATTGCTAGATAGAGTAAGACTTTGATCCTACAATATAAGAGATTAAATTACATGCAAAAACATATGTACCCATTACATCATATACTGCCTAGTGCTGAACCTTGCTAACAATATTGTATTTGAAGTCTTACCAGTCTATAAAAAACTAAACTAATAAAACAAAATACCAAAAGCCTAACAATACATTGAATCGGAATGTATAGGGACGTACTTGAGCACAAATGGCGAGCGAGCCTAAAAGTACACTATTGCTTAATGATTGATTTTAAACTTCTAACGCTCAAGCTACTAAAAGAAAGTCGAGCTTTTAAATTATGTATATATGGTAAAGGAGATTGAATGCCATAGTAACCACTTGCCGCAACTGTTTGAATTGAAAAATAAGCAACAAAAAACAAGTCACGTTATTTAAATGTTTACTTTGTGACATTCTTTAGCAAAGTAGTAGTTTAACGCACAATACTTTTACACAACTGGACATACCTACACAAGACTTACCATTGTGGTTAGTTTAGTGGACAATGAATATTCCAGTAAATACTGTTACGTAGGGCTTATAACTGACAAATAGCATATTGCCATTAACTTGAATAGAAATGTAAATCTGGTAATTATTTTTAGTTTTAACTTCACCCGCAATACAGGTAATGATCAATATAAGAGGATTCTGTTTAGTGAAGTTTGGGACATGGTTGAACACTGAGCTAACACAAAAATATATGAGGGTCAGAGTACAATTGATATACGTACATCCACACATATGTATAAACAAATATCCCCAATTCTCAATTTGACACATATGTATAGTGTCTCGCTCGTTTCTCTCGCTCGCCAATGACTGCTATCAGGGTTTCATATGGATTTATTTATTTACATATATATTTGTGGCATGGCAACATTAACTAATACTAACCTTTAGTATAACTTCAGATGAAATTTCTTCATATTCTGGAATATTGGTTTCCCTGACACGTACTGAATTTAATTGATAGCCTATATCATAAGAGTTAAAGCAGAGAAAATATCATATCATTAAGCAAGAACAAACCCATGTGAGTTCTTATTGAAATAATTTTTAAGCAAATAGACAATCATATTCATGCTGTTGATTAGATTTTTCAAAGATGTAAGCACAGCTTAAGTTCTTTACAAGTTTGAGTAGTTTCTAGTTGGGACTATGCCATTCTTTAGCACAGAAGTTCTACCTGTATTAGATGGAATATTTTTCAACATATTAGGAGGAGCGATAGGTTGAAAATGAAGTTCCAGAGGAAGCTAAATCTGAAATACGGAGATAGTGAGTGAACGATACATAGTAGCTGCAGTGCAAATGGTTAAAACAAAAAGCTGGAATACTATTAGCGAGTGATAGCATGGGTAACCTGTGCTATTAGGGATCGCAGAAGTAAATCACAGATCTAGCTTGCACTGACTACTGTAGTTCAGAAAGGCAGCCTGAGTTGTAAGCTTGGGCCTAGCTGTGTAGCCAGTGAGGGGACCTAATAGGAGGGATTTTGCTGCCCTTGTCGTCTTCCCGGTACAAGGCTCGCTGTCAGGATGGCGACCTTGTGGCAGTAACTTTCGTGATGTTGAATTATTGAGTAGAGAACTCGGACTCTGATTGATTTTAACTTCTAACTCTCAAGATACTAAAAAAGTCAAGAGTTTTTAAACTACGTGTATATGGTAAAAGGGTTTCAATGCCATAGTAACCACTCGCCGCAACTGTTAGAATACAAAACAACAGCAACAAACAAAAAAATCACGTTATTCAGACATTTTCTTTGTTATATTATTTAGTTAAGTAGTTGCTCCAACGCACAATACTTTCACATAACTGGACATAAACTAAACAAGACTTACCTTTGTGATTAGTCTAATGGCTAATGAATAAGTAAACACTGTTACGTAGGGCTTATAGCTATGACAAATAATGCATTAAGTTACCACTGCCACTAATTTGAATAGAAATGAAACTCCAGTAAGTTTTTAAGCTTTTACTGCACCCGCAAAAGAATTCAAAGTGGTAAACAATTCATTTTTAGGATGATATGGGTAATGATCGATAAACCAGAGGATTCTGTTTAATGAAATTTGGGTCAACCAGTGAACTAACACAAAAACACCAAGGTCAAAGTACAAAAATTAAATACATACGTCCAAACGCATATATAAACAAATATCCTTTATTTTCAATTTGACACCACTGTATCGTGTCTTGCTCGCTTCGCTCATTCGCCAATTACCAAGTTTTAAGTCTTAATTTAAATTTTATTATCAAAAAATTATACTTCAAATAGAAAATTTTGAAGTTTAAAATTGTTTAAATATTTTTTACACCAATTTCAACATTATAGTTGGACTTAGAAAATTCAAAAACACTCTCTGACATAGCCATTGAGCCACTTAGCTGGAATAATCTTACCTTCAGAAGCTTATATAGCTTTGACCTATGAACTTTCTCCTAAATAACATTCTAACTTTCTCATTTCTTTTAAGACTGGCCCCAGTGTTACTCCAGATATATTTCATTGCAACGGCTAAAATCACAGGAACTTATTCAGAACAAGGTGCAAACACAATTGAAAGAGACGGACACTACTAGCTTTCCTCCAAAAATGCGGCAAAAAATAATTTCATAACTATTTTGATAATGAATTAAACAGTGATGTTTTTGCGTGCTTAAATTGATGCATAATGTAATATAACGTAAAATAATAGTAAAAAAATAAATTAATTACTAGCTTTAAATATAGACCTTGTATGTGGCTGTTTAACTAATAGCAGCTACAAAAACGATTTAAACAATGAAATTATTAAGGAAGAATTTTATTAATTGAATACCTAGATGGACTATATTAAATTTTCAGGCCACAATATGCATGCCCAGAACTTGACCATAATTTAAATAGTTTCTAGTGAGTAATTTTTCTGCACAGAGACAGCATGTTAACTTACATACATTACTTGAAGTTAATACACTAGACTTCTGTAAAGTAATGATACAATAAAATTCAATAATATAGCATTCACAAGCAAAAATTAAAGATTCAGTTGAATAATAAGCAAATTAGTGTATAATTCAAAGTCAACCCAATGTTTTGATTTCTTACAATGTCGTCTTCCTCAGGAGTCAATTAGGTCAAACTTTCAGTGGTGATTTTATGTAAACATCAAGATTATCAGTGGGCACACTCAATGTTTAATATATTCTGCAGAATGACTTGGATTTAGCAAGCCAGCATTCAGAAGCTTCAAAATTAGTAGATTCTTATAGCTTTTAGACGTGATTCTTAGTGGTTCTGTCTGCATCTCTTGCCTGTCCATATTTAATGGACGTTCAGCAAAGGCTGAAACATTTGTTTATCACTTCTCATACTGATATCCTAATGTTTTTTCACCCTTTGATCAAGCCTTCTTGTTGTTTTACCTATAGCTTCGGGTCATATGTTGACTCAGTACCTACAGGTATAGTATCTTACACTACCACTAGATGTAGTCTAAGTCCTAGTCAACTGAGCTTGAAGATTTAATTATATATTTAATTATCTGTTAAACAGTTTCTATTATCATAATAAATTGGTGTAATAAGAGGAAGAGAATATGAACTATAATAATAATAATAAAATAGCATAATTTATTATTAGTGCCAAACTCTCTACTCAGATATTGAAGACATTCTGTTAACTCAACATAGACCTGGTTCACTTATGGTGTATGATTAGATTTTATAAAGGCTGCATTGCAGCTAGAGTTTGTGGTTGATTTAGATAAAGCTATACATTTCAATTATCTGTTGTTTACATATGTGACCGTCTACGGGAAAACCGGGCACAACGCGGCGTGCGTAATATCGAGAAAAGATCGATCGATTTCTTAAAAATGTATTGTTTCAAGCCTACGGAAGGGAACGGTTAGGTCTATTATAGCAGGAACGACTTAAGCTGTGACGATAAAACTTGGAGAGCTCAATATCTGGACGCCGACAACTCTGTAAGTGCAAAAAAAAAAATTCGAAGGTGCCGCGTTGTGCCTGGTTTTCCTATAGACGGTCACATATGTTCTTGTCCTATAGTTATTAAGACAAAACTTTTAGCCTCACAACTTAAGAGTTTATTTGTTGTACTGATTTCCTGATTCTTAATGCATTCCGTAGTCAGATTTACTTATCTCAAGCTTTTCTATCATCCGTCACTGAATAAATTTATTTTAACTCTGACACACCAAGGCTAACTTTCAGGTCCATAGAAAATGCATTTCGAAAAAGTTCTTACTATAATTTTTTTGATGCAGTACTTTTATGTTGAAAAGTAATACTGAGCTGCATTGGCTGTACAAATAGGGAATTATTGTCACAATACTCCTATGAATAACATACTATAGCAGAACAATAATTTGAGCTTCACAACGTTGGTTAAAATTATAATTCACTATCAATAAAAAATACAAGATGAGAACGTTGCTTTCAGAGTTAAAGTTTTTTCTTAGTATAAAATGAAAGCTATGAACTCAAACATAACTTTTCATAGACAACTCTATTAAAAATCTTTTGCTTTATTCATAGCACTTTAATAAGATTAGTAACACAGTTTCTAATTCTAGTATACCTGATTGTAACAACTTTAAAATTAAAATATTCAAAAATTGCTGACCATTTTTTCCTTTCCTTTTCCCACTGTGACAATTAAAATAGTACAGAAATGTGTCTTTATACTTTATTTTTTCACTTACTTGCTTTTTTCTTCTTATGGTTGTCACCACCAACACAGTACCAATGACTGCAAGGAGCACCATGATTACAACAATGGTCACTATAACGACTACAAATGAGATAACATTGTAATGAGTTAGACCCAGTGCATTCAGTGATTAATAAGATAAACATAATATAACAGCCACACAATACAATGCACATTTGTTTGGGTTATTGTGATTGTTACTACAGACAAAACTATAATTAAATTTTATGTACCACCAATGATGACTGCCATATTTTCACTAGGATTAATAGGTTCTGGGACTACAGTTGTGGAGCTTTCAGATGAATCCGAAGAAGAGGTAGAAGAAGTGGAGACATTTTCTGAAGAAGGAGCAGTTGAATCTATGTAACAGTAAAAAAAATCAAAAACAGCAGCAACAGTGAACTAGGAACACATCTTCATTTTCCACAACCATGACTTACCTTCTGATGTGGGAATAGTAGTTACTACTGAAGCAGTTAGGTTATATACAACACTGAGTGCTGGTGCCAGTCTACCATCTGGTATATCACCACTCCATATTGGGTACACAAACACTAGATGTTCTCCACACATTAATGAGGCATTTATTGACACCAGTTCTCCTGACACTATAGATTCAGCAAATCTCAAAACTGTATCCCTCGTATCTTGTATATACACTCTGTATCCACGATATGTAGTATTGTTGAATTCACATATGACATTCACTGCAACATTGTCTTCAGTGATAGATGATGTACAGTTGATGTCTTGTAAGATGACCAGGGAAGCTGAGAATAATAATAAAAGTATAGTTAGACTGATTTAGCACACAACAAACTTATGCACAATAACAACTTTAGCAAATACAACTCCAATTTCTACACATAAAACTACTCAGCAATTTATCTGTGCACACATACCATAACTGAAACTGAATAGCTTACCCGAAGTGCTACTTCCAGTTACAGTTAGAAGCTCTTGGTCTGCAGCCATGTCACTAGTAATATCTCCACTTTCTTCCACATCATAAGCCAGCGCCATGTATGTTCCAACAGACAGTCCCATTAGTTGATTGGTTATCTCGGCAAGCGATCTTTTTTGTACAAAATACAGTGACAGACTGAAGTCTATGGCAGAACTATGGCCCCTGAAGATAAGAGCTACAAAAACACCTCGAGCAGCAGAACCACTCACAAAAGTTAGTGAGTATTCCACAGAAGTAGCGAAAGAGATATTTAAGTCAGAGTCAAATGTACCTGAATAATAATATTAAACTAGTTACGAATAAAGAAATAGTTAATGCTCACAATAATATAAAATGAAATATCCACAAATCAGATTTTTCCCAATATTATGAGAGCGAATTCCAATAAAAAACAACAAAAAACATACAAAACAAAACAAAAAATTTATGACAAAACTAACGTACATATATTTACTTACTCAGTTGAGCTTGTCTTACAGCAAATCTCCTTGAGTTGTTAGCATATAATTGTATATTAAACATTCTATTAGGAGTAACATTCTGAGTATTGACTGTTAATAATCCAGGAGTGTTGGTATTACACTCTAGACTTCCTCCTTCACTGACATCGAGTAGTACTGCACTGCAGCTACACACAACACCTGACTATAGAGAGAGAGAGAGAGAAAGAGAGAGAGAGAAAGAACGAGGTAATGCTCATAATTAAAATACATAATTGAAATAGGGTAATCTGTGACAACACATAACTCCTATTTTTACTTAACCTTCTAAAAACACATCATTATTATGAACTTACCACTTCATATAGATATGTAAACATATCTGAACTGAACTGAGAAGCTGTGCCGGCATTTGTAATTACTGGAGCACCTGTGAAGTGCAAGTGATGATTAACAAACAATTCAATGCATAATTTTATAATATACACAAGCTCGTTTCATCTACATGTATATAAAATACATAAAATACATAATATGTTACCCGGAAGTTCCAGTGTAGTTAGAGAAAGGGTTGATTGATGTAACTATGTCAATGAAGTATTTAAAGAAAATACGCAGAAAGGACAGAGATACTGGGGACTACTCCAAATTTGCACAACTTAGTACATCGTGTTGGGGTACTTAATAGTAATAATACAGAGTAAACAAAACATTATTGATTCTTTCATTGAAAAGCTAAAATAAATGACAAAAAGCTAATAAAAAATCTGAAAAAAAGAAAAAAAATGGGCTAATCTGCTAGACACAAATAACTAAAGAAATTTTGCCACTGTCAACTTTGAAAGGAGCAAAGGACTAGATTTAGTTACATCAGTTTCCCTCTCCCGCTTTCTTTCATCCTCATTTATCTCAGCTCTTTTTAATGTTTACCCAGAACTAAACCATAGAATATATCTGCCCAATAGAAATATGTTCAGGAAATCTGTTGTTTTCTAGTTTTACTATTACAAAAGCTTGCATTTCTACCTCATGATTTTTAAACAGTATTTGAAATACAAATACTTCATTTTATAGATCTTAACCGATTAACCTCGATTGACGTGTACACGCGGCTAAATTTGAAAAATCGATAACCGCGGAGGACGCGTCAATGCGTCAAAAATGCGTCTTCGCGTCCACTTCGCCCTACAGCTTTGTGGAGTCAAGGAAGCCACCAATCACAATTGCAGACGATTCTATATTGTTGTAAGTATCTTTTAGGCTTATAAAATACATAGACTGCCATAAGAAAATTATGAGTAAATTTTGTCACAACAATAAGACTTCTTTCTTATAAAGTATAGATTGAAAATATATTTCATAATATAATAAAGGTACACAGAATAATTTTTTAGAAACCAATATTAATTTAGCTATAACTGCTCATTATATGACAAGTAGAAAGCTATCTTGGCAAGTGGAACACTAGCACTTCAGCATCCTTAGTGATGAAGACAATACTCTTGACCTGGCACAGGCATGGCAGTGACAAGGATGGCAGTGACCAGGATGGCAGTAACTCTGGTGGTAGTGATGAGGAGTTTGATGACAGGAAGAATGACTTCAGTGCTGATGGGTGTAGTGACTGTAGTAGTTACTAGATGGTCAAGGACTCTGCCGAGAGAACGGAATTGATGATTCTGAAAGGTAGCGATTCTACAGGCATTTCAACCACATTCTTTATAGCAAAAAGTAAAAATAAATATTGTTATATAACAGGTGAGACTGCAGGGAGCCCTCTGACATATACTTCTATTATGTTATGACCAGTTGCACTTGATAGTAAGATCACAAGCTATTCTGTCAACAATGCAGCCTACCAGCACATCAAAAGTAAAGACACCTTGGAGTACCAAACTGAATACACTCAAATATTCTATCATTCATTTGTGATGACTCTTTTTCATACACAAAAGCCAATAAAAAAGCTTCTCTGATCACAAAATTTATAACAGATGCTCTGTTCAAAATAATACACACCCTAAATAAATATCAACAAATTATTCCTGATTGTAAGACAAATGTGTACAAAAACACTTTCTCTTACCTCTATGATCCAGTAGCAAACTGCTTCAGCCATGAAACCATACTTCCAACCTTACTAGAGTGCTTACTAAGAGCCGCGGTGTGATGCCATAAAAGTTTTTGCCAAACGGTTCGAGTACTTTGTTATTTTTAAGTTGGGAACAGCTCCTTAGCGTCGAATTTATGCTTTCCCAATAGCCTAGAGCGTACTCTATTGTTCGATAATACTGTCCCCGAGGCAATTTTCAACCGTTCGTCTTCTTTCTCTCGTTTAGTGTCACCCTCCCACCAGGCAATCAATCCTCTGTGTCTCGCGTGCGCCCGTGACCGCATTACGTAAGGCGCAATTAAAATTTTTATTCGCGTGTAATCGGTTAAAATATAAATACAAGCACAAATTGTACTCCAAAAATGTATTTTAATACAAGCATAAATATAAATACTCATGTATTTGATTCCATCCCTGATATGGATTCCCTTCTCAATTTGTCTATCTTTCCTGTTTCTCAAGCTCTCTGGCCTTCTATTCATGACTGTAGATTTGGGGTTCGTGAAGCTATTGCCTCCTGCATTCGTTCTTCACCAATTTCACCCAAGGTTAGCTACCATTAGTTGCTGTTTTCTAATCAGCATTTGTTTCCTCAATAGCAGAATGGGATGACTCTTTACCCGTTCAGTTTGAGGGACCCATTCAGTTAGAGTCAGAGTTTTACCAACCAGCCTCAACTCATGAGTTATTCAAGAATACACACGCGCTAATATAGCTACCTTGGACATACAAAGCAAATAGCACAATAACAAAATGAAAAACTTATAAAACTGAATTCACCATAGTTAGAATTTACAAATGGCTGCCTTTTGTGTCATAGCTTTGTTGTCTTCAAACATTTTCAAGTATGTGTGGCAAATAACTATAAGCGGCAGACTCCGAGTAGTGCAAAAATGGTCCTTTTCAAAACTCGTATGGAAGGACATCTGAACTACATTTGTTTTTCCAAAAGATCACTTTGGTATAGCAAACACAGGACCAGGCTGGTGTGGAGTTTCCCAAATTTATCATATAAATTGCTCAATTTTAGCTATTTACTTCTCACAGAAGTCATTTTGACTGCTCAATTTCAACAGCAACCACAAGATCCAGTATAGAGTAAAAAATTCATAGACACACACCTTGTTGCTATTGTATTGGTGCAGCCATGGCCGCACAGGCCACACCCATTCCGATGCCCCTGAATATTACATCATTTTACCATAAGCTCATACCGTCTATATAAATATACACAATACATTGCAGGTAATAATTCATGTCTTACCCGGAAGTTCCAGTGTAGTTGGAGAATTACCTCCTCGCCTGTTGAAAGGAGTGACAATAACATTGTAGCGTATACCACACATTATATTTTCCACCGTAATGCTTGTTTTAATATTCATGTCAACACTTTTATTGCAGCCAATCCTCTCAGTGTCTGTGCCATTTGATATTTGTATACAATAGAATATTTCAGGAGTTGGAGCAGGTGGTACTGTAATGGCTGTGGGAGGTGTCCAGGAAATGTTTATTGTATTGTCCATGACATTGTATATACTTCTCAATTCTGCCACTGAACCAAGTGCACCTACCACAGAAAAGACACAAATTTGAAATATGGTTAATTAGTCAAATTAAAGATATGTCATTCACCTAGTCTGAAATAAATTAATGATTATACCTGAACTGAGTTAGGAAGCAAATGAAGTAAAATAATATTGATGTAACAGAGGTGCTATTCCTTTTTGTACGGATATGCTAGCATATCTTCAAATATATGTGATTGCCTGAAGCTGCAAAGGTGGAACTATTGGGTTTGAGTGTATCATCAATTGCTTAAATTATAACAAAAATAAACCAACTTAAAAAAACAAAACAAACAAAAAATAATAAAAAACAACAACAGATAAGCAAATTTGATACATCTTTTACTGTGTATTTCATAAAAACTGTGTAATTATACCACTCCACTACTAATGCTTGAGGTATTAGAGTATTTAGTTGTGCTACGGTACTTTTTTTTTCATACAAAGTATGTGAGACAATTTATGCGAGCACAACATGCAGAATTCCAGCTTGTATTTTGTCAGATTTTGTTAGTCATGGAAATCAGCAACAACTAACTAAGAAAAGTGGTAAATATAGTTCAGTATGGAATTTTTTTTGGCTTAACCATCATTGAAACATTCGGCTGAACCATAGTTTGTCAAAATAGCAGGGTGCTCAATGAAGCAATGACAACTTAATATTGATCGGTTTCCGCTTATATATAAAGGTAAGGATAGATATAAAAAAGAATAGAGCTAGATAGTATTCTGACAAAATAGTAGTTAGTTTCTCACTGCAATACTTTACAATACTTTACCATGATACGAAGAAAGGCGTCTAACTCCATGTATTACTTACCTTGAACCTGTATAGTCCGTGGAGGACTACAGGTGATATTCATTCCTGTAACGACAGCAGTACAACTGACAATGCCACCATTCAGACCTACTGATACATTCCTCAACATTAATATTACAAATCGATTGTTCACTGAACCAGGATCATAGTCGATATCAGGTAGCTCACTCAGTGCCATTCCATTTATAGTCCACCTAATATCTGTAATTGTAGTGAATTGTGCACTAGCTGCCACAATTTCCAATTCTCCTCCTTCATATGCTATAGTTACACTAATATCTTCTGACAATGCTACAGCTGCAACAAATAGAATAAAATTAAAATTAAGACAATATGTTAATTAAACTTATTTTAAAATACATTATTAGTAATAATTTAATCATCAAGTTGCATCATGCACAATATTTGTCCAGATAGCTAGACAAATTTTGTAAATCACTCTACCATAACTTTACTGGATATATATGTTGAAAATGCAGTTTCTTTACTTCTATTTATTACTTACTACTTCAACTACTAAATATTGTAGCGCTCAGCTATATACTAAAAAACAACAACAACAACAACAACAACAAAGATGCCACAAAAGTAAGTTAGAAACTGGCTATATGAAAGTTATGCAATATTTTTTTTCAAAATTTGAGCAACCAAAACTTTAGCACTCATTACATTAACAGATCAACTTAGTAAGCCCATATCTATTATTACACTTCTACTTCCTCCAACAAATTCCTTTCTACAATGTGGTACATTGAAAATTTGTATTGATATGATGTTAAGCTGTTTGAGGCACTTTTACACCTTACTCATCTTCTGATTACGTTTGGATTGATTCAGAATTCTAGCATGAAATAAACAACAAACAGTTGTTGCAGTTTCTTTCCAAATAAAGTATATGATTAATCAAGTGTGGATGCAACCCAGACCACCACAATGTAGCAGCAGCAGCTTTCACTGAAAGTACTTTCCCAATAGTTTTTATTTACTAAATTATTAGACTTTGCTGTTGTAAAAACAACAACAACCAAAAAAAACAAAAACAATTTAAATATAACTCCCTAAAAAGTAATGTATAGATAAGATTGTCTACTGTGTTTCACAGATTTACCTCATTGTGTAATGTTTTGCATGACACTAAACTAAAATTAGGTTCTATGATAATATCGAGTGAATAATAAAGTACTCAAATATCCCTCTTTATGTTCGACACCTATATATATAATATAGTTATACATATGCAGCAGTGTCTCCAGGGAAGTTCAGGGAGTTTGGCTGAAAGAAGAAGAAGAAAAATACAAACTTGTAATTTTGTTTGGGCTGGGCATTTGGAAAAGTATCATGTGATGATGGGATGCCAAGTCTACTCATTTTTAAGGCATGAAATGAGGTTAGTTTTGGTAGTCTTAATCTTTAACTGGTATTGTAATTAATGAACTAAATTAATGCTATTAAGAAATAGTGTTGTTATTGTACTTAGACTTTGCAGAAAAACATTCTACACTGACAGGAGGAAGAGGCTGAACTCGCTGGCTGAACACAATTAAAGCAGAATAATGTGGCTGACACCTCGAACAAATCATGCATAGTAGCTAGAGCTATTGACCACGGTTTAAAACCACGTATGTATATATTCTCATTGAACTGAACTGTACAGTTTGAACTCTAATATAACAAAGAAGAATGCACTGCTATATTTTCAGACATTTTCCCTGAAGTTTCTAGCCTCACTGGAGCCAGTGAATAAGGCTTTTAATTTTCTGGCTCTCCCTATTCCTCTCATTTTTTCCATTTTCCCCTCCATCTTTTCTTCCTCCATTTTCCTTTCTCATCCTCAACCTTTTTTATTTCCCTGATTTCTTCTTATACATGAACTCGGGTACCCTCTGTTCTCCTGCTCCTCAGTCATATTTTTACTGTTTCTCTCTCTAGTCTCCTTTGTTGACAAAAGAGAGCTACTCTCCTATTCTTCTGCCACTCTTGTCTTCTTTTGATTTGTTTTACCTAGTTTGAGTGCTTTTAAGTTCACCTTTTCAGTAGCCCTTTGGCCTATGATGAATAATTCATGTGCTAATGAGCTAGAATCGCAGACACGCGATTCTCGTAAACTTGCACTGAATGAGTGGGTAAACCAAGAGGCACGGCAAATTGGATAGTAGCCAAACCTGGTACAACAAAGTTGCATGAAACAGGGGAGCAGCTTTCGTGAATTAGCGTTGAATTCCTGAGTAAACCAGGAGTGCAAAGTAATGAGTAATATAGATAAACTCTGATAAGTTTTTAAGACTTAACTGTGCCCCACAATAGCCAGATAGAACCTAATTCAGAGAGGTACACAATTGGATGCGGTGGACTACCAGGTGAATACAAAAATGCAAGGGTAACAGTTCAAAAAACATACACACATCCAAACATAAATGAATATCCCTCAACTTTGATTGCATTACTCCTGATAGTGTCTCGCTCACCAACAATGAAGAAAATGAAATACCAATAATCGATTTTTAAATTAACATTTTTTTTTAAATATCAGGAGAGTATTCCATTCCATTAAATTAAAAAAATTGGAGGCCTAAAAATTCCTGTTAACACCTCATAGCTGTCAAACCAGTAAGCAGAAAGTTATTGATACAGCAAGGCAGTGATTGTTCAAGTCATGGCAAGAAAAACAAAACAAAAAAACAAAAAAAACAGGATAGTGTGAAAGAAAATAGTATACAGCAAGATGACAGTGACCGTAAGTCATAACATTAAAAAAAAAAAGGATATGTGAACAAAAAATAATTAATTTGGTTCCCTGATTCCACTTTTTCTATAACGAGGAACTGCAAGTTCTGGAAGTAATGCGCTAAAATAAAATTTTCTCAATTTAGCAAGCTGAATGCCCCACCACTTCTGATCTCTGTATATTCGTTCAACGTGTAAATATCCAGTTGTATGCACCACAAAGTCACACCAAACTTTATCAGCACAGTACATTTGACACTGCACCTGATAGTAGTAGTCGTGCTTTCTTTTCAGTCTCAGATGATTGTCAGAGTCTAGTTCCAAGCAGAACGTGGAGGTACTGCAAGCCTCAGCAATACTTTTGTTTCGAGCTGCAAAAGGGCACTTGATCTCCAGGATACCTGATGGCTGATCTGAGTTGCTTGGGTCATGCACCATGCCGTCAGGACTTGCGGCGAGCCAGTTATTGTTACTAGAGACGATCAGTCCGCTACCAGATACTGTAACATTGCAACCCCTCTTTCTTTGTAAGAAATATACTGATTCTTTACAGTAGCTTCAATCAATGAACCATATCTGGTTGCCTGTGTTCCTCTAAACATGGAGTACAACATCTCACGAACCTTGTTACTTCTCTTAGTCTTCTCTCTCATCTTACATATTCCACCCACTCTTGATGCAGTTATCCTCACTCTCCTTTCAACAGCCCATTCTTCACTGTCAGCTTGACCTCTAGTGCGGGACTCAACTTCAATAGCTTGTTCATGGCTGACTATCACTCTAGCTTGATAAAAACTAGACTTTAGCTGTTCCAAGCTTTCCACAGAGATGTCTTCAGCAATATCATCAGGAGCAATGCCGCCATCATGTCTGCTGTATGCTTTACGTGCAGCAGTAGAGTCCTGAGACTTATTGTACTTGCTCATTCGTCGTTTTTTCCTGACCTCTTCAGTTGCTTTTCGTTTTTTGTCGGCACACAATCGCTTAGCTGAATGTTTAGCAGAATCAACAAAAACTTCATTAGGAGGATAATGAGTCATTTGCTGCCAAGCTAGTGGTACCCATGCTTTGCCGAGATTTTGTCTCAATCCTGCCCCCATACACCTGTGCTCCCATGAGCCACTCTGTGACCTGTGGATTACTTTTCCCCCATCAAACTTCATTCGAATATGCATCCAACTTTCTGCTAAATTGGTAGTTTCATTGGTCACAAATTGTCTTGCCTTACCAATTAGCCTGCTCAGTGCCACCTGAATATCATGTAGAAGTCTGGGGTTGATCTCTACTGGTGTTGGCTCACCCTGTCTAGCATCAGCTTCAGTAGATGGATCTTCGTCAACCGTTTCAGTCCAAAGAACTTCTTGATCATCTACTGCGTCTGAAAAAAAAAAAAAAAAAAAAAATTAACAAAATGATTGGTAAGTTGTAGTTATAAATTACTATAAATAGTGACCGTGCGTGCTACTCAAGTGTATTTCAGATATTATTGAACTATGGGAAATGGCAAAAGGAAAATGCAAGCTGGACCAAGAGTAATTTTTACCCAAAAATAACATTAAAAGTAGCATGAAACTCCTATTTATGATTTTACTTTTCATTATAAGTTTAAAATAAATTAACCATACATTTATCATAGGCTATTTCTTTATTGCTATGGACTACACCAGTGCAAGTGTCATACTAACATAAACGCCAGCAGAATATTTTTTTGGTCAAAAGAATTGATGAGAATAGCACTTGAGGCATTACATGACAGGTTTTTTACATGAAATGTACCGTACAATTAATCCTTATTGTGATAAACAACATTATAATTGCATGAACTAAGATGCAGTCATATTACAACAGAAAAATATTTCTAGAGAATTATATTATATATTATATATATATATATATTTTTTGAAATTTAACTCACCAATCAGGTCACCGTCATCGCTAACTTCAAAATTGACGACACTACTGCCAGTTTGTGAAGAACCTGGATCAGCTGCAGCTGAAGAACTTGACTCTGGCGTTGAAGATGTTGACCTCATAGCCATTGAAGTTGAAGATTCTGAGGAAGACAGCAAGGACAAACTTGTAGTTGCAGCTGGAGAACCGAGTGACTCTGACATAGATAATTCTGAGTTAGACAACTCAGAAGGAAGGGGTGGGACAGAGTTGGATGTCATGCTGGTGTTTTTCTGTGCTGTAGTACAGAAGTCTGTACTACAGTTCCGGTGAAAACCAAAGCAATGGAGAGGTCCTTTTCTCAGGTCTCTTTGAAGTAATGATAGTGCTTTCCCCTGGTCCTTCTCCTTACTTCGCATTCTTATAGCACTTCTAGCTGCAGCAACAAGCCGTCGTCTTTGATTTTTGGTCAGACCTCCAGTGCCTTTATATGAAGGGTTGTCTTGAACAAGCCGCTCGAGTGCACCTCTGTAACATTTACAGGCATGATTAGCACTTTCAAGTTTTTTTATTGCATGTCCCCATCCAGGAACACTTTGAAGTAGAGTAGTATACACCGAGCTGTCACCATCTCCAATAAATTTCATGTAACGTACACCATGCACTCTTTCTGCTTCCATAAATCCATCCAATATTATATCTGTTTCCATCTCTGATGATGATCGGTTCCAGTTTCGATAACATTTGTGCTTATCTGTGGGGATATTCCGTGCACAAGCAGAACAGTATTTGTTCCGGACACCAATAAAGAGAATATTCTTGGTGGCAGCACCTATTATTATTCCAACTCCAGAATTAGCGTTGTAGGAGTGCTTGTGAGACCGCTTACTCCAACCTCCATCAACGATGACTGTGATAGCAGGAACACCTTCATGATACTCATTCCTCTGCTCAGCCAATCGTTTCTCTTCTTCCTGCTTCAGCCATGCTTTCCAAGAGTTTCTGCTTCCAAGCTTCACCGATTGCCCTTTCAGTCTGAACAAAGCTAGCATTGGTCATCACAGGCACTCCTACAATGCTCATTGACTCTTCTAGGTTGCTGTGCCCCCCACCAGTCACCATTTGCCCCCATACAGCTGCTAAATTACATTGCCAACGCTTATAGCCACGAGGACCTTTCACCTTAGTGGAGGTTGGAAAAGCAATAACATGACTACAGGTAGTGCATTTGGCTGACAGTATGGAGGCTAATCCATCTCTTGATTCACCATTTAGAACCACAGACCCAGAATACTGGCTTGCATGCTTACTAATATTCTCAGTGTACAGTTGTAACTGATCTAAATTTATTATTCTGCTGCCTTCCAAACTCCCAATCTTCTCTTTGTCTAGTATTGGATTATTTACTGTTTGGCTCTTTAGTTTCTTTTTTTCCCAGGGTAGCTTTTTTTTCCTGTATGCATGCCTGTTATGCTTACTGTATGTCGCCCTCTGATTCTTCTGGTTCCCCATCCACACGAAGATCAGAGCTAACTCCAATGGAGCGTGGGCGATTTCCCGCGAAAGCGGCGGCAAGAAGAGCACTTCCCTGGCTTTACAGTCTTCGAGGAGATGGCTGAACTTCACCGCCAATTAGTTTGAACTGGGCCAGCTCTGGAATGACGGCAACGTGTTATTCTAATTCAGCGAACTGTGAGGCGGGGCCTATCACAAAGTTTGTTTTTTTAAATGCCGGTTGAAACACAGTGAAGTCCGGAGTCGTCTTCAGGTCTAGTTTTCCAGAGTTATGTTCACGGTTCATGGTGCTGTCCACGGTTTGCCGATAGGCGTAGAGCTATAATAGCTGAGATGGGCCCTGCAGAATTACTTTTTATTACTTTCTGGGTATAAATTGTCTCTTCTGGACAGGAGGTATAGTTCTAACTTGGCGGTGAAGCTGCTAACTTTAGTTTAGTCTGTTACATTGAATTATCCTTTTCTAATTTTTATTTATGAACTAATTTTAGAGGCATTTTGACATATTTTCATTATAACACAGTTTTGACTTCACTAAAATGATGATATACAAAATAATGATAAAAAAGATTACTTATGAATAATTCATGAGACAAATGTATACCAGAACCTTAAGTCATAATATGTTGTCAGTCTTTCCCTATCTTATTCAGTCTCTTGAAATAATGTTTCAGTATATTTTCACAATTCAAATATTACATTCACATCAGGTGCTAACTGGATGACAGTGAATGAGACTGAATCTGGAATAAGTTGGAAAAGACTTGAAGAAACTGCCAGAGACAAGAAGAAGCTAAAGAGACAACTTCCAAAATGATGTAATGTGAATGCAGCTCACAGTGAGAAACAAACAACAAACTGATGAAACTATTCCATAAAACCTCCCTCCCAATTTGCTACAGACCTATACGGTTGCTCATCATTCTCATGATTTCATTATAAAGAAGCCATAACAAGTGCCAAAAATTGTGAAATTTCCACAGTCTCACTTTACATAATATTTCACTTTTTTGTATTGTATAATTTTGTAATCCTTAATGAAGCCAGGAAGTGAATAGTAGGAAATTGGCAATAGCTCATATGTTATTACAGAAATAGCTATAAATTGACCTACTAAATGAATTGGGAGTCACACTACTCATTTGCATGAATGTACGTAGCTAAAATTGGTAGCTACTGACTATTAATATACTGCTTGAATTTACACATATAGCTACAGGCATAATGGGATGGTAGCAATGCCTTTTTCATAAGCTAACTAAGGTACACTACACACTGTTACAAAGTGATGCCTTTTCCACAAGCTAACTAAGGTACACTACTCACTGTTACAAAGTGATGCCTTTTCCACAAGCTAACTAAGGTACAATACTCACTGTTACAAAGTGCTGGAGTGAGAAAGGTAGAAGTAAGTAGTCCAAACACTGCAACAATGCCCCACCTCATCGCTTCGGTCCTTCTGTTTTCATTCAGGAGGACGCTCCACCCCCTTTGGATAAACAGGACGATTCACGATCTAGTGTGTATAGGCGGGGCCGGGTCTGAGACAAATTGATAATTTTTTTAACAAGCCAGAATTATTGTATTTCCCCAGGATAATAAGGCACTAATTTTTTTATATTGTGATGTATAATTTTTTTCAATGAATGGAAGCAACAAATTATAGAACAGTAAGGGCATCCTGATTCAGATAACTAAAGACTGACATTAATTTATTAACAAACTAAAATGGTTTGAATTTTTGTTAGTAAGTAACAATAAGGAGTTCTTGTATCTTTTGAACATAATTAATATATAAATAAAAAATACAATTAGACTTGGATGTAAATAATTATAGTAATTTTTTAGTAAACACTATTTATCATAATTACTAAAATAGCTATAACTATAAGTAGATATTATGATTTAAAAAAAAAAAGGGTTGGGAATTGTCAACCACGATAAATCAAATGTTTATAATCCACTATAGAAGAGAGGTTGACTTCATTGACCTGCAGCTTCTTGTTCTGGTATATTTATTCAGTGAACATTATGAATTAACTGATGTTCAAAACAATATGCAATCCACACAATTGAATCTCTATGACAAGATCAACCTAATTAAGTTAACTGTATGAGTTGCTAGTGAGTAGTTAGTTATAGAAGTGTGATAAATGTGTGAAACCGAACAAAACGTAACCTTTTCATGTCGTAATTTTTGTATTAAACTTTCTGAAATGGTAAATACATGCAAAAAAATGATAGTCCCTATCTCTTTTAGTACCTTTATTTTCTTTATATGATCCAAAACATACACAATGTTTGTGTTGTCATAAGTTGCATTAAAAATCAGTCCTTCTAGCTTATTTATGACAGAGCTATAATGAAGGATATGGATTGGCTGAAATTGAAGTGAGCTGTGGCAAGCCAGCAGTACACTGATGCAGCAGTTTTGTAATAATAACGTACTTGAGGAAGGATGTGGTGAGCCATTGTGAAGTAAAAGCTGTGTTAAGAACAAGCTGGAGATAAATGCAGTATTGAACCTACTTGATAAGAAGGTTTGCAATGACCATACTCTGATGGAGGTTGTGAGCCTAATTTAGACAGAGGCTGTGATAAGCCAAATGGAGATGGAGACTTGTTAATGTATTTGAGATATAGGCCTTGTAGGTGTTAAATTGATTCCTACCTGAGTCTCTCCACTTTGTTTTCATATCTGTGCTAAAAATTTTAACGTATAAAGCACAAATGACTAGTTTTTATAGCTAATTAGTAAGCTATGGTGCAATAAATAGCTACTGATGATAGTGTGTTTTTTTTACTAATATTCATGTTTCAACACAAGAGGTTATTATCTAAGATTTCCTTTAGTTCAGTTTACTTTTGATATATTATTATGAGGAAGTAGAGCCAGGAGAAAAAGTGCAGTGAGCCGCAAAAAAGCAACAACAACTCGAGCTGAATAAAATATGGGAATTTGTGCCCATTCCTTTCTTTTACAATGGTCAGTAGTTGGGGTTCAATTAACGACAATCTTCAAGACACAATGTATAACTAAGCAGTAAATAGTATACTTTGAAAAGTTAAGCCAGTAGAATTATTTTAACTTACTTATTTGAAGTTTACACACAGGTTTTTATCCGAGATATTGCTTTACTAACTAGTACAAATTGACAAAATTGCCAGTGAACCCCAGAAACTAGCACTTTGGAGAAACGTGGAGTGCCTTATTAACATGTATCCGCTTTTTTCGCCTTTGTTTTTCCCTATTAATTACCCTTTCTAAGGCGGTGTCTGTACCCATGAATAATTCATTTGCTGAACTCATTTTGGAAAGAGTTTTCACATTACAGTAGCTTACCATAATCCACTGAAAATCATGAATAGAAAAAAAAAACAGAGAAGGAGAATTTAATTGTCAAAAAAAAAATAGAAAGCAGGGGAGAATAGGTTGGCTGATGTAACTACTTTAATGAAGAAGTAACAGAAAATATACAGAAAGGATAGAGATATACTGAGGAGCAGGGCATATGGACAAGGAGGGAATAATGGAATTATACCTGATGCTACTGCGTGTACATCAGCTGCCATGGAGTACTTCCTAGATATAAATATTGTAGATCACACTGTTATCTATTTGTATTCAGCTATGGTATGTAGATTTTAATCTTATTGTTAGGCTAAGCAGTCTACCTCAGTTAGACCTTCTAACAGTCCATCTAACCCAAACCAGGTTTGTTAAGCTTTAAAGTAAATTACAGATTCTTCACTAGTACACTGTATGTGTTACAGAGAGTGGAGTATAAAAACATTGGAATCCAAAGACCTTCTTAAACTTCACAGATGTAAAAAAAAATTGTTGATAAGACTAATACTACGATGTGGTTTTTGCTTACGTTTCTCTTCTTCTTATATTTTTATATTCATTATGTTTTTTATAACAATTTTTTTGTTGTTTTACTGTTATCATATACTTCTCTGTTAATATATTTTAGTGCTACATAAATTAAACTCTAGTAACTTTTGGTGATTAATAGGAAGTGACAAACAGAATTATTGCTAATAATATTAACTATTAAAAAAAGGCACAGCTAACTCTCTAGTGACACGTTGGACTTATCAACATAGATGTTGGAACCATTCAACTAATGGACAAGTTAGAAACACCAGTAAACTCTTCGGAAATAATAAACTCAATGGAAAATCTGACCACTAACTAGCAACCTGGACAAATATTGGTTCATTCAGAAGTGAGCGGAGCACGCTTTAAAAAAAAAGTTTTTCTATACACAAAACCTAATAAATAGTTGATTGTAAAATACAGGTAACATATTGAAGTCATTTAATAATAGCTTACAAACTTACGAAAACTAAAAAAATTAGACAAAGATAGATAAAACTAGCTACGCAGCTGATTTTTTTTATGAGTCGAATGAAAGGAACTTACTATTACTAAATGTAGAGGGAAAGAGAGTGATAAATAACTGAAACACAGAAACGATGACCAGCCACATACTTGAATACTGCTTGTTTCAGAGACACCCCACCCTCATTCACTTGCCTGTTATTGAGTCTTCATACTAGCTAACAGCTGTTATGACGTTGTTACAGATAAACTTCTTTCCTAATAAGTGCATTGTTATTGATTCCATATTCTATTTATCTGATGACAGAAAGTTTTTAGTGCTGTTATTAGCTATAACATAGCTATTCTCATTGAGTGGATGCTAGGAGTGTGTATACTCCTTCACTAATGTCTACCGTATAGTTAACTAGTAAGCAGTATTTACTGCATTAGTACCTGAATTTTGAAATCCTCGAGTTTAAAGACCACTAATCATTCACAAACCTGTGTTCTACAGAACAGAGCTAAATTTACATGCCACCCATGCTGTGTTTATTAACTTGTTCATAGTGTTTAATCATTGATTATGGTGAATGATATATCAAATTTATTTCCTGTATTATAGTATTATTCATTGGCTAATCAAATTTCAGGTTAAACTATTAGCTACAATTCAGAAAAGTTTAGCTAACACCAACAAACATGACCTCATGTAGCTTACTGTTATTTATATTGAACTATTAAATAATCCTTTGTTAAGCTTAACAGAGCAAGCAAAAATATAATAATGGTGGGCTTGAATGGTTATTTAAGGTTAGTTCAATCGTATGATAGTCGCATATTTACTTAAGTCAACATAAGTGTGCAGCTCAGTCTGTCTATATGGTCACACTTGCACCAAAATTATCCACTTACAACTGCGGAATAGCTTGCTAATTAACTAGCTTATTGAATGGACACTTTTGGCCCTGAGTCTGTCATTCTATAGATAAGTGCCTTCTATGTGCTTGAATTGCCCTTCCGTGATTATTGACTCGCTGCTCCGGAGCAAATAATTTGAACACGCCTCTGGAATGTCATCTACGTGCGCGCGCGTCTAGGTATGTTGGTTTATCCAAGGGTGTGTCCTCCTAAAAGAAAAATAGAACAGTACCTAAGTGATGTGGCTGATCATTGTCGCAGTGTTCGAGTTACTTGCTACTCCAACAATTTGTAACAGTAAGAGTAATGGAACTGTATTGTTACCCTTGTCGGTAAATCGTAGAATGTGCAGGTCATGTTAGTTTTGTACAATAATAGAAAATTGTAGTCAGTACTAATCATTAGCTATGGTCAAACCTAAGTATTACTAATAAATTATTGTTTTATTAGTACAGAAAATGGGGTGCTGATCGTAATCGGATCAATATATTCCAGTCTCAGTTTCATACAACCTCCGCCAGTTAGCACACCATAGTTTAATGATGATACACAGAAATGAGTAGGAACTCAAAGAAGAGATTGGAAACAACTGAAAGAGACTGAATGGAAGGGAGAAAACACTAGATAATTGGGAGAAACTGGATAGCTTTGAACAACAGAAAAAGAAAGTGGGAGAGATAGTAATAAACTAAGAGACCAGGAATGATTAATAGTGTATAAGAGACTGGAGTGTTATTACAATCATTTTTGTAGAAAACAAATAATGATGTAATAAGATAACTACTTTATGTGAAGAAGAAAAACATTCTTAAAACATAGTTGAGTCATTTTTCAATACAAAAAAAGTGTGGTATTTTTTTGACATACCACAGCAGTGGAAAACTGAAATAATGATCTGATTGGTCACGGCAATCTCTTCACAACCTTACCGCACTTTTACCCGCTAGGCAATGTCCCGGCAAAATTCCAGGGAAGACGATCGCTATTATAGGTACCGCAGCTATCCACGCTTTGTAAGGCTTCAAAGACAAGAACAAAAACGATTTCACTACTATTCTTGGGTGGAAGGTGAGGTCGGAGGGAGGCGTGGCTTTAATGTTTTCATTCGAAGCTATTTACTTGTACATCTGAACGGAAAAGTGCCTGAACTGGGTAAACACTGGTGTCTCTGCGATACTACCTAACGTGATCCCTCGGAAGACCTGAAATTGTTCTGCGAGACCGCTGTATTCAATTCCTCCGACCTTGAAGTGCTCTGTTCCACGTGAAAGGCTGATGGGAACACTAACTAGTTTTGGTGGCTTGGCTATACTCCTGTTAAGTTCACCTTATATTGTATGCAACAGTAAGTTTCGTTGAAATAAGCTTCTGGCTATTGATAGTTTGCTTAATTCGTTCTTAGCTTCACTAGCTCTTGGTGTAATGTGTGGGGCTAAGTATATACTAACCAAAAAGCTTCTTTTTTGAAGGAGGCAGTGGCAATAAAGTTACCATCTCTAGAAAAAGTATTTACCATTCTTGAAGAGTAAAGGATTTCCATGTAACTGTTGTTAAAATTAAAATTGATTATTTCTTTAGCGATTTGAGTGGGATTAGTCGAGTGTATGAAGGAGGTGATACTTCATTTTTAATATCTGCTTGTACTCACTTTGTGCCAGTAACAAGTGATGAGTAGATGAATCAGCACTAGATTTTAATGAGAAAATTACAGACTGTGGATGCCTCTCAATCATGGGCCTTTATAGTAAATTAGTATCATAATGGAGCAGAAAAAATATTCAGTTATTCTTGGCTGAAATATAATTACAATAATAGCAAACTGGGAGAATATTGAATGCTCACATGATGGCAAATACTCAAGGAAATATCCAATATATATATGTATATTGTTTGCCTTGCATTGTTGTTTTTCCCCCAAAATATGCCAAGGACTTTAACTCATAGTTAGCTCATAGTTAGCTATCTCTTTAAAGCTAAGCTAGTTTGATCACACATGTGCTTAAGTGCACCAATATATATTGGATATTTTCCTTGAGTATTTGCCATCATGTGAGCAAGCATTCAATATTCTCCCAGTTTGCTATTATTGTAATTATATTTCAGCCAAGAATAACTGAATATTTTTTCTGCTCTATTATAATACTAATTTACTAGAAATGCCCATGATTGAGAGACATCCACAGTCTGTAATGCTGACTTTCATTAATGTAGGAATATGCACATAAGGAATATTTCTTCATATTTAATTATTATTATTGTTCTTTAGCGATTACACTGAGTGGGATTAGTCAAGTATATGAAGGAGATAAGGCTTCATTCTCTATTAATGCTCCCGCTTCTACTACAATAACTGTCGTTAGGTGGACCATTAATGGAATACCAGTCAATGAACAGTCTGACCTCACTACTGTCATAACAGAGATTGGTGGGCGAATTGTAGATCTGATGATCAACAATATATCTGCTATATATAATGGATCTATAGTGACCTGCACTGCTCTCATCAATAATGTTAATTTCTCCTGTTCTCCTGACGCTATTTTACAAGTTCAAGGTACTTTTACTAGTGTAATTTAATAATGCTTTTAGTAATTTTGTATGTTTTTTTTTTTAAACCTTTCACCGCCGAAAGAGCTAAGGCAAACATGGCCTACCGAGTGTCACATCGTGGGCTATAATAGGTAGCCAAACTAAACACAAGCACAAATGTACCTAGCAACCTATAGTGAGGCAGATATGTAAAAATTTTTTATTACAATTGTGGGTTTTGACGTACAAGCATGATACTTGGTTGAGTTATACAATATGATCATGAATGTATTTTCAGATATAGAGCCATCACTGATCTGACTCTTGGTAACCTCTAGGCATTACATTTTTACTAGTGGTGTGCTTGAGCACAAATGGCGAGCGAGCTTTAAACTACATTATTGTTAAATGATTGATTTTAACAAGTAACACTCAAGCTACTGAAATAATAGTCAAGTTTTTAAATTACGTATGCGGTAAAGGGGATTCAAAGCCATAGTAACCGCTCCCAGCAACTGTTTGAATTGAAAAAGAAGCAACAAAATCAAGTCACTTTATTTAAAGTTTCCTTTGTGACATTCTTAATATGTAACGCACAATTACTTTCACACAACTGAACATACCTACACAAGACTTACCTTCCCGGTTCGTCTAGTGGACAATGAATTTACAAGTAAATGCTGTTGAGTAGGGCTTATAACTGTGACAAATAGCAACTAACTCGAATAGAAATGGAGCTCCCATACGTTTTTGCATTTAAACTGCATCCGCAAAAGAATTCAAAGCAGTAAACAATTCAATTTCTAAGGTGATACGGGTAATGGTCGCTAAACCGGAGGATTCTGTTTAGTGAAGTTTGGGACGGGGTCGAACACGGAGCGAACACAAAAATACGGAGGGTCAAAGTACAAAATGACATACATACGTCCAAACATATATATAAATAAATAAACAAACATCCCCGATTTTCGATTGTGTTACCCCTGTAAGTGTCTCGCTCGCTACGCTCGCTCGCCAATTATCACAGCTATTTTGACATCACTGATAATGTTCGCTTTGCTTCACTTGTTTGCTAATTAATTAAGAAGGCTTTTGTTAAGTTAAAAATTATTCTATGACTAGGTACACTAATTAATTCCATATAATTATTCTGTATTTCACTGGACATAACAGTGTTTTTATAAAATACACAAATGTTTCAACCATTTTACAATGGTCATCATCAGTGTGTGGATGATAATCTTAGTGAAGTCAAAACAATGTCCTGAGGAATTTTGTGGTTATGACAGAGCTATATCAAAATATGGACAAAGCTATAACATAAGAAAGTTTTAGCTAGAAGCTACATTGTGGTCAGGCAGCTATACACTGGAGGCAATCAACCAGTATCTCTGTTCATTGCCAGTCTACTCATTCTTATTTGCCAAGACTCTGAACAGCATCTCTTATGCAGTTCTTGCTGGTGATCTACTGTTTTAGCATTCTCCCAACCAATGTGATGATGTTGTTGAATTTTATGTTGAGCAACTGAGAAATGTTGATGTCTAGTAATTTCAATGCTCTTTGATGTTCTTTTGACCGATGCTCTCGAGTCCGTCCAGTTTACATGTTAGTAATATTTCCTGGGGTGTGTATAGCATAGGCTAACTTTTGTAATATATCTGTTCTGCCCTTAGTATAAATTTGCACGATCTATAGATTGTGCTGCACATTCTATAAATTCACAGATTGGGCAACAATCTAGATTGTGCTGTACTCTACAATCTAGAGATTGATACCTCATTGTAGTTCAATAAATCTATCGCTGTAAATTTTTTTCTTTTAAAATTTTTGATCCTAATACATAAATAAATGTTTTTTTTTAACTTCACTAGTCATATATTAATTTTATAGCAGTACGGTGCGTAAATTGCCCATTCCAAATGTATGAAAAAATTGACGTTCAAATGAAATTGCATGGGAAAAGTGAAATAGCACATAACTAAGTGAAATACCATGGCAGCTTTGTGAAGAGTGTAGTTTGAGTAGTTTCTAGTTGGAGACAATGTCATTATTTAGCACAGAAGTTCTATCCATATTAGACTAATTTTTTTTTCTACAAATTAGGAAGAGCCATAGGTTGAAAAGTAAGTTCCAGATGAAGCTAATCCTGATATACAGAGATTGTGAGTGAATGATACAGAGCTACAGTGCAAATGATATTAAAAACGTTTAGCCAGTGAATGGCACAGGTAACCTGTGCTATTAAGGAACTTAGCACGGATACCATGCTATTACTGATACTAATGTAGATGTTTCGGCACACTATATAGTGGCCCTCATCAGTATAAAAATGATGGTTAATTAAAGTACTCAAATGGCAAGAAGCACCAGCTACTTTCTAGTTGACCAATATTTGACTACTGTAATAATATTCTGTAATATTTCGGGCTCAGTTTGCCCTTCAAAGTAGTGAAACTAAAAAGAATGATAGCTGAGAGCTGGTATAAGTAGAGCAAGTTATTGATAATGTTTACATCTAAAGCATGTGAATAACTAGCTAAATGGTTACACAATGCATGAAAAGAATCAATTAAGGTGAATATGATGCAATTTTGCCTGTGGCACAAAGGCCTTAGTGACATAGGCAAAATTGCAACCCCCACTGAGGTGTGTGGGGGCACCATCCAACAAAAAACAAACAGACAACAAATGAGTTAAATTTCAAAGTGATTTTCTGAATCTTCATGATTCCTGTGGCAAGACGATCTGAGATTGTAACTGTGGCTTATCTCTGAACTCTCTGCTCGCACTAGCAATTCACCTACAGTTATGGGTCTAGGTCTGCAGATCTTGGGTTTGAATGGAAGTTGGTGATCTTCTAGTGCTGCCTTGAAGAGTGCACCAGATGGAATGGCTGGATGGTGTTTGACCTTTAATATGGTGGTACAATCCTCCAACTTCTTGTTACCCTTGAATTCTAGTTGTTGCTGTCTGTATTTAAAGTTGATCTTAGAGGAAATCTCCTTGAGGAGATCCTTTGGGTAACCTCTGTTTTCAAACCAGGAAAAAAGTTCCCTTGCTGCCTTGCTGTAAATGGCTGGTGACGATGATCTTCTCAGTGCTCTAATGAATTCTGCTCTGACCACACCAGATTTGATGGATGGGTGGTGGGCAGAAGAATAGTGGAGATAGGAGTGGGGATTGATTGCTTTAGAGTATGGTTGAATGTCGAGGATTCCTTGTTGTTGGTATCTAGGGCCTTTGAATATGGTCAAGTCCAAGACACTCCAGAATAAAAGAGCACAAAGAGAGCAGTTCTTTCAAACTTGTCCAAATCTATGTATTAGAAGAATTCTACCTCACTTGAACATAAGAACATGCTTTAAACCCCATGTTACTTTGAGGCAAATTCTAGTACACCCAAAAACAAAAGCATCAAAAGAATGGAGTGGTTTATGAGATACTATGTGAGACATGTAACAAAGTTTACATGTAGGACAGTCTGGGAGGACACAGAGTGAAAGAACACCAAAGATCTCTGACCTCTACTGACTGCACTTATTACACCACCACAGTTGCAGAGCACGCTGTTCATAACAATCATGTGATTGACTGGAAGAAAGCTTAAGTGGTTGATCACAGGTCATCATGGATACAGCGATGTATCATGGAGTCATGGGGTATAATATAGTGAAACAGCACATACACAACTCGACCACCAAGGTTTGATAAAGCAGGTGAGATAATTCAAGCTTGCCCTGCCCGCTAAGTAAGCTACCAAGAAGATGGCATCTCAACTTACGGGTAGTTCTTTGAATGTCACTGAATTGCAATCGTACATTAGAGGGCAACATGTGTACAAAGACGTGTGGACACCAGTAGTGGGTGAAGGGCTACTACTTAAGAGAGAACCCAACAATGTCAGAGATAACTGTGCTGTTGCTGTACTGAAGGAGGGTCAAGTTGTTGGCCATATTCCCTACAAAATTTCTGCTATGGTGTCGTACTTCTTAAGCAGAGACTATAATAAGGCTTTTTCCAAAGTAACTGGAGACAGAGTTAATAGAGGGGGAGGATATGGGTGTTGTACCATGCTGTTACCACTTTTATGGCCCAGAACTATTTGTAAAGAGAATAAAAGCAATTACTACATTACTAGCATCACAAGGATTGATTAGCTAGCAATTATAATCAACATAATCAAAAATTTTGCTGAGTAAGTTAAGTGACCCGCCCCATCCACTAGCGGAGGTAATTAATTAATTCGTGGCGGAGTTAGTGTCCGTTGCCTGGAATAGGGAGAGTCTGTTACAAAGAGGTTCGTTAAACATTGCAGGTATGGTAAGTCCTATCGGTACATTTACTTTTGTCCGTTGCAAAGAGATGTCCATTATATGGAATGTCCGTTAGGAGAGGTTCCACTGTATATATAAATATATATAGGGTTGGGCAATATATAATACTTATAGCACGAGTCAGAGTACAATATGGGAAAATATTTTACGAGCACGCAAAATATTTTCACGAGCCAAAGGCGAGTGAAAATGTGGCGTGAGAGTAAAATATCATTCCCATATTGTACGACGAGTGTGATAAGTGATTTATTGCTTCTTTGAAATTTTTCTCAACCGGTTACAATACAATTTTCATTGATTTTACTCGCTACGCGCGCGCTACAAGGAGCGTACAATATAAACCGTACAATATGGGAGAATACAGAACGCTCGCGTGATGCGGAAATATTCAAGTAAAAATATCAAAGCTGCAATAAATCTATATATAGTCAACATCTCAATAATTATTTTTTTATCTTAATAATTTTATGTCCACTCGGAAGTTCTCAAGCTTGAAAAGTGGTAGGTTCATCTTTGAAGAAATGACCAGTTGATCAACTTTTGCATACAGAATTGACGGGAAAAATACCAAGGCATGCGTGAAAGTGGTACTAACTGAGGGCTTAATCTAATGTCCTAGCTTTCTAAATAATATACATATATTTATATACTTGTATTCAATAATATGTATACCACAATAATAAATAAATAGCCCATTAAAAATGTATGGGGAAAAATTGCTGTTCAATTGAAATCGCACAGGGAAATTGAAGTAGTGCGTAACTAAGTGAAATAACATGGAAACTAAGTGGAAACTAAGTGAAATACCACAGTAGCTAAGTGAAATAGTATGAATAAGTACGCACATGTGCAGCATTAACCTTTGGAAATGTACAGTTCGAGTAGTTTCTAGTTGGAGACAATGTCATTCTGTATCATAGAAGCTCTACCTGTACTAGACAATGTTTTTCAACAGATTAGGAGGAACCATAGGTTGAAAATGAACCAGAGTAAGCTAATCCTGAAATATGAGATAGTGAGTGAATGATATTGTGTAGCTACAAGTGCAAATAATTTACAAAAGCTGGCCTACTAATAGCGAGTGATAGCATGAGCAACCTATGCTATTAGGGATCAATAGCAATTGTAAAGCAATTGAAATAGCACCAGGCAAAGCCAAGTGCTATTTCAATTGCGTAACTCGTACTATTAATCCCAAATAGCACAGTTACCCATGCTATTTTTCATACAAATATCGTAATACAGCATGTCCCAATATCGTTCATCCTTAATATTTATATACAGTATGCATGCGGGTGCCTTTTATTCTCCTAAAAACATGGTGTTTTAAGCTTGAATCCAGCTTCTTCTTTAAAATTAGGGTCCAAATTGTGAGATAATTTCTGGAAATGCTTGTTTTTCAAGTCATAAAAAGTTGCTCTGGTTACTATGGTGGCATAGACCAGATGTAATTTCAAAACCTTGGCATATTTTGAGGGCTGCTAAGTGCTGGTGCTGGTTATCAAGAGCTACTAGTTGTTAGAATGCTAAGGAGGCTACCACTACTTTGGGGGGAGGGGAGCAAGCTGAAGTAAGTGGTAATTCTATATTTGGCAGCTTAAATTACAAAAAAACCCAACTCTTGCTGAAATTACCACTACTCAGGGTAATTGAGGAAGAAATGATTATCAATACTGGTGGTGTGCCTGAGCATGGATATCGAGCGAGCCTGTCTTGTTAGGTTACATAAAACTACAATATTGTTACATGTATTTTATCTGAAAAAGCTTCTATTCCATACTATGATGACAAAAGTGGATTCTGTTTATAGCAGCTGACCAATTAATTACAGCATAAATAAATACAGAATTAATTGACAGAATGGCATTTTTTGTTTTTTTTAGGTATTCTTGGGCCAGTAAATGAATTGCCTCAACAATACAATGCATTGGACAATACGGTTAACATATCATGGATTCCTCCCACAGCAATTATAGTACCAATATTTGGACAAAAAATAGATCGACCTGAGATCTATTACTGTGTACACGTATCTAATGGATCTATAACTACATCTATTGGTTGTAACAGAACTGAAGATAGAAATGAAGAGACCAGTGTACTATTAGATAATGCCGTATGTATGGAAGAATACAATGTTACTATTATTCCATTCAACAGATTAGGAGATGGAGCACCAGTTTTAGCAGAGTTCCCAGGTGTGTTAGGTTCTTATATATTCAGATAAGTTTAACAGTCATGATTGTAGTGATGTAAGGGGTGAAAATTATTATATTGATGACAATGTTCTTAGCATTTTTTTGTTACAATTTCCAATATAATTAGCATGAATACTGAATTATTTCCATATTTACAAAAGCAGTTAACTATATTGATAGGACTGCATCTTTGTTAGTTTCTAGTTTGGAAAAATTATTGAGTATTGCACGCTTTGGGGGATATATTTCTGTACAGCCACATTATATTCAACTGAACCTGATCATTTTTTGACTTTTTATTGCCAGAGTGCTCGTCTAAAGTCACAAAGGTCAGCTACTTCACTGTGAATATATAAAGCAAACACTTTTAAGTGTCCAACTTTAGACATCTGATCAAGACTTAATGGCAAGAAGTTGAAGTGTCAAGTTCAGTTTAAATTGTACTTGTTTGTTCAGATAAGCATCGTTAATTGCCCAACTATAGACTGTCCAATAATGGGGAATGGTACATGATATGGAGGATACAGATAGAGCAGTTATTGTATTGATTTCTATACATCTTCAATTTTTCCTTCACTTAGCAAGGTCATATACATATACTATATAATTATATATAATATATATTATATAACTGTGATAGCCATGAATTCATAAAATATAATAGATTAATCAATCATACAAGTTGTTATCAAATCGAAAAATTGAAGTCAACTTGGCTAGGATAACGAGTTTTAACATAAATTAATCATCTCTGGGATTGATTGATATAGTCTAGTATCTGTGGCAAAATTTACAAGTTAGGAGTATAGCTATACATGAATAGCAGTTAAATATGGGCAAAGTACTCACTCAACTGAGTGGACAAGTGGTAATATTGTGTATCAAAAAGGTTCTTCAGCATATTCAAAATAAAATTGTGAGAAATGTATAAAAAAATAAAAATAAATGAAATTTATACTTTCTGAATAATTCTAATTGTTTATTTTTTCTCATGTAGCTGCTCCGGTAATTACAGGACCAAGTATTCCTCAACTTTCAGGAAGCATTATTAGCTATACATATCAAGTAGTAAGTGAAACTTCTATTATTAAGTTAAGATATCCAGTTCATTAAATAGATGTAATAAATATCCATCAGAATCTAAAGGGTATTGTTTTACATTTTGAAAGAATCTTGAAAGAATGCCATTTATATCAGTAAAACAATCCAAAATAAATTGATTATAATGGAAGATTACATAAAACAAATAAAATCAGTGAAATAAGAAGCCAAATTTTATTACATACTATGTGATGAAGTCAGTGATGTATCTAATAAAGAACAAGTTTTCATAGCTTTTAAGATTTGTAGACAGTAAATATTGCACAGAGAAGAGTTATTTTTAGACTTTGTCACTACTGATAGAGAAACTGGCGACACTTAGCTAAAGAAACTATATCGAAGTATGGCTTGGATTTTCAATATTGTTGAAGACAAGGATATAATGATACCTCTAGTACGGTAATTTAATGTGGTGTGCAAGGCTTGCTATTTGCAGCAAATACTAAGGACACTGCTGTTCATATGTATTGAACTTGTGTATTGTGCAGGCATATAGTTTAAAGCTATTCACAATATGAATTGTTCGATCACAGAATTATCAAATTTCTTTAAAAATAGCTCAAAAAAGCAAATGTTTCTTGAATGTGTCATAGATAAATTACCAAGTTGGTTATAGTAAAATATTTGTGTAGAACTCGCTGGATATATCGCTGTGAAGCTTATGAATTTTTTTAACCGCCTAAACATTTTCATGCTGTAATGTTATATATAACACTCGTGACACTACATATGACAATAAGGACGGGGATGCTAGCACTATGACAGCTTATTGTTTGCTAAGTATTTATAATGCATTTAGTTTTGTTTATTCCTTCATAGTAACTATGCACTGCATGTCTATAATTAAACCAGTTGGTAAAAAACTCTAATACAAAACAAAAGACCTTGCCTTCTTATATGAAAGTTAAGTATATATGTTATATCTGACTTGAAACCCATACATTCAAATGATCATGACTGGTATAAATAAGCAGAAGCTTTGACTAATGACAAGATTGTTTCTCTAGAAGTTCCTAAAACAGCTAGTCAGGAGCAAGGTCGAGAAAATGTGGAGTTTGACTCACTGCACTAACTTTGCAAGATTATCTTATCCAGCAAATGCTGGAAAGATTTGGAGAACATCAAACCTTTGTGTCTGAGCTTCTTAACCCTAGTTCTTTCAGTATTATGGGCACAGTCAGCTACTTCTTTAAAATTTTGATGGAGTATTTGCTAAATACGTTGTTGATATTCCTCAGCCTGTGCTCGTTGTACTGAAACTTATTTTTGAAGAAGGGAACACAAACAGCTAAGCTAAAAAAATTGTCCATCCATTATACAATTATCTGTATTTATGTATGATAAGGATTTTCCCCCAAATATAATGTCTTCATGCACTCTACCTGTGACTTCTAACGAGAAGAATGAGCCAATAGCACAGTAGCCAATATAAAAACTATACTGAGGAGCACCATGGGACACGAGTGGTTGTCAAGTCTTGATCAGTATTCATAATGACATACCAATTGGTTTGATGTAATTGTAGATAAATAGTATAAGGTGTGTAATAGAAGAATTAGTTTGTAATTAGCAAAACCATCACTTGAAATATACTTTAATTAAATAATATCACGGTATTGTCAACACTCTGTTACCTTCATTTCTTTTGATACATAGCTAAGTAGCATAAATCTGATTTTTTCATGTGTAATTCTTTTTCATATTGATCATGGTAATCACTGATAAAAATATTGTAGCTAATGCACCATAATTTAGCTGATTGATGTATCTCATCACAGAACTTAATAGTATTAACAGTCATTCCTTCATGATTTTTCAAACATCAAACATGAAACTAAATAAAATTACATACAACTTCATGAAAATAGTTGAGGAGGTGTGGCTTAAGCTATTGGAGAAAAAAGAAACCCCTTTTATATTTTCTAGATCCGCCATACATATATATATATATATATTATTATATGTAACTATGTAACTTTCTATCATTATATGATCATTTTTAAAATGTTTTTACACAGTCAGGTCTAGTATGTAATTGCAGTGCAATCATACTAGACACCAGTGCAGGAGGAAGTCTACTATGTGATCATAACACAATTGGATTGTTAATCATCTCAACAATTATTATAAATTCAAATAGAATCTTTTCTATTCAAATATTTGCTAATAATTCAAGAAATTTTACTGCAATAGAAGATGAAATAAGTGAGTTATAATTGGCATAAAATTAATGTTCTCACAAGACTTAACTTTAAGGTATAGTTAAAATCCATTGGTATGTCTGCTAAATAGCAAAGCCATGTTGTTACTCATAGGCATAGAAAACCATCCAGAGAACTATGAACTGAACTTTTAAGTTGTCTGAATGTGTACACTTGATGTATTAATTCCTTTATTTTCCACTCACAAAATAGTAGTGCTTATTCAGCAGCTTATTTAATATTCACACTTGTTGCTGGTTAACAAGACCTTCTCTTACAGCCTTAATTTATTCACTCTCTGTTATAACTTTAACCTTGTACTTTCCTCCAGCTACATTTTGTGGTGTACTGTTTGAATATGCCTGGTTGTTGCTCATCGTCGTGAGATGTCTATACAGGGTTATATAGTGTGGTGAACTTGCTCAAATACATTGTTGTCATAACCATTTGTTTGATGATCAAATGCTATGAGTGTCTTATACTTTTTTCTTATTGTAATTAACATAGTTTAAAAATAAATAAAGGGAATCATCATAGTATGTAGACTGTTTCAAATATTTAGTAGGTTAAACACAAATGCCATTGATTATAGGCACATTTGATGTACAAGAAGTGTTAATATCTACTACCAATACTGAAGTTAACTACACTGTGGATTTCATTGATGGATCCAGATCTCAAGGAATGTTTCTAGCATTTTTAGCAAGGATAAATGGAGTGACTGACTTTTGTCGCTCGTTGTATTTTGTCCAAGACAGACAAGGAGCTGAAGGTAATAATGTGCTACCAGGACTATCAGGTGGGAATTTTACCACTTTTTCATATGATGTGGAGGAGACAGGAGAAATTACTAGTAACCAGCCTGCACAACAAAGTAATTTCACACTTAAAATTAAAGGTAAGCATGTTTCATTCATGCTTGATAAAAAAACAAACTATTATGATAATAGGCTTGTTTGTCAGTAACAAAGATGGCACCAATGATGAGGATGACATTGTGTATTTATGAATAATGTAAGAGCTTAAACAGTTTGGTAAAGCATTGTCATAACTGAATGGGTGCAGGGTTTTGAATAGGAAGGTAAAAGTTTTGCATTGCTTAAGTCCACAATTTTAGAATGATGGAGAGACTCAGAAACAGGAGAGATAGACAAAGGAGGATTAAGAAAGAAAGAGCTGAAGAAAGGAAATAAGGAGGATAAAATAAGCTGAGATGGTTAAAAAAAGCAAGAGAGCAGGAGAGGGAAACAAATGTAACAATAGACATGTAGTAGAGGATGATAATAGTGAATTATGCTAATACGTTCAAAATCTGCGATGCATCAAGCGTCACAGTGTAGTGGGGAGTATGCTATTTATTATTATTATTATTGCTATAACTGCACGAAAATTTGTTTTTAATACCAAATGCTTATAATTAATATTATTGCTATTATCTTCGTAGCATTTTTATTTTTAAATAATGATGGTTCTACTGGTAAAGTAAAAAGGACGGCCCAAGCAAAGTGTGTGTCAATGCTTTCATTAGAGATTGTGACAACTCATTATTACATGGAGTGTTTGAATAATTATTATTTTATGGTTGAAAAGTAATTATTACTTGTATATTATGAATAATAAAATTTTTACAATTGGTTTTATTGAATGTCTTAAAAATAGCTATAATATTCAACTAATATAAAACTATTGTGATATGCTGTCATATTTAGGTATCAGCTGTACTTCTAACCCTTCAAGTGACATGGCAATCAGAATCACATGTGAATATGATAATGCTATATATAGAGGATATAGAGTGTACGTACAGAATGAAAGAGAAACAACACCCACTTATATGGTTTCAACAGAGTCAGGAATGGAAGTCACTTTTACGGGTTCTATAAGTGGAAATCACTTAGTGTTTGTGTACCCAGTATGGAGATCAATTGGCAAAAGACTGAATGGCAAATTAGGACCTATTTATAAGAAAATTTATAAATTTCCTCTAATTATGAATGATATCTCCACCACTAAAGGTATTTTATTTTATTATTTTGTAATAATTACGTGATATACACTGAAATTTTAGAAGATATTTCTACATACACTTCAATGAGCGAACCAGTAATAACTTGCGATAGAAGATATTTCATTATAACTGCTGGTAAGTGTAATTAATGGAAAATACTATTTTAGATTTATAAACCAATCACAGTATGTAAGATCACACTATGACCTCTGAATTTATTTACATGTAGAGGTTGTATATAGAAACTGGGAGCTTTATCTAGAACTATGTTGTCCGCAAAAATGCAGTTTTACACTTGTGTGTGACGTGGCATACTACATTGTATAACTCTATAAGGATATTATGAGTAAGGTGATAACTTAGGCACATGTGATGTACTTCAGTGTGGAGTGAAGAAGGTTTTATGGCTGTCTTCTCACTTACAATGGTATTTTTTGGTGTGGTATACTCCATTTGGAGGGTTATGGTATTGTATTGATATACACACACAATGAGAATTTATTATGTACTGAACAGTGCCTAGTACCTGTGGCCACTTAAGAAATGCATTTAAGTAAACAGGATGTGACTTAGGGCAATATTATCCTATATCACCTGTGTTCAGAGTTATCACTTTGGGTTATCACATTCCTCCCAGGTTATACAAGTGTTTATTGCACAAGAAACTTGTTACTATGGTATTCAAGCATGAACAGTACATAATAAATTTATTATTCATTGAATACTGCAGAATATCACTCGTCTGATCGGCCATATTTACTCTAGTGCCTGTGGCACTTGTGTGAATACTAAGCCAACCGACTTGTGATATTCTCATGTATCAAATGAATACTTCATAAAGGCAGAACATCTATATACAATATTTTCTTTTGCATTTCAGCATTTACACTGGTTTGAGATAACAATTTAAGCTTAAGTGTAAATATACTAATATCTGTAGTTAATTCATGTTAGTATATATATATATATGGAAGTTACATTATTTACTGCGTAGACTTCTCACAATAGCCAATAAATGTAAATGATATAGCAAGAAATCTCTTAATATCAATATTGTATTTATTGTGCTATTTGTGTGTTCTTTTTTATGCAATAATATAAATGAACAATTATAATAATTGGATTATTTACATCATTTTTATGCAATGATATCATAATCTCTTTTGATAACATGATTTGTGAGGCCTCAAGCCAGTTCTTTGATTGATGCTAATTAAAGTACATTCAAGAAAGTAGCCAAAATTCTAATAAAATACACATAGTGGAGGTGTGAAATAAATGGCACCATTTAGAACTATATACTGAACCATAGATTGATGTTTAATTAAAAAAAATTTTTTATCACATAATTGCACCTTTGACTGACTTATTTAATTTACGTGTTAATAATAATTCTTGTTGAATTACAATTAATTCTTGATTTTCTATTTGCCTTTTAAATTTTCAGTTAATCACCTATGTCGAGGTAGCTTCTATGTATGAATACCGTAATCCTAACATTATGAATTGAATATGGTTTTAGTAAAATATATTTTTTTTCTTTATTGTGTGTATGTTTATAGCAATGACATCCTCCATTATAGTGATATTACTCATTGTAATTGCTATATTGTTGCTTTGTGTTGTAATGGGCAAGACGAGACAAAATCGTACTGACATTCAAAGTGAAGATAAAGATATGAAGGTTATAGTCTATATTTTCTTTGTCACTTGTTGTACTTCCAAACTAATTTAGTTGGTATATATTAGCATCCCATTATCTTTCAACATTGTAACATCTGCTCAATTATGAGCTATTGCTCATAAGTTTTGAAAATCGTATTTTAAATTAAACTTCTCAATCTATATCAGTCGAAATATGCTTCACTGCTGCTATTAGTGTTGTATTATTCTCTATATGAATAGGTTTCCACAATTTATAAATTGTATAATACAAGTTTTTATTTTATTGCGTTTATTTACTTTCAGAATTTACACTTAGAAGCGTCTCCCAATGAATGTAAGTATATTACTGGAAATTTGTCTGTATTGAGTAGTAGTAACCAGTTTCCTCTTCAGCAATCGTTTAGACATAGGGCATAATTTATATCAAGCATAGCTGTCACAAAATTTGAAGGAGTATTGTAAGCATTCATGTTAACCTTTAAGATTCTATATTTTATCAAAATCATCACAGGTAATGGTTTGTTGTTTAGGTTATGGACTTGTACCTTCTGAAAGCTCCAATCCAAAAAATTCTGGAGCTACTGGAATTGCTAACACAACATCTCTGACTGCACAGGTGAGACTTTTATTCTATAATTCATCACGAAGAGCCCAGAGCAATCCTGAGCTACTTTTGTAGTCTCTCCATTCAAAATACAAATAGTTTGAACTGAAATAATACTATAGCTATATGATGTACACATATTAATGTGATTGGTAATAATGCCCAAAGTAAAAATGTTTATATGTACACAAATTCAAGTAATAATTAAAATTTCCACAGGAGATGACAATACCACAATTTTGATCGATTTACCAAGGCTATAATTTACATATATTATGATTTCAGATTGGAGATGAATATGAAACTGTTACTCCGAGAAGAAACTTTTGACAGGATCATAATTGCGAGATAATATTACTTTTCCTTAATTAACTTCTCTTCCTAGTTCACCTGATGCCGTTTCTTGTTTTCTTTTTTTTTTTAAATAAAAGGATCTATGCAATAATAACTGGTTAATTTAATTGCTTTGAAATCATATTTGTGTAATAATATAATGTTAAATAATATTTAGGAAAAAGTTATGGATCATCAACAACTAATAAAATTAGTAAATTAAAATGTATTGAAAAATGTTGGGTTACTGAAAGTAGATGTATGGCTTTTTTATAACAATTAAAAATATTTCATGGCCACTTGGAGTTGAACCCAGGACAGCTTACTAAACGCACAAGCACTCTGAGCTACAGCAACCAGCCAGCAACCAAAATGCTTCAACTCAGTATTTGTACTGTTAAGGGATACTAAATCTACAGTTTCACTCTCAACTGACCAAACAACTGTACATAGCATAGCAGTACCCCTTAACAGTATAAATACAGAGTTTGTCAACAGTAGCTAGGGGAACATTTCATTTAATTGTTTAGGGGAAGAGAGGCAGGGAAGATTATTATGAGTTTACTATTGAACATAATATGTATATTTTTATGAACCTTTTAGACTTAGTAGAGTAATTGTTATACATGGAAAAAATAGTATTAACAAAGTAAATAATGAGTCTATTATAATGTAGCTTTGAGCAACTAATAAATTTTTCCTTTATACTGTTGAGTAGTACCGCTTACTGCAGTCTCATACTGAACAGACCACCAATTATGTGCTGTCAGAACACCTTTTCGGTGTGGACTGAAACTCCTCCCCCTTGGGAGAGGAGCCATTTGTGGATTAAAAAGGCTTTAACATCAAAATTATCAAGTTCTGACCCTTCATAAATAATACTAGATTGAATGGTCAGAAGTGATATTTTAATAGTTAAGCCCTCTCTGCCCACCCCCCTAATTCATAGCTATGGTGGGCACAGGAGAGCATACTTCAAGCAGATATATTACACTTTGTAAGTGTATCACCATTTAAGCATGAGGGGATATTGATTGGCTCATTAATTCCATTAACAAAACATACCACACATGCAGTTCCTTCATTCCATAGTTGTCGCCGAAGTACTTTGTAACAACCTTTTGATCATTAATTTACTTGCATGTGTCCTTAACTTATACATGAATAGTACATTTTGTACAACTTCAATACAAAGCTCTACAACTCATAAGAAATAGCCTTTTGGTTAGTGTTAATGTTCAATATTGTCAAGTGTTAAACTCTAATGCTTGGAAGTCCACTTGTAAATGCATCGTTTCATTTACTCAGAGTGTGATATGGCGAAATATTTCATGAGTAGGCTAATTTATTTTCACTAGCCAGAGGTGAGTGAAAGTAGAGCCTGAGAGTGAATATCTAGCCACACCACTCTGATGAGTGTAATAAGAGGTTTATTGCATGCTAGATATTTTCACTGAAGTAGTTTGTAGTAGTATAGGGTTGGTAACTTTTCTTGGTGTGAAGTTGGCAGTAAAACTCTCTAATGGCTCCTTCACTCCCAGCTGATATTTTAGCAGCTGCACTAACCCTGCAGGGTACCTTTCACTAGAAGAAGGTAGCTGTAAAGTCCCATAATTCTGGTAAGCAAGGTTATAATTACTAGGTTAATGAGCTTGCACAATATGTGAGTTAACACTATGTGATAACATGAGTAATCTAACTAGGTCATGTACCTAAAAATAATTACTAAATTGTTTATTATGCACTGGATATTTTTTTTAGTATTCAGATGAACTACGCCAATGACAAATAAAGCTTTAATACATAGTTCAGCATTATTAATTGAAGTACATAAATGTTGGTTAAGTGTTTATATTAATATATGCTGATACATGGGTTTTCCTTTATCTGATTTCATTTGGATTTGTAATGGAATACTTATTAATTCTGGTATATCATATTATTAACTTCAGCTCTGCAGTGCTTGGTATGTCTAGGGCCTGTCGGATTATGCTCAAAGTTTTTAGAATGATTCTTTTTTATTATTCCAAATAATTGTGTTATTATTCCAAAATAATATAAGATTTCTTATATTCTTTTATTATTCCAATCAGAGAAAGCTAAGTGAAATTGTGATGATTGCAGTAGCTGTATAAAGTTGGTACGTTATGACATGAATGAGTAAAGTGTGAGTTTCACGTACTGCTATACTGAAATTACTCAATATAGCTATAGGATTCAATGTTGCTAGCTAATCTTTCAGTGAATAGCTTAAATGTCCCGTAATGATGTTTAATGCACAGAAAAACATGCTCTGCTGCAGGTGAAAAAGTTCAATTGCGAGACCAGACATTTGGGGGGAAATGTGGATTACAGATTAAAGAATTTTAATATGCTCAGCAGTGGATGCACCTTCTCTTCCCTTCAAATTTTGTAGGTAGGCTGGTAATGTTTTACAGTTTTTTTGTCAGTTGTGATGCAGTATGATAGTTGAGTTGCTCAAAGAAACCGTTTAGCATGATTCTCCAGATGACTTGCTAGCTTACAGTACTCCCAGTATTTCAAATCTTTTTCATTTTGAAAGTGCAACAACAGATAGTGGCCAACACTCATCCAGCTGCTTTTATCAAGTAATTTCTGAATAGTTTATGTCTTTTAGTTGTAAAAGAAATAGAGGAGAAAAACAGTTATAGTTAAGGATTACATTGACTGATTCTCATTTTCCTTTTATTACTCTTTTTAAATGCTTATATTATTTTAGAATTTTTCCAATATGCTATTTCATGTCTAATACTCCTGAAAAAAATGCTAGCATAATCGGGAAGAGCATAGTCTACACATCTATGTTGACTTGGAGAACTGTATGTAAGTAGTTTGTCATGAGACCAGTATTTGTGGTAAATTTGTTGGCTACATGGTTATAATAATCGATGTTCAAGTGAATAATTGCAAGGCTTCCATTTGATGTTGTATAAATACAATTATGTAGTCAGTAATTGAAGTTTAAGATACATTTTGTTTTTGTTGTGGTTTTTTATTCTCAATAAAAAGATTTAGAGTGATTATTGATACTTTTATGTTACAATTGTTACATTAATTTTAGTGATCAAATTAATCAATAAAAAATAATGGAATTAGAACTTTTTATTTAATAAATAAAATAATCATCACATCTTAACTTAAGATTAAAGTATGCTGCATGTCACTCATTAAAGTCAACAAGGATTAAATTAGCAAAAAATATTATGTAGAGAAATAGCTCACTAGTTAGTAATATTAGTAGTTATCTACGTAGATTATGCAATCAAATAGCTAGGCCATTGTGTTCATTATCTAATATATTCAGAGATATTTCCATAAACAGTTTGTAGTTGTCAGGCCAATTCCAACTGCCTAATGAAGCAAATTAATGGTTCCTACAAATATTTGCAAAGGGTGAGACTTGATCAGAACTATTTCTAAGTATAGGGTTAGTGAACATGTTAAAGTCAATGAACACTTCATTCCCAACTAACCTAGAATAATGATTGCATGTGCTCTATTCTTAAAAAAACATTAAAACATGATTCTTAAGTTATGTGCGGTTGTATGTTGCAGCCTATTGCATAGCCTCAGATAGATAATACTTAGCAGCTATGACCATTATAGCAAGCGATAACACACAAGTGCATATGACATTGCATATGATCAACACCAACGAAGATAAAATTAACTATAATTATGTGGAAGGAATGTAACCCAGTGAGGAGCCACAAGTTATCTATCCTATAGTAATGACTGCTAAATACACACGTAACCACAACAAGTATGTGCTATCATTGTATATTTTGTTATAAACACTAAGCTAGAAATATAAGTGAAAATGTCTAAGCAAAGCAATTAGTTGCAATAGGTAGTCACATATTTTATTCTGTCTTCATGCTGTGTAGTTCAAGAGGGTCTTTGGATATGAATGTTTTCATACTCCATTCTCTGCACCACATAGAGGGGTTGACTGGAATTAGTTACTACTGTACTTCAAATTCATTACTAACCTGATTTGTGATCGATGGATGATTTGAAGATGTAGCTGATGTAGATTGATGGACTACATCATAGCCTAACAACAATAATTAAAAAAATTATAATATCTGAATACAGACAGACAACAGTATTGTGATCAACAATTTATACGAGTCGTGCATTTTTAAAATAAAATATCATCAGTATAGTGGCTGTAAAATATCATATAATTTGGAGGATCTCTAACCTGCTGAGGAAGACAGGACTCAAGCAAATCAAATCTGGCCATTTAGAAACACTTATTAGCTTATTTTCACCTAATCACTACACTTAGTGATATTCATATCTTACCTCACCCAAACCATATCCTGTTATTGTCAATTAATATTCTATTTTTTTGAAAATGTTGTTACTGAACCTGATTCTTCAGAGTTTTAAAACCTAGCTTGTTGCCTCACAACCCATGAATGGAGGATACAATCTACATATCTGCTTTTTCAAAATGTCCACATTCTGGCTTCATAATTAAGTGTATTTTGAGGTAGTTCTGAGTATGCTGTCGAGGCTGTCAATGTGGCATATAAAAGTTCTGAAAAGAAAAAGTATCACTTCTATTCAATAAACTAGCCAATTATAAACTTATCACAAAATAACAAAAATTAAAAGACCATGGGACTTACTCAGGGGCTGCTCTGGCATTTCTAAAACAGTTGGACAGGAAGTGGGTGTAAACCACTGCAAACAGCATATAATGCTAGTAGAGATAACGCAGCTACTGGTTCATCAATAGCTAGCTTATGACAATCACTCATTTTTATACATTCAAAATCAATATTGGCATTTTTTCAGTTGGACAATATGCTATAAATAAGTGACCACTAAGAATTCTAGAATCAGATTAAATTGATTAAATAATGTACATGTATGAGTAATCATACATAAAACTTACATTGATTTTCCTCTAAAATTATTTGGTCCTGAAATATAAATAATGCAGACAGAATAGCTAATTGCACAACAAAATAATAATTTGTACAGATAACTAGAATTAAAGCTACATTCAGGGATAGAGTAATAGTATGTACATGTCAGAGAATTCATTAATCAGTATGGTTTGGAGCTTACTTCTACAAATAAATTATTACTACACTCACAAGAATACATCTACTTCATATTTTTCTTTTTTTTTAACTTAAAGCCTGTATTGCATAATTTAGTTAGTATAAATAGTACTTATTGCATGAGTCAGAGTGTGATATGGCAGAATATTTCATAAGCTGGCTAATTTATTTTCAAGAGCCAGAGGCGAGTGAAAATAAAGCCTGAGAGTGAAATATCTTGCCATATCACTCTGACAAGTGTAATAAGTGGTTTATTCCACACTAGATATCTTCACTACCACAGTTAGTACTAGAGGACTGGTAACTCACAGCTTGTAAGTTAGTTGTATAGGGGCTACCCAACCCCCCAGCTGATATTTTAGCAGCTGCTCTAACCCCAAGTTGGAGTAGGCTACACCATTTCCAGAGTAGAAAGGTAGCTGTAAAAACCAAGAAAATTGAATAGTTGCTATAATATTCTAGGGTAATGAGCTTGAGTGAAATAACAGTGTGAAATATCTTGTTATTTCACAGGTCATGTACCTGAAGATATCATTGTGAAGATATCTAGGGTGGAATAAAGATCATTATTTAAAATTTGCTGGGAAAAATACTAAATGATGAAGCAGAAGAACAACTGGAAGAATGGAAATATTTTAGGTATACCCCATTAATTAGTGCTACTGCAGAAACCCTTTATAAGCTCATGCACTTTTTCCTATATATTTTTTAAAGATATAGGCTTAATGTATCACTTAGAGTTTGGTTATTACATTTTGGGTCTGAAAATTCAAATAGTGAGAAAAAGTAGCCATATAAAAATATAAGTTGAAAAATTCTTAGAGTTTGTTGATAGACCTTATCATATCATACAACAGAACAGTACACTGTTGGCAGTTAAGCCTCGTTTAAGTGAAAAACAAAGAACTCATTAAGCTTAGCTAATCTTCCCAATTTGCTTCTAATTAATTTGTAATCTATAAGGTATTCCTGATATTCTGAACATATATATTTTGCTTGAGTTGCCTTACAATATATACGTATGAATGTGCTCATTTAATTTGAAAGTAAATTATAGTTCTATTAAAACTTTATACAAAAAGTACTGTTTGAAGATTTTAACATCATGCAGTCTCAAGATGATAATTATTATGAAAGTTCCTAAATACATGATAATAAGAAATTTCACTTGTGCCCTGTGAGGTGAAAATGCGGATAGAAATGCAGATAGATCGAAAATACGGTATAAACATACCAAGTACATTTGTAGATAGCCTGTGTCTTATGAACCGTTATGAGTACTTTATAACACTTCGTTTGGATTTATGTATTAAATATACAAATTAGTGCAATAGTCATAGTACACTGCCAAAGGTATAAACTACAAGTCTCACTAAATTCTAGGTTAACATTTTAATACAGTGTTTCCCTAGCTAGTTTGGGGTTAATAATACTAAATTGCTAACTTCATTAGACCACAACTAACTTTAACTTGGGAAGTAATTTCAGAGTATTCTGGATCTTCAGCAGTGTTCACAATATTTGAGGTTATTCCGTAACCTAAATGATATTGTATGAACATGAAATATGTAATAAAAGAAGCTTAATTAATTTGTCATAGACATAATTTATAATGTTCAGTTAAGCATCATTGGAAGTTTATCTATAATAATGACTTGAAGTGTTTAAGTCACTTAGTCATGAGGTTTATAGAATCTTTATTAACATCATTAGAAAGACAGTCTGTAGGGTATTGCTTTACAACTTTATCACACTGTGCTAACTGAACTGGGCTTTACTCTTTGAATAGTTTTAAATTGTCATTATAATCTAACTTACTTTCATTTCTTGAATAATTTACATTGTAATCCTGCATAAAAATAATATTTTGTGAATTTTTTGTGACATTCTTAAAATTATTCTTATACTGACATGTCGAAGGACATGGCATAGCACACTTTTCAAAAAGAAAAGGAGCTACTGCAGCAGTCGGGAGGAATTTGCCATTGGTATAAATTTGCCATTTGTACTATTACTGGTAAACTATACACATTTTGCTTACTTCTAATGCCTGCTACTGAAACCAAACAATTAAGCTATATCGCCTACTTTCAGTATTTAACACAGGAAAGGTTATACTGAAATTAGACTAATTATTAACCCTTTTAAGTACATACTAACATAAATTCCTAAAGATTGTTAGAGCCAAATAAAATGTATAAAGGCAATAATGATTATAGTAATAAGAAGGACTCAGCAAAGCTTAGTAACATTAAACTGTAGCACAATTAACTGAATTAAAGGTATTCAAACTTACCTTTGATTTAAAATTGAACTTTTTCCTTATAAAATATAAGGAAAGTCCAGCCAGTGTTATTATGGTTGTAATAAGAACAATGCACACGACTGATATACCTGGAAAACACATACATTGGTACATTAAAACTATTTTTAAATAGGGCAATAGGGAGTATCAGCTGACTCTCAGATAAAATTAATTGAGGCTTGATAATTAAATGTGTCATAATTATTAAGTAACTTGAATTATAGATGGAATAAATCTTGTTGCAATTCATTAAGTTCTTACAGTTTCATAGAAATATTTGCGATATAGACATTAAATACAGTCATGTTTAACAACACTAGGCATAGTACTCTATCACTGAGCCATTACCAACATTTAAATGTAACACACAACAGTCTTAGTAAGTCTAAAATGTACACAAGAAAAATGCACTATTGACAAAAAATGTTGATTTGTTTTAGGATTTGAGTACAAATATGTTTTATGTTACCAATGATGGCTGCTGTATTTGGTCGAACAGAAACAGAAACAGGAGGCAAACTGCTCAGAGTAGTCTGAAAACTCATGGTTGGGGTATAAGGAGATGAAGTAGTCAAGATGTCTAGTGGAAGGGAAGCTGTAATAATTAATAGTATCACAGTGACATGCCTTTTGTTTAATGATACCAAATAACTAGTCATACCTTCTAAGGTGGGAGCAATTGTTGTTATTGAAGCAACTAGATTGCATGTTGCACTGAGTGCAGGAGCCAGTCTACCATCTGGTATATCACTACTCCATATTGGATACACAAACACTAGATGTTCTCCACTCACAGCTGAGCTATTTATAGACACCGTTTCTCCTGACACAGTAGATTCAGTAAACCTCAATGTTACAGGAATACTGGTATCCTGTATGTATACTCTGTATCCACTATACATGGAGGTGTTAAAGTCACACTGGACAATCACTGTCACCATGTCAGTAACATTTGAAGTACAGTTTATGCCAGATAGCATAGCAAAGGGAGCTGAAATAGAACATAAAATATTTAGCATCTGAAATTGTTATCTAGTGATGATAGCATTGTAGGTATAATGAATACTTTAAAATCTTTGTGCTGTGAAACATTCTTAACATTAATAACAACAATAATAATAATAATAATAAATTGAAAGCCCTTAACCATGCAGTACTTATTATTCATCGAAAAAAGGAAATGCTCCGTATAGCAGCAGGTTGGAAAACTCTGAGCAACAAAACATTGCACTCACCTGGGCTAGTGGATGTTCCAGTTATAGTAACTGACTGCTGATTTGCTGCTCTGTCACTGGTAATCTCTCCAGTTTCTTCTACATCATATGCCAGAGCCATGTACATCCCACCAGGAAGTCCTGTTATTGTGTTAGTCATGTCTGATCTTCCTTGTACATAATACAGTGACCGACTAAAGTCCACCATTGGACCTCTATTAGAGTTGTCAATGTAGAGAAGAGATAAGTAACCTCCACGAGCAATAGAACCATTAATGAAGGTCAACAAAATATCCACAGTAGAGGCCACAGGAGAAGAAATATTTATATCGGAATCAAAGGTATCTACAAAATGAGAGGCCACATTGTGAATACACATGCTTTAAAAAGATCCAGGGTTTCACATAGGAATATTTTGGGGGAGGGGGGGGGGGAATATTGGGTGTAATAACCTGAGTTACACTATTGTTTGTTTGCAAGGATACTAATCAAACTAAACGTAAGAGAAGAGCTATAGCCTAATTGGGTTATTTTTCAAAATGGAATTTTTTCAAGAAATGGAAAAAGGTTATTGAGTTGAAGTCATTGGAGAAGTACCAGGACTACAAGAAGTCCTAAAAAAATGAAAAGTTCTGCCATTTTCAGTGTGAAAATTTTTAAAGATATTCTAACTACATAAATGATATTTTGGTTTCAATTAGGTACAGCTACATCTGAGATTTAATTTAGATTACAAATTCAGCTAACATCCGAACTTGGCATGAGTAAAGAATAACCTTTGAAGGTTTCAGAAGAATATAAGACATAATTTTACTGAATTATAAGACAAATTCGAACAGAAATCACTGGATCATGCTGTAATGGTCACTTTTTTTTGTTTTATTATAATACTGAATCCGATTGAAGCAATTAAATTGGCACTCTTTGGGGTGGGGGACTTTTGCTTGGGGGTGGAAACTTTCACTTGGGGTGGGAAATCCCAGATTCCTCCCCCCCCCCCCCCCCCCACACACACACTTCCCTCCACGAAAGCATGAGATCTCATAAAAAGTCTACTAATGAATTAATGTTAACAAATATTATACAGATAATTTTAAACTGTAAACCCTGATACATTTGATAGAGCCAAATAAATGCATACTCACTAATTATATCATCCACTGATGTAAAGCTTCTTGAATTGTTAGCAAATATTTGCACAGAAATTCTTCTATTTGAACCCACATTAGGAGTAGTAATTGTTAACACTCCAGGTGTGTTGTGGTCACATTGTAGATTTCCTCCAACATTATCATCCAGAATCACTACACTGCAACTACATACTAGACCTGTCTGTTGACGAAAAACAAAATAACAACAACGGGATTAGGGATGTCTAAGCAGGCACTGACATACTGTTTTTTATTATTGTGAACAATGATCTGAAAGCTAGGTTTCATTTCTCCTTTTCTTGTAACAGTGTTTTGAAAAATATTGTATGTATCTGATGTGCTTACCACTGCATATGTAAAGGTAAAACTACTTCCACTGAATTGAGGTATCTCTAGGTCAGTAATTGTCAGACTGCCTAATCACAAACAATAGAAAAAATATAACTATGTGAATTATGTTATTATTACTAAGATCACTATTTCTATGTTGAGTTTGAACAGGTAATGACAATCTCTGCTATCAAGGGAAACTGGTAACCAAATATAAATTCAACTTACGAAGCCATATACCTGGGAACTCTACCATTCTTGCTGGTCCATCTCCTAGTCTACTAAAAGGAATAACTGTAATATTATAATTCACTCCACATGTGACATCACTCAGTACAAAACTAGTATCTTCATTCATATCTACAGATCTATCACATCCTCTAGAAACAGTTTCAGTTCCAGTGACAATTTGAACACAATAAAATCGTTCTGGTGTTGAAGCTGGTGGAATTGTTATGGCTGAAGGAGGTGTCCAGGAGATAGTTATAGTGCTGGATATCTCATTGTATATACTAACCAAATTTTCTGCTGGACCAAGAAGACCTCAAAATAAAGAATAATCAGAATATTATATATTTTATCTAACTCTGTTGTATTGTATATGATTAATTTTGTTATGACTATGACTTGTTAACAATAATTTGATGATTCCCCAGTATGATACTTGCTTGTATTTATTTTAAGCTAATATTTCTAATTTTATATACATTTGTGATGATAGTGTACATACTGTGGAATAAATACATATTTACATGACCATTATCTGACAATGGATATATTACAAATTAACATAATTTTACCAAACAAGTAGATCACATGACTATCACTACTAACCTTGTACTTGTATTGGTAATGGAGAGCATGTGGCCATAGAACCATCACTAATAGTAGCAGTACAACTAATAAGATGACCATTTAGATCAGCTGAGACATTTCTTATGACCAGATCAATAGTTCTAACATTGAGCATAAAAGGCGGAACATTAATATTTGTCAATTCATTGATTGGTACTCCATCAATAGTCCATGTGATATTTATTATTGTAGTGGCAATAGCACTGCCAGCTGAAATTCCAGTCACACCTCCTTTATAGCCTGGTAGAGCACTTGAGGTCAGTGTTACAGCTATAGTAGTAGAAGAACAACATAACTAATAGAACCATTACAAAAACATTATGAACTACTCAAGATTATGTAATAAACATGACCAATTCTTGTTTGTAAGCTGCTTGGTTATCTTGCAGTAGTTAACTAGCAGTATATCCAGAAATTACTACATAGTGCATTATAGGAATACTATAACATGTTCCACAAGCTGTTATAGTTACAGCATACTTTTCATATAGTATTTGGTACAAGTAAATTCCTTAATTTCTATATTTGCACACATATTGTGGTTTTGCTGTATTTGTAAGCAAGGAAAGAAACTCAGAATTGAGCATGTAAAAAGTTTGCAGGGTGGGTACAGGTTTTCCAATAAAATCAACCTGACTCTGGTTATAATTCAAACATTCCAAATTATCGGCAAAGAGAATACATCTAAATAATTATAATCATGTTTAACATATGTACTTAACAACTGTTATTAGAAAAAGCCCAATTTAAGTAAGTTAATTTACCATCAGATAGCTATTAAATAGGCCAACAATTTGATACCACAATTAGTAGTCAGAAACCAACAGTAAAGGCAAAAAAAAGATGTGTATTAACAACCAGCTAGCACCTGATGACTGGCGTACATGCTTTACTAGCAGCTGATATCTGTCCTGCACTAGTCATTTAGTCCTTGGTAGGGGAAATACAGGTAAGTTTATCATAGTGTAGTTCCACCTTACATGGGGGTTAGTGTTTTATATATTATATTCTATTTCAGGTTGTTGTTAGTGGTATTTTTGTGTGCTTATGGATCCAGTTCAGCACCACTGTTGCACTTGTTCAATACCAGGAACTGTTCCTCAAACTTTTCTTTGCTTGAATTTATTACGTACATCATTTCCATACACTGTTTCTCTCAGTTCTGCTTTATATTGCTAGAAGGGAACAGCATGTCGAGATATTACAGCTAAATATTAGACTTAAAGAGACGTGTGAGTTACCCTTGAGGAATCTGATTGGTCCCATATGGAGAAACTATTATAGATCCTTTTTCAGTGATGTAAGCACAACTGGTGAATTGCATTGTTTTTAAGGTTTCTGTCAACATTAGTCCTATCTTCTATTTTAAAAGCTAAGGAGAGTTGAAGTATTAACAAGGCCAGTTATGCAATCAAACATACTATGCCTGGAGATGCAGTGCATCAGGAGTGTCGCTGCAAACAAAGGCATCACTTTCAAATTGCAAAAGTCTAACCATGATGATGATTTAACGCCAAATACAAGTAAAGACATTGCTGTGCTTCAGCTCTTTGAGGAGAATTTTTCATTCAAAATAGATTGATTTTACTGTGGAATTAAATTAGCTAACTTGGAAAGAAAAAGAAAGTATGATGTTCTTCAAGTGAAAAACCACCGGAAAGCATTTTACATGTGCATGACTTACATGCTGCTGATATAATCAACAATCAGACTTGCAGTGTCAATTTTATGAAGAAGCAGATGCCATATCTCAATCAAAGGGGTAGGAACAAAATAGTGATGTTGGGTGAGATCGCTGCATATTATATCTTATGCGTACAAATATTATACAAAACACTAAATGTTTTGTTCTTTGGGTATATTTTTAATTTAAGTGAATTGGTAGAAACAAAAATGATTTTAAAAGAGTCCTCCTTCCTTGAGCCATTATGAGTATGCATCAAGTCCACTCAAATTTTTGGGCTACACTTATTTATTATGTTACTAAGCTGTTGTAATGCTGTTTGTGATATTTAACTAGCAAATTCACAATTTTTTTAGCTACAAAAAATTTCTCATTGTCACTTTTCATTGGTACTTACTATTGACAACAGAAAATCAAGGGGACTAATCTCCCACTACTTATAAGTTGGATAACTTCAGTCACCCCCCACCCCTCCCGCCTCCCCCTGCCCCCTATTTCTACCCCACTTGTCTCAATTCATTGCAAAAAGGTTCCACAAGGTCAAGGTTTAGTGTCCTCATAATGACTTGAGAATGGAAGTTTGGAAGCTGCCAAATACAGGAAAAATAACATTGATCGTGACATTAGGAGTAAAATGCTACTGGACATTGCTTGTGTATCTTGTTGCCACATGAAAGCTTGAATTAAAATAAAGGCTATCTCTTTCACTTTCTTTTTCTGTTGTTCAACGCTATCCAGTTTCTCCCAGTTATCTAGTGTTTTCTCCCTTTCAGTCTCTTTCAGTTGTTTCCAATCTCTTCTTAGGTTCCTACTCATTTCTGTGTACCATCATTAAACTATGGTGTGCTAACTGGAGGAGCTTGCATGAAACTGAGACTGGAATATATTGAGAGAGACTAGAAGGGACTGAATTAGACTAGCATAGACCATAAGAGACATGAAAATGTACCATCAACTAGCTATATATTAAGTAGTGTAAACAATTTATGAAATGGTGTAATGAAATGCAACTTACATGGATAAACAATAGAACAAACCCAGAAAGCTATAAAGTCTGAGGAAGTTAAACCTCCCTTCCCAATTGTTACAGATCTGAACTACAAAACATTAGTTTTTAGCAAAAATTTTAGACACTATTCTTCTAATGACTCTGCCTAAATTGAAAACATGATAGTCACAAACTCCTACATACACATTACAACTTTTTTATCTAATGAAGTAATAAAATAAAATGAAATAATTATGTGAAATTTTAAAGTTTCTCAGTATAATGTTCATGCTTGCTTAATTACTACTTATACTTCTGTGGTGAAATTGAGTTTAAAAAGGTAACACTACAATATACTGTTAAGAGAAGGGTTTCTATTCCACATGCTTCATAAGACTATTCACTTTTTGAGTAAAATTAGAAAAGAAAGTATTTGGAATTGATGTGATTATAAGCTAAATTGGAAATCTAATTTTGACATAAGTTTTCTTTAGTATGTATGAATTAGATATTTATTTGATAGTCTGACTTGCATTTCATAATGACTAGTCATAAGATTATAGAGTGTAGAGCGGGAAAGCTGTGGTTTTTTCTATTCCCATAGACTTTTGTATTGAGTTTTGGAATAGCACTTTCCCTTCCAGTTTTGAAGTTTACTGAGGGAATATCTTTAACCGCTTCGGCGCAAGCTTTTCAATGATGCAAACCCCGGATGCATAGCTATCTGTTCTAAAGTTATTCAAGCTTTTCTTGTGGCCAACTCAACTTGGACATACTGTATGGAGATAGCAGAAAAAAGCAGTAAAATCCTGTACTGCCTTGTGGCGAAGATTGGTGTTTGTGTTAATCTTTTGGCATTGTTTACAGACATTTAGGAGCCGTCCCTTACAATAAGGCTGAGTAGCTAGCCTCAGTAATTTTATAATTGTACGTTTGCTCACACACACTACTATCCGATTACGATCAGCACCATTTTCTGTACTAATAAAACAATAATTTATTAGTAATGCTTAGGTTTGACCATAGCTAATGATTAGCACTGACTACAATTTTCTATTATTGTACAAAACAACAATAACAACACAACAACATTAAAAAACCACTTTAACATGACCTGTACTGTCTACTATTTACCAGAGGGTAACAATACAGTTCTCTTACACTTACTGTTACAAGTTGTTGGAGTAGCAAGTAACTCGAAAACCGCGACAATGATCAGCCACATCACTTAGGTACTGTTCTATTTTCTTTTAGGAGGACACACCCTTAGATAAACTAACATCCCTAGACGCGCGCGCACGTAGATGACATTCCAGAGGCGTGTTCAAATTAGCAGCGAGTCAATAATCACGGAAGGGCAATTCAAGCTCTTAGAAGGCACTTATCTATAGAATGACAGACTCAGGGCCAAAAGTGTCCATTCAATAAGCTAGTTAATTTTAGCAAGCTACTGCGCAGTATTATTAAGTTCTGGTATAGTCAGTGGATAATTGTGGTGCAAGTGTGACCATATAGACAGAAAGAGCTGCACACTTATGTTGACTTAAGTAAATGTGCGACTATCATATGGTTGAACTAACCTTAAATAAGCATTCAATCCCACCATTATTATATTTTTGCTTGCTCTGTATAGCTCTTCAGTTTGGAATAGCAACATTTTTAAGCAATTGCACTTTAAGCTTATCAAAGGATTATTTAATAGTTCAATATAAATAGCAGTAAGCTACGTGATGTCATGTTTATTGGTGTTAGCTAAACGTTTCTGAATTGTAGCTAATAGTTAAAACTGAAATTTGGTTAGAATTATTTGCCAATGAATATAAGTTAAGGAAATAATTTGATATATCATTCAGTGCAATCAACATACACCTTTATAATTACAAAATTAAAATTAAGATAATGTAATTAGCATAATTCTTATGAAATAATTGGTACATAGAATGCGGGTAGTATCTTTTGTCATCATTGTCTCAAGTATTGTTCTGTTGTTTTAGGTTGTAGACTTATCCTTTATGTAATTTTCATCATGGTAATACTGGAGTAACTTTCCTCTACGTACCATTGCTAGCATGTATATGATTTTAGTTTGTTTATGTTTAAGAAGTACTTTCTAACTAATCATGCTGTGGATACGTTTTCAAAATTTGGTGATTTACAACTTCACCTATTTTTTATACTTTTTTCAATAATGATTACTGACCAATATTAGCTAATACCACAAAAGATGTTCATAGTGGAAAAATACTTTTTTATTTCTATATTGATAATATTTTTGTTTTTATTGTAAGTACATTATATGTAAACACAAATGCATTAAATAATTGTACCACGTATCCATTAGCTACTTTTAAATTATTTTATTTTTGAAACAATGTAATTATCAAGTAAGGTTAGAGGTAACATCAGATTGCTTTTATTTTGGTTTTTACAAAATATGGTCAAAACCTACCATTCTTGCCAAGACGTAAATTTAATCATCACAGGTCATATACAAATACATACATGCATACAACTGATTTTTTACAATGTCATCAAGCTTCAAGTTTAAGTTATATTTATCAATATTGAATAAGAAGTGTATTATGCTTTTCTTTTAGTTGATCAAAGGTATTTTCTATGAATTGTTGGTAAATTATAAACAAAAATCAAGAAGCCATACAAAAACAGATTGACATGCTTTTTTGTGTGTAGCAAGTTGGGTAAGGGTTCCAATTATTTGCCAGGTTAGCTTTATATTTTCTTCTTCACCATAATCAATGCTTAAACACTATGAATAAGTTAATAAACACAGCACGGGTAGCTACCAATCAGATTGTTGAACATGTAAATTTAGCTCAGTTCTGTAGAACACGCACACAACTGTTCATATAAGACAGTTAATAGTGTATTATTTCAAACTAAATAGTATGAAGGGTGTGAAAGATTGGTGGTTTTTAAACTCGAGCGGTTTCAAAGTTCAGGTACTAATGCAGTAAATACTGCTTACTAGTCAACTACAGCAGACACTAGTGAAGGAGTACACACTCCTAGCATCCACTCAATGAGAATAGCTATGTTATAGCTAATAACAGTTATAAAAACTTTCTGTCATCAGACAAATAGAATGTGGAATCAATAACAATGCACTTATTAGGAAAGAAGTTTATCTGTAACAACGTCATAACAGCTGTTAGCTAGTATGACGACTCAATAACAAGCGAGTGAATGAGGGTGGGGTGTCTCTGAATAACAGTATTTGAGTATGTGGTTGGCCGTCGTCTCTGTGTTTCAGTTACTTATCACTGTCTTTCCCTCTACATTTTGTAACAGTAAGTGTCTTTCATTCTACTCCTCAAAAAAAAAAAATCAGCTGGGTATCTAGTTTTTTATATCTTTAACTATTTTCCTGGGTTTCATAAGTTTGTAAGCTATTAAAGGACTTCAATATGTTGCCTGTATTTTATAATCAACTATTCATCAAGCTTTGTGTATAGAAAAACTAAAAAAAAAAAGCGTGCTCCACTTTAGAAGGTGAAAAAGAGGAGCAATAGTTTCTACCTTATTGGTGAATTTCCAAGTTTAAGACACAAGTTTTACTCTTAGCTAATAATTTTAATACTATACAAAAATAAGAATGTAATTAATTATGAATTTCATTTTTGATTAGTTTATTTATTTTACAGTTAATTTTCTGCTACAATACCCAAATTGCCTGATCAGCGGCTCTAACCAGGTTGAGTAGGCTACACTAATGGAAGGTAGCTGTAAAACTCTGGGAAAAGTGGTGAGCTTAGCCAATTGCTGTAACTACTGGGGTAATGAGCTTGCGCGAAATATCCTGAGTTATTTCATATGGAGTGTTGTAGTGGACAAAATTGATGCCTGTGAATAGATGCCAATGTTTTGATTATTGGATGGATGTCTTGATTAATGTCTCGATCAGCAATGCCTCGACCGGTGACACCACCGACATTTAGATTGTGAAATTGACGTTCTGAGCGCCGGTTCGATGGATCGTCCGTGTTAAGCATTCGGGCGCGTCTACACTCATCACTTGCAGCACTCCTCCATTTCAAGTGATGCAGTTGGTAACAGTCACAGTGTTTGAGTTACTTACTACTGTTTTCCTCACTCCAGCGTTTTGTAATAGTAAGATTCTGAGATCGTAGCAGTTTATCTGCTGTCGTAATTTATTATTAGCTTAGCTACTGTGGTAGGTTGGTTCTGTAGCTGGTGGAAATGGAGGAGCTTCAAGGACATGCGATTTGTGGTTTAAGGTGTTATTACGCGCTCTGTTGATTGTGCTCCATAATTTTAGGAGGAGCTTCAGTCCCTGGAAGCCCTAGTCTGGGCAACCAGACCCCATACAAGTCCTTTCTGTATAAGGCTCAGCTTCAATAGTTATTAGAAGATATTACTAAGATTGTGCAAGAGCACAATTTCGAATAGGTCAAAACATACGAAAGTTATTAAAATAATATAAATGTACATGATTTGGAATTAATTTATGTGTGTAAGGATAAGTTCACTTGTAGTTGTCCAGGCCTGTAGCCAGGAGTTTGCACAGGGGGGTTCGGATTTCATAGAAACTCAAGAAAGCCACACCTACTTTTGTTTTCTTCGTTTATTCTTTAAAAAGCGAAAAAGAAGGGGGGAAATATGTTATAGTTAAAGCATGAGCGCTTAGTTTCTAGTCGATTTATTGCACGACAGCCCGAGGGCCGTAGGCCCGAGGACTGAGTGCGATAAATGTACTAGGCACTAAGCGCTCATGCTTTAACTAGTTTAAATACCGGGCAAGTGTTATTGCACACTTGCCAAGTTACTAGTGGTGTGCTTGAGCACAAATGGCGAGCGAGCCTTAAACTACACTATTGTTAAATAATTGTTTCTAACACTCAAGCTACTAAAATAAAGTTGAGTTTTTAAATTAAGTTAATGCGGTAAAGGGGTTTCAATGCCATAGTAACTGCTCCCAGCAACTGTTTGAATTGAAAAAGAAGCAACAAAATCAAGTCACGTTATTTAAAATTTTCTTTGTGTTTTTCTAATAGTAGTTGTAACGCACAATACACACAACTGAACATACCTACGCAAGACTTACCTTCGTAGTTCGTCTAGTGGACAATGAATTTTCAAGTAAATGCTGTTGAGTAGGGCTTATATAGCTGTGACAAATAGCGTATTAACTTACCACCGCCACTAACTCGAATAGAAATGGAGCTCCCATAAGTTTTTGCGTTTTAACTGCACCCGCAAAACAATTCAAAGCGGTAAACAATTCAATTTCTAAGGTGATACGGGTAATGGTCGCTAAACCAGAGGATTCTGTTTAGTGAAGTTTTGGACGGGGTCGAACGCGGAGCGAACACAAAAATACGGAGGGTCAAAGTACAAAATGACATACATACGTCCAAACATATATCTAAATAAACTAGTGATGTGCTTGAGCACAAATGGCGAGCGAGCCTAAAGACTATACTATTTTATATGAATGATTTTGACTTCTAACACTGAAGCTACTGAAAATAAGGTCCAGTTTTTAAATTTAGCATACAGGGTAAAGGGATTTCAGTGCCATAGTAACAACTCTCTGCAACTGCTTAGAGAAAGAAAACAACAACAACAAAACAATTCACGTTATTTAAAAGTTTTCTTTGTGATATTCTTTAGCTAAGTAGTGGTTGTAGCACACAATGCTTTGACACAACTGGACATGCACCTACACAGACTTACCTTCGCAGTAGTCTAGTGGACAATGTATTTTCAAGTAAATACTGTTGCGCACGGCTTATAACCATGAACGCATTGACTTACCACCGCCACTAACTCGAATAGTCCCTTAAGTTTTCAAGTTTTAACTGCACCCGCAAAAGAATTCAAAACGGTAAACAATTCAATTTCTAGGGTGATACGGGTACTGATCGCTAAACCAGAGGATTCTGTTTAGTGCAATTTGGGACGGGGTCGACCACATAACTAACACAAAAACGCGAGGGTCAAAGTACAAAATGACATACGTACGTCCAAACATATATACAAATATATAAACATCCCCGATTTTTTCATTTTTACCCCTGTAAGTGTCTCGCTCGCTACGCTCGCTCGCCAATAAACAAACATCCCCGATTTTCGATTGTGTTACCCCTGTAAGTGTCTCGCTCGCTACGCTCGCTCGCCAATAAATAAACATCCCCGATTTTCGATTGTGTTACCCCTGTAAGTGTCTCGCTCGCTACGCTCGCTCGCCAATAAGTATGTATACGTACGTCAAAATATTTCGCACGCGCTTCTAATTACGTAAGTTAGGTAAAGCGTTCACAGTTTCAGTATTTTTCAATTAACTAGCGCGGAGAATCCTGCTGCCATGCCTTACGCAACGTTTCAACCAAAAAGTTTATAGCTACTCTCTTCTTGAAACAATTGTGAAGTCTTTGTCAAGCTGCGCTTCTTTGCCACTGCTTTCCATGTTTATTCAGGTAATTCTGTTATTGTTACTACACATGGGTCCCACTTCCTTAGTCTGGGATCAGAGACTTTAGATTCTCTGATGCTAACTGAGAATGGAAAGGGTTACACTGTGCACTACAGTTAGATGTAATTTCTGTCCTATTTTCCTGTAAAAAGAGTCTGCTCACTCGCCATGCATTTGCGCTATTCGAGCGCACCACTAGTTATCTAGCTAGTATAGCAGGCATGTCCTACGAGAAGCAAAACAACAATCCCTTTTGTCAAGTTAAGTAATTGGGCGTGTTCGACTACCCAACGTACGGTCGCCGACAGGAATAGTCTTATTATTAGGGCATTGATAGAAGATGAAAGGGTCTGTCAAGTTCACGTATTAATTAGGTCACGCACACTTGGCACAACTGCAACACACCGTTTTAATACGGGTTATTGTGGGCGAGCTAATGTTGATCGCTGAAATTCACGTAGCTAATTTTTATGTTTAACTTGTGGTCTCCTAAATTTATTTTTAATTAGCTTAGCTAGTTAATGAAAGTGGAGAAGCTGCCAGAACTTTAATGCTGCCTGAATACTGAAACTTCCATTGATGTCTTAGTAGTATTCCATTGACTTCATTGTTGGGTTCTGGCTGACAATCACAAGTTCTACACAAGGAGTATCATGTGCATGTTTCTGCATTTAAATCTTCTTTTATATAATGGAAAATTGTTTTGTTCATTACATAGTGTGGTCATTAGACTTTCAAACTATCAAATATATTCTAGGACCTCTGAGAGCAAGTCTGTTAGCTAATTGGGTCGCCATAGAAGAGAGAGCAAAACTTGAGGGTCAAAGTACAGAAGTTATTGAGCAAGTCGAACAAAAACAAACCCGAGTTAGATTGCGTATCGGGTAGTGTTGTTTTGCTTGCTGGAATAGATAGCTAAGTGTTTTGGATGACTTAGCCATGGCCTTTGGAATAGTTTGTGCTAGCCTGTTTCTATTTTCTGCTGTAAAAGGTAACATCAAATAGCTAAAGCTTATACGAGGACGTTAAAAAGTCCTATTGTTAGAACTAAAACAATAAAAAAAAACACATTTGTTGGAATTATAGTGACATTAGTCAAGACATATATAAGAATAATTAGTATTTTTCAGGACATATACTTTATTTGAACTGAGTGTTGTGCATTGTGTATTTGTTCTAGTTGCCAAAAAATTTGGCAGTTTTGCCTGCTAGGTCATCCTTTAAAGGTGAAGTGGGTGTGGCAGGTATTAAGAATTATGTCAGTGTGTCATTTCAAGATAAAGTTCACAATTTTTAGTTCAGCCATTGCACCATTGAGTAGCCAGAGCCTCTTACAATTATTCCTTTGTTTATTATGCTGTCTTAACTGAGCCCACTAAACTTGTTCTTAGAGAATAGAGTAGTAAACTATTAGGTAGTATTTCTAGACTAGTGACAGCAGAGCTATTAAATTCTTGTTGTGCAATGAAGACATATTCATTAACATAAACATTGTGCTAAGATTTTTGGTGGTAAAACTAGTGTAGTGCTTAATCTAAGCTTTACACTCATTAATCTCTAGAAAACTTGACATACTATAGAAGAAATTACCATGTACGCTGGTTAAAATGGTACCCTCGTAAAACAAGTAGTAGCAGGGACATACCCACCGTATGGGGTGGGGGAGGGGGTTGCTGTGTCCCCATTTTATACAATGGAAGCTAAGTTGTTCCTCGTATAGACTAAATAAATAATGACTGGCATACATGAAAAAATATTCATACACATATCACTTATTGCAAAGTTTAAAACAATAGCTACAATAAATTTTACATTACATTTTAACTTTTGGTACAGCAATTATTGTGAGTTTGTATCAACTCACCCCCCCCCCCCCAAAAAAAAAAAACAAAAAAAAACTTTTAGTGAGCTAGCTAAGTCTCTGGACAGGTACAAATACTAGAACTAAGGCTTACATGTTGTCTGGTATTATTTGACAGGAGAACTAGTAGTAGAGAAAGGTCCTTGTCCTGGTGGTGAAGCCATGTACAGATGTACTGTGAGTGGAATAGAGTTAGAATGGGAGTGGACCCCTGTAGGAAGACAAAGCGAAGACTATCTAGTCTCCTCACTTCTCCAACTACAATCAAGAATCTCAACTCGTTTTATTGGAGATATTGCTGAAGTTATCTTCAATGTTACTGAATTTAGTTCATCCACCATTAGTGTTATAGCTACAGTTAGTAATCCAGAACTCTTAAATGGAACTGTTATGTCTTGTGATGGGCAATCTCTTACCATTGAAGTTCCAGGAAGAAGTAAGTTAATATCACTAGTTAATGCTACCCTAACTTCATCTGTATTTATCACAAGTTTATTGTGTTGTTACAGGTTTTGTGCCTACTGCATTGAATGTTTTCAGAGGATCAAGTAATACTAGTGACCTCGTTATTCAGCCAATTATTGATGAAAATGCCAGAAATATTTTCTACCAGATATCATCTTCAAGTACATTTACAGCATGGACAAGTCCTATAACACTAACTGCTCCTAACAATATAGTATTTATTCAGTGCCAGTATAATAGTACATTCAATTTAGGTAAGAGTGAAATGATTTTTTTTATTCTTCAAACTTCTTTTATACATTTCAGTATGACTTTCACTTAATTAATGTAATCACAATTATGTTAGTTACAACTAATTGTGTTAAGGTACATGTATTTTGAAGGACAATAATGAAGACACCAACTACACTCTCTATTCCAATGGAACTTGGATAATTTTACAAGAATGTATTCCTTCTAGAATACAAGTAATCTGTGAGGATGAAGGATTATGGAGTGAAAATATAGATTGCCAGGAATCCACAACTTCACTAACCGTTTCAGGTACAGATGTAGAATTATTCCAATAAATATATGAATAAGATGAGTATTCATTTCATTAATATGCACTTTAGAAAAATGTTATTAATGAAGTATAATAGTACCATTGGATTATAATGAGATTGATGTTGATTAATGAAGTACTGAAGTGCTGCTAAAAAATACTGAATATAATTTTCCTTTGTATAACATTGAGATACTTTCAAACTTCTGTTGTGAAAGACTTGTATTGATGTAGCTGCAGCAGCTTAACTTGATTAAGGTAGAGTTTTGTCTTGTACTTAAGTATATACTTAAAGAGGACACCACATACCTGTGAGTACAATCTAGTAAAGTTGAGTCAGTATTATCTGCTTCAATATGCAGCAAAACAGCAATGTAGTTTGTAGGTGCAATACACAAGGCATTAGGAAGAAATTCTTAGAGATTGAACAAGAAATCTTAGATCTAGCTTCTAATATACTTAGAGGTCTTCTCATCCATTGGTTTGGGTAAATAAAGAATGTGAAGTGTTAAATTGTATTGTTCTGGTCAAAGATTACTATAAGTATATAGTATATCGATTATATAGATTTAATTTCACTACTTGTGTTTTGGAATTTTTAATTTTTTCAGAATTTCACAATGTGACAGTTACTACAAATGCTGAAATATACCAAGTATGTTTGAGATTAATATTGAGAATATGAACTAAGTATAATTCTAGGTAATGTTAATTATAAACTGTTTATAGATGCAGTTTCCTCAGCAATGTCCCTCTTCATGCTACATGAATATGTACAGTTTAGAGTTAGTTATTGGAAGTGTTATTGGGAGTTTTGTGCTGGCACTGATTCTGGGACTGGTCCTGGGACTACTATTTGGAGTCAAATGTACGAGTGCTTATAAAGCTAAACAAATCAATATATCTATGAACAAAATTGACTTAAATAAAGGACCTCTGTATGATGAAGTAGGACTGGATAAAAATGTTGAACTGACTCAAAATATTTCTTATGAAACAGTTAACAACATAAAGCAATAGATTTATTTCTATTATTGAAGGTAGAATAGATATGATTATTTGATACTTATTGAGTGCTTACTCTCTTCACTAAATTATTAATTTTATCATTATTGAAAAGTAAAATTAGCTATCAGATTAGCTATCAGAAATTGTTTTATAACAGCAAAATTTTGAATGATAATTGTAAAAACAGCATATTATCAAACGATTGATTGAGGTTTTGTCCTTCTAAAATTATGTATACAAATGCACTCATGTGTGTTAGCCCATAATGTTAACCTCAATGTTGTAAACATAGACCTAACTAAAGCGTAAACGGTAGTATGGAATGTGGTTTCCGTTAATTCGTGTAGTACACATGAAGAGTTTGTGGTTGTCCAGATGGAAGAAGTAGTAAACCAATGCAACACAAGTCCAGTAGTTATTTAAACACTAAGATTGATTTTCATTTCCAACATAGCTGCATCTTTGGACAAGTTTTAATTAAAGACTATGCAAAATAAAATACATTCCCAAAATTGCACTCACATTCTAAGTGTGACAAAGTTTATTCTTTTATGATGCCCAAATCAGTCTAATAAATTTTTGTATTTATGACTTGATTATATTTGAGCCCCTCCCTGTGCTGGGTTTGCCCCTGACCAGAACAAATTTAATAATTTTATCATTAATAATGGCTAATCTGAACAATGATAGTTATTTATTTTACTTTATGATTAGACAGGAAACTATTAACATATGGGAAAGAAGCCAAAAGGCAAACATCAAAATCAAAATTGTAATGATCATAATTTATCTTAGTTATTACTTCTTCTTTTTTATAAATACAACATAGACATATAGAATAAAGTATACATAATGTATAAATGCAAGCTTTATTGACAAAATTGCTGTATAATTGCCTTGTATTTTTAATTGCTTCTTTCTTTAAATTTATATCTAGCATTTACAAGTTTGAGACAATGTAAAAATTCGAGTACATCTTATCATAGAATTTGTTTCTGGATGGTTTGTTTTTGAGGGGCATATGCTAATCTTAATTAACCCTGTGACCTGATTTTGTTATTGCTGCTAGAATGTGAAACATACTGAGACTGATTAGGATTTCATAGCAAGCTCTTTTGCAACACTGTTATAACAGTTCAAAATCACATCTTGAAACTAGTCAGACTTTCTATCCCAGGTCCAGAAGGGTCTGAGGCTCTAAACTATATGCTTGCTAGAACAAGATAGTAACATGCATTACAGTTTAATTCAGCTTGGAACAGCAGTTCAAAGTATTTACTGTATGTAGTATTGATGTAGCTAGCTAAATAGTTTAGGGAAAATGTATAATGTACTGAAGGGAATTTGGTTCTCCAAATACACTGAAAGTTAGACTAAAACATAGAGAGTAATGCTAACAGATGGATGGCCAAATGGGTGGACGGACTGACTGATGATGAACAGAAAGAAAGATGAAGGACAAACCGACGGTTAGATGGATAGATAGATTGATAGCTACATAGATAGATAAAGATAGATGTTATAGTATATAATATATATAGTATAAAAGGTATATAAATGGATAATTATCATATTGTATTGTGGATTAAATATGTACGTACTGTGCTTTGATAAGTGAAACAAAAAACAACAGCATCAGTTATTTAGGAAATGTGTTAGTCAAATGTTTGCTTTAAAATTTTATGTAGCCAAGCAGTACCTAGCTTTAATACACAGCACTTTCTCGCACATAATAGTATTAATTCACTTATATTAACACAAGATGGAGGCGGCTGGTTAGTCCAGGAAGTGGGTGTGGCATGAACAGGAAGTAGGTATGTCAATGAGCAAGAGAAAAGTAGAGTGTATTAGCTAAAAATTAATACGTTCAGAGAACTATAAAAAGTAATCAATAATTTTTGTACTTCTATATTTAAAAGAATTTTTGTCAATATTAACACTTAAAATTGATTAAATATTTCCTTTTGTTATGCTGTAAGATTTTCTATTATTGAATATACACCAAACATTTTGTTAATTTCTGCTGGAATGGTGGAAGCGAGAATCAAAAGTTGTATATTTAACTCAATAATTTCTAGCCATCATTGTTTGTTTTAATAACATCATTCTGGTTCAAATAATTTAGCTCATTATCTAGCTAATTCACAAATGCTGGATCACTTCAAGAGCTTCTACTTTAAAGCAATTAGCATAAATGTTGGAGACCACAGGCCATATTGGATGGAGCGGACGAAAATACATCAACAGAAACTCTACTGCAAGATGACCACAGCGAGCGGTCACCATCAAGTGTCTGCTAGGCACGCCAACTTAAATTAATTGTACACTTTTACCAATGTTTTGCTGAGCGCCAAAATTGAACTTTACCAATTAAAGCTGCACAAAAATGGTCCGGCTCAAGTGGGTAGGGCATACTGGGAGGAGCAGCAAAATAAACTTAGCACAATCACATTCTGCAGAACGTGGCCTAATACAAATTTCCTCGGAATGTAAGGTAAGTATCACAAATCTAAAGAAGTCTGTAAAAGGGTGTATGGGACGTTGTCGACTAGAGAATACAACACCTGAGATTCAAAGTCTAATCTGTACGAGTAAACAGAAATTCGACTGTGTACAGTTCCCCAATAAGTAAACTCTTTCTGACTAAGCGTTTTTGAGGACAGCATGGACTTTGAAGTAGTTATTATATGTACAAGTCTTTTTCTATTTTATTCTGTAAAAGGTAAAATCAGAGATGTATGGGTCAAGCTGTCATGCACTTAGCTCTAGATACAGTGACAGTATTGCTACAATCAAAACAACAAAAATAACAAGTTGGGATAAGTATAAGTAAGTATACTATAGCTCCACAAGACACAATACATGTAAAATATCATTTTGCATTCTTTAGAACAGATACTTTGTGAACTGGGTGCAGTGCATTGTGCATTTGTGCCATGTACCTTGATGTGGCACATGTTGATGTATGTGTATGTTATTTCAAGGTGGAGTTCACAATGTGAGAGCAGTCACTTTCTCACAAATAATTGTTTGGTCCATTATAATATTGTCTTAACTGTATCCACTAAATTAGATCTTAGAAAATCTAAAACAGTAACAGCCTATAAAGTAGTACTTCTAGACAAGTGGCAGCGGAACTATAGCTGCTACTTTTCTAGTTTGGAAATGAACACATACCCATTAATATGAATATTGTGTTAAGATTTTGGAGATAAAACTGAGTGTACTGCTTAGTCTACAGTGCATTCATTTTAACTCCAAAAACCTTTACACAATGTAGAAGAATCACCATGCCCCACTTACAGACTAACTATGTATTGACTGACATTGATGTAATCAAACACATCACCTTTATTGCAAAATGTTAAGAAAAATACTCTGATAATACTTTTTTTTTCTACATTGAGAAATTAACATTAAATTATCTAATTTTGGTATAGTATTTATTGTGAGTTTGCATCACCCCCAAACTTTTAATGAACTAGCTAGACTCTGGATAGGAATAAATACTGAAGCTATTGTGAACAAGTTATATCATCTGATATTGTTCAATGCAAGGAGTAGCAGACATAACTCCTTGTCCTGGAGAACAAGCCATGTATAGATGTACTGTAAGTGGAGGCAACTTAGAGTGGCAGTGGACCCCAGTTGGAAGACAAAGAGAAGACTATATCATTCTCTCTTTTCTTGAGCCACAATCAAGAATCACTACTCGCATGATTGGAGATACTAAAGTAGTCTTCAATGTAACTGAATATATTATGTCATCAACCATTATTTCTGTAGCAACTGTTAATAATCCAGAACTTTTGAATGGAACTATGATGGTTTGCAGTGGACAATCTCATACTATAGAAATTCCTGGTTTAATATTACTAATAAATGCTACCATAAATGTGCATGAGTTTATTTTGTATCTATTACAAGTTTACTTTGTTGTTACAGGTCTTGTGCCTATAGCATTGAGAGTTATCAGAGGATCAAGTAATACTAGTGAACTGATTATTCAGCCAATTATTAATGAAAATGCCAGAAATATATTCTACCAAATATCACCTTCGAATACGTTCACAACATGGACAAGTCCTATAACTCTAACTGCTCCTAACAATATAGTATTTATTCAGTGCCAGTATAATAGTACATTCAATTTAGGTAAGAGTAGAAAGATTGTTTAAATACTTCAATGTATCTTCTGTATGTTTTGAAAGGAGTTTCAGTTATGTGATGTAATCATGTATATTATGTTAAGGTGTATGTACTTTGAGTGACAATAATGAAGATACCAACTACACTCTCTATTCCAATGGAACTTGGATAATTTCACGAGATTGTAGTCCTTATGAAGTACAAGTGACCTGTGAGGAAGAAGGGATATGGAGTGAAAATATAGATTGTCAGGCATTAACAACTTTACAAACTGATTCAGGTACAGTGAATCAGTTGTAAAATTATGCCTCAAAATTATGAGAAAGATGAGTATTTGTATTAAAGGCACTTAAACACATTAGTTTCTCAATAATGGTTTAATAGTACTCCTGGATTTTATTTTCTATTGATTGATTAAGTATTATAATGCAGCTAAAGATTACTGTTGGCATAAATATAATTTTCTATTGTATAGAGTTAGAATACTTTCAGATTTCTATTGTGAAGGACTTGCATTGTCTTAGTCAGGGCTAATTTGACTGAATAATGTCAGAGATTTCTCACACATACATAGGCTAGTAAATATGCATACCACTAACTACAATATACTGTTAGCACACTAGCAAAGTTAGCAGAAGTTAGTATTACCTGTTTCTACATGCAACTGGGACACAATACTACTTCCAAGCATTACTATATATTTATAATATAGTATTCTCAATATGAAATTTCTATCTGCATTACACAAATTAGAAAAGCATGTTTAATTATTGATAAAGTTAGATCTAGATTGTAGTATAATTAGTGTTCTAGTCATATATTGACTTGAGTCAGCGAAGATTGTGTGTGTGTGTGTTAGAAGTGACCTATTCTGGTCTAAGTTGTACAACAATTATAAGAATTCATTTTCATTAATGGTGTTTTTTAAATCCCATTTTTTATGTTTTCAACATTGTATTTCAGAATTTCAGAATGTGACAGCTACTACCAATGCTGAAATATACCAAGTATGTTTGAGATATTAAGTTTGAAAATGTTACTAAATTACCTCTAGGTAATGCTATTTATTAATTATTTATAGATGCAGTGTCCTCAGCATTGTTCTCAGCAATATCCTCAGCAATGTCCAACTTCATGCTACAGCATTTACAGTTTATTGGAAGTGTTATTGGGAGTTTTGTGCTGGCACTGATTCTGGGACTAGTCCTGGGACTATTATTTGGAGTCAAATACACAAGAACTTACAACGTTAAACAAGTGAATGCATCAATGACAAAAATGGACTTAAGTAAAGGTCCTCTGTATGAAGAAGTAAACACAGACAAAAATGTTGAACTGACTCAAAATATATCTTATGAAACAGTTAAGAACATAAAATAATAGTTGCATTTCTATTACAAAAAGTAGATTTTTGTTTTACATTTATACTTATTTACTAGTACTACCTTCTTTATTACTATTTTGTTTGTTGTTTAATAATGTTAAAAATCTTAATTATTCTACAGGAAGTTAACTGCTTAGCACAAAGCTTAAATAATTGGGAATACTCACAGAGATTGAATAATTGTGATGTGTTGTTGTCCTTAAAAAATTAAGTATAAAAAGCACTATTTTGCCCATAATTATTGATTTTATTTGCATTGCTGCTACAGAATTAAGTATTGACCCCACTTCAAGAGACTCTGCCAAATGATCTTTTCCTTCCAGAAAATGCAGCACCTCTTCCAGAAAATCAATAGCTTCCTTAAATATTTTAACTGTTGGTTCGGTTTGGGTTGATGGGAAGCTTTATGAACTTCTTCATCCTCGTGCTGGACATCATGGTTGCACTGATACAAATCAGGTAGTGACAGCAACAACTCTGGAAATACTTAAGATCAGTTTGTCATGCTTACATAGATGTATGGGAACTGACTATTGGTTAGATATTGCTCACCAAACCCATATCCTCCAATGTCAGAGACAAAAGTGCCATAGCAGTCAAGAATTGAGTGTACTGATGAAAAGCGGAATCACTTTTGTGATACTAGCTTATTTTGATACATATATTTGTATATATTTTTACCACCAAACTCCACTTCCAGAAATCCATTATCCCAGCAGCACATGAAGAGTAAATACCGTGGCAGCAAGAAATTATTTTCTCACGTGATTATGACGTGACTATAGGGGGCGTTACCACAAAAGCTAGTACCACGGGGAACTGACAGCTTCGTGATGATGGGATGGGTGCGACTGCCAAGGGAATACAAAAACACGAGGGTCAAAGTACATAATCATATAGGGAAGTCGAAGTGTACACGAATATTCTAGAAAGATTATGTTCAAGATATCGTTCTAGATTGTGTTGAAAGTCTAGTCTCCTCCCCCTCTGTGATAGCTTGCAAATTATTGTAACTTGTAAACTCCTTTCAGATTAAGTATTCCAGAGTACGTAGGAATGACCTTTAAAGTAGTTATTATTTGTGCAAGTCTGTTGGTATTTTCTTCTGTAAAAGGTAAAATTCAAATAACTATTAAAATAGGGCTACACGGTCTGAAAAGAATCCTTTGAAAACCATAACAAAATCTGTAAACTGCGATGATAAAAGAATTGAGACTATGAGACTGTACATAGTGGTTAACAAACTAGTCTCAACGCATTATACACTAATTTACTATTTTGTTATGGTTGTCAATAGTTATTTTTCAGGCAGCAGTGCTAAAGATTACATATACTTGAGGTCTAGATACTTATTGCAGTTACAATTAAAACACCATAAAAGGACTAGTTATTAAGATGACACATACATATCATTCAGCAAGACATAGCTAATGTATAATATATAATTAATACAATACTAATTTGTATTTTTCAGAACAGAAACTTTTGTCATGTGAACTAGGTATTGTGGATTGTGCATTTACATCATGTAGCTACTCATGAAACTTGGCAATTCTGCATGTATCATCATTCTTAATATGGAGTGGGTGTGGCATATAGTATTTTAGATGTGCTTCTGTCACTCCAAGATAGAGTACACAACTTTGAAAGAAGTCAATGCACCATTGAGAAGCTAGAGCCTCTCATGAATATTCTGTAGTAGTCCATTATGTTGTATAAACTGTATCCACTAAATTAAATCTTGGAGAATCTAAAAGAGTAGCAAACTATTACACAATATATCTAGACTGGCAGCAGCAGAACCAATACTTGGTTGTTGAGTGATGGATGCATTATATACCAACTTTGTATTAACTGGCATAAATCAAATAATACCCAGAGTCAGCTATTGCAACAAAAACAGAGAAATAACGTTGTTGTTTTTATATAAATAATATAATGAAATTTATTTTCATTATCTTAAATTTTGTACAATAATCATTGTTAGTTTGCCTGCCCACACCCCTTCCTCAATTGTTATTTAGCTAGCTAAGTTTCTGGATGGGAAGAAAGACTAGAACTAAGGCTTACATGTTATATTATCTGGTATTATTTTATGCCAGGGGAAGTAGTGGTGGACGAAACTCCTTGTCCCGGTAAAGAAGCCATATACATATGTACTGTTAGTGGAGGAGACTTAGTATGGCAGTGGACCCCTATAGGTAGACAAGAACAAGAATATATTGTACTTTCTCTTCTCCAACCTCAATCAAGATTAACAACACTTGAGATTGGAGCTACTGAAGTTATCTTCAATGTTACAGAATTTAGCTCATCCACCATTAGTGTTAAAGCTACAGTTAATAAT
>WLWD01001821.1_pt1 | contig 129137 bp, 79 predicted proteins | sample 6712731 | NCBI WGS metagenome assembly WLWD01 (sample SAMN12718690, study PRJNA576275) | sponge metagenome | isolation source: marine sponge | host: Mycale hentscheli | place: New Zealand: South Island, Marlborough, Capsize Point | collected 2014-11-01 | reverse complement strand
TATACATACTTATATATATCTGAAATCTCAATTGAACACGACTGATAGTCAGCTTCGCTCGCTCGCTGAATGAGATATTGGTAAAACTATATTCACCAACATCCATCTATTTAATACAGCCAGATAATCACACACTCAACACACACACATTCCAATAAGCAGCCTGATTCAGACCCTCAATGCAAAAATCCTCTCACCTCAAGCACACTAACTGAAATAATTCCAAAATAAAAAAAAATAAAAATTTTTTATCAGGCACCGGCCAAGTGTTTATCTAGTAATAGAATTTAGGTATTATATTAAGAAATTCCAACCGTACAAAGCAGCCAATCACCTCACCACTCTACCTACATCCCATCTATCTGCTTCTAATTTAGTCGAGTCTATTTTCTCTTCTAATTCAGCTATTATAATTAGCATATGCAAAAATCAAATGTTATCTAATCTGTAGTTGTAATTCCACGAAGGAATTGAAGACATAACAACAAATTCCTCTCATATTATGACACTGTAAACATACTTCCTGTTGATAAATTCTAGAAGCCAATAAGACATGAGAAGCTAGGAAGACTTTTGGTATCCTGTAATAATTTACAGAGCCCAAAATTGACAACTGACCTGGGACTGTTCATAAAGTTACACAATAACTTGTTATTGTTAAATAGAATACATCTAATGAGTTCAATAGCAATCCCAGTTCTTCCTGTATCTAATTCTCAAACTTCTGAAAACATCCTAACATTGTTTTTATTATGAACACTTTGAAAGAAGGTATTTACCTCATGTAACAGATGAAGCATTGGGACTCCATCACCAACCAAATTAAACCATTGAAACTAAACTGGTTAAAAATACTGCACCTTGAATCAAAGTAAAGCCACAGGTAAAATAGTTTTTAGAAAAACCTTCCCCCCCCCCCCCCACAATCTATTCTCAAAAGAGAAAGCCAACTTTACCATTTGCACACCAAATCTCATTAGAGAGCAATTAAGCCAGTAGACCAGAGATAATTCATACTGCTCTAGTTACCCGTTACATCATCTCTTTAGTCTTGCCTCCAACCTAACCATCCGTTAAAAGAGTGCGTGAGAGCTCTTACCAAATACTCACAATGGAAAACTAACTCCTTCGTATGGCTTCAGTGTTGGCTGCTATTCGATCAACCATTCCTACCTACCACCTAACTTGACCCCCACCTGCCCCTCCTCCTTAAACACATCCCCCGGAAGTGGAAAAATTATTCAATAATGTACTATCTAAGTTCCTAAAAGTCTTGATTTCAGTGTGAAAGTTAGCTATCAAAGGATGCCTTAACGAGACTCTTGTGGTGAACTGATATCATCCATCTTGTGCAGATAAGGAGGAAGGTGAATACTCCAGTAACTCAAAAACACTTTCAATTTAGAACAACCATATCTTGAAATATATACTCACCCAGCAAGATGTTGATACTATACAAATTCATTTTTAACTACTACGTTAATACTTATAAGTGAAAATGATAATTGTATATCTTGAACTTATCGTAGTATTGATGAAGTTTAATTTAATCAAGACGTTTCAATCCCGTAGGATCTTCATCAGTTGAACAATGAAAACAACTGAAAACTGAAAAAACAATTGTATTGTAGCTGCTTAAAATAATACTAAAATTAAACTTCATTAATACTACGATAAGTTCAAAAAAATAAGATTATTATGTTCACTCATAAAGGTAGTAGTGATGGACTTAAAAAACCAACCATGGATGACAACCCCATTAATTACAAAGCAGCAATGTAGCTAAACGAGAGACAATTGAATACATTTAGTGAATAAATGTTCACAATTATACTATAGCTGTTTATAGTACACATGTAACCTATCTTCGTGCTACTTTGGAATACATGCCACATTATTAAAACTAAAAGTATAATCTCAGCTCATCTATAGTACATGGGAAAGAGCATAATAGGATGCTATTGAGATGCAATATGATTCAGTTGAAATGGCTCAAACTAAATGAGTGACCTAATCTGATACAGAGTCTCAACTGATAGACCTTCTGATGAATTTTTCTATTATTTACATCTACTATCTAGAGCCACATGTATGACCTTTCTAAAATAATACTCCTGATTTATGGTTTCTTCAAAGATGTCTAAGCTGAAGATCTGACAATTCCTAACATATTTTGTACTGGAAGAAACCAACAATTGAACTCTAAATCCCACAAGCCTGCACGCACACACACACACACACACACATGCATGCACACATATCCACACACATATGCACTATAATTGTGAGAAAAATGTTTGATTATTTTCATAGCTGCGGCCGAAAAGGAAAAAATAGATAAATAAATGAAAGATTGGAATAGATAGTTTAAGTATATAATGCGTGAGGTAACCGCTGTTTATAATCTGGAAAAAAAAAAAAAAAAAAAAAAAAAAAAAAAAAAAGTTGTCAAGCAGCTCAAAAAGGTAATGTAATTGCCACGTCCAAACTTGCCAGCCTCAGCCTCAGCCATCCTATAACAACACCTGAACAGAACACTACCGTGGAAAAAAATAAAAAGAAGAAAAAAGCTTAATTGTTTTAATCCTAGACCAAAATCTTTCACCTCCACAGAACAGGAGTCTAGGTGACAAGTGTTTATGAAATTATTTTGTTTATGTGAATTTCATAAAAAATTTTTAAAAGTTACTAATTTATGGTAGTCCCTTCAGCTTAGAAAGCCCCTCCCACCAACTACATTCCACCCCCTAACCTGGGTAGCCTGGGTGAGAAAATGGATGGCTTCATTGTGATCTTTCTGCAGATTCTTGAGAGACGCCATTGCACACAGCCCCTGTGGGAGGAGTTTATTGGAACGGTAGAGGGCGTGCGCCAACACATCAAGCTCCACCTCCTTCTGTAGGTGCCAAAGGCAAGACGAATACAAGTCCATACCTGCAATCAAAGGGAGGAAATAAACACTAATGACTAATCATTGGTAAAGAATAGGTAAAGGGTAGTCACACCCAAAGTTATACTGAAAAACTAGGACCAAAAGTAGAAAACCAGCACACAACAAAACATCTTGATTGCCTACCTTCTTGTCTGTGGGGGTCCATTTCATTAACTTTCTTGAAGAAAACTGCTGCCTGGACAACACACGACAAAACTACAGTCAACTACTGACGGAACTTAGTGATGTAGGGTATTACCCCACATAACTCCATGGAAATATAAGCTGTGGGACTTAAAAATAGAATCAAAATGCCAGCAAATTATGAAGCATTTAACATCATGTAATAAATGTACAATAATTGAAATGGTAGAAAGCACTCTAAACAAGAAACAACATCAGTTGAAACATGAAACATGAACTTATCTATAGGGAATTTTAAAACATTTGTAATCCTCTCCTTTGACCCTGAACAGTTGCTACAACAAGACTACCTCGGCATTGGAAAATCTCAACTTCAAATGATCTCATCTTTAGCTGATGTAAACTTTCTTTAAGAAACGTTCTCAAAGATTTTATATGTATACGAAAGATTTATTGTACGTATATAGCAAAAATGCAAAGAAGCCAGACGTATATAGTAAAGGAACATAAAAATTAACCAAGGCTAAGTGGATCACTCCAGAACTTCCGAATACTGCATCATTCGTGTAGCAATACACGAGTACATGATGACTTACAAGCCCCAAATCAAATACCAGCCAAAAATATAAAAAGATATGTAAAATGATCCATCCCATAGCTACAAGCTGTACTAGTCCAGCCAGACCTAAGCCAACTGTATATCTTAATGGGGTCATCCCTAAACAAACCATGAATGTCATTCAGTCAACTATGTCAGCAGCAAACAACCTCCCTCATGCACCTTTTATAGCGCTAAGAAAAATCTGAGCCCCTTTGTTTAACAAAACTCCCTAATGAACAAAGAACAGCAGATTGAACAGAAATGCGGAGTGGGGTTTATCTCAAGTTTAATGCTAATGCCCAAGACAAACGTAATGAGACCTTCATTAGAATGAGAGTCCAACCTCACCGTGATAAACCTCTTGGGAACAAGATGCGTATGGTTTGGGGACCAAGACATTCTCCTCCCATAATTATCTCTACTTCCGTTCGTGTGTGGTCCGTGCTGTAGATGCCAGACACCGTAATGACAGCCAGCAGCTTCAAAAGAGCTGCCGCTTTGGGGTTGCTATAGCAGTAAATGCCTTGCCAGTGCTTCAGCTAAGTGATACTAAGTGTTTCTAATAACCTACACATGGTGGAGTTCAATGGTTCACAATGCCCAATAGCTACATCTATTCCCAGTGGGGGAAAATAATATTGTGTTCATATGTATAAATAAATAAGGTATCGTAAAATACAATGGAATTAGGAACTACTGAAACAAAGGACGAAGGCTGCACACGAAAAACAAATCAAGACGGGGCAAAATTAAAACTTTCATAAGATTCTAGAAGGGGCAATGAGAGTAACATATGGTGCATAAGAGGCACTTGCAGTGCATGAAAAAACATATACGAAAACCATGCCGATTTTTTTTCGAATGTCACCAAGTCAAAAAGCTAGTACCGAAGGATTTTTTTCTCCAGCATAGGCAAAAACTTCCTTTGCCCGCCTCTTAAATGCAGCCCCATCACGTAAAAAGCACTGTTTCTTTTTCTATTGCATATGAATCAACACACATATTAAATATCACAGTCATGCAACAACTTTCAATTACTTGTAAAAGAACACGACTTGTAAAAATTAATTTCAGACATACAAGTATGATTTCATGTATATCTTTTATTTACTACTTTAGCTAATTGTATCCATACACAAGATTGTTTTTAACTGTTTAGTAGTACTAATTGTAATAATTCTCAGACATTTAGCTTCTCAGTAAATTATAGAATTCGAAGTTTAATCAAACAGTTCCTTTCACTCATTTGCCCCACTAATCCATTCTATTTAACTTGGTATTTTTTTACACATACAGAATATACTTTTTATGCCATAGAATTAATCAAATGACATTTTGAGAAAATACTTCAAAAATTAAACAGACAACATAAAAATTCCACCAATTCACATCGCAAGAACTCACGAAGTTATAAAGGAGTAAAAAAACAACAACTTTTTTTAAATAAAAAAGGTTAAATTATTAGATTTATCTAAAATATATACATACATGATCCCTTGAGTCCCATAGTTCACCATTATCTTACGTGGTATAATTCCCCCCAAGCTCCCACTGCCCCTGGTCAAAATAAGTGTTCAAAACAACCACGCCTTGCAAGCCTCACTATCTAACACCTCACGTCAAATGGGAAGAGCAAAAACCCAGCGATATAAAACACACAACATGCTTCATTATTAACACGATAGCACAGGTGATGCGACAACAATTTCACAAGGCAAAGCTGAGTGAAATATCTTGCCGGACGACTGCTATTAATCCGAATACTCGAGGTTTTATGCTACCATATGTTAACACTATAGCCAAAGTATAAGAAGAAACCATATTCTTGATAAGTTGCGGTATAGTTTCATCAAAAAAGCATTCTATTTCAATTATCCCATATTCATGCTTTTCTTATTGTTGCAAATTAGCATTGCCCAAGAATTTCAACACAATATTGTCTAGTGGATGAAGTGTGGCAAGGGAGTGGATAGATTGCGATGACCAATCAGATTATTAACAAGGTGTTAATCTTAATAAGGTATTAATATATCTTCTTTGATGCAATTCAATGTGGACATCGACAGCCCACTCCTGGTCTAAACATTTCTCACTAAATCAGAATCCAAGTTTCGTAACTGATATTCCCAAATTCACAGTGCCAACACACTGTTATTTATTATATATCAACATGTTCATCCCACTTTGAAATGAAATGCGAGAAATTAAAAAAAATGTTAATAATACGGCTAGCTAAAAGACAACCATATAACAAATGAGACTTCCTTGTCTCTAAGAGCCACTATCACTACCCAACGTATCCTTTGAGCAGGTCTGCTTCAAAACAAAAAACAGACCTCCAGATAGACAATGGAGTTAGTTTAGTGGAACCCAATACCCCTCTGTGATGTCCGTGCCCTTGCTCACAGGGCAACAATCCATTACCGTTGCATCAATGAACTGTGGAGCCTTCAAAAGCATCCCCAGGACCCCTAGCAGGGCAATCCCAAGGGAGAAAGATGGAGCTTAATGAACCGGCCAGCTTGCAGACACAGGGGGGTTAATGACGCAAGGCAGGCAGTGATAAAGTGCTGCTAGGTTCCCGGATCGTTGGTGATGATATCGATAGCTTTGTGAGCTCGCATATCAAAAATATGGGAATGTAAAGCCATCTTTTAAATAGGTACAATTAATTCAATGGATTTTTGTCTACCAAAGGAAAATTTTCAACCAATGATAAAAGATTAAAAAAAAAAAAAAAAAAAAAAAAAAAAAAAAAAAAAAAAAAAAAAAAAAAGGCTGTAAATGAGGTAGGTCAGTAAAAAAAAAAAAGAATTTCTGTGTGTGTTCCAACCCCCTGAGGCAATTCTTTCCTGAAGTAAAGAATTCATTGTGGTACCCATGGGGTCACAACAATAACTATACATAGGATCTTCACTAACACCTCGTGCTACACCTTACCATCACTAACAAACACAGGATGATAGGTTTTCATATATGTGGTAGGAAAAGCATCAAAGTAGGAAGGAGAGAGAGAGAGAGAGTGTGTGTGTGGTGTTTGACCTAGCTTACTTTGAACAAGGTTAGAAGTGATGCAAAAATTTGGGGCACTTTATTACAAATTGCATCACACTTAGTATAGCTGGAATCCAAGTTGACACCACAAATAAGAACATTAGTCAAAGCAGCCCAAGCCAAAAAATGAACCACACCCACCAAGGGAGACAAACCTACCTTAATCTAGTCAGAAGATTGCCACACAATACACATACCACACGAACTGCCGCTGCAAAACTATCGGCCATTACAACTGATGCATTGTCTGCTTCAGGTAGGGACATGGGAATGGATGTGGAGGCAACAATAAGGTTTCCAGGGGGAGGGGCATACAAACAACTGCACACCCTTTACTCACTTCAATGGAACCTTGAGAGTTTAAAACGCAAGTATTTAAAAACACTCCAATACAGAAAGACCTTGCAAACTACAAGGCCATAGAGTAATCCAGGATGTCTTAAACATAAGAACTACCAAGCCAAGCCAGTACATGCTCCCATGCTGTACCTGATTAAATTGATAATTTCTTTACTAACTTAGTCACACTGGCCAACATTTATAATCCATAAATAGATTTTAAAAATTGCATTGTTACACTAAAATATTACCCACACACTAACAAGGCCATTGCAAAGTGGTTAAAACGTTTATATTAAAAAAAATTATGACTAGTGAAAAGTTTGAAAATAATGTCTAATATACCTAGTCACCAAGGATTACATCTTGTTCAGAATAGAACCGCTTCGGTAATGCACAAGTGCTCTGCCACTAGACCTACGATAACCAGCCAGCAATCAATCACCTCAATTCTGTACAGTATTGATACAGAATTCAGGTGATTGGTTGCTAGCTGGTTGTCGCAGCTCAGTGGCAGAGCACTTGTGAGTTAAGTAAGCGGTCCTGAGTTCGATTCCCGGTGGCGAGCAAACATTTTTTTAATTCTGTATTGTTAAAAAAATAAATAAAATAAAAAAATAAATAAAAAAAATTAAAAAGAACTGTGAAAGAGAAAGAATAGATTTAATGAGTAAAATAAAAGAAATTGTAAAGTGATAAATCATTCATAACTATTAAAAATATTCCTATACATGAACTTAAGTTCTCATCTTAGGTCCTCAACTGTTATAGAATACATTACAGTTATTTAGACTAGAGAACAAGCATATCTGCTGCAGTCCATTAGACACCAGTGTCAGTGAACATGAATACACTATACTATACCTCAACCTCATTCATAATGAAACACACGGCAGGTGTAATGACCCAGTGGCGGAAGAAATGGGAGTGATAAAATCTTTGCCCAATGGGTCTGGTAACATTGTATACATGTATTTAAAAAATTGATATGAAACTGAAGAATGTCATCACTAAACGCTAAGGGTTGAACAATAAACAACTGCAATGGGTACAAACAACAGCAACGACCTTACTAAAAATTATAGGGCATTTTATGTTTAAAGAAGGGAACTGTAATTGAGACAAAACTACATCACTTACAATAACACATGTGCACAAAGGGTTAAAAATTAGAATAACCAGAACACAAACAACAGCATCATTACTAACAATCACTATTGCACATAAAGCTGTAGTGGGCACAAACAACAACGTATTAACGGCATTAACACCAACTTTAAAAGGGGTTAGAGCCCTTGCAAAAAATATCATCCCACTAACCAAATGCATTCAAATTTTTTTTTTAACTGATGCCAACCTTCTTAAACCTTTCTGCAGAGAAATAGGCGCGTGCCACCTGTGATAAGACCCAGGGCGTGTCCAAATGGTGAGGGGGCAGGTCCTGAAACAATCGCACCGCCTTCCCAAGGTCATAGGTCACAAGGGACTTATAAGAATCTGCTATCTGGCACAGAAGATCCATCAAAGAAACTAATGAACACAAAATTAACAAGAAAAGTTTCAAAAAAAAAATATTAAAAGAACAGGTAAAGGGTTTCTTTTTTATAAACAAAGTAGTTAAATTATAATGGCAGAAGGGAGGGAAAAAAAGCTCCACATCGATCCTGCCACCAGTGAGAATAGCACTGCAGTCCTCCCGCTGGCTAGTGAAGATTACCACTCACAAATCCAAAATCATTAAAATAAATGTCAATTTTGCTTGTGTTAAATCGTATAGTACTTTGCTCAATATAATTTCAAGTCATATAATTGTTGACAGAAACATTGATGATCCTTTACCGTGCTATACTTGTCTTTACAGACAGAAGTTACCTAATATAAGAAATGGTCTAATCAGCTGGTGATTGAAACTTTGACGACCCTTTACCAGTATATACCTGACCTATCTAACCTAGAATAAGAAATATTGAAAACTAATTAGCTGAACCATGCTCTATTTTCCCCGCACTAGATCTACTCACCAATCCCATTCATGGCGTTGTGCTCCAGTGCCATGCTGCAATTCCTGTCTTCCCCTGACTCTCCTGTTGCCAGACAATCGCTGCTCTCTCGCTGAGTGGGTGAGGAACAGGTCAATTCCACTTCTTGACTCTTTCACCCTGAGCGGGTCTCTTATGGCGCAGACAGTCATCGGAAAAATTCTTTCTTTCTCCTATTTTTGTTTTTTGCAGAATTAGTCTTAGTCTCAAATTTCAAATGTCAAAACAACTTCGTGCCGTGGAAAGACAAGCTACTTTTTATCGATTTACAATAAACTGGGCGGAGTTTCTAAAAAAACGGCATAGCTTTGAGACTATTGCATGCACTCTACAGCTTACCTCTGGCTGAAAATTTACCGCTTCACGTATAGAGTAGCCAAGGATTCCGACAAGACAGGCCGTGAGGCTTTGAAAGCTAAAGAACTCTACGCAAACTTCGTTAGTCGCCGTTAAAAAGCGGCTGTACGATTTAATTGCGTATGCGGAGTACGCCGTTAAGTATACGGAAACGTTAATTATACCGGAAGTGGAAATTCAATTTATGTTTTCTCGATTTCTAGTTCAATTGCTTTGCTGAATACAGCCCAGTTCAACTGCCAGTTTCTCTGCACGTCGAAGGCTTTACCCTCCAGTATTTTAGCACTAAGTTGAGATAAATTGTATCTTTTTATTAGCATAAAAAAACTCAATTTTTTTGATTTGCTCCATAAGGTCCCTTTTCCTAGACCCACTCACATATATTGATGATACTCTTAAAAAAAATCACTGGCTACTTTGGAATTAAAATATTTAATTTATTTTACTAAATAATAGAATATGTAAACGCACATTTATAAAACGTGCGTGTAAATATGAATATGTTCCAAAAAGAGGTGTTATCATGCCTTTACTGATGCTTTTCTAGATTAGTAATAGAAAATTAAAGCTCTCAAACGCTTCCCTGATTCCTAAAAGTTGATAATAAATTTAATATTCTACACGCAACAAGTGAAAAAACAAGGAATTCCACTTCAAAACATCATTTCCTTTTTAAGATCAGTGACTACTCTAAACCCTCCTGAAGATAATTGCACTTCTGGTAAGTAAATCCAATTCAGAGTTGGTGGATCAATACTTTTATAATTGTCAAACTTTTTTTCAAGTGTTTGATTCATGGGCACTCCCTGATCTCAAAACAGAATCTATTTATGTACGTCAGTCCTTAAAAATACTGCAGTAATTATATTAATTCTACCTTCTTGCCACTTCCATCATGGCTTCTCTTGGCAGAAGTTGGTGACTTGAGTCTCGACTTGGACGTCCTGGTGCTCTACACAAATACAAACACAATACATATTAAAAAAGCAGCCAGTAGGAATAAGGGCTGAGGCATGTACACTGATAATTGAATGGGATAAAAGTAACTCTTGTGTATATGCTAGTACCAAATAGATGAATTTAACCATTAGTGGAGAGAAAGTGAATGAAAAATATTACTGAGAATAGCTGTAAGCTAAAACCCTCCCTACAGTTAGCAAGCTGACAAAGTCTGTCTTAGGAAGACAAGGGGAGGAAGGGAAGAGGTTAAGCTAGACATCCCAGACTGCACTGCCATAGTTAGAATAAACCCTTCAACACCGGCCAAATAATACAAAAAGAGTGTCAAGTCTGTTATGTCTGCAAGCTGCCATCCATGTACCACACACATTCAGCCTGCTGACATTCTGTGCAAGCTCATGCTAGCTTGATGTGGAGATAAACAACAAGTAGACATCATTTTCTGAATTGATAGTGTATTTCATTTTTGCCATTCTCCTTTACTCCAGTCTCCACCCACTCTCTACAGTACTTACATGAAGGGCGTGGTCACTAAGTCGCTTGCTACTGGACGCACTAAGCCTGTTACTCCTACGCAACGAGACTGCGGACTTGCCAACTGACACATCCTCGGAGACAGAAGTGGGCATGGTCGCTACATGGTCTTCTCCCACAGTCACATGATGATCACGTGACCCACCGCCTGGCGCATTCACGCTAGCAGGAACATTCTTGAAGAAGGCGGACACGGATCTGGTGAGGGGGTGGGTGTTGTCTGTGAGAGCTGAGTCTGATGGAGCCAGCTTGTCAAATTTAGGGGCAGGAGGGACTACCGCTTTGAAATGACGTCGACTCTAAATATGTATATGTATGTATATATGAGCGTCAATATAAATGTAAGACATAAACACACAAATGTGCCCTTTAACCCCAGACACGGTAACTCCCACTCGAGCATGAGCACACACATGCTAACACCAAAATATACTAGTAGTGCACTCGATAGTGTGAGCAAGCTACTACAACTAATAGAAGCACAGAGGGGCTTGACGATGCTTTACCAGATTTAATCTTGACTTTTAAAGTTCACAAATCAACACAGTCCTACTTCTGAGTTTGATTAACCCTTTCACTGCCGTAACCACTGTATGGTGGTTTGAATTATCGCCTCGGGAAAATAGTTGTTTACTCTCGTCTACGTTGCCTCACTCGAACGCCGTAGCCTCAAGAAGATAGCTATTTAGCTAGTCGGTGATGTTCGAACTCCTTGCAGCAGTGTCTCTAAGGGCTAGCTTTAGAACAAGTTTTGCTTCAAAATGGCGACCGGGCGGGTTGAGGTAGTAAACCTGGATTAACAGCAACTTCGGCATTATAGATGGTGAACGTAGTAAACCAGAAGGTGTAGAAGGTATTTAAGCCTACAGAAGCCATTCAACAAGAAAGAGAGAGTAGCTCTGTGAAGGAATCCAGACATTTGACTACAGGTTTAGAAAACAAAGCAGTTGTGAAGATTCGCATGAGAATGAAGTAGTTATACTGAACTCAGAATTAGCTACATGCAGTCTAGTATCAGATATGGAAACCTGCTTATGTATTTGCACTTCTTTTTCTTTTATAGACATTTTTTAACAAAATTTAAAATTGTTTAGTAGCCCTGACAGTTCAGTGGTGAAAGAATTAACAAACACACAATGAAGTAAAAAAGTCAGAGATGTACAATAAGGTACACCCATAGGCACATACACATACACACATACAACTCTACATAATATGTGAGAAGAAACTTAAGATTTCTGTACCTAAATCACTACCTCCAATCCAAACATGTGTTAAATGGTACACAATACACAATAGGGAAATATATACATACATGTACATACAAGTGAAGGGGAATTTAGCTTCGATAGTAAGACTTCCTACTTTATAGGTAGATGTAAAAAATTAAGTTGCTATTTCTTGAGACTAGGGTAGGGTACCTGGGTGAATTTCTTGACGACCTAATTTTCTGAGCAACCCTAATTCTCTACCATTGATACATTATCTGTGTGTGTATGTGTGTGTGTGTGTGTGTGTGTGTGTGTGTGTGTGTGTGTGTGCATGCGTGTGTGTGTGTGTGCGTCTCGCTCACTCAGCTTGCCCGCTAATGCCAACTTAATAGCTAAATAACGTACAAACAACTCAAATAGCATAATATTCTATTTTAACTTACAATGCTAATGACCAACCCACCACAATGTTTGCATACATGCACATATATGCATATATATATACACACACATATACATATACGTATATACATACATACAAACACTCATACAAACTCACAATGGTTGACTTGGGAGCTGATAGGAGTTGCTTCATGTAGTCTGGTGGGAGTGGTTCTGGAGAAGGCGTGACCAATGAGGCAGAGAAATCCAGTAGTTGCAGGGGACTACCAGGTTTAGATGCGGAGCCACACCCCTCCATGGACAACGACAAAACACCAAAGCTGAAAAAATTTGAAAGAGCACACAAAGAGGGGTAAAGGAGGATAAAAAAATAAAATAAAAAGAAGTAACATATGTTAACAAAAAGAAAAAATAATCTCTCTTCAAATGTGTAATTGTAAAAATATATTCCATATTAGAAAAATGTTGTCACTGCCACACTCTGTTTTGTCATTCTGGAATAACACCATTCCAACGAACATCGTTTACAAAAAGCTGATAGAGTCATTAGTCTGTAATATTAGCTACAAAAGCTGCAAGCACTTTAAGTTCGGAAAAATGAAAGTTATCTCAGGCAACATAATTGCCCTCCAATCAAGTGGTAAAACTATTATATTACTAGTATGTATACAGTATTTATAGACTTAAAAAATCACGTGGAATAATGCTACTATTATATTTTTTCTCCCTATTTAGTCGACCCACCTGGGGTGCAGCGGGGTCATTCCTGGACTAAGGCCATGCCCACTTCCTTTTGAAGTTGTCGATCCAAAGTCCAGCGCTAACTTAACAGGTCCCATGGCCGGCTGGGAGAGATCCATTCCATCCCGAGCTCCTCCCACTTCATCCGACCATGCCCCCAGAGATGGAGGAAGCAGCCTGTCTCTCATGGCCATGTTTTTCGGAACGGACGGAGTGGACGAAGCAATAGCTTGGCCAACAGAAGCATTATTAAAGAGATCTGGAGTCATGAACAGCTTCTTCAGCTTCTTTGCTGAAGTGTTGGCACATCTATTACCACTGCCTGCCAGGTGGGCACTATTGGGAATTCCCTTGGGTAAAGGTTGCATAGAGCCCGATTCAACTTCATCCTGGATAAATTCGGGACAAGACTCGGTTAAGTCCGCTTTTCCTTGAGCTGTCACATTCCCAGGCTTTGCTTGTGCCGGGATGGTTTGTGATGAGATTGGAGGTGCTAATGGGTTGGGCCTCAAGAAATTCGGATACTCCAAAACTTTGAAGAAATCCTTGACGTTTAAACTAGTTACACCGCTTCCCTCAGTTTCGCACAACGCCTCAAAGGCGGACCACAGGAATGGGTTGTACTTCAGAGCCAGGCGAAAACACACTCTAGCTCCTTCTCTGTGCTGGAGCTTTGACTTCAGCTGACCAATCAGGAGAAATGCCACTCCCACATCTGAACCGAAGATCTCTAGAATTTCGGCTTCAGAGCTATCACGAAGGCTGACCAGACCATTGAGGGCTAGGAGTCCTTCTTTGTACCTGTGTGCGAGGATAAGGAGGTGGGGTCAAAGAATCAGTGAAATGAGATTCAAATGGCATCATCTCGTTCCAACTAATTATAAAATTGAACACCATGTATTATAGCTAAAAGTTCCCAGGAGTCTTAGAATAACGAGATTGACAGGTTTTGATGTTCGCTAAAGGTGAAACACAGCTCCTCCCCCCCTCCCCTTCACACACACACAAAAACACACTTTTTATTATTAACTTTTCATTTGTATAGTATGGAATACATATGAATACAAATGAGGGGTGAGAAGTTTCCCCCGGATCATTCTGTCAATGACCTGACGACAGCCATTCACAACACACACACACACACTCACAAACACACATATGCACTCTCACACACACACAATACACACACATACACTCACATGGACACACTCATATACACGCACACATATACTCTTATACACAAGCACACACATTCATGCACACAAAATGTAAAAAAATGAAAATTCTTTTGCTGTCGCTAGTGGGTCACATGCACCTGGAAGAGCCAGGATGCCTGTGCACTAAGCAGGCACTATGAGCCATACAAGCAAAGCTCCTCCTGGAACTCGTAGGAGATCACCTGAGCCATTACAATGACAGTACCAAATCACAGCTATGTGGACTAGTGTGGCTGGTGGGAGGCAGAGGAAGAAACCAGAAAAGTCTGGCAGAGTGGAGCTTGAACTCGGGACCCGAGCCAGATACTGACCACTACACCAACATAGCTCGCTCATACACATACACACACTTACACGCATATAAATATATTCACACACACATGTGCACACACTATCACATGCACACACATTATTACTGCGCACGCACACACAGATATAGGCAGATAATCACATTTATACACAACAATCATAACAGAGTACAGCCATAACTTAATGACCAGATGTTGGCATTTCAAATATGCTGACAAATGCACTGTTTTGATGACGTGACATTCCCCATTCCATGAACATCTTAATGTGTCAATATATACTAAAACAGGATAAAGAGAAAATCCAACAAAAGATGTTAATAAAACACCAATTTAATAATTTAAATTTTAGCAATATGTAAAGCTTAATTAATCGGACACTGCCCCTTCTTAATCGTGGGGCCTTTCCTAAATGTGACACTCATTCCGTTTTGTTTTGTTTTTTGTTACATTATTCGAAATCACTTGTGCCATAAAGCTCCAGGGAAGGTTCCCACGAAACCACCAGTAGACCTTATAAATTTCATAGTGCTTAAAACAACCTCCACTATAAACACATCCTTCCACCGAGTGATTCCATTTCACTTCCCTTCCTTCACTCTCTATGTTAGATTCTTACTCCTTGAGGTCCAGGCAGCATCTGGCATAGAGGAGGACACACTGGCTATGACTGAAGGTGGCATGGCGCTCCTTGTTCAACAGGTACTTGGCCTGCTGCAGACGCCCAGAGCGATAGTAGCAAGTGCTCAGCAAGAATGTTGTATGGGGGAGACCAACTGAAAAAACAAAACAAAAACAAATAAAACAAACAGGGGTGTGGGGAGGGAGGGAGGGAGGGAGAAAGAGTAGGGGTGGGAAGGTGTGAGTTGGGGGTTAGGGGGTTGAGAAAAGGGGTTTTGAAAGTGAATGAATAATAAAGACTGATGTTTTCTTAAGACAACTCATGTGTTAGCTCAGTCCACGTGCACACCCCTCAATACCAACTCACCTCCTCACACTAAGGAACAAAAAGTGGAGAATGGAAAAGTGCCACATTTTAGCCTAGCGTATAATGCATTGCATGTAAAATTTAAGTGCTACACACTAGCACTACCGTCAAAAAAAATATTTAGAAATAGTCCCTATATTGAGACTTCTACAACTTATATTCAGTGAATCAGTGGCACATACAATTCCGATTAGAACTAATTAAATTACTTCCCATGTTCACCTGTATAAATGGGGGAGGGAGGGGGAGGGAGGACAGAGATTGCTTTCAGCAGGGCCTCCCAAACTGGTTTTACCTCCCCAATACTTACCCTCTGCATGAAGTCTTTCCGCTATGAAGATAGCATCTTCATAACAATAGTTATTGAGTGCATACCACACAGCCGCCTGTGAAACGGGGTATAAATAAAGCACACCACGTTTGGTATCTGGATAAACTCACTTCAACTGGTTCCTGTACCCCCCACGGTACCATAACTGGAAAGTTTGTGTTTATCGCCAACTCACAAGTCACAACAAACAAGCACCTCGCAATTCAACCTTATTCTTTAAACTTGTAGAAGAAACGAAACAAAAGAAAGTAACCAGCTGCTACTCCGCCCTTAACGACCTTTACCGGTTGTGTTTCTCTAAAGGGCAAATCCATCCCACGCCCCCACTTGTCAGTATTTAAAGGGCGCGCTTTTGCCGCGTTGAGACGACCAGTACCAGCCCAATATTAATTCGAAAGGCATTGATGTCTAGCTCTAGATTTTCCTTGGATAACTGCACTTCAGCGGATCCTAATGTGCTCTTCAATGATTCTCTTCTGAAGGAATTAGACTACTCTGAATGTCCCACTACAGTAGCATATGGTGTATCTTACCTAAATCCGGGGTCGTGCAACTCTTCACCGCTAATAGCGCGTCCGCTAGAAAGAAAAGACTACGATAAGGGCTACATCCCTCTTTTGGCACAACTTACTGCTGTTGGAGATTACACCAAAGAATTATTTGAGAGACAGTTTGATGGCATGAAGCAAATGCCAGGAACACATTTAATCCTGGTAGTGGAAGACCCCGATGCTGACGGTTGCGGAAAGATAGTTGCTAACGCTTCACTCGTTGTTGAGAGAAAGTTTGTTCACCAGGCAGCTCTCAGAGGACGGATAGAAGATGTTGTGGTTGATGAAAACTACAGGGGGAAACATTTGGGCTCCATGCTTTTAGAGTCTTTGAAACTTTTGTCTCAAGCTCTGCGATGCTATAAGCTGACTTTAGATTGCAAAGAAGCTATGGTTCCATATTATTCAAAACTAGGTTATGTTAATGAAGGACAATACTTTTTAACTCAACGTTTTTTTGATTGAAATATCAATATTTTAATTCCATTGTTCATTATGCTCATGGTTACATAATTGTGGATGAATCCAATCAGATTATTCCACACGGTCACCTCAGACTGTAAATTGATATGGCCTGATGGGCAGAGTTTTAATTAAGCGAATTGCGTGGGAAAGAAATATTTGAATTCGTTAGCGGTAAAGAGCTGAAACCGTGGGGTTGTTGAGTTAGCGAGGAGAGTGTAGGGCGGCTGTATTCTTATTTGTTGTACAAATTCTACAGTACAGCCGCCATGGGAATCGTGAGGCTATATATTGGGATGCAGGTGAGCTAATACATGGTTCCGTTGCTATTTGCAACAATGGGTGTGTCGACTTCAGTATCGTTAGCTATATTGATGCGGTATAAGTTAACTCAAAAATGTTCTTTAATTTAGGTCATTATTGCTGCCGTTTATAATGTAAACTCGGAGTCCATTCAAATCACTGCAGGAAACTATGAAGGCTATAAAGGTGGGTAACCAACAGTGACACTTTAATATCCGAATTCTCTGTGGTCATTTCGCTACTATTTTGTCTATAGTTAGATAGCCTAATTCACTTCTACTATAGGAATTAAGGGTATATAATTAAAATTTTCAAGTAGGGAAAAGTATTTTTTTCAGATTTATATTTTAGTAATAGTGTTTGCAAAATTATCTATTAATGCCAGAAATAGTAAATGGAAGGTGAAAATACAGAAATGCTTCGTGAATCAGAATCTTTGGAAATGTGCAACCAATGATTCTCACTTCTCTTTTCACCATACACTAGTATCTAGGCTATGAAAGTCGTGTTTTTTTTTAATGCAAAATGATCATAGTAGAGTTACTTTGTTAGGAGTACTCTATGTCAAGGCGGTGCTTGGAGTGTAGCATGCAATAATAATGTGTACTCGTTAGCATGTTGTTGTTGTTGTTGTTGTTGTTATTTTTCCAAAATGCAGCAATTGTTATGAAATGTAACAAGTCCCAGGGTTCCATCGAACCTGTAACTGCCAGTAAGAATTTATTACTGGTCCTAAATGGAGTGTTTGGTAAGGATAGAATTGATGAGACAGAGAATGGGCAGCACTGGGATGCAATCAACAGGGAGCACAAGTTCATTATTGTAGAGCCTGTCCTTGTTAGCCAGATCATGCTTCATAGTTATGGACTGTGTGGTGAAAACTTTAGCATTAGGGACAAAAATGACTGACAAAAAGTACAAGCATATTTTATTGTGAAAAACCGTCCCTTAATTTTTTTTGCAAATGTTTTTAATTTTTAAATATTTATTTATGCCAGTGCTATCAGCTCCAAAGGTTGAAACCATCACCAGCATTGCTCTGCCAGAGAACATGATGTGTGTAGTAATTCCTCACCTCGAGCAGGCTCCACCTCCTAACTTCCCCAAACTGACACTAATAGAAATGTTTTTCCTATTGACTAATTATTTATACTTACATATGAATGTGTGAGTGGCATATTCTCAAAATCCAAGATAGTGTGGGACAGTTTGGTATATGACACTGTATTGAACCTTGTAGTTGCATGTAGGAAATAAAATGTTCTCAGACATGGGAAGTGTACTTGGAAATCGAGAGGGAGGGATTTTTTCTTCCTTGTGGTATTTCATTAATACAGTCTATATTTCAAGAAAGGAATTTTTGGTAGGATTGATGTGGGCTTTTTGTTTTGTTTTTTTGTTGTTTTTTGTTTTGTTTTTGGTTGGGGAGCAATGTAGCAAAAAAATTATGGGGTCGGTTTTGGAGACATCGAATTAATGGCCAGTACAAATTTCTGCTTACAGTGTTGTTGTTTTTTTGTTTTTGTTTTTTCAGCAACTACTTGAGGTCACTGCAGTGACTGACATGTTATTTATGAGTAGACATAATCCTATTTCTACTCGTGATGAAGGGATTTGCTGAGTTAGTGATAGAATTTTATAATGTCCCATACAAGATAGCAGAATGAGTAACTTCCAAGACTGACTATATAATCCCTTCCAGTTACCCAAGTCTTGAGTTGGGGACAGTGAGTGTGTTCCATTGTTTACAACTACTAGATGATTAGCAACTTTATACTGAGAATCGTAAGAATGTTTGTTGTGTAGTCACAGAAGCTGCAGTGGCATAGACTTCCTTCAATTGTGTGTGTGGGTTTCATTTTCCTTTGTGCATGTACAGATGTCCTGTAAGGTGGGAGGAGGGGGGAAAGGGGGTGGGAATGGGGCATTGTGGAAGTGGTATAATGATAGATAACCATCTACCTCTATTTAACTGGAGGTGGATCCTAATAATTTCATACCTGATAATACAGCTCTATAATTACACATTCACAAGTATCCTCCTGTGACTGGTTTCATGGCAGCTGAGAGAGAAGAGGAGAACAGAATACATGAAACTCTTGAAAATATCTATTACTTTTGTCTTAGTTTGTGCAAGAAAATAATAAATTACTTGTGATAGATCACATCACAATATGTGTAGGCTTGGCGTAAGGTGTCGTGTTATTTTGACAGAGTGTAAAGTCAAACTGAAAACTATAGCCTTACAAGTTTGTTATTGAAGAATCTGCACATGTGATATGAAAGTTAAGGTGGCATTATACGGATGTTATGATAGTCCAAGTTAGCAGTTCTAGTCACGAGTAGGATACTGCTGACTCCACGGAAAACAGGCACAAGTAATGATATAGTGTGTTTGTCATTTTCTGAAGCACAGTATCAATCATCTCATTGGATAGAGTATGGCCTGTCTAGTGTGTGTAGAGAGTTACTCTAAACAATCAATGTAACTTTCACTATCCTTTGCCTTCTCTTGTAGCCTCCAAAGATATCATGTTGCTCAACTTTTACGCGGACTGGTGTCGATTCAGTCAGATGTTGAAACCCGTCTTTGATAAAGCAGCGGACATCTTGCACGGAGAAACTGTGAGTTCTTCAGAGATCGTGGAATAGTCACATGACGTACAAGTACTTAATTCCGGTTTTAATATTCTAATAAGGAAAATTAGACTGTATTTTTTTGTTTGATTTTTGGTGAGGTTACTTGAATGTTTAGTAACTGGTGATTAGGAAGTTTGTTCAAAATTATTTTAGCGTGATCACCCGCTACAAGGAGATGTAACTTTTAACAATGTCAGCTTTTTAGGGTTTGGGAGTCTCAGCTTGAGATTGTGAGATCACTAATTTGGCAACACAAGCACACACACACATACACATGTACAGCCACTTGAGCAGTATTTTAGCATTATGCACATGCATGCTCACATGCACGCACACATACAACTAGGACTTTCTGTCTTTTTGTTATCTTCTTGTTGTTTTTTGTGTGGGTTTGTTTTTTGTTGTTGTTTTTTTGTTTTGTTTTTTATTTTGCAAAATTTGAGCAAAATAGCAATGAACACTGTGTTGGCATACTAGGGTGATTTTGGTCTAATTAATTATCGCTGCATTAATTAAGTGACACTAGCAACACACTAAGTGGCAGACATGCATGAGAACTGGTCATCTGCAGTGGAGGAAGCACTACTTGTACAACCTTCCCTCTGTTCTGGGAAGAGGTTTTCTTAACAATGTTATTTTGGACATCTTCACAATTCTAGCCAAGAAGATCATGTAGAAACTATAGTCATATTTTACAGTAAAGTAAAATAAAATACCAACTGTTGGTCAAAGTTGGAATAGGAAACATGTCCTAAAAACCTATTGGGTAAACATTTTGGCATAGATTGGAGCACTCTACACACAACTTGTACAACCATCAGTGGTTACCTTCACTATTTACCACACCACTGGATAGTCAACCACAGAGAGATAGTGGTCAGCAGGGAGGTGAGAATATCAGAGAGGGAGTAAGGAAATTGGGGGTGTGACATTACACACGTCTGTTTCTATCTACCTCAGTAAAGACGTACTGGGAGTATCAACTTTAGAATGATTTACAATGGCCATTGCTGTGGTCTTTTTATTCCGCGTGAATTTTAGCTGAACTTTTGGTTATGTTTGTGTAGGAAAAAGTTCTTCTTGGGAAAATCAATTGCGATCAAGAAAGTAAGTTGTGATTTTGTTTTGCCACATCACAAGTTTATTGCAAGATGATTTCCACTGTTTATTTTCATTCACTAATTATCAATCTCATTCATAGTAATAGTTGTTGGATTTTTTTTTGTGGTTTAATATTTCACTGAGTGTTTATTTGTTAATTTAACTTTCTTTTATTATTATTATTCTAGAGGGCCTTTGTGCGAATCCTTTTCACATTACAAAGTATCCAACTTTGAAGCTCGTCAGAGACGGGCAGGTGAGCCAGTTGCATTGCGTCATTGTGTGTGTGTGTGTGTGTGTGTTGGGAGGGCAAGTTATTTTCATGTTAAGAATATGATTAATGTTTCTTAAATTATTTTGGCTTGTTATATTTTGCAGATAGTTCAGAGGGAGTACCGAGGTCAGAGGACAAGTGAGGCTATAGCTGCTTATATCAGAGATCAGATCAAAGACCCGGTGGAAGCTATCCACGACATTGAGCAACTAGCTAGCAAGGTGTGTATGTGTGTTAGTGTGACACCCTCACTATGTGAGGGGGTTAGTAGGACACCCTTGCCACGTATGCGTGTTGGTATGACACCCTTGTCATGTATGTGTGTTAGTGTGATACCCTCACCATGTGTAGGGGTTAGTAGGACACCCTTACCATGTGCGTGTGTTAGTAGTATGTATGTGTGTTAGTATGACTCCCTCGTCATGTATGTGTGTTAGTATGACTCCCTCGTCATGTATGTGTGTTAGTATGACTCCCTCATCATGAATGTATTTAAGTATGCGAGTTCTACTGGCCCATCAATGAAGTTATTATAGCATTTACACCTTCTCATACTAAGATGTAGCGTTTGATAGCCAGAAGCCGTACTCTACAATGTGCTTTGAAATCAAGGACACAATTACTGGGTATTGAAGGAAGTGTTTGTGTGAGTATCTCATCATCACACCATCGTGGTTTATTGTTTACTTTTTGTTTTATTATTTTCATTGTTTTTTGTTTTGTTGTTGTTTTGTTTGTTTTGGCTGCTGATATATTGAAATGGCCTTATCTTTGAGGTTTAAATAAGTGAAGTTTTAGTGTACTCCATTTGTGTTTGTGTCTCTGTTCTGTTCCGTCCCAGGACATCAAGAAAGCTGTGGTGGGTTATTTCTCTGACAACGGTTCCGTGGGCTACCACAACTATGTGAGCATTGCTCGATCCTTGAGAGATGAATGCACCTTCTATGCTTACTTCGGGTGAGTTGGAGATTACGTCATAGACCACACCCACTTTCTTGGCCCATTCACTGTAGTGCTTCACACATTACCTGCCAATTTTTTGCTCAGTGTATATTTTTTCTTTACATTTGTGTTCCTTACCTCTTGTCCTGAAAATTAGGGTTGCTCTTTTTTAAACATGTTCACCTCCTTGTAGTAAAGTCTTGCTCAAAAACAATTTTAAGTGTGTGTGTGTGTGTGTGTGTGTGTGTGTGTGTGTGTGTGCAGTGAGGACAAAGGACTGGGTCATCAAATAGTCTACAGAGAAGAGAAGGCAAGTCCATACGTCCGTGATACACATCATTCATAGCACACATACACAGTTCTCCCATCACATCGTAATAACTAGTGGCAATGTGAGCTTGTGGGCCTTTCCTCGGCTTAACGGCAGGCACGCACCTGATGACAGCACAATTTAGTTGCTGCCACCAGAGTAAGTATCTTCCTATCTACCCTCGGCAAACCGATGCCCACCCGTAGGTTTAGGACTGAGTAGTAGGTTAAACTACTTTAATCGATACTTGGAAGACATGAGACTGAACTCTACTGCATGGCACAACTATTCATAAGACACAAACTCCTCCTACTACTGACGCAAAATGCTGCAAAGTTCCGGTACTACTACAAGCAAACAAACACACACTATCTAATTGCACAAACAACTCGTGACTCATCAACACAGTAAAACCCTAGCTACGCAAGCTACTTCTAAATGATACACAAACACATATCGGTCTCTGATATACACACACAAACACATATCGGTCTCTGATATACACACACAAACACATATCGGTCTCTGATATACACACACACACACACATATCGGTCTCTGATATACACACACACACACATATCGGTCTCTGATATACACACACACACACATATCGGTCTCTGATATACACACACACACACATATCGGTCTCTGATATACACACACACACACATATCGGTCTCTGATATACACACACACATAATGTTCTCTTCTTTCTTCACTCTTCCTTAAACTTCATGTGGGCACGCCCACAGAGCTTTGTCTAGCTTCTCTGACCTTTCTTTAGGTGCTGGTATGCACTCCACCTTATGTGGTGAATCAATTATCTAGGTGGCAGTTTTTACAAAGTGGGTTCTAGACGTTCACTGTATGAGGATGTTATGGCCACACCTCTTTACAGGCTCGGAAGTACATGTAGTTTGAGTAGATAGAATCATGCTTTTTTTCACCAGATGGAAAGTATATTTTGCTTTCTATAGAGGATGTGGTTTGTTACTATGTTTGCTATAATATGTGCAGTGACGTTTAATAATAAAAAATTAAAAAAAAGACATGACAGACATGTTTCAGATGTTGTCAATTAATCATAGCTATTGTCACATGACTGTTTAGTCTTTAGTTGTCTTCTATGTGTGTTTCTTGTTGTTTTATGTTTGTTTCTTGTTGTTTTTCTCAGATGTCAGATGTTGTGTATACGGGTAGCGTTGAAGACCAGTCAGCCCTACGGAGCTGGGTCACTGAGCACTGCCTGCCTCTGGTCAGGGAAATCACCTTCCAGAACGGGGAGGAAATGACTGAAATGGGGCTGCCCCTGCTCATTCTCTTCTATCATCCGGAGGATGCTTCTGTCAAAGAGCTCTTCAAGCAGCGCGTGGAGGCTGAACTTAAAGAACACAGAGGTAGGTATTGGGTAGTTGTGTGTGTTTTTTTTTTTGTTTTTTTTTTGTTGTTGTTTTTGAATTGGTACTTTGGTTTTTAGTATGTAACCATGAAGGATGTATTTGAGCATTATAACCAACGCCGACTTTCTTCAACACTTCGGGCATCTTTTAGAATTCGAATTTGATTTTTGAATTTCTACCGCAAGGCAACCACAAAAATCCACACACACACACACACACACACACACACGCACACACACACACACACACACACACACACAAAAAAAACAACAAAAAAAAACAGCCAAGCATGTGAAGTTAATGTTCAGCTGTAAGTATTACCTGATATTTTGCAAGACCAACTCAGAATGATAGGACTTTCAACAAGTAGGTTTTTATTGATCTGTACTCTTCCTCCCTCCCTCCAATTGCTAGTAAATAGTTGACTGTTTTCCTAATTGGATTCAACTGTCCCTATTCAGTGACCTGGTAATATAGTGATAATTCAGAAATGTTTTACTATTTCATTCTATATATAATGTGACCGTCTACAGGAAAATCGGGCACAACACGGCCCCGACGGAAAAATTTTTTTTTGCACTTACACACTCCTCGGCAAGCAGAAATTAAGCTCTCCAAGTTTTATCGTCGTAGCTTTAGCCATTCCCGCTATATATCACCTAACCGTTCCCTTCGTTAGGCTTATTTAATACAATTTTAAGAACTAAATCTATCTTTTTGCGACGTCTACGCATGCCGTGTTGTGCCCGATTTTCCCATAGACGGTCACATATATGCAGTGTGTATGTGATATTATTTGCTGTATCAGAATTGATTGCTTAATGTAGGAACCGTCAACTGTGTGACTGCGGATGGCATCATGTTCGCACATCCGCTACACCACCTGGGGAAACACAAGAATGTAAGGAATGTTATGAGTAGCCCGTGTGAGGGTGAAGCTGTGGGGGGGGAGGGGGGGTGTTGATGAGTGTGGATTATGTGATAACTTATATGTGTTTCGATACAATTTCTGTCTCGGCCCATACAATGTTGTTATTGATTATAAACGGTCGGACTAAGTGTGCATTTTAACTGTTGGTCTGTCGATGGGCGGTAAAAAAGCCCGGCATAAACCACGTCTTTTCTGCTGAATGTCTAATTCTAATAAAATGAACTGTCCAACCCTTGAGCTGGCATTTGTGTTAGTTCAATAATGTAAATTTGGATCTTGATGTGGCATTGTACTTGATTATATTATTATTATTATTGTTTATAGGATCTGCCTGTGTTAGCTATTGACAGCTTCAGGCACATGTACGTCTTCCCCAACTTTAATGAGATCAGGTGAGAGCCTAAATTATGTTTCTGCTAGCACATACATTTTCTCAATGGTGTGCACTATATAGGGAAGATGGCAAGCTGCATCAGTTCATATCAGACCTCCACTCGGGGAAACTTCATAGAGACTTCCACAATCCTCCAGTGAGTATGTGGGGGGCATGGATGTAGTGGAATAGGGTGTTAACAAGTGTTAATAAGGTGTTTGAAAGTTTCTTATTAATATTATAATATTTATGTTTTTTGTTGATGTTTGCTTCATAATTGTTTTATTGTTAGATTGTTTTTGGTTCATGATTGAATAAGTGTGGACTATTTGTCTGGCATGAATTTCAGTTTATCTCTCATGAGTATCCTCTTTCTCTCTTGTATTCTTCTTCAGACATTCCTGTCACCTTCAATCCGTCCTCTCTTGTGTGTATTTTCTATGTCCTTTGTTGTTGGTGGGGTATTTTTATTTTTATATTTTGATTTATTTTATTAATTTTTGTTGTTGTTGTTGTTTAGCCGCCAACCCAGCGACAACCTCAGACTCCAGAGCAACGACAACAACAGCAACAGCATGTAGAGAAGAGAGACGTTCCCCAGGACCCCCCAGAGAGCACCTTCAAGAAACTAAAGCCAGCTAATAACAGATACTCTTTCAGAGACGAGCTTTAGTTTTTATCATTTCTTCTTCCTCTTTTCCTGTAATTTCTCACAAATTAGGTGCATTTTAAAGATTTTTATTTGATTGTCCTACATCTGAAGGCAGAGTGATTTGTTTGCTTGTATTTATTTTATCCTCCAAAGACTGAGGAATATAACAATATAATAATATGTCAATTATTAGTAGTATTAAATTGTTTAAATCAGTGGGTGCATATTTTGCAAGCAGATAGAGGGAATTCTAAAAAAAAAAAAATTTTGTTTTGTTTTGTTTATTTTTAATGAAATATGTTTTCCCTTTAATAGCTAGCAGTCATTCAATTAGTTCATTATGAATTCAGTGGTGGACTCATCTTAAATTAGATGGGGCATGAAGTCAAAGAATTTAAAATTATTTTTTAACTTCATCTTTTGAAAGGTGTCCATGCAGGTTAGGGTGGAAACTCTGATAGCTAAGTGAATTTTAAAAAGAGAAGATTGCCTCCTTGTTAGTGAACTTTCCACTTGCCCCCTCCAATAGACTATGTTTTGCTTATCACCTCTTAAAGCGAACAACCTCTGATTTGTGAACTGTAAACCCTGGTTCCAACACTCTAAATGCACACCTAGTGTTGCACAGACTGTAAAATGCTACAGTACTAACACTGTGGTCTGAATTATGGACTCTTCCAACTTTTATTTTGCATCTGCAGTAGCATTCACAGTAGAACCTTCGTACTGAGAACAATTGGGACCAGGCTTTCACAATTCAGAGGTTGTTTGCTTTAAGAGGTATATTTTCTAGTGGAGGGGGCAAGTGGAACGCTTGCTAAATAAAAGTGATTAATAGAGAGTTCACTATCAGAGGTTCCGTGAACACAATGATGGATTAGTTTGTCCAGCATTCCATTATACTTTAATTAGCAGTTTCCCTTGCACTGCATGTTTTGGCAGACAAGTGGATAATTTAATATTTATTTATGTTGCTCTTAAAGCTATATGCTTTAGTCCAACCTCATCAAGCTCTTTTGATTGAATGAATAAAATATTTAAGTTACCAATAAACAGCAATAATAATAATAATAATTGTCATCTTTGGATTTAGGAAGGCAAGCAATGCAGTTGCAGTTTCATGTGGACATAGTCATGTGATGCTGCCAAGTGTGTTAGTTTTTATGACAATTTCAAGCAGTACTGGATAGATTGTAGAAAAAATTAATCCATAGCTACTCATCTTTAAGGGATTTGTCACTGATATAGCTATATATAGCTACATGCATGAAACTAATGGAGCAATGAAGATAATACGTACGTGGATGAGTGCATATGTTTTCATCTCAGAGAGGTGACAGAGAGTGGTCGGGACTGTGAGTGCATGAATGAAAGCATACATTGCTGCATGGACACCAGAGCATTGAGACTTAGTTGTTGCCCTTATTTTTATTTTTTTATTTTTTTTTTAAAAGCACTCTGTGAAGAATGTAGCTAGCTAGCTAATTACAGGTTTTATTTATTTATTTTTTATACTTGTGTATAATAATTTGTGCATAGTTGAATTCAATTTATAGCAAATACTGTGAGGTGCTGAGAAAAATGTAGCTAAGCATTATTCAGATATTATGTGAGGCCTTGTATCAAACTGGGGGTTGAGCAATGGCAGTTGCTAGTTATAAAATATTAATTTACATCCATTATGATATGAATTCAAACCACAAAAGCAAGCTATTGACTCAATTTCGTCTTCAAACTCGAGCCTTGCTAACAGGTTTAGTCTTATTGTGTCAAGTGACATTCATTTTTGCACATGAAATGCAAAACCACAAAAATTCATGTATCACAACTTTTACAAATTGGTTGATGAATTTGGTCACAGAGGTCTACAAAGCTTGTCATCCACACTCAATCAATGCCAACTCAAGGATAGTCAACTATTGAATGTTGTGCTACTACCATTTTATATTGGAATATAATAAACAGTACATTATTGAATAAATCATGAGATTTGACTGACGGTATTAGCGTATTGAAAATCAGTTCCCCTCTCATATTCCAACATGTCCAAGGCCACTTCGCAGCTCTCCCTCACCACTCTCTCTTGGTCCTCACAGAACTCCCTGAGAACCAACAAACACCGGTCGCTGGCAATGGAGCCCAGGGCCTCAGCACACTCATGCCTCACCATAGCATTTTCACTTCTGTCTCGTAGCTTCTTCTCCAGTCCTGGGATTGCACTGGGGTCTTTCATCTGTCCCAAAACGTAAGCTAGTTCATGCTTGAAGAGGGCGCTAGAGTCTGAAAATCCTTCTACAATGTAATTCACAGCATCACTGCCTCCCAGATTTCGTAATGCAAACAGAGCTCTGTATCTCAGAAAGAGTGACTTAGAAGTATCCAGGAGTAGTGACCCCCATTCCTCCAGGCTTCCATCTTGAAGTGGTGGTGCTGGGTCTATGGATTTATAAGGGTTATTATCTGAGAATTCCTCATTACTGCTGTCCAGTAGCCAATTCAGTCTACCCAAGGCAAGCTGGCATGTTTCTGCCACTTCTGGCTTCGAATCAGAGGTATATGTCTGCAATATTTCCACACTGGACCTGTCGCCAATGGCCCCCATCGCTTCTCCGGCTTCATGGCGCACCATAGGGTCCTCGTTCTCGTTTTGTATCACTCGGGCCAGCTCGTCCAGCGCCAGAGGACTCTGAATCTGACCCAAGCAGTAAGCCAGCTCGTGTTTTAGGAGGCTGGAAGAGTCCGAGAAGCATTCGCAAATTTGTTGGATGGCCTCCGAAGTTCCTAGACCTCTTAGAGTGAACAGAGCCCTGAAGCGAGCAGCTAGAGGGGAATCACAGTCGTTAAGAACCGCTCCCACCTTAGCCTCTGCGCCCGTACTCATCTTTACGATCTATATACGGTAAGTACCGTCTCCGTGTTAAATTCATGACAAAATGCAAATTACTCAATTCTCTGTAACGCGCACGAAATATTTACCAAGTTCACACACACTCTCTCTCTCTCTCTTTCAATAATTTAGTGGTATAAACAATTTCTATGACATATTTTACCACATACTCAGTTAATTCCCATTGCCCAATATGAAGTATCAAATCCCAGAAGGACAGAGGTGGCAAGATGAAGGGCTGAGGAAGCTCAAACAAGGGCAGAAAAGGCAGTAAGTGACATAAGAACAGGTCAAATAGCAGAGGAATAGAGGAAGCAAATACCGGAGCTGATCAGTTGACAAAACCCCAATGATGAACAATGGGTTTTAGAATATAATTGACTGGTCCTTAATAGGAAAAGGTGGGTGGGCAACTTTTAAGTAGGTCTAATTATTAATTAGTTTAATATTTTGTAATTTGATACTATTTTGTTTAATTGTTTGAAGTTTTAATAAGCAATAATCTGGCAATTTACTTTACCTAATTGATTAAAAGCAAACAGGTTAAACCATTACCAGAAAAGAGAAGTTCACATGAACATACTATAATATAAGGCTCAAACTCTGTCTATGAACAGGACTAAAATTTCAATGTATAGAGACAGTAAAAATTTAGATGTGCAGTATATAGAGATTAATTTTACGTTCTTACTTATTGCCATAAGTTAGCATGATTATAATTAAGCTTTAAGAGATACAACTCCAACTACCACTGACAAACCATGAATATCTTTTTACCAGATCACATAAGTCATGAACATCCTCCAATTCCGTGGTGACAATGAATATCACATTTCTTCATCACGTGAGATTACTATAACCCACTACTGCGGCCTCTCTTGATGTTTCTAATAAGAAAACTCTGAGTAAATTTGCCAACAATAATTGTTTGTTAATTAGTAAGCTACTTCAGTCTCAAGTTTTGCTTCTATTGCTGTTAATGCTGAAGTAGTTAAGATACTATTAGAGGAGAATGGGGTTCTGATAAACCAGTTGAATGATACAGGAGAGTCAATCTTACTTTGTGCGAGTGCAGCAGGCTATACTGAAATTGTAAAAACATTGCTAGAAAATGGGGCTCAGGTAGATTTGCAGAATAAAAATAAAAGTTCTGCTCTACTTTTAGCAAGTGAGAATGGCTGTGCTGAAGTGGCAAAAATATTGCTAGAGAGTGGGGCTCAGGTAGATTTGCAGGGAAATGATGGATGGTCTGCTCTACTTGTAGCAAGTCAGAATGGCCATGCTGAAGTGGCAAAAATATTGCTGGAGTTTAAGGCTCAAGTAAATTTGGAAAATAGAATTGGATTGTGTCTTCTAATTGTAGCAATTCAGAATGCCGATTTGATATGGTCAAGTTATTGATAGAAAACGGTGCTCTGCAACTTCTAAAAGAGAAAGCTCATTCAATGGGAATGCAAAGGAAAGGTTAGATGTTACTATTTCATTATCATGTATATTTTAAGGAAATTTGTCTGAACAAATTCGTGTTCAGTGATTTAATGAACTTGTTTAAGTTGAAAAAAAAAATAGTAGCTATAAACTGATCAAGAATGGGAAGGTTATGGCATCTTCATAGTGATAAAAATGTGCAAAATAGCCCCATGTACATGTGCTTATACTATGAAATAAGTTTTATTTTTCCGCTATGAATCTTTTTAAATTAGAAATAACTTAGCATACGTAGCAATTCAAAACTGTAGTAATTACTAGACCTTGACCTAGAATGATACTGAGTAACGTAAATTATTTAGTGTAGAATATACTACATACAGAACACACTAACTATTGCAGATCTCATTGTCATATCATTGCTATTCATGTCTTTTTCTTTTCTCAGCAAACCCATTTTACTTTGTGCCAGCATTAAAGCAAATTGATTTGATTATGTAGATGCTGAAAATAAGAAAAAGGAATAAGATCAAAACAAAAAGTAAAGTAGACAAGCCAGACATAATCCCTGAGAGTTAACAAAGAAGACAAACACAGGAGGCAGAATGAGGAGCTGAAAGAGCAGAAAGAAGAGCTAATGAATTAGAGAATAGAGCTTCAGAGTCAGACAGAAAAGCTGAAGAGACAGAAATAAGGACAGAGAAGGCCGACAGAAGAGCAAAGGAGGCAGACTGGCAGTGAGAAGAGCTGAATAGGAAAAAAGAAGAGCTGAGGACCAACATAGAAACGCAGAAGAAGAGTCAGAAAGAAGAGCTAAAAAGCAGAATGAAGAGCTAAGAAGTTGGAAAATAGAGTTTCCGAGTCAGACAGAAGTGCTGAAGAGGCAAAAATAAGAGCAGCAGAGGCAGACAGTAGGGCAGAGAAGGCAATAAGGAGAACTGAAGAGGGAGACAAAAGAGCTGAAAATGACATAGAATAGCAGAACATCAAAAAGCAGGGCAGGCTAATAGAATAGCTGAGGAAGAACATCAAAAAGCAGGGCAGGCTAATAGAATAGCTGAGGAAGAATGTAAGAGAGCTGATGAGGCTAATTATCATCATAATTATGAATATTTCATGCATTTTACAGAGTATTGACTATTCTTCCTACTGAACCCAGTTCAGTAACTTTATCTTTTTTATCTAATGAATAAAATACAAGAGATTAGTATTACAAAATGTTCCTGTATGTAAAAAAAAATAATCAAATGCATTATTTCTAAATGTAATAGTTGGGAATTTCCCTGTAGCTTGTTGTGGAATTTGTAGGATAGGAGTTCAAGATAATGTTCATGAAAGTGGATTTAATACAAGTGTCATGCGATGCAATAAAGCTTATCACATCGTTAATAATGCCTCATCTGGTTTTGAGATCAACCTTGTCCACGAAGTCCTCTCACCGTGCAGCTACACTCCTGCGACGCAATGTGTCTCAAATGTCACACGCCCATGACTGTGTATGCTTTCAATTTGAACCTAATTCTGGCCGGGTCACTCTGGTATTTGTCAGTGCCAATGGCAAATTCTATTGAGGACATTCTCACCAGAGCAAAATCAGAAAGAGCTATTAGAATTACAGGACCATCTCTGATGGTACACAGCTGCCAGTTAGCAGCATATCTCCTAGTAACTACATGGTATAGTGGCTAATTGTGTTAGGTACAGAAGTGACCATAATTATTAGAGAAAGGATTAAGATAAAAATGTGACTTAAACTCCTTATAAAAAGGGTTTTCATTTGATACCAAACCAGGCCTGTAGCCAGGAGTTTGCACAGAGGGGTTGGATTTCATAGAAACGCAAGAAAGCCACACCTACTTTTGTTTCTGGGAAAATATGCCAAAACTAATAATTTGTCTGACGTTCTGTGTTCTATTAATAAATTCATTGAACACATCGGCAATAAGTGGTAAACTGCTAAGCTATATCATTCTCGTGTAACCAGGCTTGTATCATTCTCGTGTAACCAGGCTTGTAACCACTACCGTGAGCTGTACACAAACAGTGAACCATTGATAGGCCTTAGTACTATAAGTTATCTAAATAAGTACATTACGGCACACCATAAAAAGAATAGTTGTAGCGTAGCTTGCTTTATCTGTGCCATAACAAGAGCGATGTTTTGCAGTCAAGGAGCTCAAAGTTTATTTGAAAGCTTGGGATCAGACTAGGCCGTCCACATATAGAGTATTCCATTGCGATTTAGACACGATCGACCAGAAGTCGACATACCGTAAGTTAAATGTGAGGTGTGGCTAAACTAGTGGTGTGCTTGAACACAAATGGCGAGCGAGCCTAAAACTACACTATTGTTAAACGATTGGTTTTCACTTCTAACATTCAAAAACTACTAAAAAAAAGTCGAGTTTTTTTAATTAGTATTATACGGTAAAGGAATTCAAAGCCATAGTAAAGCAACAAAAAACAAGTCACGTTTAACCATTTTCTTTGTGTAATAGTTGTAGCGCACCATAACTGAACATACTTACGCAAGACTTTGCTTAGGAATTATGATTAATAACTATCAACTTACCACCGCCACTAACTCAAATAAAAATGGAACTCCAGTAAGTTTTTGAGTTCTAAGGATGATGATACGGGTAATGATCGATAAACAAGAGGATACTGTTTAGTGACGTTTGGGTCCGGGGTCGAACACTGAGCGAACTCGAAAGTACAAGAGGGTAAAAGTACAAAATGACGTACATGTATGTACTAGTGGTGTGCTTGAGCACAAATGGCGAGCGAGCCTAAAGAATATACTATTTTTTATTGACTTCTAACACTGAAAATAAGGTCAAGTTTTTAAATTTAGCATACAGGGTAAAGGTATTTCAGTGCCATAGTAACAACTCTCTGCAACTGCTTGAATTGAAGGAAAAAACAACAACAACAAAACAATACACGTTATTTAAAAGTTTTCTTTGTGATATTCTTTAGCTAAGTAGTAGTTGTAACACAATGCTTTGACACAGCTGGACATGCACCTACACAGACTTACCTTCGCAGTAGTCTAGTGGACAATGTATTTTCAGGTAAATGCTGTGCGCACGGCTTATAACCATGACAAAGAGCGCATTGACTTACCACCGCCACTGACTCGAATAGAAATGGAGTCCCTTAAGTTGTCAAGTTTTAACTTTACCGGTGTCGGAGGGTGGAGTGTCTCCCCGGGTGGAATGTCCGCTCGGACACTGCGCCCTAGGGTGGTTTGTCCCCCAGCCGGTTAGAATGTCCTACTTCCCTTTACCAGATCCACACGTGTCCTAACTCAACATGGCCACGAACAGCGAGGAATATGAAGCCATATACCAGTTTTTGCGGTGTGGACAATACCCTGGGGGCTGCAGCAAGAATGAAAAAATAGTTCTTCGGCGCAAAGCTAAAGATAATTATAAAACTGAAAAAGAATCTTCATTTTACCCGCCTCGAGGAGGCCTGGACTGGAAGAAAGTTCCACGTTTTGCTAAAGACAGAACCAGAATTCTTGAAATTTGTCATTCCCTACCAGAAGGTAATTAATAGACTTTAAAGCTTATGCTGAATGCTATATACATGAATTTGTCATTAGAGATTAGCTAAAACTCCTTTCTAAATATTTGTAGGGTGTCTCAACTTGGCAATTGTTGTGCATTGTCATTGCTTCTAGTTGGGTAAACTTTGGATTTAATTGCCTATGGTTACAACTGATTAATGTAATAATATTGGAATAAAATTACATAGCAGCTTAGTTTTCATTTTTATCCACTAGTATTTCTCCCTATTCAGCTAATGACTTCTATACTGGTTATGCTTAGTAAAAAAAAAAATTATTGGCCTTATTTTCAGGTTGGAATAGTAATATGGAATTAAATACTATTTTACAGGCCCATTCAAAACAAAATCATCAAATTTTGCAGTAGCAGTTTTAGACCATCCAAATTCACTTGCACTCCCTGCACCCCCCCCCCCCCCCCCCTTACAATTTGGTTCTGCTTCATCTTAGAGAGGGGACATTTGGCCCTGATGGGGGACATTACACACTAGGGTACAGTGTCTGGGGGGACACCACACCCTAGAGTGAAATGTCTGGGGGACAGTCTACCCTAGGTTACAGTGTCCAGGGGGACATTTTGCGAAGGGGACAATACGCCCTTTGACACCGGCAAAAGAATTCAAAACGGTAAACAATTCAATTTCTAGGGTGATACGGGTACTGATCGATAAACCAGAGGATTCTGTTTAGTGCAATTTGGGACGGGGTCGACAACCGAACTAACACAAAAACGCGAGGGTCAAAGTACAAAAATGCCTTACGTACGTCCATACAATATATACAAATAAACTAGTGATGTGCTTGAGCACAAATGGCGAGCGAGCCTAAAGACTATACTATTTTTATAATTTTGACTTCTAACACTGAAGCTACTGAAAATAAGGTCCAGTTTTTTAATTTAGCATACAGGGTAAAGGGATTTCAGTGCCATAGTAACAACTCTCTGCAACTGCTTGGAAGGAAAAAAACAACATCTAACTGTAGTGCAGTGTAACCCTTTCCATTCTCAGTTAGCATCAGAGAATCTAAAGTCTCTGATCCCAGACTAAACTAACAGAATTACCTGAATAAACTTCTAAAGCAGTGGAAAAGAAGCGCAGCTTGACAAAGACTTCACAATTGTTTCAAGAAGAGAGTAGCTGTAAACTTTTTGGTTGAAACAAAGTTGCGTAAGGCAGTGCAGCAGGATGATTCTCTGCGCTCATTAATTGAAAATACTGGAACTGTGAACGCTTTACCTAACTTACGTAATTAGAGGCGCAGGCGAATACTGAAGTCTCACGTACCCCATAAACAGATAATAAATAAATAAACTAGTGATGTGCTTGAGCACAAATGGCGAGCGAGCCTAAAGACTATACTATTTTCATATGAATGGATTTTGACTTCTAACACTGAAGCTACTGAAAATAAGGTCCAGTTTTTAAATTTAGCATACAGGGTAAAGGGATTTCAGTGCCATAGTAACAACTCTCTGCAACAATTCGGAAAAAATAAAACACATAGCTTCCAACTGTCCCGAATCTACCGGGACAGTCCCGATTTTTTACTACTCCAGACTGTCCCGCACGGAATTGCTACTCTCCTATTGTTTGTCCCGAAATTTACTTTGTCACTTCGTCAATTTCTATTCCATCTTAATTAACTTACAGCTTAGAATGATGTGTCTCCAATCTGAACTGAATAACCACGGGCATGCAGTCATGAACGTAACCACAGATTTTTCTGTGAAATAGTAGTGGCGAATGTGCGTATTGACGACCCTTACCGGTCACACTTTTTTTATATTTTTTTTTTGTTTTTTTTTATATATACATTCTTGCAAATAGCAAAGAGGTTTGCCAACTAGCTCTTTAACAAAAGGCTACCAAACCAGAAACAAAAACAAATAAGGAATGATACAAACAAACCAACATCAGTGAGCTACACTTGTAAATAGAGCTTTAGGTTCCTCTTGAAGGCTAGGTGAGAAGAGAGACCCACGATTGATTCATGACATATTTTAATTATATTCATGACATATTTTAATTCTGTTCATGACATATTTTAATTATATTCATGATATATTAATTGAGGGGTGTGGCTTGTCCCTGAAATTTTTTTTAGAAAGTTGGAACCTATGAAAACAACAACAAAACAATACACGTTATTTAAAAGTTTTCTTTGTGATATTCTTTAGCTAAGTAGTGGTTGTAACACACAATGCTTTGACACAACTGGACATGCACCTACACAGACTTACCTTCGCAGTAGTCTAGTGGACAATGTATTTTCAAGTAAATACTGTTGCGCACGGCTTATAACCATGACAAAGAGCGCACTGACTTACACCGCCACTAACTCGAATAGAAAAACTGCACCCCCAAAAGAATTCAAACGGTAAACAATTCAATTTCTAGGGTGATACGGGTACTGATCGATAAACCAGAGGATTCTGTTTAGTGCAATTTGGGACGGGGTCGACCACATAACTAACACAAAAACGCGAGGGTCAAAGTACAAAATGACATACGTACGTCCATATATATAAACTAGTGATGTGCTTGAGCACAAATGGCGAGCGAGCCTAAAGACTATACTATTTTCATATGAATGGATTTTGACTTCTAACACTGAAGCTACTGAAAATAAGGTCCAGTTTTTAAATTTAGCATACAGGGTAAAGGGATTTCAGTGCCATAGTAACAACTCTCTGCAACAATTCGGAAAAAATAAAACAACAACAAAACAATACACGTTATTTAAAAGTTTTCTTTGTGATATTCTTTAGCTAAGTAGTGGTTGTAACACACAATGCTTTGACACAACTGGACATGCACCTACACAGACTTACCTTCGCAGTAGTCTAGTGGACAATGTGTTTACTGTTGCGCACGGCTTATAACCATGACAAAGAGCGCACTGACTTACACCGCCACTAACTCGAATAGAAAAACTGCACCCCCAAAAGAATTCAAACGGTAAACAATTCAATTTCTAGGGTGATACGGGTACTGATCGATAAACCAGAGGATTCTGTTTAGTGCAATTTGGGACGGGGTAGACCACATAACTAACACAAAAACGCGAGGGTCAAAGTACAAAATGACATACGTACGTCCATATATATAAATAAACTAGTGGTGCGCTCGAATAGCGCAAATGCATGGCGAGCGAGCAGACTCTTTAAATAGGACAGAAATTACATCTAACTGTAGTGCACAGTGTAACCCTTTCCATTCTCAGTTAGCATCAGAGAATTTAAAGTCTCTTATCCCAGACTAAACTAACAATTACCTGAATAAACTTCGAAAGCAGTGGCAAAGAAGCGCAGCTTGACAAAGACTTCACAATTGTTTCAAGAAGAGAGTAGCTGTAAACTTTTTGGTTGAAACAAAGTTGCGTCTGCAGCAGGATACTCCGCGCTCGTTAATTGAAAAATACTGGAACTGTGAACGCTTTACCTAACTTACGTAATTAGAAGCTCGCGCGTTTAAAGAGCATACGTACCATCCATACATACATACATATATATATATAACATATACCCGATTTTGCATTATCCACCCCTAATACTGTCTCGCTCGCTACGCTCGCTCGCCAACTAGTGATGTGCTTGAGCACAAATGGCGAGCGAGCCTAAAGACTATACTATTTTTATATGAATGATCTTGACTTCTAACACTGAAGCTACTGAAAATAAGGTCCAGTTTTTAAATTTCGCATACACGGTAAAGGGATTTCAGTGCCATAGTAACAACTCTCTGCAACTGCTTGAATTGAAGGGGAAAAAACAACAACAAACCAATATACGTTATTTAAACGTTTTCTTTGTGATATTCTTTAGCTAAGTAGTGGTTGTAACACACAAAGTTTTGACACAACTGGACATGCACCTACACAGACTTACCTTAGCGGTAGCCTAGTGGACAATGTATTTTCAAATAAATACTGTTGCGCACGGCTTATAACCATGACAAAGAGCGCATTGACTTACCACCGCCACAAACTCGAATAGAAATGGAAGTCCCTTAAGTTTTCAAGTTTTAACTGCACCCGCAAAAGAATTCAAATCGGTAAACAATTCAATTTCTAGGGTGATACGGGTACTGATCGTAAACCAGAGGATTCTGTTTAGTGCAATTTGGGACGGGGTCGACCACCTAACTAACACAAAAACGCGAGGGTCAAAGTACAAAATGACATACGTACGTCCAAACATATATACAAATAAACTAGTGGTGTGCTTGAGCACAAATGGCGAGCGAGCCTAAAGACTATACTATTTTTATTGACTTCTAACACTGAAGCTACTGAAAATAAGGTCCAGTTTTAAATTTAGCATAGCCATACAGGGTAAAGGTATTTCAGTGCCATAGTAACAACTCTCTGCAACTGCTTGAATTGAAGGAAAAAACAACAACAACAAAGCAATACGCGTTATTTAAACGTTTTCTTTGTGATATTCTTTAGCTAAGTAGTGGTTGTAACACACAATGCTTTGACACAGCTGGACATGCACCTACACAGAGTTACCTTGGCAGTAGTCAAGCGGACAATGTATTTTCAGGTAAATACTGTGCGCACGGCTTGTAACCATGACAAAGAGCGCATTGACTTACCACCGCCACTAACTCGAATAGAAATGGAAGTCCCTTAAGTTTTCAAGTATTAACTGCACCCGCAAAAGAATTCAAAACGGTAAACAATTCAATTTCTAGGGTGATACGGGTACTGATCGATAAACCAGAGGACTCGGTTTAGTGCAATTTGGGACGGGGTCGAACAAATAACTAACACAAAAACGCGAGGGTCAAAGTACAAAATGACATACGTACGTCCAAACATAATAAATAAACATCCCCGATTTTTTCATTTTTACCCCTGTAAGTGTCTCAATAAACATCCTGTGAGAAACATATGACAAGTAACATACATTTTTCTTCTTCTTTTTTTTAAACATCCCCGATTTCGTAAGCTTTAATTCTGTCTCATCATCACTATCTGGCTGTCCTGCGAGCGAGCCTAAAGACTATACTATTTTTATATGAATGATTTTGACTTCTAACACTGAAGCTACTGAAAATAAGGTCCAGTTTTTTAATTTCGCATACACGGTAAAGGGATTTCAGTGCCATAGTAACTACTCTCTGCAACTGCTTGAATTGAAGGAAAAAAACAACAACAAAACAATACACTTTATTTAAAAGTTTTCTTTGTGATATTCTTTAGCTAAGTAGTGGTTGTAACACACAATGTTTTGACACAACTGGACAGGCACCTACACAGACTTACCTTCGCAGTAGTCTAGTGGACAATGTATTTTCAAGTAAATACTGTTGCGCACGGCTTATAACCATGACAAAGAGCGCATTGACTTACCACCGCCACTAACTCGAATAGAAATGGAAGTCTCTTAAGTTTTCAAGTTTGAACTGCACCCGCAAAAGAATTCAAAACGGTAAACAATTCAATTTCTAGGGTGATACGGGTACTGATTGATAAACCAGAGGATTCTGTTTAGTGCAATTTGGGACGGGGTCGACCACATAACTAACACAAAAACGCGAGGGTCAAAGTACAAAATGACATACATACGTCCATACATATTACAATAAATAAATAAACATCCCCGATTTTCGATTGTGTTACCCCCTGTAAGTGTCTCGCCGCTACGCTCGCTCGCCAATAAAATCCCCGATTTTTTTCATTTTTACCCCTGTAAGTGTCTCGCTCGCTACGCTCGCTCGCCAATAAACAAACATCCCCGATTTTCGATTGTGTTACCCCTGTAAGTGTCTCGCTCGCTACGCTCGCTCGCCAATAAATAGCGAAATCTCGATTGCGTTACCCCTGAGAGTGTCTTGCTCGCTTCGCTCGCTCGCCAACTAGTGGTGTGCTTGAGCACAAACGGCGAGCGAGCCTAAAGACTATACTATTTTTATATGAATGATTTTGACTTCTAACACTGAAGCTACTGAAAATAAGGTCCAGTTTTAAATTTAGCATACAGGGTAAAGGGATTTCAGTGCCATAGTAACAACTCTCTGCAACTGCTTGGAAGGAAAACAACAACAACAAAACAATACACGTTATTTAAAAGTTTTCTTTGTGATATTCTTTAGCTAAGTAGTGGTTGTAACACACAATGCTTTGACACAACTGGACATGCACCTACACAGACTTACCTTCGCAGTAGTCTAGTGGACAATGTATTTTCAAGTAAATACTGTTGCGCAAGGCTTATAGCCATGACAAAGAGCGCATTGACTTACCACCGCCACTAAGGATTCTCAGAGCTCGTTAATTGAAAAATACTGGAACTGTGAACGCTTTACCTAACTTACGTAATTAAAAGCGCGGGCGAAAACAGAGGTCTCACGTACCCCATAAACAGATAAACTAGTGATGTGCTTGAGCACAAATGGCGAGCGAGCCTAAAGACTATACTATTTTTATATGAATGATCTTGACTTCTAACACTGAAGCTAAAGGGATTTCAGTGCCATAGTAACAACTCTCTGCAACTGCTTGAATTGAAGGGAAAAAAACAACAACAAAACAATACACGTTATTTAAAACGTTTTCTTTGTGATATTCTTTAGCTAAGTAGTGGTTGTAACACACAAAGTTTTGACACACTGGACATGCACCTACACAGACTTACCTTAGCGGTAGCCTAGTGGACAATGTATTTTCAAGTAAATACTGTTGCGCATGGCTTATAACCATGACAAAGAGCGCATTGACTTACCACCGCCACTAACATCGAATAAATGGAAGTCCCTTAAGTTTTCAAGTTTTAACTGCAACAGTTTGAATTGAAAAAGAAGCAACAAAATCAAGTCACGTTATTTAAAATTTTCTTTGTGATATTCTTAATAGTAGTTGTAACGCACAATACTTTCACACAACTGAACATACCTACGCAAGACTTTTCGTGGTTCGTCTAGTGGACAATGAATTTTTAAGTAAATACTGTTGAATAGGGCTTATAACTGTGACAAATAGCGCATTAACTTACCACCGCCACTAACTCGAATAGAAATGGAGCTCCCATAAGATTTTGAGTTTTAACTGCACCCGCAAAACAATTCAAAGCCGTAAACAATTCAATTTCTAATGTGATAAGGGTAATGGTCGCTAAACCGGAGGATTCTGTTTAGTGAAGTTTGGGACGGGGTCGAACGCGGAGCGAACACAAAAATACGGAGGGTCAAAGTACAAAATGACATACGTACGTCCATATATATAAATAAATAAATAAACAAACATCCCCGATTTTCGATTGTGTTACCCCTGTTACCTCGCTCGCCAAATAAACATCCCCGATTTTTTCATTTTTACCCCTGTAAGTGTCTCGCTCGCTACGCTCGCTCGCCAATAAATAAATAAATATAGCGAAATCTCGATTGAGTTACCCTGATAGTGTCTCGCTCGCTTAGCTCGCTCGCTAATAAATAAATAAACTGACACCCCCGATTTTCGATTGTGTTACTCCTGTAAGTGTCTCGCTCGCTACGCTCGCTCGCCAATAATAGTATATAGTTAATTGAAAAATACTGGAACTGTGAACGCTTTACCTAATTTACGTAATTAGAAGCGCGGGTGAAAACAGAAGTCTCACATACCCCATACAGATAAATAAATATAGCGAAATCTCGATTGCGTTACCCCTGAGAGTGTCTCGCTCGCTACGCTCGCTCGCCAAATATATATATAATATTTCGGGAACTCATTAGAGAGTCAGCTCCGCTGGCTTCGCTCGCTTCTGATGTGCTCTAATAGCACAAAATAGCGAAGCGAGCGATGCATGTTCCCTGTAATTGCAGCTATTCCATGCATGGTGTGGCTAGGAACATTTAATGGCTTTTCAAAAAGAAAGATTTTTTACTTTGCTACCTGTTTCTGTTTCGTTTTAGCTCTCCTCCTCCTTGTTCTTTCTTATCTCTCTCCTTATTAATTTTTCTTCTGGAGTTTCTAACGCACTCAAAGCTCTTGACCGATCGTTTCTAACGTTTTGTCTCTCTTTCGCAGAATTTGTTTCACTGGGCACCGCTACTTCGTACGGCGGGTAAACAAAACAAAATGTTGCTAAGAAGGTTACCCGGCCCGCGCAAGCGCGTAGGAGAAAAGGTACACACGAACGCCCACGCAAGAACAAAAACAATGTCTAGACCTAGCTAGTGATGTGCTTGAGCACAAATGGCGAGCGAGCTTAAAGACTATACTATTTTTATATGAATAATTTTGACTTCTAACACTGAAGCTACTGAAAATAAGGTCCAGTTTTTAAATTTCGCATACACGGTAAAGGGATTTCAGTGCCATAGTAACAACTCTCTGCAATTGCTTGAATTGAAGGAAAAAAACAACAACAAAACAATACACATTATTTAAAAGTTTTCTTTGTGATATTCTTTAGCTAAGTAGTGGTTGTAACACACAATGCTTTGACACAACTGGACATGCACCTACACAGACTTACCTTCGCGGTAGTCTAGTGGACAATGTATTTTCAAGTAAATACTGTTGCGCACGGCATATAACCATGACAAAGAGCGCATTGACTTACCACCACCACTAACTCAAATAGAAATGGAAGTCCCTTAAGTTTTCAAGTTTTAACTGCACCCGCAAAAGAATTCAAAACGGTAAACAATTCAATTTCTAGGGCGGGTACCGATGTTTAGTACAATTTGGAACGGGGTAGACCACATAATTAACACAAAAACGCGAGGGTCAAAGTACAAAATATCATCCCATCTATCATTTATGACATCAAACATTAACATGTGTTTGTTTGTCCACTGCTATTTCCTTATTTGGCAACTTCAGGCATTATCATCATCAGTTAGTTTGTGTCACCTGCTTGGGCATGCTCAAATAGGCAGTCATAGTCGAATCTATAAACTAAGAAGCGGTGCTTACTTCAAGGAACAGAAAGTTAGTAATCTAGCTATACTACATTATCCTGAAAATTAGATCTGTGTTATTTAGGTAGCAATTCAGGGCCGTAGCCAGGGGGGGGTTCAGGGGGTTACACGTAACCCCCCTTTCAAATTAATGATATTCATAGAAGTCTGTCAATAGTTGTTAATCACCATTAGTGCCCACAAAGAAAAAGCAGCTGCTGATATAATACACTTATGCTTGCCTCAGCACTTGATTGTGTAGTAAGGTTGCAGTAACTTGAAAATGAAGAGGCAGTGCCAATCCAAAGATATTCGATTGTTTTTTAACAAAAAGTTAGCTGTGGAAGGAGATGGTGAGCACATTATCATGAGCTAGACATTGAAAAGTAAATATTGCACAAATATAATTCATTATGTTTAGATCATGAGTTAAAAGAGGTACCAGTCCAATTTCCATCGGATGAATCTGAAAATAATGTAGTTCCTTCTAGCTCTCTTCAGAGGTCAGATGTTTTCCTAGAATGTACAAACTCTAGTGCCTGTGCAGATCAAGTATGTAATGATATTGGTGCACTATTAACTTCAAGTAAGTCCATGGAGGAAATATGTGCCTCGATAAGTAATCTATCACAGGGTGAGATGTTTTCTTATTTGTATCGCCACGTGCAACCTCCAAGTAATCTGCCAGCTACATTCTTATATGGTGCTAATCGAAAGTTTGGTATTTATTGGGTCATTAAATTTCCTTGGATTCTGTATAGCCCTAAGGTAAACTGCATTTTCTGTGGACCATGTGCTATTCTTCTTCCAGTAGATAAGCGTAAAGATAAAGGTTTACTTGTTAACAGGCCTTTTTCCAACTGGATTAAGTTGAGCAGTGTATTGAATGATCATTCTAAACTTAAATATCACCGTGACTGCCTCCAGCTAGCTGATACCATCAAAAGTAGTGTTGAAAATCCAGCTTCACGTGTTGATGTCATGACAAGTAATACTCTGCAAGCCATAATAAAGGAAAATGAGCATATACTAAAGCAAATTGTGGGAGCCATTATTTTCTTATCTAAACAAGCTATTGCATTCAGGGGCAATTCAGAAGTTATAGATTCTAGTAAGAATCCTGGAAACTTTTTGGCCCTGCTCAAAGTATTTGCAGAAAGTGATGAAGTTTTATATAATCATCTTCACAATCCTAAAGCCAAGAATGCCAAACATTTGTCCCCACAAACTCAAAATGAACTAATTAATATTATTGGATATGATGTTATTCTTTCTAAAATAGTTTCAGAAATAAAGAAAGTCAAATATTACTCAGTTCTTGCTGATGAAGTATCTTGTCATCATGTGGAACACTTACCCATATGTGTTCAGTTTCTTGATGCCAATAATGATATACGTGAGGAATTTATTTCATTTATAAAACTTGAAAGAGTTCGAGCTATGGACATAGTAAATGCCATTGTACAGTCTTTGGAAGGAATTGGCTTGTCACTAGATAATTTGCGTGGTCAGGGGTATGATGGCATCCACTATGAGTGGAGTGAAAGCTGGTGTGCAGGCAATTATCCAAGAAAGGCAGCCTAAAGCTCTTTACACTCACTGTGCTGGGCATTCCCTTAACCTAGCAATACTGAATTCTTGCTCCATTCCTTCCATAAGAAATTGCATAGACCAAACAAAAGGTTTCACAGTGTGGATACGGTATTCTCCTAAAAGAGAAGGTCTACTCAAAGCTATCATTAGTAAGAGATCTCAAGTTGGTACCAACAGATCTTCTATACTAAATGTGTGTATCACTCGATGGGTAGAAAATATTGATGGTTGGGAGCGATTCTCTCAATATCACCCCTTCCTTATCGAATTGTGCGAAGTGATTCTCTATGGTAATAGTGAATTTCATAATTACAATGATGGCTGGTCTGCTGAAGATAAAAGGAATACCCTAGCTCACATGAAGGCTCTAGAATCTTTTGAATTTATTTATTGTTTAGTTACTCTTTCCAGGTCCTTGTCCTATCTCAAGGAAGCAGTAGTTAAAGTCCAGGGGAAAGACCAGGATCTTGTTTCAGGGATGAGTATTATTGACAAATGCTGCACAGAATTGAAGAGTGAGAGAGAAGATATTGATAGCTACAGTGGCCGGGTATTTAGGCATTCATCTAGACTAGCACAACAATCAAATATTCAGATTCAAAAGCCACGTACCAATCCACGACAGCAGCACCGGTCTAACCCAGATAGTACCTCAGTTGAAGAGTACTTTAAAATAACTGTTGCTATACCTTTTCTTGATCACCTTATAAGCGATGTCACTTCCAGGTTTACCAAGCATTCTAAGCAGGCAGCCACACTGCAAGGCCTACTGCCAATACATATCACTAACAATTCTTCTTTCCTTTTATTCTGATGACCTCCCCAATGCTAGTATTCTTGATGAAGAATTTCATCGTTGGAAGGTGAGATGGTTGAAAGTTACTCCAAAGGAACGTCCACAGACACTTAGTGAAGCACTAAGGCTATGCTCTCCTGATGATCTACCAAATTTGTTCACTCTAATGAAGCTTTTTGCAACCCTGCCCCTTAGTTCTTGTTCATGTGAGCGTTCAGCATCCGCCTTTCGGAGAATAAACAACTACCTTCGATCTACTCAAACTGCAGAACGATTAACCTCTTTGGCACTGATTCACATGTCATATGAAATTGACATTGATATTGACACTGTTTGCAAATTATACTTAGAAAAATATCCACGCAGAATTAAATGTGCAAGTTTGTTATTTCAGTAATATCCTCAAAACAATCTTTGATGTTTTCATGATTCTCTCAAATCCAGTGTGCTATTTAGTTTTATATAATGGTCTGTCTTAATGTCAATTTTGTTGATAATGGATGATAGCTAATTAAGAGGTGTGGTTTGGGTGTGGTCAGGTTGTAACCCCCCTTTTGAAAAGTCTGCCTACGGCCCTAGCAATAAAGTATGCTGGAATAAAAAGTCTCCCAGAATGAGAACTCTGCATGAATCAAATTTATATAATACAATACTCAAATGCATAGTGACACAAGTGACATCAGTACTATTTAGATGTGCAATATGTAGATCAATTAACAGTATGCTTCTTAGTTATTGCCATAAGTTAACATAATCATAGGTATTTAAATTTTATGAAATATAGCTACGCTTATAAATATTATCACTAGCAACCCATGAATATTTGTTTACCAGGTCACATGAGTCTTAAATATCCTCCAATATCAGTGGTTACAACGAATATAACATTTCTCCATCACAAGACATCATTAATCCACTTATGATCCAACTTTGACTTTGCTGCCATTGCAAATAAAACAAAGACTGAGCAGATTTAAACTATTACAAGTTCTAATCTACTTCAGACTCAGCTGTGGATTCTGTTGTTATTAACATGGAAACAAACTCCAACCCTACGCCATCTACTGGTGCTAGTGATTCTAACACCACTTCTGCTTTATTGTCAGCCTGTAAAGAAGGTAATGCTGAAGTAGTTAAGATACTATTTGAGGAGAATGGGGCTCTGATAAATCAGTTAAATGATAAAGGAGAGTCAGCCTTACTTTGGGCAAGTGCAGTGGGCTATACTGAAATTGTAAAAGTATTGCTGGAGAATGGGGCTCAGGTAGATTTGCAGAATGAATATGGATGGTCTGCTCTAATTATTGTTAGTCAGAATGGCCATGCTGAAGTGACCAAGATATTGCTAGAGAATGGGGCTCAGGTAGATTTGCAGAATAAAAATGGAAGTTCTGCTCTATACTTAGCTAGTCACAATGGCCATACTGAAGTGGCAAAAATATTGCTAGAAAATGGGGCTCAGGTAGATTTGCAGGATAAACATGGATGGTCCGCTCTACTTATAGCTAGTCACAATGGCCATACTGAAGTGGCAAAGATGTTGCTAGAGAATGGGGCTCAGGTAGATTTGCAGGGTGAAGAGGGATCGTCTGCTCTACTTATAGCTAGTCAGAATGGCCATACTGAAATGGCAATGCTATTGCTAGAGAATGGGGCTCAGGTAGATTTGCAGGATGAAGAGGGATCGTCTGCTCTACTTATAGCAAGGTTGAATGGCCATACTGAAATGGCAATGATATTGCTAGAGAATGGGGCTCAGGTAGATTTGCAGAATAAAATTGGAAGTTTTGCTCTATACTTAGCAAGTCAGAATGGCCATACTGAAGAGGCAATAATATTGCTAGAGAATGGGGCTCAGGTAGATTTGCAGGATGAAGAGGGATTGTCTGCTCTATTTCTAGCTAGTCAGAATGGCCATACTGAAGTGGCAAAAATATTGCTAGAGAATGGGGCTCAGGTAGATTTGCAGGATGAAGAGGGATCGTCTGCTCTACATATAGCTAGTCAGAATGGCCATACTAAAATGGCAATGATATTGCTAGAGAATGGGGCTCAGGTAGATTTGCAGGATGAAGAGGGATCGTCTGCTCTACTTCTAGCTAGTCATAATGGCCATACTGAAGTGGCAAAAATATTGCTAGAGAATGGGGCTCAGGTAGATTTGCAGGATGAAGAGGGATCGTCTGCTCTACATATAGCTAGTCACAATGGCCATACTGAAGTGGCAAAAATATTGCTAGAGAATGGGGCTCAGGTGGATTTGCAGGATGAAGAGGGATCATCTGCTCTACTTCTAGCTAGTCACAATGGTCATACTGAAGTAGCAAAAATAATGCTAGAGAATGGGGCTCAGGTAGATTTGCAGGATGAAGAGGGATCGTCTGCTCTACTTCTAGCTAGTCAGAATGGCCATACTGAAGTATCAAAAATATTGCTAGAGAATGGGGCTCAGGTAGATTTGCAGGAAAATTATGGATGGTCTGCTCTACTTCTAGCTAGTCAGAATGGCCATACTAAAATTGCAATGATATTGCTAGAGAATGGGACTCAGGTAGATTTGCAGAATAAAAATGGAAGTTCTGCTCTATACTTAGCAAGTCAGGACGGCCATGCTGAATTGGCAAAAATATTGCTAGAGAATGGGGCTCAGGTAGATTTGCAGAGCAAATATGGAAGTTCTGCTCTACTTCTAGCTAGTCAGAATGGCCATACTAAAACGGCAATGATATTGCTAGAGAATGGGACTCAGGTAGATTTGCAGAATAAAAATGGAAGTTCTGCTCTATACTTAGCAAGTCAGGATGGCCATGCTGAAGTGGCAAAGATATTGCTAGAAAATGGGGCTCAGGTAGATTTGCAGGATGAAGAGGGATCGTCTGCTCTACTTCTAGCTAGTCAGAATGGTCATACTGAAGTGGCAAAAATATTGCTAGAGAATGGGGCTCAAGCAGATTTGCAGAATAAAAATGGAAGTTTTGCTCTGTACTTAGCAAGTCAGAATGGCCATACTGAAGAGGCAAAAATATTGCTAGAGAATGGGGCTCAGGTAGATTTGCAGAACAAAGATGGGTGGTCTGCTTTACTTAAAGCAAGTCAGAATGGCCATACTGAAATGGCAAAAATATTGCTAGAGTATGGGGCTCAGGTAGATTTGCAGAACAAAGATGGATGGTCTGCTCTACTTAAAGCAAGTCAGAATGGCCATACTGAAGTGGCAAAAATATTGCTAGAGAATGGGGCTCAGGTAGATTTGCAGGATGAAGAGGGATCGTCTGCTCTACATATAGCTAGTCAGAATGGCCATACTGAAGTGGCAAAAATATTGCTAGAGAATGGGGCTCAGGTAGATTTGCAGCATAAAAATGGAAGTTCTGCTATATACTTAGCAAGTCAGAATGGCCATACTGAAGTGGCAAAAATATTGCTAGAGAAAGGGGCTCAGGTAGATTTGCAGCCTGAAAATGGAAGTTCTGCTCTACTTATAGCTAGTCAGAATGGTCATACTGAAGTGGCAAAAATATTGCTAGAGAATGGGGCTCAGGTAGATTTGCAGTATAAAAATGGATTGTCTGCTCTACTTCTAGCTAGTCAGAATGGCCATACTGAAGTGGCAAAAATATTGCTAGAGTATGGGGCTCAGGTAGATTTGCAGAACAAAGATGGATGGTCTGCTTTACTTAAAGCAAGTCAGAATGGCCACACTGAAGTGGCAAAAATATTGCTAGAGAATGGGGCTCAGGTAGATTTGCAGGATGAAGAGGGACCGTCTGCTCTACATATAGCTAGTCACAATGGCTATATTGAAGTGGCAAAAATATTGCTAGAGAATGGGGCTCAGGTAGATTTGCAGGATGAAGAGGGATCATCTGCTCTACTTCTAGCTAGTCACAATGGCCATACTGAAGTGGCAAAAATATTGCTAGAGAATGGGGCTCAGGTAGATTTGCAGCATAAAAATGGAAGTTCTGCTCTACTTATAGCTAGTCACAATGGCCATACTGAAGTGGCAAAAATATTGCTAGAGAATGGGGCTCAGGTAGATTTGCAGGATGAAGAGGGATTGTCTGCTCTACTTCTAGCTAGTAATAATGGCCATACTGAAGTGGCAAAAATATTGTTAGAGAATGGGGCTCAGGTAGATTTGCAGCATAAAAATGGAAGTTCTGCTCTACTTATAGCTAGTCACAATGGCCATACTGAAGTGGCAAAAATATTGCTAGAGAATGGGGCTCAGGTAGATTTGCAGGATGAAGAGGGATTGTCTGCTCTACTTCTAGCTAGTAATAATGGCCATACTGAAGTGGCAAAAATATTGTTAGAGAATGGGGCTCAGGTAGATTTGCAGAATAAAAATGGAAGTTCTGCTCTATACTTAGCAAGTCAGGATGGCCATGCTGAATTGGCAAAAACATTGCTAGAGAATGGGGCTCAGGTAGATTTGCAGGACAAAGATGGAAGTTCTGCTCTATGCTTAGCAAGTCAGGACGGCCATACTGAAGTGGCAAAGATGTTGCTAGAAAATGGGGCTCAGGTAGATTTGCAGGATGAAGAGGGATCATTTGCTCTACTTATAGCTAGTCAGAATGGCCATACTGAAATGGCAATGATATTGCTAGAGAATGGGGCTCAGGTAGATTTGCAGAATGAAGAGGGATCATCTGCTCTACTTCTAGCTAGTCAGAATGGCCATACTGAAGTGGCAAAAATATTGCTAGAGAATAGGGCTCAAGTAGATTTGCAGGAAAGTGATGGAAGGTCTGCTCTACATTTAGCTAGTCAGAATGGCCATGCTGAAGTAGCAAAAACGTTGCTAGAGAATGGGGCTCAGGTAGATTTGCAGGATGAAGAGGGATGGTCTGCTCTACTTATAGCAAGTTGGAATGGCAATACTGAAATGGCAATGATATTGCTAGAGAATGGGGCTCAGGTAGATTTGCAGGATAAAAATGGAAGTTTTGCTCTATACTTAGCAAGTCAGAATGGCCATACTGAAGAGGCAAAAATATTGCTAGAGAATGGGGCTCAGGTAGATTTGCAGGAAAATGATGGAACGTCTGCTCTGCTTATAGCTAGTCAGAATGGCCATATTGAAGTGGCAAAAATATTGCTAGAGAATGGGGCTCAGGTAGATTTGCAGGAAAATGATGGAAGGTCTGCTCTGCTTATAGCTAGTCAGAATGGCCATGCTGAAGTAGCAAAAACGTTGCTAGAGAATGGGGCTCAGGTAGATTTGCAGGATGAAGATGGATGGTCTGCTCTACTTCTAGCAAGTTGGAAGGGCCATACTGAAATGGCAATGATATTGCTAGAGAATGGGGCTCAGGTAGAATTGCAGAATAAAAATGGAAGTTTTGCTCTATACTTAGCAAGTCAGAATGGTCATACTGAAGAGGCAAAATTATTGCTAGAGAATGGGGCTCAGGTAGATTTGCAGGATGAAGAGAGATCGTCTGCTCTACTTGTAGCAAGTCAGAATGGCCATACTGAAGTAGCAAAAATGTTGCTAGAGAATCGGGCTCAGGTAGATTTGCAGCATAAAAATGGAAGTTCTGCTCTATACTTAGCAAGTCAGAATGGTCATACTGAAGTGGCAAAAATATTGCTAGAGAATGGGGCTCAGGTAGATTTGCTGGATGAAGATGGATGGTCTGCTCTACTTATAGCTAGTCAGAATGGCCATACTGAAATGGCAATGATATTACTAGAGAATGGGGCTCAGGTAGATTTGCAGAATAAAAATGGAAGTTCTGCTCTATACTTAGCTAGTCAGAATAACCATACTGAAGTGGCAAAGATATTGCTAGAGAATGGGGCTCAGGTAGATTTGCAGGAGTGGGTTGTCAGAAGGGAGGATATAGAATTGACTGGTCCTGAGATAGGGAGAGGTGGGTGGGCAACAGTTAGTGTGGCTAAGTTCAGAGGAGTTCAAGTAGCAGTCAAGAGAATTCACAATCAGATAGTTAGCCGACACAATGAGGATCTCTTTCGTAGAGAAATGCAAATGGCAGCTAGGCTACGACACCCTAACTTAGTCCAGTTCATTGGAGCTACAATTCAGGGAGACATGATGATCCTTATGGAATTGATGCCTACCAGTCTCAGAAGGCAAATTGAAACAGACGAATATTTTACTCCTAAATTAGTGAAACAAGTAAGCCTTGACATAGTCAAAGCCTTAAACTATCTCCACCAGATGAAGCCATATCCTATGATCCATCGTGACATCAGCAGTGCTAATGTTCTCCTAGAACCTTTACAGCCTCCTAAACTTTGGAAAGCTAAAATAACTGACTACGGCTCAGTCAATCTAGTTCGCCAGCTCCACACTGAGAATCCAGGAAGTCCTGCTTATTCAGCACCAGAGGCAGGGACTCCAAGCCAGCAGACTACCAAAATGGACATCTACAGCTTCGGTGTCTTGATGCTGGAGATGCTCACTGGTCAATTGCTAGCACCAGAAAATCGGTCAAGTTTGTTCCATCAAGTCCATCACGAGCACCTGCTACGCCTCCTTCAGAGATGCTTGTCAGACAGGACAACAGACAGACCAAGTGCTGAGAATATTATGTCTGAATTATTATAAACTAGCCTATTTTCTTATTTTTTATACTGTATTTGCTAATTCTTATTCTGTGTAAATTTTTCATTTAAGTTTTGCTTTTTTTATATTTTGTACTAAAAAAAATATTGTTCACTAACATTATTTTCTTTTTTTATGATTTTTTAAATATTAACTCTATTTTTCCGCATTCTTTTTAAATTAGTAGCTAATAGGTTTTGTTGTTTTCAACTTTCTGTTCTAAAGGAGATTTGTTTGTTCATTATGAAATGTGTTCACTAATTTGTAATTTCATACACTTACCCATGATCATTTTTTTATCTGTTTATTGAATAAAACAATAAAATTATTTCTTATATTTATGAGTTGATCCAATTAATGGTAAGCAGAAAAGTTAAGCCATGTCTTCGAATGAAATTTATACAAACATTACTCAAGCTCCTTCTATGAATATGATTATAATTCCAATATTAAGTAACACAAAGGAGAGCAACAAATTGGATGCCGATATTGCATAAAGTAATTAGATATGCAATTTGTAATAATTCTGCCTTCTTACTTATTGTTGAATGTAGCACTTATGTAAGGGCATGATTCTAACCAAGTTTCAAAGCATAGCAATGCGCGTGCACTTTTTTCCGTGAATTTAACCACAGAAATGTGGCATCCTGTGGAATAGTACCTCCGAATTAATAACGCGTGGTGCAGCTTCTTTTTGGCAGATATTCTCTTGGGCATGGTTGAGCAACAGCAACCACACACAGTCTCTAGAGACAGCAACCACACAGTGAGTAACAGTAAACCAGCAGAATTATTACAGCAAACCACGCGTGGTTTCCAAGCGCGGGGAATAGTTAGAGAATATCCTGACAGGGGGAGCTCTCCAACTGGCTGGAGCCACCAAAAGGAGTAAACTGCTTTTACTTCAAGCACACAACTGTTGTTATGTTTTATCTCAACAAAACATATAACAAAATATAGGGGAAAAATTATTTTATGCTTGCACAACAAATTATAATAAAACTGCAGAGTAGAGTCTGCCTTGTAGCACCAAGGGCGAACGCTGAAGGTGATGCTATGAACACCACCATGTCAGTGAGCACACTCACAGCTACAGAGTTACCCCAGCTTGCTGGAAGTGATGGTGGAAGTGTTACCTCTGTAGTTGAGGAGTCCAGCTTGGTGTCAACTTCAGCAATCCCTGCGATTGAGGACCTGAGCAGTTTATTATGTAAGTCATATGATTAAATGATAAAAAAAAGTGTAATGCTATTCTAGCCATAACTACCAATTAAAAAAATAATTTATTGACACACAAAATAAGCAAATAGCTAAATAAATAACAATTTGATATAACACCATTGTGAGAAATGACAGGGAAAGTACGTGGGAGAATACATCGGAGAGGGAAGGGGTGATATCAAGGACGATGACAAGGACATATATGCTGACCTAGAAGATGAGCAGAATTTAGGAGGGGGCAGTGATGAAGCAGGTGATTCACCTGTAAATTGGTGATTCTGTGTGGTTGCTAACTGGGTTGAGCATCTATGTTGATCACATCACGGACATCGCTGCCAAAGTGATGAATCCTCCATCACCCTCAATGATCCTACGTTCTAAGCCTTGTGAGAACTGGCCGAAACATTTCATCTGCTGGTAATAATGTACAGACATTTAACTAGTAAATTACAACTACATTTACAATGATAATTTGAAATCAATTATTATTAATTAAGATAATACTATCGATAAATTTATAATTTATATAGTTTCCAAGGTTACTGGCATAACAAATAACATGCTAAGGCGTGCGAATCCTCTCTCAGTGGTGCTACCGCTATTCTTAGAGACCTCATCATCCTGGTAATAATAATTATATAAATTAAATAAAAAGGAAAAAAATATTTCTGTCTCTGTCTATTAGTGCTAGTAGCTCACAATGGGTTTGCATTTGCTTTCCTATCCTTCTGGCTGAGGTGGAACAGAAAGCAGAACTGCAGCTGACCCTCTTTCAATCAGCCAATATGCATTTCAGTGATACCATTCCTTTGCTGAGGAAGGTACTTTACTACTACATACTGTAGCTAAAATTAGATAGTTACGTACATGCACTTATATATTAATTTGCTTTTTAGCTGGATGGGGAAGTCATTTTACAAGGCTCACCTTTAGGTTTGGAGAAACTCCACAAAAAAGCGACAATTAAGGGAGACATGATGATCCTTATGGAATTGATGCCTACTAGTCTCAAAAGGCAAATTGAAACAGATGAATAATTTTTTTTTTTAAGTGTTCAAGGTTTACAAATAGTTACCAAAAAGTGTGCAAGTAAGTTCACAAGGACGGCCTTGCCAGTAGATGTTTACATAGTAGTTGACAAAGTGTTCTTTAACTCAGCTATAAACTCAATTGTGTATGTCTTGTAACAAATTGGATAACTCTTTGTTAACTATGATGATTAAAAAAGGAAAACTAAATATTATTATTTATAATATTATATTTAATATAAATAACATGAATTAGTACAGAAGCAAATAAGTAATTAGCATATATATAATTTAATTAATAAAAAAATTAAACATCCAGTAATGTAAAAAACACAAAATGAATAGATGAATAAGGTAAATAAAGAAATATAAATAAGTAGATAACATATAATTAACCAAATAAATAATATATAAATAAGTAAATAGCTAAATAAATTAGAATAAGTAGCTAGATTAATGAATAGGTAAACAAATATATAAGTAAATAAGTTAGTAAGTAAATAAATTAATAGACAAGCAAGCAAACAAATGAATAAATAAATAAATAAGTAAATAAATAAAACATTTATTAAATTGAAATAATTAGAGCCTTCCTTGACAAAACTATGGCAAAAATAAAGAAATGAATATGATATCCTGATTTTATGATGGTCTATATGTATTTTTACTTATAATATTCATTTATGTTTATTTATGCTTTTATTTATTTATATATTTATTTTTCTATGTTGCTTATTTATGCTAATACTTATGTATTTTTTTATACATTTACTTTTTATTCATTAATTAATTCTTTATTTATTTTAATTATTTACTTATTTAATTATTTGTTGATTATTTATTTACTTGTGTATTTATTTAATTGTATTTATTTATATATTTTATTTATTTGTTATTTATTTATTATTAATCTTTATATATATATATAATATATAATACTTATAGCACGAGTCAGAGTACAATATGGGAAAATATTTTACGAGCACGCAAAATATTTTCACGAGCCAAAGGCGAGTGAAAATGTGGCGTGAGAGTAAAATATCATTTCCATATTGTACGACGAGTGTGATAAGTGATTTATTGCTTCTTTGAAATTTTTCTCAACCGGTTACAATACAATTTTCATTGATTTTACTCGCTACGCGCGCGCTACAAGTAGCGTACAATATAAACCGTACAATATGGGAGAATACAGAACGCTCGCGTGATGCGGAAATATTCAAGTAAAAATATCAAAGCTGCAATATATAATGTATTTAATATCAATCTTTATATAAATATTTTTATTTATATATTTATATATTTATTTAGTTAGTTATTTAGTTATTTATTATTTATTTATTTATATATTTATATTTATTTGTTTTTTATTTATTTATTTATTTATTAATAATTATAATTGCTGGTAATAATCAGTGTGAATGAATAAATATGATGAATAAGTTAGTTGCCTGTACTGCCTAAAATTGCTGCCGTATTTCCCGTTGTACCACTACTGACAGCCACTGAAGGAGGATTATTTTTATTTATTTTTATTTATTTATTTATATTTATTTATTTATTTATATACATAATTTATAATTACTCATTTGTTATTAACTTCATTTATCATTTATTTTATTATATTGTTAGATTTGTTGTGGTGGAAATATTTGTTCGATAAAATGTTAATTAAAGGTGACCCATACCTAAAATCATGAAATAGGTAAGGTGTCATCAAAGGAATAGGTGCAAAAAGGCATAGGTGCAATTGACAAAATTAGCGATCCGTAACAAAAGCGCCTTACTACAGTTTCTCTCTCCGAGCCAGAGAAGATTGCATTGGCGGCAGAGAATATGAGGATGGGGATCTGCTGAGAGCTCAACCACTGAACAGTTGGTAAGTTACATCAGCATGTATTTTGCACTCGTAATGATAACATTTGGAAGTGACTGAACTCCACCAGTGCTCCTAGACCACTTTCTATATAAGCAGCAGGAGTGACTTAATGAGAATATTTAATGAAGATGGTATTACTACTTTCATGGGAATAACAATTAAAAGTTAATGGTTGTGGTAAGGATCTAGTATATCTTATGTAGTAAACCCTTTACCAACTACAATAAGTCTTAAATGCACTAAGCCATACAAGGAAACCAATGTTGCATGAAATAAGACTTAAAAATAGGCTTACTTTTAATTTTAATAGCACAGAGCTATTGCTACAACTTAATTATTTTTTCATTGAAGGTGGACTGTGGTGTGCACCTTCTGGAAGTACCCCCACCCACCACCACTGCCCATGGTGCATGTTTGTGTTGAAAGCCAATATAATGTTGAAGTGCTAAATATGATCACATAACCAATATAAGTAACTAACATTTACTTTTCAGGGTTTCATTTAGGGGGGGGCGAAAGGGGGCATTTGCCCCCCCTTGGGTTCTAAATGCCCCCCCTTGGATTCTAAGTGCCCCCCACCCTTTTGAAAGAACCGATATTTATTAAGAGAAAAATGTAAACCAAATTAATAATAAACAATATTCACACAGAAATTCGTCTAGGTTTTTTGTTCCATACTGTAATAATGTCATTTAATTGTGTAGATGAGAGCGTCTCGGGTGTCTCCATGGCTATTTTCATCAAATAGGATAATTGTGATTGCCCAATTCGATTTCGAATTCGTGTTTTAATTAGTTTCATTTTGGAGAAGCTCCTTTCCACTGAAGCAGTGCTGACAGGGATAGATAGACATATGTTTGCCAGGGTGCTAATGTTTGGAAAAATTTCACTAAGCATATCACTTGTGGTGAGCTCTTTCACCTGCAAGTGCAGGTTACCTTTCGGCTTCTTCGATAAGTAGCTTCGAAATGTTTTCCACTCCTCTCGGGTTTCGCGGGAAATAAGAGCTTCTTTGGTGTATTCATCTCCACCAGCAGTCTTAGCAGGCAGCTCTGCACCATAGTGAGCTAATAGTACATCTATTAGGTCCTCACCATATGTATGGAAGTCAGAAGAGTCAGCAGCTGGCACTTTCTTCGGATCAAAGATGCCAAATGAGGAGACAATATCTTGTGAAATAAATCTGCTGCATATGTTTGCCTTCAGCATCCTGATAAACGGTTCAGCCACTTGTCCTTGGAATGTAGCAATGCTTTCCGTGGTTAACGTGATGTCAGTGACTTCTTCGATCTCATTCTTTGCATCCATCAGTTCTAATACCCAGTTAGCAGCAGGTAACATGGCATCATCAAGTGTATTGAGAGTGGCATCAACAAGAGGGGTGATAGCTGTCAAATCTATTCTCTCAGTCTGGAGAGCTCTGCTCAACTTCGCCACTTGTGGCAGAACATAATCAAGGAGGTATATGGCCACTAAAGTTGAGGGCCTACATAAGGCTTTACTGATACCTAGAGCTTCAGGTGCATGTGTCTGCTCATAGATATTGTTTAGAGCAGTCACAATTGCACTGTAGCTAGCTTTGACTGCCTTCACACAGCGTTCATGGGACAGCCAGCGAGTATCTGATGGTTTCACAACTTTCAGCTCAGGTAAGTCAAGCACCTGCTGTACTGCTTTGAGACTCTCAGCTCGCTTAGGAGAATAGTGGAAAAATTTCCAGAGGGTGGTGAGTGTGATGTACACATGTTTTATCCCACTGGTAGCATTAGCTGCTTGAACGCATGCTAGCTGTAGCAAATGGCAATGGCAGTGTACGAAAAGTGCATGAGGTGAAATTTTCTTCAGGAGACTCTGCACACCCATTGTGTTTCCCAGAGAAAGTAGCTGCTCCATCGAATCCCATACCCACCAGCTTGCTAATCTGTATGTTTTTATCTTTCATGAATTCAACAAGGGCAGAATAAATAGTCTTTGCATCAGTAGCTTTCAATGGAACTATATCCAAGAAGTGCTCAACAGGTTGACCGTCCATGTTCACCCAGCGGAAGAAAATTGAAAGCTCTTCTGTGGTCGTCACATCAGTGCACTCATCTGCCATTATGCTGAAATGGGAAGCTTGGCGAAGCCGTTTCAGTAAACATTCTTCAGCCCATAAGCCAACTGCCTCAACAAATTCAACAACAGCAACTTTAGATGTGTAGGTTGCATTTAATCTAGCTCTTTCAAGGAACCCCTTTAAATCTTCTGCACCACAACTTACGATTAGATCAATAAGTTCATCAAAATTTGTTGTGTGGGGAATGTGGCGACGAGCTAGAAAATGGGTGCAACGAATTAGAGCTTTAATGGCCATTCTGTTCTTCAACTTTTCCTCATCATTAATTTGTTGGAGTTGCTGAATGACTGACCCTTCTTGTAGTGCTGTAGCTGCAGCCATCTCTGCTTCACATGATAGGAGGTGAATATCACTCTTTGCATGAATTTTCATCTTCTCTATTGCCTTCTTCCAGTTCGTGAAAGGTTTTGAGATCCATGTTCCTCCTGTTCTTTGAAGAGAAATTCCTCTCTTCCTGCAAACCTTACAAAAAGCTCCTTGGAAATTTTTTATCAAACATCAGCCAATTGAAGCTCTCTTCCCATTTTTTGTTGTATTTTCGACTGCTTGCAGTGATTTTCTTGCTTTTCTCATGTGTAGTTAATCTTTCCTTTGCATGCTTCTCATGGACAATTAATCTTTTCTTGGCAGGACTTGGCTCCAAAAACTCAGTATCAGATTGATTGCTGTCAATTTTATCTTCTGTGTCACTGCTACTTGAGTGGCCAGGTGACTTTGAAGAGCTTGCACCACAGAAGAAAGAGCGAATATCCATTTGAGACTATCTTAAGCTGTCAGGTACTACGAGTGCTTAGAGTTCTGGTTCTGGAAGTTGTAGAATCTGTATAGATCAAAACTCAACAACTGCTACGGTGAGCTGAGGGCTGGCCTTTTTATAGCCAGCCAGCAACCGTAAGTGTGAATCAACGTGTGATAAACCTAAGGGGAGGTGAGAGTCAGAGTTGAATAGTGTGTGAAAAGCATCTAAATAGTGAATGTCACAGTTGACTGAAAATTGCTAGACGGTGGAGGTGAAAATGAGTAGCTGAATTAACTTGTCAGGATCTGACATATGCAGACCTCATTAGATAAGATTGTGTTTTTTTTAATGTAGGACATAGGCCTTCCAATAATTCTATTTCACTCCCATGGTGACCAGTGCCGCCCGCCCCCCCTTACATTTTCAAAACTCTATTTTGCCCCCCCTTGCAAGAATGTCTGGATGAAACACTGCTTTTTCAGTTCAAGATTTGATACGTATTCTAATTATCTGTAGTTGTATTATCGTCCTATGTTGCATATAGAGTAGTTGGTTTATATATCAATTAACTGGTCAATTAATTCAGAACATGCACAGGTTCCCTAATATGTTAGTCTGTACCTAATTATAAATGTTTGGTACACTTTATGTTACTCCTGGTCCATGATCGGTGTTTACTTGTTTGTTATAATCTACATTGTTATAGGATATTGAACTGTACTGCTAGTTTGTCTATTTCGCTGTCCAGTAATGCTATCAGTTGTCTTATAGGATTAAGGTTGGACCAATAGAAGAGTCCTACGGGATGTATAAAATTAAATTAACCTTTTCATTGTCCATGCACGAGAGGGTTATAGTAGTTGCCTTGTTAATAAATTGATTATCTAAGGAACATTCCCATTTTTTTGTAATAAAAACAATCGAAATGAGAGCACTGGTATTTTTTAAACTTTTTTTTAATATGGCTGCTGAAATGCTTACCAATCAATTATCTGTCAACCCCAATGTGGGGCTTTGAAGCTTAGGATCCAAAAGCTGATTGCTGTCCAGAGTGGGATCATGGGGTGGGATAGACAATAGATACACGTGCATCCGTAAGAGGGACAGGTGGACATCTTGTGGAATGTCCCATGAGATCATGGGATGGGATGGATAGTGGGACACACGAAAGGTGGACATCCCTGGAATGTCCCACGATCCCATGGGACCGTGGGATGGGTGGACATTTTGCAGCATACATCTTGCTGAATAGAATTTATACATTTTCATATTACCAAACTGGTCGCCATAAATCTGACTGTGAAAGGGCCTCATTTGTGAAACTACACATGTGACTAAAACACCACACGCAATGTAACCGCCAGGAGGCGTTTCTCAGCCTAAAGTATTAAATTTCATTAAAATTTTGCCCCCACCCCTAACACCTCCTAATGTGGTCCTTGCATATGGTTGGTCTTAGTTAATCAGATGTCAGGAGGTTTGTTGTTGTTGTTTACTTTTTTTATGTTTTTGGTTGCAATTCAACAGTCATATAAATTAAGTTAAATGTAGAGGTCGCGTTTATAATTCAATGCTATTCTCTGTATGCCAAATCTGTGGCCTCGTTTACCACATTCTGAACTCTTTCCAGAGGTCTGGGTATAAAAAGGAGAATCCCGGCATGCCCTTTGACCTCTAGCTCCTTCTATTTAAATTTAAAAAAAGTAGCCATGCAAAGAGAACCTCCATTATAACTCACTATCCTTTCAATTCAATCCATACCATGTTTAAAATGAGTGCCCCAACTCACAAACAGCTATATGTAATCATTTTGTTGAGTAATTGGCGAGCGAGCGTAGCGAGCGAGACACTTACAGGGGTAACACAATTGAAAATCGGGGATGTTTGTTTGTTTATATATATGTTTGGACGTACGTAAGGCATTTTTGTACTTTGACCCTCGCGTTTTTGTGTTAGTTCGGTGGTCGACCCCGTCCCAAACGTCACTAAACAGAATCCTCTGTTTATTGATCAGTACCCGTATCACCCTAGAAATTGAATTGTTTACCGTTTCGAATTCTTTTACGGGTGAAGTTAAAACGTGAAAACTTACAGGACTTCCATTTCTATTCGAGTTAGTGGCGGTGGTAAGTCAATGCGCTCTTTGGCATTGTTATAAGCCATACAAAACAGTATTTACTTGAAAATGCATTGTCCACTAGACTAACCGCGAAGGTAAGTCTTGTGTAGGTGTATGTCCAGTTGTGTCAAAGCATTGTGCTTTACAGCCACTACTTAGCTAAAGAATATCACAAAGAAAACGTTTAAAGAGTGTATTGTTTTGTTGTTATTTTCCTTCAATTCAAACAGTTGCAGCGAGTTGTTACTATGGTACTGAAATCCCTTTACAGTGTATGCGTAATTTAAAAACTCGACCTTATTTTCGGTAGCTTCAGTGTTAGCTAGAAGTCAAAATCATTCATATAAAAATAGTATAGTCTTTAGGCTCGCTCGCCATTTGTGCTCAAGCACATCACTAGTATAATAGAATAATCAACCTTAACCTTGTGGTCCAATACATTGAGTCTGAGTAGCAGATTTCACCCTTTGGTGATGTCAGAGCTATAGTTTAGCTTTGTTGGTCAATTAGAACTATTCCTGCTCATACCACGTTCACACTCACAAACACACACACAAAATATTACATAAAGTATATTCATTATTATAACTAGCAGTGACAATTTGCTTGTGGTTGGTCATTAGACAAGTTTTGCTGCCGGGAAAAACATTATGCTTTGATGTTGTTGTTGTTGACTGGGACTTGCTCTACACCAACTTTTTATTTAAATTTTTTTCTGTCAAATTCAGCATTCTGCTATAAATTCACTTGGCTAGTATCAATCCTTCTATAGTTCCCATATCACTGCAACACTAATTGTTAGTAGGATTAGATGGCTAAAGGTATAATTGGCAGTAAAGTGAAGAAAAACAAACAAACAAACAATAACCCTGTTCACACCATTTATAAGCACCATCCATTATACAATTAATAACAATATTATGCAATTAGGTGCAGTAACTCGTGAATATTGATAAACCTTGATTATCCCTAATTTCCATTTATCTGAAAGTAATTTTTTCTGATAATGGATAAGTGGGAATGTCAGATGGACACTGTATGAAACACACGTACCAGAAAATATTGACGTAATAATCATTCACCCATGTGTAGACAGACATAAAGAACAACAAAATATTTCTTATTTACAATAAGTGTGGATTTCAGTGTCTCTCACACATTCTCACAGACTATATCCTTCATAATCCGCTTTCTGCTTGGGGATGGAATTAGTGGGGATTGATTTATCATGTTATTGTTGTAGTCATATGAGTGTACACTCAGAGTGTGGTGTGGGGTGGGGGGGGGGGGGGGGGTGGGGGGGGTGGGAGAGAGGGAGCATGTCCCACATCTCCTTCAATGCTATCACACAAATCATGCATTCATCTTGTATGGTTATCTCTATCACAAGAATTTAACCTCGTGACTTACTCACTTGATTATTAATAACTTCCGTCCTCCTCCCCCCCCCCCCCCCCCCCCCAACCACTCCCCCAATAGCTAGCTCGAACAGCTTAAGGAGTATGAATGAACAATATTCGGTATGGAGTTACTACTATATCTCACGGAACTTTTATTAAATTCTGGGCTGAGAAAAAAGAAGCTGTCAGCTCTGCATCAGTACTAGCTTTTGTGGGGTTTTCCCCCTATCATCACATCATTATTACATGAGTAAATAATTTCTTGCTGTCCACCGTGGTTTGGCTTTGTACGGTAAAGTTAACGAGTGCTGGAATTGGAGTTCACATTGAAAATGGATACTGGTAAATGTCTCTGGCCTGTTAGCTTCTTTGCTTATGACGACAGCTTTTACATATACCATTTTCGTTGCTTAAGCTATAGTGATACCTAATTAGAATAGCCAATAAATCATTCTTTTGGTCCTGAGATGATTTTGTAAATAGCTTGCTAGTGTATAGTGGCGCTGAGGGTTCGCACTTAGGGTGCTTCATTATGCCACTGAACTAAAAACACTTTATTGCACAATCTAATTGTAAGCCATATATCATCTCTAATATATACTTTGTTTGATCTCATTTATAAATGCATTTACAGGGAGTTTTAACTTCACACACTCGCTTGATTGTAAAGTTGGTTATCATCATGGAAGCTTATTAGTAAAAAGGTTTAGAGGAATAAGAATGAAAAATATTCAGCATGGAGTAGCTATCTCACAAAATTTCACTAAGATATGTGTGACTGTGAACTGACAATTTTGTGATTTGATTTTTTCTCTAATTAAAGCACTTCATTACACAATCTACACCGTAATTGATTGAACTCAAATATATATATTGTAATTGTATATAAACAATACAGAGAGGTTGGTTGTTCCAACCATAGCGGGCTGGGTATCCTTACAGCTGCCTAGTACTTGACTTTTGCTGTTCATAGTGATTGCAGAGCTAAAAATAGCATGCGGATACTGTACAAAACTTGATTTGGACCGCACAATCAATGATATGCATGGTCATTGTGTCCGGCCAAAAGGTGTTGCATCAAAAAGAACCAGAAATAAAGTTTTCTCACTCGCTGGGGGAAAAAAGCGATGTGCGACGGGCCAAGAAGCAATAATTAAGTCGGTCGCGTGATCCTTCCGATTGTGCTGAATCAGCAACTTCAGTTCTTCAGAAATTGGGAGTCCGTAATGCTTGCGCTGAGTTGATTGCTACCTTTCCCTCAAGTTTTCTGCGGTGTTCTTCTGATCTAGCTTCTTGTTAGGCTTGTATGGTTGTGTCCAAGAAATCTACGATCTCTTCGGTAAGTTTATTTCCTGTTGTGCTTGTAATCAATGAAGCGCTACTCCAAAGATACTGAAGCTAGACCTGGACCTTCTAAGCAAAGGTGTGTTTCTCACTCAACGTTTAAAAAGTGGCAAAATGAGCTGGACAAAGAGTTTCAGGCTATGTCTTGGCTTGATTGTGAGGTGTCTGGGGCAAAAATAACAGCAAGATTAGGTAAAACAAAACTGTCTTCATTTGTTCAGATCCAGTGCACACGCAGCGCATGTAGAAAGAAATACGGTAGGAAGAAGAGGCTTGTGGAGCTACAGAGGTCTCATATTGATTAGGTAGGCTCTGGCGTTACTTTAGATACTGCATGGCTTAATTGTGTAAGTGTTAGTCTGTAGGTTTAAACTAACCGTTTTAATTCAAGTGTTGTACATTAAGTCAGTCAATAGTCCAGAGTAACCTTACAAATATTCTGTAGAATATACAGTTGAAGCCTATTGTCGAATACTTGTGCTAGCCATTAGTATTTGTAGTAGTCACACGACTGATCAGCGGTGTTGGAAGATGTTTAGTAAAGGGGGTTCCAAGAGCATGTTTTTTCGGGTCGGAAGGGGGGATGATGCCCAGTACATACCTGATTTAGGTGATATTTGTGACCTTCCAGTTGTTACCGTGTGGATTGCAGGGTGGGAGAGGGGAGAGAATGGACAGGATATGACCTTTGAATGGGACGTGATAGGGGGCTAGTTTCATTAAAAGTACAGGTGGAGGAGATGGGGCATGAGTGATATGCATCAGTTATTATTGAACAGGTGAAGGATGTGGACTCTTGTCACATGGTAATAAGACACAATGTATCAGCTGGTGATGTTTGTGTGTTTTGTAGTCACGTGAGTGGTACATCAGTTTGTGTGTGTGTGTGTGTGTGTGTGTGTGTGTGTGTGTGTGTGTGTGTGTGTGTGTGTGTGTGTGTGTAGGGGGTCATGTCCCACATATTGCTTTCATGCGTTCATCTTGTTGAGTTTATCACTATCACAAGAATTTAACCTTGTAACTTACTCCCTTCATATTAAAAGCAAAGCTATTAAATTAGTTACATAACTTCCGTCCTTCCCCCCCCTCCCATCCTCCACCACTCTCCCAATTGCTAGCTCAAACAGCTAGTACAATCTTTTAAGGAGTATGAACGAACACTATTTGGTATGGAGTTAATACTATATCTCACAAAACTTTAATTATTAGCCCTCACCACGTGTGCCCAGAGGATTATGGTAGTTGTTCTGTCCGTTTGTCTGTCACTCTCGATTACTGAACCGTTAATTTAGGTAAGAACTTACACAGAACTTAAGACCTTTTATGGAGCCACTTTGTAATTTTAATTTATGCACGTCATGTTTGTGTACGCTTAAAGATTTATACACATCATGTATGTGTGTTTGTTTTTAGATTCGTACACATCATGTGTGCGTTCATCCACCACTCTCCCTCCATATCATCCACCACTCCCCCTCCATATCATCCACCACTTCCCCTTCGTCCACCATTCCCCCTTCATAGCATCCACCACTCCCCCTCCATATCATCCACCACTCCCCCTCCATATCATCCACCACTCTCCCTCCAAACATCTTAGGTTGTGTGTGTTTGTGGGTTTTTTTGTGGTACAGACTAACTACGATATTCAGTGGAGAGTTGGTTAAAAACCAACAGCCCCCCCCCCCCCCACCAACAGTTTCTCTCTTTTATTTTAGTCCACTGGACAAGTCCACATGGCCCCCCTGCAGTTTCTCTCATCTCATTTTAGTCCACTATCAACCACTCCCCTTCCATATCATCTACCACTCCCCTTTTCATTATCCACCACTCCCTCTCACCACTCCCCCTCCATATCATCATCCCCTCCCCCTTCTTATCATCCACCACTCCCCCTCCATATCATCATCCACTCCCCCTCCATATCATCATCCACTCCCCCTCCATATCATCATCCACTCCCCCTCCATATCATCTAAGTTATGGGTGTGTGTATGTGTGTGTGTGTATGTATGTGTGTGTTTGTGCGTGTGCATGTGTGCGTATGTTTTAGCCAGGAAGTACTTGTACTTTTCGTCCTTTATTTTTATAGTGGGAGGACTCATCAGCTGGCCCCACAGCAGCATCTCCTGGTTTTGAGCCATCTTCTGTCCAGTCATCACACGGACAAGTATGTGAGTGTGTGTTCTTCTCACTTTCATTCTGATATGGAGGGGGAGTGGTTGATGGTATGGAGGGGGAGTGGTGGATGATATGGAGGGAAGTGGTGGATGATATGGAGGGAAGTGGTGGATGATATGGAGGGAAGTGGTGGACCATATCTTTCAACACTCCCCCTCCATACCTTTCACCACTCCCCCTCCATACCTTTCACCACTCTGAAGTGCTGTTTAGTACATAGCTCGCACTTGCTCACTGGCTGCATTTAATCCTTTGCGCAGTCTTCATAGGAAAGATCACATGCTCGTAATTATCCGCTCATGTACAGGTGGTAGCAGAAAACATACAATAATGTGTTTTGTTTGACGAACTTGTGAAGCCATTTATATGACCTCTTGTAGTTCTACATACTGTCCACTAGTTGCCAGAAATATACTGAGTCAGCATAATTGCACTAGTGTTTATGCCACCACATCTGGTGGTTTATAGTACAATGTAGCACCATTATCGTGATTATTATATTATTATTATTAATTATTATAACTAGTCTAAAACATTTCTGTGATTGGGCCATTGCTGCCAAGTAATTGAGTGTGCAAATAGCTCTGCTAACCACCAACCCTCCCACATTCCCACTTGATAGAATTGTATCAGTTAGCCTGTGGTTTTAGACACCAGTGTTGAGCTGATAGGAGTATGTAGATTGTTTTGTACAAGGAGTTCAAGTGCTTTGTAATAATCTGCACTGAAGTGCCATCAACCTAAACCAAGATGAAGAGATTGAATACACAATTTGATCAATCCATATTTTTAAATATGAACAATATGTAAGAATTCTGCACTGTTTCTTCAGTTTGTTGATGCTGTAACATTCACAGATCTATTCAGCATTTTAGTTATCTCAGCTCACAGAACCATACATTGGTGCATTGAACCTGGCATGTAGCTTATGGTGCCTCTCCCCCTTCAGACTCCTCCCAGTTCCCACCACAAACATCTGGCTGCTGCTTGGGTTGTTTACAACATCTCCACTGAATAATAATAGTAGTTTACCACACACACACACACACACACACACACACACACACACACATACACACACATTCATCTAATTTTCAAATTAGGGAGGAGTCTTGGGGCATTTAGGGGGGGGGCGGGGGGGGGGGGGGGGGAGGGGGAGTCTTTGGTGTTGTCCAGTTGTAAAAAGGCAGTGCATTGTCAGAAATGCATCAGTGTAGTAGAAGACCAGGATCAATGTAAGTGGGAAAGAAAGTGAATTTGCTGGTAGATTACTTTAAACTTTTGTCAGGTCTAGAGTAGGAAGTGGCCACTTCATCGATGTATCTCAGTTTATGTAAGTTCAGTGCCAGTTCTTTATGGAAATTTTATTTAGAATGAAATAGGTAGCTAAATATATAATTGATTATGAAAGTTTGGTTGTCATATTGTTGTAGAATATATTGAATTCTTCTTCTGTATTTGAACTGCTGGTGGTGATGACGAGAATGAGACGCATTTCTTGTTAAAATTAATCTACCAGCATTCTTGAATTCTCCTTCTGGATTTGAACTGCTCTTGATGATGATCAGAATAAGACGCTTTCTTGTGGACTATGATAGCATGTCCTCTTTGTCTGAGCTAAGTTGATGCCCACATGTGAGGACATGTCCACAGAAAATGACTAGCAGGATCTGTCACAGTTACACCACCAGTGTGGTTGAGGAGGACAGACTGATGCATATCCTATCTGCCCCATGAACTGCAAAATAAATCAAATGTTCACACTTCCTCATAACGTTTGCCATCCTGATATTATTTATTATATTCATCTCATAATTAAAAAACAATTAAAATAAATAATAAAGAATGCTACACAAATGCTCAAATTTGCTATTGAGGAGGTAAATTTAAACTATTTGAAAGTGTATTATGCATTGACAAAAAAACTTTTCTTTTGCAACACCAGTGGTTAATCAACAACAGTAAGAGCTACTACCTCAAGAAATATGATTGTACTTTGATTTTTGTTGTTGTTTTCCAGAACATTCCTTTAGATTTATCGGCTTTTTTTAAAATAAAACCAACTTGTATCTTGTGGGTTGATGTGTGTGAGCCAAGTGCTCTGGTCAGGGATAATTGTTGTTGTCAATAATCCGAATGGTCTCTTTCAGATTTTGATGCAAAAAAAAACAAAAACAAAAAAAAACCAGGCTAAATTAGTTCAATATAGCCAAAATAGTAAGTGAATGACAATTTTTATGGTCCTCCAGGTTGGTCAGGTATAAGTGCTGGGTTGCCAGAATTAGGGATTAGTGTTCCTGGTAAAAAATTTTATTTCTTAGCAATAAAAAAAGATATTGCTCTCAAATTTAATATCCATCACTCCCCCTCCATATCAGAATGAAAATGAGAAGAACACACACTCACATACTCATCCGTGTGATGACTGGACAGAAGATGGCTCGAAACCAGGAGAAGCTGCTGTGGGGCCAGCTGATGAGTCCTCCCACTATAAAAATAAAGGACGAAAAGTAAAAGTACTTCCTGGCTAACACATACAAACACACACACACACACACGTGTTAGGATGAGAGGAGATAGAAGATGACTTGATCTTCTTTATGTGCCAGAAATTGTTCATGTATGAGTGCAGGGGGAGTGGTAGATGATATGGAGGGGGAGTGGAGGATGATATGGAGGGGGAGTGGTGGATGATATATAGGGGAGTGGTGGATGATATATAGGGGGAGTGGTGGATGATATAGAGGGGGAAGTGTGGATAATCTGGAGGGGGAGTGGTGGATGATGATCGGGAGGGGGAGTGGTGGATGATCTGGAGGGGGAGTGGTGGATGATATGGAGGGGGAGTAGTGGATGATCTGGAGGGGGAGTGGAGGATGATATGGAAGGGGAGTGTCGACGATACGGAGGGGAAGTGGTGGATGATTATGGAGGGGGAGTTGATGATTATGTGGAGGGGAAGTAGATGATGATATGGAGTGGGAGTTGGTGGATGATTTTGTGCTATGTCCGCCATGTCCATAGTTTCATCCAGTGGACAGTGTCAATGTGGAAGTGTGGATAATTATTGCCTGTGACTTCACACTTCAGCTCTTGATCTGCTCATTCTGTATTGGGCATTAGGGAGGAGTCTTTGGTGTTGTCCAGTTGTAAAATGATAGTGCATAGTATGCATTAGTGTAGTACAGTTAGTAAAAATATGTAAGTGGAAAACAAAGTCAATTTGCTGGTAGATTACTTTTTAACTTTTGTCAGGTCTAGAGTGGTGGTTGAAGTGGCCAATGGTGGCCACTTCATTATTTTTAAAACCAGTTCTACTTCCATCTTTGTAAGTTCAATGCCAGTTCTTTATGGAATTTTTATGTAGTATGAATTTAGATACACTGTAACATAACACAAGATAGTATTGTGAAAGTGAGTAGCAAATTCATGAATTCATGAATTTGCTACTCACTTTTAATATTGCTGGTTTTTTCATTCTAGTTCCTACAATGTACAGACCACTTGGATGACCAGGGGTCAATCCAGGTAAATTAAAATATTTTACTACAGAATAGCAGCTACATGCTAATGTACTTGCAGGTACTCAAATTCGCTCTTCAAGAGGTAAATTTTAGAATATTTGAAAGTGTATTGCATTGACACAAAACTTTTCTTTTGCAGTATATAATTGGTTCGTTAGAAATGTAAGAGCTACTACCTCAAGAAAATATGATTGTACTTTGATTTTTTTTTTCTCCAGAATATTCCCTTGAAATTTTCTGATTTATTTTGAATAAAACCAACTTGTATCTTGTGGGTTGATGTGTGGGCAGGGGCCAAGTGCTCTGGTCAGGGATAATTGTTGTTAGGTTTTAATCCTAATTGGTCTCTTTATATTACAACCTTTCTTGTTGCATAGAAAACTGCTCAAGTTTTGTTGCTGTTCTACATAGAACTCTGTATACCTATAAATATTTGTATCAGACTTTGATGCAACAAAAAAACAAAAACAAAAAAAAACAGGCTGAATTAGTTCAATCTAGCCAAAAATAGTAAGTGAATGACAATTTAAACTTTGGTGGTTTTATGGTCTTCCAGGTTGGTCAGGTATAAGTGCTGTGTGGTCAGGGTCAGGTATAAGTGCTGTGTGGTCAGGGTCAGGGATAAGTGCTGTGTGGTCAGGGTCAGGGATAAGTGCTGGGTTGCCAGAGTTAGGGATTAGTGTTCAGGTAAAAAATAATTTACTTCTTGGCTATAAAAAAATATATTGCTCTCAAATTTAAAAAGTGTTGAGAATATTGTATTTACTAATTTTTAAAAATTATAGGGGACAAAAAATTCACTTGATGTGCTACTGTCACTTTCCTAGACCCTCAGGTTTCTGTTGGAGCTTCAGTCGTATCAAAGTCCTTACTTCTCACATCCTCCCCATAATGTGCTGTTGTCACTAACTCCTGAGGGGGGGGGGTTGGGGGGGGAAAACAACTTTTTTTTATTCTAAACCAATCATCAGCACAATAATAATGTATATAGCTAGCTACAAAATATGTCTCTTGTAAAAATTTCATTTGCACAAATACATCAAGTGTCAGTCAGCCAACATATAGGAAAATGCATACAATATACTAACAACAAAAACCAGCAAATGAAGAAAAAAACTAGTGATATACCTCAGCTCAAATGGCAAACAAACTGGCCTAGCTGAAATAGCAGAAAATGCCATAGAAGATGGCTGTAACGCAGTGACCTGGTAAAAACTGTGTGGGGAAATCACATCCCCTTGTTTTAAGAGTATACTTGCACATCTTGGAATTTATTTTAAAACACAGCTAGAATGAGCTGTTCAGTAGCTGTAAAGCACACAACACATTTTAACACATTTTAAACACACACACATATTCACTGGATATGGGACAATGCATTTTCAAGTATGAACAATACTGTTGCATAGAGTTTACGACTATGAAAGACAGCGCATAACCCCAGATAACTTATCACTGGCACCAATAGAAAATGAGCGCCGATATGGGTCGTAAAACCTAATTGCGAATATGTCTCTCTCCTTCTGTCTCCGTATCTCTTCCCCATCTTTTCTGGCTTTATTTGATTTTGTTTACTTTTTGTGCCCGCTATATATAGCTCAAGTGACCAGAAATTTCACACAGCTGGAATACCACTGTTTTCCATGCCATTATGTTTCCATGCATACACCAAAATCTCAAATGAGATTCATTAGTGAGGGGCTTGCTTTGCTTGTCTAACTTAACACTTCAAAAGTGTACAATAGAATTTAGAATAGAATACATTAAATTACCTACAGTTACTAAAACTGGAAATGTTAATAGACTACCATTATGTCATACATAACCATTTCTAGATAAAACCGTGACTATAACAAATTTCTGTTATAACAGTAATAACAATAATTATAATGGAGTTTAAAGGACTCGTTAAACAGAGTTGACATGAGAGGTTTACACATGCTGGCAGAATATACTTGCACCAGGAGCAACCAAAAATATACGGAGGCATGTGCAGGGCAGACCGCATGGCAATAGTGAGTATGTACCACAACTGAAGAAAGCCCTAGGTGTCTATGATTCCATCTGGTGATAAGAAGCTTTGCAACTTGATTGTAAATATTGCAGAACTAAGCCCTCCTAATGTCTATCATCAAATATCCTCATGGCTACATGAGAACTAATCATGAATTTTTTTAGTAATTTAACTACTGGTGGACCTAACTGATGAATGCAAGTGATAAAAGCATAAACCACAGCCTACAATCTCTCTATCCTAAGGCTTAGAAAGTCCAGGAACTACAGTTCCAATAGAACACACAAACATCACCAGTTGATACATGTATCTTATTACCATGTGACAGGAGTCCACATCCTTCACCTGTTCAATAATAACTGATGCATATCACTCATACCCCATCTCCTCCACCTGGACTTTAATAATATTGTATGTTGTACTTTTATTTTTTTAATCTTTGTGCCTATATTATGTGTTAGCAACTTCAATATTAACATTACTGTCAAACTAATAAGAGTACACTTTTTATACTTATAGTGTCAATATACGCTCTGGGAATACATCTATGTAGTATAATATGTTATACATTGACTCAAAGTGTGTATCAAGGTCTACATTGACTAATTATTATAATGTGGATTTAAGTCTAATCTAATCACTACATGCCTTGTCCTGTCATTCATGTATCCAATTAATTGTGACCTGTGCTAAACTTATATTATAATTATTTATGACGTTTAAAGCTAGTAGCTTTTTATAACTCGTTCATCTTTTGCGCTCAAACACTGGTCACAACTTACACAAGAGTATGTAGCTCATTACAATTCAGTGATTGGACTTTCTAGTCTGGGGACAATTGTATTGACTCAAGAAAATGTTTGCTCTCCTCGCACTCATTATAAAACCAGCCTACGGTACTTTGTTCTTCTTCGCTTGTAACTATAGCAACTGTTAGGTACCGCGCCCCAGCCATGATCAAGTAGGCGTTCATTTTGATAAAGTGCACACCGTAAGCGTGTAAGAATGGAAGATAATGGTCCTTCCCAGGCTAGTCGAACTATTGAAAGATTGATATCATACCATACTGGTTTTATAGATAAGTAGTAAAATTGTTCCCCTCTCCCTTCCTTGCGCACTCCCCTAATGTTTTCACAAATAATCCTTTTGTCTAGTTACTATGGGTTTCTTAAGGACTAAAATTATTTTGAACAGATAATATCAGGGGATGGCATAACTAGGCATGAGTTTGCATACATTGGGTCTAGCTATAAGTAAGAACTAAACCTCAATGTATATGTTTATACAGGTTCAGCTTTTCACCCAAGGGGGACTAATTTAGACCATGTGAAATTTTGGGGTGGCTATATAGACGTTAAACGTTTTAAACGATATGTAATTCTGTACGAATCTTGAGTAAATTATTTCACTCGTTTTTTCCGCTATTTTTTTTCTACTTCACCTTATACCGTAGCCACTTTACTTAATATTTAGATCTTTGTTAGCTATTGGGTGAATGAAGGAAGCCCCTCATGAACAGATTTAGTATTATATATATATATATATATATATATATGCCCTAAGTTGGAGAAGTCAATGCATGACCACCCCTAGAAGCTACTTTAAATGTTAACTCAGATTGGGCACAAGAATTCCAAAATATACAGCAAAGAGCTATGGAAGGCAGAAGGGGAGAGACATTTGCTGTTGGGTCTTCCAGAATTGTTTTCTATTTCGAATTAGTGGTGTTGGTAAGTTCTATTGGCTTGTTCAGCACCTCAAATCACTATGAGAATACATATCCATGTATGTCTTGTATTGGTATATCCAGTGAACAAGTGTTTGTATGTGTGTATAAATGTTGTGTGTTGCTATAGAATAAATCTAAAGGCAAATATTTAACTAACATAATATTAGCTGTTAGCATTTGAATGAAAATTTAAATTTTTCCTTTCTGTAGCTGGCTTGGTGTTTTAATGGGCTAAGGGTTGTGCAGCTGAGCAGCAAATAAATAATACTGGTCACTTCACTTGGCAATACATTCTAAAAATAATTAGATAAACAATTCTAAAGGGATGGGATTTTGGCCAATTTTTTTAAATTAATGCCATTTTGTGTTTATGATTATTATCAGTATGACTTTCCAGTTTCTGCCAAGTAGATTGAGTGAACTGGGCAGGAAACCAATTGTGGAAATAATGGAAAAAACATTGTAACTACTGGGTAGGACATGACATTATTATGTACTTGTTAAAGCATGAAATACATGTTTGTATGGAATTAGACATGTGCAGAACATAACCCTTGTTCAGTTGTTATAAGTACATGTACCTGATGTTTGGAGTGTTCTGTTGGACTAAGCCTATAACAATAAGATTGGTTATGCTCATACTATCCTCAATGTGTGTTCTCTAGCCCACTACTGGTATGTGCGATGAATGAAACTCATAATTATATTCTATTTTTTAATTAATTTTTTTGTTTGTTTTCATACCTACTGTAAAAGTACATGTTACAAACAATATACAGTGACAATGCTTGTTTCCATCATGCTAAGGGAATGGTTGAAATTATGAGAACACTGTCCTCCCCAACAGGTGGCCCGAAGTTTACTTTTGTTTGGGCATGAATAACCCTGTCAGTGATTTCATCTATCTTGTAGAAGTCATAGTTATTCTCTAAAGTTGAGGCCCACACTTGAGTTGGATATCCATAGTAAGTCTTACATGGGTGTTCCATGTATGGTGAGCATTTCACCAGCCACAGCTCTGTTGTTTCTTCATGATCGTTTTCCTTTATGAGTATGTAACACTTCACAAATCTCAATATTTCCACCACCTTGTGTCTGGCAATGATTTTTGAGCAGTTGCCGTACCGAGAGTTTTTTGATGCCAGTTTGATAGTGCTGAGTGCAACTGCATGCATAGTTTTGTGCAGCCTTAAAACTTCAAAGTTTGGATATGAACTATTTAGTAGATTTCTGATGTGATCCCTTTCTAGGTCATCAAACACCCTTTCTGATATTGGAGGTAATGGTTGGATATTGGAACTGACATGTTCCACAGTGGGTGCTAAAGAGCCACACTCCCTTGGAAGTTTATTCAGGACTGAAGTAAACTCTGTTTCAAACTCAGATGGCCACTGTGAAGCATCGGTGACCTGCATGCAAGTGAGTTTTCTCATCAGTTGTACTGGAATTTGATGGTTGTTTGTTGGCATTGAGCCCATAATCCCATTCATTCGCTCAAATGCAAATAGCCAAAAAGAGTACACTGGGCCATGATTCTGGATGCAGTCTGTGATGTGTGCTGCTAGATGCATGTTAGGAGTTAAAAAAAATTTTCCGTACAATGTCTCGAAATGAATACTAAAATTTTCTATACTTTTGTCGATAACGTCAAGATCAGATCTTTGTATGCTTCGTCTACATATCAGCGAACATGCTTCAACAAATTCGCACCAACAATTATAATCAGACGGGTATCATGCCTTTCATAGCAAACAGAGAAAAATGCAGAGTCCAATTTTTCCATTGATCAGCCTTTAGACCGGAGAATTTTGATGCAATTTTGTGGGGAATACGCCCTACATCAGGTGGGCATTTGAAAGAGTTAACTTTATCCTGAATATTTTGTAATTTTTCGGAACTTAAGTAATCATTTGCCATCCAAACTTTAAAAAACTTCTTTGCAATTCCCAGAAACAGACAATGCATGGGATCAATGATGGATGCGATGGCGTCATAGTATGGTAAGTCATGCAAAATGGAATAACAAGCTCCAAATTCACTTTCTATACTTTTCTTCTCACTCTCAGTCTTTGCTTTCTTTTGTTGGCATGCGTGCCAACATGCAGTCCATGCGATCGTTTTTCCCATTCTGTCTTACTAAAGCCTGAATAGTCAGGATAGTCGCCGAAACTAGGAGTTCAAAATGTCTTATAACACATACTGCATCCTCTGTAGCCTCTGTGCCCTACAAATCCACCAACTTTACGGGCCGCTGGTACATCACAGGCCAAAGAGGATACAGCTGCTTGAATTTTAACTGAATTTCCAAGCAGACATATCGTAATTCCTGACCACAATTGCTTTAGATCAGTCACCAGAGGCTCAAGATATGTATTGATGTCACCACTCGGTTCATTTGGCCCGGGCATTATTCCAACTACTAGCATATTTTCTCGTTTAAAACGTAGCTACCGAGGTACATTTTTAGTGGCTATGTACAAAACTCCAACTGAAAATTGTGTGTGGGTAAATGGTTGAAACCAATCACAATTCAGCATCAATAAAAAGTTGTTGGGTGCAGCAAGAAAGGGTAAGCCTTCAGTGTCATATTGAAAGTGTTTCCACATATCACCATCATACACATCACTAATTACATTGTCTTTATGTTCCATCTTTCTCCACTCTTCACAATATGCAAGCATATTAGGTCGTTTCAATATTTCCTCCAGGCTGTCAATTATACTCATGTAGCAATAAGTCTTAAAGGCAACTAAGTGTGTAGTTCCATTAGAAGTTCGCGCCAGCTGTAGTAATGGTTCTCCACATGGACTTCGCATTCTTCGTAGGATGTGTCTTGGGAACCTCACAAAACTGCCCACTTTAGTTTCTTTCACCTGTCCAGTCTGTGTCCAGCATTCACTATATCTGTATAGCTTGTGACATTGGGGACAAACAACAAACTTGGTGAAACTCTCACGTATATTTCCTAAAAACTTTCTTGCGAGATGGAGTGAGCGCGGAAAGACATTTGCTATATAGCTCTCTCAGTTTATCAATATGCAGAAGTCTTGCGGCCATTGAAAAAAAAGTTGTAAGGAATAATAGTATTATGCAAATAGCGTAAGTGGAAACTCGATAAACTGATTGCCAGGTAAACAAAAATAGGAGAATCACGTGAACACATTTTTTTAATTCCTACTGTCTCTGTTTGTGTGTGGTTATTTCCTTCATCATTTTCATGTTGACAATCATCCAATAAAAGTTCCTGAAATAAAATAATGATGATAATAATAAGTGGTACTAGTAGTTGTAGTTTTAGTAATAAATGCATAAGTTCTCACCACATAAGGGTTCTAAATTTATCACGTTTTAAACAATTTAGTTTTAATTTAAATTAAGAGCATGCAAGTACACACACAACATACATAAACAACACCTGCACAAATTTGCACCCACAGGGACACCTTTGTTATATTTCATTACATGCACCATGCACTATGCCAATTCCTACCTCATGAAAACTACAATTGTTTGGTGTATCCGAATTGTCACTGTCAGAGTTAGTAGCTCTGGTGTCATGGCTGTCATCATCAGAGTTAGTAGCTCTGGTGTTATGGCTGTCATCATCAGAATTAGTAGCTCTGGTGTCATGGCTGTCATCATCAGAATTGCACTCTGTTAAATTATCCACCTCCTGAGGACTGAAATCGGTGTCTGTGGTATAAATAATTGATATAAAGACAATGACATGAGTCAATACACTCCATTTTATGTCGGTAGATGACTAACATTATCTTAGGAAGCAACTATACATTTGAACTTGTACAACGCATAGTGTAGTTCCATTACATAGAGTTATGTTACTGGATTTATACCTTCTTCATTATGCACCAGCTGCACTATTGGATTGAATTCAAATTGCACATCAAACTCTCCCTGATTCTTCCAGTGTTTGTTGTCATAGTAGAGTTGTCAGTGAGTGTAGTAAGTTGTTCTACTGACAAATTCTTTGCAGTGGGGACAGAACACTCTCTTTCTAGGATTTTCTGACATGGTTAGCAGTTCAACTCTCTCTGTAATCTTGTTATATATTAGTCCGGTAGATTTAGGGTTAAACCCGGAAAAAATTCGAAGAAAGCTGATTTTGGTATCAGTAACATGATTAGGGAAAACACACACAACACACTGAACAGAACTACAGAATTCAGAGGACTAAATAATGACCAGGCTGAAGGCTCTGTTATAGTTGCCTGAAGCCCTGACAACAGAATAGGAATTGACAATGATACATTACAATAGAATGTTAATTAATGTATGAATGGTTGAATAGTGAATGGATGAATGAGTTAAAGTCTATAGTAATGAATAGTTCTATTGTAAGAGTCTATACATGTGATGATTTATATCATAACAGACTCAGCAGTTTTAATGTACCAGTCATGTCACAATATTCACTCTGAGATACTGACCTTTTGATATAGCTTGATTGAAATGGCAGAAGGTCATGATGCTTGCACTTTCAAGAAGGATCACTGTGTAATATGTAAGCTAGATTTTGAGAATAAGAAACCAGTTCATGTATCCAAGAAGGGAATGCTAACCATTATGGAGAGTTGTACGAAACATAGAAGAGATGATCTTTATACTTTTTAGCTGAATGTCAAAATTCTGATCCACTTGAAGCTGTTTTGGTACACTCAGACTGCCATAGAAATTTCACTGACAAGAAAAGGCAAGGACCTGAAAATGATGTGGTACAGCTCCCTTCAACTGGAAGGTTGATTGTCTTCTGTGTGGTACACCTGCCATTGTAGATACCCGACATCCACAAAGACCACCTGTGCACAGGGTGTCTACTATTCCCATGCGTTGCAATCTTCTAGAATGCTGTAAGGAAAGAGGAGACCTGTGGGCATCGGAGGTTGAGAATTGTCTCCAAGGTTGCATTGATTTAGTTGTGGCAGAGGCAATTTATTATGATGGCTGCTTGACAAAATTTAATTTAAAGAGAAATCCGAAAAAAGTAGCCACTACAGGTCAGTGTACTTAGCTATCTATTAATAGCTACCACTGGTTTGGCCAAGTATAGTATTTTCACTTATTTGAACTATATTTTAGCTATCACTGAATCATTAACTATGTTTTTTTTTCAGGACAAAGTGGTGAAAGTGAAGATGGAAGTGATAAGACTCAGTTTTAATGTAGCCTATTATATATTTTGTCTATTTATCAATGATGCTGTTTGTGTATGTGGATGGAGTGACTGAATTCTCTTTTGAAAAGAACGATTAAAAAGTTTAATTATAGATCATTCATTAACAATTAAATAATATTACTATGTATTTAAATTATATTAATGACCATATTGATTTTTCCTATTATTTTTATATGGTTGTCAAAGTGGTTAACATAGATGTTTCTAAGAAATTAAATCAATTGCCAAGAAGTTTGCAGCCTTGTCAAATTGGTTGCCAAAAAGTTGCAGCCTTGTCAAAGAAGTTGCAAAAAAGTTACAGACTTGTCAAAAAGAAGTTGCCAAAAAGTTGCAGCCTTGTCAAAGTAGTTTGCCAAAAAGTTGCAGCCTTGTCAAAGTAGTTGCCAAGAAGTTACAGACTTGTCATGCAGGTTACCAAAACATTACAGACTTGTCCGTGTGGTTAACAGCGAGTTTTCAGAGAAGTTTGTGAGGTTTGTTAACTAGCTTGTTAAGTAGTGTCTGTTCCAGGCGTCAACAACGGAGTTCCAAAACTTGTTAACCGCTCGGTAACTACGCGCGAACTAGTAGTTAACGAGCTAGTTTGCAATTTGTAAACTTCGCTTTTTGGCGCTGTGCTTTTAGTGGTGACCAGATAAAAAACAAACAAAAGACAGCTAACTGGTAACATTGCTTGGTGACTTGCATGTAGCATAGACTACCAGAGCTCCAGAGGTCGCTTTAACTTAAGGTTATCTAGTAGCATCTTTTTATCATTAATACATTAAACAGTGATCATACACTAACAATTATATTTTAAAATGCTTCCAAGAGTTTAACCTTCGTCATTCAGAAAAAAGTCTAAAGTATAGTTAAGTATAAATTTGCATTATATACAAAAGAGAGAGTGAGAACTGATGTTATTATTAGAGAGTCATGGAAGAGTTTCTGGATAGAGCTCGACTATTTGTAATAACACTTTATATGTTAATGTAGTGATAATGCAGTCTGAATTTACAGAATGCAATAGTAAGTGAAGCATCAAAGGTGCGAACCCTCAGCGCTACTATACTAGTTATAATCATTCAGACCAATGAGGTATCAATAAAGCTGTGCAATGAAAAAGGTACATAGATGTAAATGCTGTCTGTTAAGAGAATCTAAACAGGTAAGGGACACACCCTGATAATTTCAACAAGAAACTTCAATTCAAGTACTCGGTTAACTTTTCAGCACAAAGCAAGTCAACTGGATATTAAGGAAATGGAGCACATAAGGGTGCGAACCCTCAGCATTACTATACACTAGCTAGCTATTACAAAGACCAAAAGTAAATTTATTTGGAGTATGAATATGAATATGCCAATATGTATGTTCACGTATGTCGATATAAAGCTTGAGTAAGTCGAGCAACTCGTGCAATGACTGCTTTATCCATGAGAGTAACTTATCAGCGACACTCACCTCACCAGTAGTGTCAATGGGAAACTCCAAGCACTCAGGCAAACCGCTGAGAAAAATGTAATGAAAAAACTACCATGGGCAGCAAAGAAATTATTCGTCCACATGAGTATGGCGTGATTACTATAGGGGGCATTACCAATAATCACTTACGATCGTACAGCCTATAAATAAATAGTTAACCACAATTCGCCTTATTGGTATGGTTACCTGCTGTCATCCTCCTAAACTACAGATTGGCAGTCTGAGCTGATGTGAGCCTGCGGTCATGTGTGCGCATGCTCCTTGCGTGAGGCAGAGATATGACCTTGGACCCACCCCCCTGTGTGGCCTTGGGGGTTAGAGACTCGGCAGGTCAGTGGCAATTAGCGTTAATTGCCCTGCATCGCCGGAGTCCCCCCAGCTCAAATCACATCCGAAGAAATGGATGGAGTATTTCTAGCTATCCTTAATTAGGTGGTTTGAAATGGGGAGGTGGTGGGACTAAGAACAGTGGCTATCAGTAGCTGCTAGCTATCAGGACTAATATACTTGTGTCTGGGTGCCATTGCTCCACGTGTGACTGTTAAGCGTATGGTTGCAGGACTCGCAGGTCCTCTGCCGACCTTTACCTGGGCGCATGTGATGCGTGGGCTACATCTCCGTTAACTACGTTTAAACTACATATTTTCAGAAAAAAATAAGTCCAAATGAAAAATTCTGGCACATTAATGGGACTTAAAATGTCTAGTGCAACATTTTGATGCTTGTTTCATTCTTTGGGAGGTTGCCATCTTCCAGATCCATGTGACAGAATGACCGACTGACAGGCAAATAGAGTACTGTAACCCTCTCGCGCATGCGCGCTGAGGGTTAATTATTAGCTCACGTGATTATAACTTGATGAAAAGAGTACACACAGAGCTGATAGCTTTGCGTTTTCTCAAAAATCAGCCCAAATTTAAAAGTAACAAAATAAAAGGTCTTTGTTCTGAGTAAGTTCCTACTTACATCAATGGTAAATTGTCAGTATCTCTAAAATCACAGCGTGACAGACATAAAGACACACAAACTGACAGGACAACAACTAGAACCCTGTCATGCATGTACACAAAGTTTAATAAATACAGTGAATGAATGGCTGACTGCACTCATTTACAGTTCTTCCATAAAATGAAATTCAGAACCGTTCATGGGACCTACTGTAACACTTTTATAAAACAATACATATTTTATCTACTATAATATTATGATATATAAATGGTTGACAATATACCTTCTTTTTCCAAGCTCACAGTCTACTTCTTCTTCATTAAGCTCCATCTCTCCCAAACCCTTACCGGGAAATTTGAAGCACTCCTAAAAAAGTAAAAAAAGTAAAACATAAAACATAAAACATAAATAAATAACTAAATAAATAAATAAATAAATAAATAAATAATAAATAAATAAATAATAAATAAATAATAAATAAATAATAAATAATAATAAATAAATAATAAATAAATAAATAAATAAATAAATAAATATAATAATTGTATAACATCCTGGAATAGATTTTCATCTGTTGGTATTGTAGTGTGTCTGTGCATATATGGTCTCTGTGTGTGTGCATGTGTGTTTGTCTTAAGCTTTTCCATACACACCTCAAAATTTGTATTGTTTCAATTGCGACAGCGAGCCAATGCTTTCTGTAAATATATAATATATTGTGTGTGTGTTGAAGACCAAAGCCAAAGCTAAATATTCCACTTGTCAATACTAGCTAGTCATTTCACCATCATTCTACATTTATACTTAGCTAGCCTCCACAATTCTTCTGTATTTGTACATGTGTATTATATCACTTTCACATATCACCTTGTTACTGTGTTATGTCATTTCTAACTCCTCATTGTTACACATACATCAGTATCCGTACTTATCAAACCACAGCTAATGTAGTACTAATGATGTGCTTCTGCACAACGGTGAGAGAGCTGGTCCGACTGAAACTTAAATTGGAATGCCAGCCAATTATAATATTCATTTGTTAGTTATTTGTGCTATATTCTTGCAACACACAACACTTTTACACACATACATACTTGTTCACTGGATATACCAGCACAAGACTTGCATTGTATTCTCTTTATGACTTCACTATTGGATAAAGGATTTTCAAGGGGTAAAAATCAAGATTCTTAGGATAATACAGGTAAGCATTGGTAAACCAATGGATTAAGCAAACCACCTTTCTGAAGTACGCTAGTTGAAAATGTTTTATTGTACCAAAACTCCAGTGGATAAAGCATTATGTTGTATTCTTGACTATTACACAATGGAATTTCAAGCTAGAACAAATCTGGTATGTAAGATTTATAACTGTGACAAAAGGCGTATTAACCAAGATAACTTACTACAGCCACATGTAGAATAGAAAATGAACTTTGCTAAGTTTGTATGACCTCACGGCAAACTTCTCTCCTCTTCTGTCTCCATAGCTCTTGGCCATGGTTTTTTCCTGGCATTATTTAAAAGACTTTTCTCCAAATTTCTTGCACCTACGCTATTGTTAATGTTATAAAGTAGACTCCGGGGGTGGATACGCATTGACATCTTAGAACTTTGCCATATATACCAAAATCTCAATTGAGACTCATTAATGAGGGTCTCACTTTGCTCGCCCAATGCTAGTTAGTGGGAATCCAAAATGGGGAACCAAATTCAGTAAACAATCCCTGTCTGATTACTATGAATGGAAGTCTCAGACGACAACCGAAAGCCCAGTTTTTACGACCTGACTCATTAGAGGTTGACCATGCACGAGTATTTCTGTTTCATATTGGGATGCAATGGTAGTTCTACAGGTAGTGTGATCTGTGGTATGCCACATATGTCATTCTACGATCCCTTCCTTACAATCATGATTACTAAAATGATTACTATAACACTTGTCAGTTCACTCTATACTTCTCATTATACGATACACTTTTTACCCTCACTGCTATAATAGTTAATATTGGACTAATTTTCCCATCAAAATATGCTATCAAAATATGCTATCATTTGGTTGTTCACATAGTATGAATGGAATAAAATAGTTAAACCACAGCAATTATCACTAGATAAAAACCCTCTCCGGGCTGGAGCGATAATTCTTCAAACCAATGGTATAATTATTGTATACATGTACACATTATTAATCCTCAGAGCGCATGCGCGAGAGGGTTACAGTAGTCATCCTGTCTGTGTGTCATTCATTCATTCATTCATTCATTCAACAACGGATCTCGAAGACGACGGCCTTCCAGGCTCTGAAACGATGTAGAGATAGAGAAATTTGGACGATCGTTGTGCTAGTGCGTTACCAGTAACGCCCCTCTACCACACGTTATAATCACGTGAGCTGAAAATTGCAGATAGAGAGTAGCATGCGGGCTTGTACTGCTGTTGCAACCGCGGAGCTGATCTGTTTTAACCTAGAGGTGTTCCCTTCGCTCCGTTGTGTGCTTCTTTCTTTGTATCGTCGTAAGTAGCAACTGTCTGTGTGAAAATGCTAAAGGCTTTAAACAATTTTTAACAGACGTTCGCTTCTACTGCTGATCTCTGCAACGGAGAGGGGTTTTAATTGATTGAGGTAATCTGGTGAACATATGCTGAGGGTTCGCACCTCCTGGTGCTTCATATAATAGTTAAACCATGCATTTGAGGAATTATCGCTGATAACCAACCCGATCCTGAGGAGGAAGCCTAGGGAGAGGGCGACTATCTAGTAATAATTCCAAAAGTTGCCACCGTGGTTAAACTATTTTGTACCATAGTTACGATTGCAAATAATTTAAAAGATGACAGAATATTGTTTTTTTTAGGGGAAAGTAGTTTGATGCCAGGCTATACCATAAATCTCTGTAATACAAATTCTAGCGGAGCCCTGGATCACACCACTCAGCCCCTTCTTGCGCAAAATCAAAAATAAACAAATTTAAAAAAAAACTTAGATTGAATTATTAAATATCAGTTCCACTAACCATTTCATTTTGCCTATTCCTGCTGAAAGGTTCTTGAAAAATCTTCAGTGATCCAGTGTTTCTGGCATGCTCTATCTTGTACTATTTTTTCTTCATAGAACAGATAAATAATATAGCCACCCCATATACTAAGTCACATCTTGGTAACCTACTGCTACTTGTTGCACAGTTAAGTCAGTATCATCAGCAGCTTCTTCCAACACATGCATATACTTCACTGAAACACGCACCAGCCATCCAGCTATGAATAGAGGATTTAAACGGGGAGTCTGAGCAGCACTACCCTTCCTCCCAAGTCGGCAGCCTGATCGCTATCACAGCTATCCAAACCGTGCTCCTCTGTACTAAGGCTTCCCACACGCAAAAAGAGCTCACTCACTACTTGGGTGAAAAGGCCATAGGTCAGAGAGAGGTGTGGCTTTAGTCGGAGTGAGCCTGTGAGTACCATTTAGAATGATCAAAACGTCATACTCGACAGTTGCTATGGTATCCGGTGCCACAATTATTAAGTATTTCACTGCAAAAGTTCACTTGTTCTGAAGTGGGCGAGGTTAAAAAAGTACCTGAACCGGGTGCAAGCTTATACTGTAGGACTGCGAACATTCCCTTGATTTTATACTTCCAAGAACTTGACGGTAGTCCTGAAACGGTACACTATTGATCTACTTCTGCTCCAACAATACCTTTTTGTTGGTGTTAAGAAAACTCGGAGTAAATTTGCCAAACAATGGCTTCTGTTGCTATTAACATGGAAACAATCTCCAACCCTACGCCATCTATTGGTACCAGAGATTCCAACACCGCTAGTGCTTTATTGTCAGCCTGTAAAGAAGGTAATGCTGAAGTAGTTAAGATACTATTAGAAGATAATGGGGCTCTGATAAATCAGTTGAATGATAAAGGACAGTCAGCATTACTTTGTACGAGTGCAACGGGCTATACTGACATTGTAAAAATATTGCTACAAAATGGGGCTCAGGTAGATTTGCAGAATAAAAATGAAATTTCTGCTCTACTTGTAGCAAGTGAGAATGGCCATGCTGAAGTGGCAAAAATATTGCTAGAGAATGGGGCTCAGGTAGATTTGCAGAATAAAAATGGATGGTCCGCTCTACTTAAAGCAATTCACGATGGCCATGCTGAAGTGGCAAAAATATTGCTAGAGAATGGGGCTCAGGTAGATTTGCAGAATAAAGATGGATGGTCTGCTCTACTTTCAGCAAGTCAGAATGGCCATGCTGAAGCGGTAAAAATATTGCTAGAGAATGGGGCTCAGGTAGATTTGCAGAATAAAAATGGATGGTCTGCTCTACTTAAAGCAAGTGAGAATGGCCATGCTGAAGTGGCAAAAATATTGTTAGAGAATGGGGCTCAGGTAGATTTGCAGAATAAAGATGGATGGTCTGCTCTACTTAAAGCAAGTCAGAATGGCCATGCTGAAGTGGCAAAAATATTGCTAGAGAATGGGACTCAGGTAGATTTGCAGAATAAAAATGGATGGTCTGCTCTACTTAAAGCAAGTGAGAATGGCCATGCTGAAGTGGCAAAAATATTGCTAGAGAATGGGGCTCAGGTAGATTTGCAGAATAAAAATGGATGGTCTGCTCTACTTAAAGCAAGTCAGAATGGCCATGCTGAAGTGGCAAAAATATTGCTAGAGAATAAGGCTCAGGTAGATTTGCAGGAAAATGATGAATGGTCTGCTTTACTTATAGCAAGTCAGAATGGCCATGCTGAAGTGGCAAAAATATTGCTAGAGAATGGGGCTCAGGTAGATTTGCAGGAAAATGATGGATGGTCTGCTTTACTTATAGCAAGTCACAATGACCATGCTGAAGTAGCAAAAATATTGCTAGAGAATGGGGCTCAGGTAGATTTGCAGAATAAAAATGGATGGTCTGCTCTACTTAAAGCAAGTCACAATGGCCATGCTGAAGTCGCAAGAATATTGCTAGAGAATGGGGCTCAGGTAAATTTTGAGAATGCAAATGGGTTGTTTCCTTTAATGTTGGCAATTCAGAGTGATCATGTTGATGTCGTCAAGTTACTGATAGACAATGGAGGTCTGAAACTTTTGAAAAACAAAGTTCATTCAGTTTACGAGGTTCAAACAGGAATGCAAAGCAAAGGTGAGTTGGTACCATTCACATACAAGTTCATTCATTGTGTGTTTTTATAGAATATTTATCTAAACAAATACATGTTTAATAAATTTTCAGTTAACTTGTCAAGTTCTATAACACAAACTAAGCAATACTATCAAGAATAGGAATTTGAAGGTTTTTGCTATCTTTACAGTGATACACAATCTGCAAAATAGCCATACACACAATACTTTGACAAAAAATATAAAATAAGTTTAATTTTGTACCTATGAAGCTTTTTTTAATGATGAAAGTATGAAGCCATTCAAAACTGCATTCATTACTAGACATTGCACTAGAATGACACTGAGGCATGGATTATTTAGTGTAGAAGAGACTACATACAGAAAACACTTAAACCTTGTAGTATTTTTCTTTTCTCATCAAATCTATTGAAGTTTCTGCTGGCATAAAGCAAATTTATGCGATTATGTAGATGCTGACAGTAAGAAGAAAGCGAAAAAATCAAAAGAAAAGGACAAAACCAAAACTAAAATAGACGAGCTGCGTGACAGTGAACGAAGAAGACAGACACAGGAGTACGAAAGAAGAGCTGAAGAGGGAGAAAGAAGAGCTGAAAGAGCAGAAAGAAGAGCTAAGGAGTTGGAAAATAGAGCTTCTGAGTCAGACAGAAAAGCTGAAGAGGCAGAAATAAGGGCAGAGGAGGCAGACAGAAGGGCAGTGGAGGCAGACAGAAGGACAGAGGAGGCAGTGAGAAGAGCTGAAGAGGGAGAAAGAAGAGCTCAGGATGAACATAGAAGAGTAGAAGAAGAACGTCAAATAGCAGAGGAAGAATGCAGGAGAGCTGATCAGCTAAAGAAGGCCAACGATGAGCAGTGGGTTGTCAGAAGGGAGGATATAGAATTGACTGGTCCTGAGATAGGGAGAGGTGGGTGGGCTACAGTTAGTGTGGCTGAGTTCAGAGGAGTACAAGTAGCAGTTAAAAGAATCCACAACCAGATAGTTAGCCGACGCAACGTGGATCTCTTTCGTAGAGAAATGCAAATGGCGGCTAAGCTGCGTCATCCTAACTTAGTCCAGTTCATTGGAGCTACGGTTAAGGGAGACATGATGATCCTTATGGAATTGATGCCTACCAGTCTCAGAAGGCAAATTGAAACAGAGGAATATTTTACTCCTAAATTAGTGAAACAAGTAAGCCTTGACATAGTCAAAGCCTTAAACTACCTCCACCAGATGAAGCCATATCCTATGATCCATCGTGACATCAGCAGTGCTAATGTTCTCTTAGAACATTTACAGTCTCCTAAATATTGGAAAGCTAAAGTAACTGACTACGGCTCAGTTAATCTAGTTCGCAAGCTCCACACGGAGAATCCAGGAAGTCCTGCTTATTCAGCACCAGAGGCAGGGACTCCAAGTCAGCAGACAACTAAAATGGACATCTACAGCTTTGGTGTCTTGATGCTGGAGATGCTCACTGGTCAATTGCTAGCACCAGAAAATCGGTCAAGTTTGTTCCGCCAAGTCCATCACGAGCACCTGCTACGACTCCTTCAGAGATGCTTGTCAGAAAGGCCAGCAGACAGACCAAGTGCTGAGAATATTATGTCTGAATTATTATAAACTAGCCTATTTTCCTATTTTTTATACTGTATTTGCTAATTCTTATTCTGTGTAAATTTTCTATTTAAGTTTTGCTTTTTATATTTTGTGCTAAAAAAATATTGTTTACCAACATTATTATCTTTTTTATGATTTTTAAGATATTAACCCCATTTTTTCGCCATCTTTTTAAAATTAGTAACAAATTTTGTTTTCAACTATCTGTTGTAAAGGAGATTAGTTTGTTGATTATGAAATGTGTTCACTAATTTGTAATTTCATACACTTACCCAAGATCATTTTTTTACTGTTTACTGAATAAAACAATGATATTATTTCTTATATTTATGAGTTCATCCAATTAATGGTAAGCAGAAAAGTTAAACCATATCTTCAAATGAACTATATTTATTCAAACATTATTCAAGCTCCTTCTATGAATATCATTATAATCCCAATTGGGTAACACAAAGGAGAGCAACAAATTGGATGCTGATATTGTATAAAGTAATTAGATATGCAATTTGTAATTCTACCTCCTATACACTATAATGGTGGTCTATTCATTGTTGTTGTGTCACTTGATTGGTCATTATGTTGCATGACACAATGAGTTAATTGCCTATTTTAACAGAAGATTGCTGTGTAGAAATAATTAATCTTGAGCTGCTATATGATTCCTCATCCATATAACACAAGATTGTGGTTGCTTTTATAAATTTTCAAAGCTTTTGTCTGATTTATAGTCTCACATAGCCATAGCATTTACCTAATGCTACACTTGGAAAGTGTCTGGTGGTAATACAGAATAGTAGGAATGTAATTCGTCTTAAAAAACAACTAAAAAATACAACACACATACATTTACTAACTCACAGTATACATAGCAAATAAACTTTCACATTATACATATATGGGGGGATTTCTTAGGAATGTCCGTAACTCCCACCAGGTGAGGTGTTGGATGCCAGGTGTATTCCCAGATCCAGGTAACACTGCCACCCGAGTGAGACTACCCTTGTAGCTGTGATCTAAACTATCCTGTTCTCACTTCCAAGCTCACTTCTTCACCCTTAACTAGCCCTGAAGTCGCTCAAGGAAGTTTTGAGGTAATTAATAAAGCTATGGAGTATGTGACAGGTAAGAATGATACAAACCCCAAAGATTAACTGGCTTGGGGGAGGTCCTCAAAATTTATAGGCCTGCCACCCACCAGTGAAAAATACAAAGAAAATACACAACTGCTCATGCTCAGTCACAAACACATGTTTGACTAAAGAATATTCTAGAAGTCCTAAATGAAGGGATGTGAGTCAGTTAATGGTATCTTGAGTTATGCCTGCTATATAGGGAAGATGGCAAGCTGCATCAGTTCATATCAGACCTCCACTTGGTGAAACTTCATAGAGACTTCCACAATCCTCCAGTGAGTTTGCGGGCGTGGATGTTGCGGAATAGGATGTTAAAAAGTGTTAATGAAGGTTCTTGTAGACAATTCTGTTTTTGTTTAATGTTTGCTTGTATAATTGTTTTAGTTTTTAGATTATTCTTGGTTCATGATTGAATAAGTGTGAACTTTTTGTCTGGCACAAATTTCAGTTTATTTCTCATGAATATCCTCTTTCTCTCCTGTATTCTTCTTCAGACATGCCTGTCTCCTTCAATCCCTCCTCTCTTGTGTATACTTTCTAGATCCTTTCTTGTTGGTTGATTATATTTTTGTTTTGTTTTGTGATTGTTGTTGTTTAGCCGCAAACCCAGCGACAAACTCGGACTCCAGAGCATGACAACAGCAACAGCATGTACAGAAGAGAGATGTTCCTCAGGACCCCCCAGAGAGCACCTTCAAGAAAAGCCGAGAGACAAGATTTAGTTTTTATCATTTCTTCTTGCTGTAATTTCTCACAGAAATTTTAAACATTTTTTATTTGATTGTCCTACATCTGATGGCAGAGTGATTTGTTTACTTGTATTTATTTTATCCTCCAAAGACTGAGGAATATAACAAAATAATAAGATGTCAATTATTAGTAGTATTAAATTGTTTAAATCAGTGTGTGTATATTTTGTGTATATTTTGCAAGCATTCAAGAGGGAACTATATTTGTTATTTATGTTATGAAACATGTTTTCTTCTTAATCTTAATAGCTAGCAGTCATTCACTAGATTAAATTAATTCATTATGAATTCAGTGGAGGACTCGTCTTAATTAGATGGGGCATGAAGTCAAAGAGTTCAAAATATGAAGAAGTGATTAACCAAGACTTCATCTTTTGAAAGAGATTTTGTAGTACTTAGAAAATTCCCATGCAGGTATACCAGTGGAAACTCTGATAGCCAAGTGAATTTTATAATGAGCAAAATGCCTCCCATTAGTGAACTTTCTGCTTGCCCCTTCCAATAAAATATGTTTTGCTTATCACCTCTTAAAGTGAACAACCTCTGATTTGTGAACTGAAAATCCCCTGGTTCCAACACTCTAAATGCACACCTAGTGTTGCACAGACTGTAAAATACTACAGTACTAACACTGTGGCCTATATATCTTGAATTGCAATCATGAACTTTTCCAACTTTAATTTGCACCTGCAGTAGCATTTTACAATAGAACCTTTGAAAACAGTTAGGTTTGGGACTAGGCTTTCAGTTCACAAATCAGAGGTTGTTTGCTTTAAGAGGTGATTAGCAATATATTTTCTAGTGGAGGGAGTAAGTAGAACGCTTACTAAATAGAAGTGATTAATACAGAGTTCACTATCAGAGGTTCCGTGAACACAAAAAAAGTTATTGTAATGGATAAGTCTGTCTCTAGTCTGTACAGCGTTCCCTTATACTTTAATTATCGCTTTTCCTTGCACTGCATGTTTTGGCAGCTGTTAACTACTGGAAGGAAGTGTATTTGAAAGATTTTCATTGTTTAATAACTATCACCGACAAGTGGATAATTTAATATTTATTTATGTTGCTCTTGAAGCTATATGCTTTAGTCCAACCTCATCAAGCTCTTTTGATTGAGTAAATAAAATATTTAAGTTACCAATAAACAGCAATGATATGATAATATTTGTCATCTTTGGATTTTGGGAAGGCAAGCGATGATTGCAGTTTCTTGTGGACATAGTCAGGTGATGCAGCCAAGTGTTAGTTTATGACAACTTCAAGCATTACTGGATAATTGTAAAAAAATTAATCCATAGCTACTCATCTTTAAGGGATTTGTCACTGATATAGCTATAGCTACATGCATGAAACTAATGGAGCAATGAAGATAATATGTACGTGGATGTGTGCCTATATTTTCATCTCAGAGAGGTGACAGAAAGTGGTCAGGACTGTGAGTAGCTACATGAATGAAAGCACACATTGCTGCACGGACACCAGAGCATTGAGACTTAGTTGTTGCCTTTTTTTTTTTTAAAGCACTTTGTGAAGAATGTAGTTAGCTAATTGCAGGGTTTTTTTTGTTTTTTATATATATATATAAGTATCGTCACCGTGACATTGACGATCACATTCATGACAAAATGCAAATTACTCAATTCTTTGTAACGCGCACGAAATATTTACCAAGTTCACTCTCTCTCTCTCTTTTTCAATCATTTTTGAAAACTACAAATTATTAGTGGTATAAACAATTTCTATGACATATTTTACCACATACTCAGTTAATTCCCATTGCCCAATATGAAGTATCAAATCCCATAAGGGCAGAGGAGGCAGACAGAAGGACAGAGGTGGCAAGATGAAGGGCTGAGGAAGCTCAAACAAGGGCAGAAAAGGCAGTAAGTGACATATAAGAACAGAATGAGAACGTCAAATAGCAGAGGAATAGCACAGGAAGAATGCAGAAGAGCTGAGGAAGCATATACCGGAGCTGATCAGTTGACAAAACCCAATGATGAACAATGGGTTTTAGAATATAATTGACTGGTCCTTAATAGGAAAAGGTGGATGGGCAACTGTTAAGTAGGTTCTATTTCAAAGTAATTATTAATTAGTTTAATATTTTGTAATTTGATACTATTTTGTTTAATTGTTTGAAGTTTTAATAAGCAATAATCTGTCACTTAACTTTACCTAATTGATTAAAAGCAAACAGGTTAAACCATTACCAGAAAAGAGAAGTTCACATGAACATACTATAATATAAGGCTCAAACTCTGTCTATGAACAGGACTAAAATTTCAATGTAGCTATAGAGACAGTAAAAATTTAGATGTGCAGTATATAGAGATTAATTTTACGTTCTTACTTATTGCCATAAGTTAACATGATTATAATTAAGCTTTAAGAGATACAACTCCAATTACCACTGACAAACCATGAATATCTCTTTACCAGGTCACATAAGTCATGAACATCCTCCAATATCTGTGGTTACAATGAATATCACATTTCTTCATCACGTGAGATTAAACCAGCTACTGCTCCATAATTGCCTTTCTAATAGAGTAAATTTGCCAACAATAATTGTTTGTTAATTAGTAAGCTACTTCAGTCTCAAGTTTTGCTTCTATTGCTGTTAATGCTGAAATAGTTAAGATACTATTAGAGGAGAATGGGGCTCTGATAAACCAGTTGAATGATAAAGTACAGTCAGTCTTACTTTGTGCGAGTGCAGCAGGCTATACTGAAATTGTAAAAACATTGCTAGAAAATGGGGCTCAGGTAGATTTGCAGAATAAAAATAAAAGTTCTGCTCTACTTTTAGCAAGTGAGAATGGTCGTGCTGAAGTGGCAAAAATATTGCTAGAGAGTGGGGCTCAGGTAGATTTGCAGGGAAATGATGGGTGGTCTGCTCTACTTGTAGCAAGTCAGAATGGCCATGCTGAAGTGGCAAAAATATTGCTGGAGTTTAAGGCTCAAGTAAATTTGGAAAATAGAATTGGGTTGTGTCCTCTAACTGTAGCAATTCAGAATGCCGATATGGTCAAGTTATTGATAGAAAACGGTGCTCTGCAACTTCTAAAAGAGAAAGCTCATTCAATGGGAATGCAAAGCAAAGGTTAGATGTTACTATTTCATTATCATGTATATTTTAAAGAAATGTGTCTGGTATCTGTCAGTGCCAATGGGACAAATTTTATTGAGGACATTCTCACCAGAGCAAAATCAGAAAGAGCTATTAGAATTACAGGACCATCTCGTGATGGTACACAGCTGCCAGTTATCAACATAGCTTTCTCCCAGTAACTACATGGCATAGTGGCTAATTGTGTTAGGTACAAAAGTGACCATGATTAGAGAAAGGATTAGGATAAAAATGCGACTTCAAGCTTATTTAACTCTTTATGGAGAGGGCTTTTATTTGATACCAAACATGGACACATTTGATTGGGAAGACAAAATTACCCTATTAGTTAATTAAAACCGAGAGGTCACCAAATGTCAAATTGGAGTGTGCCAAATGTCACAATTTTATAAAAAAAGTGACTGTTTCTTTTATTATGCTGCCCCACTAATCTGAAACAGGAAGTTCATTCAGTTTTAGTTTAGACTAGAAATCCGTTTTTTTTTGTAAAATATTAATTATCTGCTGAATCCAAATCTGATGAGTGCCAGTTGCAAAATGTGGACCATTTCTCATTATAAAATGCCCTCTTTAATTTTACACATTTAAAATCAAATAAATCATCTCATCTATCATTTATGACATCAAACATTAACATGTGTTTGTTTGTCCACTGCTATTTCCTTATTTGGCAATTTCAGGCATTATCCATCAGTTAGTTTGTGTCACCTGCTTGGGCATGCTCAAACACGCAGTCATAGTCGAATCTATAAACTAAGAAGTGGTGCTTACTTCAAGGAACAGAAAGTTAGTAATCTAGCTATACTCCATTATCCTGAAAATTAGATCTGTGTTATTTAGGTAGCAATAAAGTATGCTGGAATAAAAAACCACCCAGAATGAGAACTCCACATGATTCAAATTTATACAATACAATACACAAGCTCAATGCATAGTGACACAATTGACATCAGTAACTATTTAGATGTGCAGAGATCAATAATTGTATCTTCTTAGTTATTGCCATAAGTTAACATAATCATAGGTATTAAGTTTCATGAAGTATAGCTACGCTTATAAATATTATCACTAGTAACCCATGAATATTTGTTTACCAGGTCACATGAGTCTTGAATATCCTCCAATATCTGTGGTTACAATAAATATAACATTTCTCCATCACATGACATCATTAATTCACTTATGATCCAACTTTGCCTTTGCTGCCATTTGCAAATAAAACAAAGACTCTGAGCAAAGTTCTTAACTACTTCAGACTCAGCTGTGGATTCTGTTGCTATTAACATGGAAACAAACTCCAACCCTACGCCATCAGCTGGTACCAGAGATTTCTACACCACATCTGCTTTATTGTCAGCCTGTAAAGAAGGTAATGCTGAAGTAGTTAAGACACTATTAGAGGAGAATGGGGGTCTGATAAATCAGTTGAATGATAAAGGAGAGTCAGCATTACTTTGTGCAAGTGCAGTGGGCTATACTGAAATTGTAAAAGTATTGCTGGAGAATGAGGCTCAGGTAGATTTGCAGAATGAAGATGGATGGTCTGCTTTACACAAAGCAAGTCAGAATGGCCATGCTGAAGTGGTAAAAATACTGCTAGAGAATGGGGCTCAGGTAGATTTGCAGAATAAAAATGGAAGTTCTGCTCTATGCGTAGCAAGTCAGAATGATCATACTGAAGTGGCAAAAATATTGCTAGAGAATGGGGCTCAGGTAGATTTGCAGAATAAAGATGAATGGTCTTCTCTAGTTTCAGCTAGTCATAATGGCCATGCTGAAGTGGTAAAAATATTGCTACAGAATGGGGCTCAGGTACATTCGCAGAATAACAAAAGGTGTTCTGCTCTATACATAGCAAGTCAGAATGGTCATGCTGAAGTGGCAAAAATTTTGCTAGAGAATGGGGCTGAGGTAGATTTGCAGAATAAAAATGGAAGTTCTGCTCTGTACATAGCAAGTCAGAATGGCCATGCTGAAGTGGCAAAAATATTGCTAGAGAATGGGGCTCAGGTAGATTTGCAGGTTAAAGATGGATGGTCTGCTCTACATGTAGCAAGTCAGAAATGCCATGCTGAAGTGGTAAAAATATTGCTAGAGAATGGGGCTCAGGTAGATTTGCAGAATAAAAATGGATGGTCTGCTCTACTTAAAGCAAGTCAGAATGGCCATGCAGAAGTAGCAAAAATCTTGTTAGAGAATGGGGCTCAGATAGATTTGCCATTTAAAGATGGAATTTCTGCCCTGTTTATTGCTAGTCAGAATGGCCATGCTGAAGTGGCAAAAATATTGCTAGAGAATGGGGCTGAGGTAGATTTGCAGAATAAACATGGCATTTCTTCTCTATTAAAAGCAAGTCATGGTGGCCATGCTGAAGTGGCAAAAATATTGCTAGAGAATGGGGCTCAGGTAGATTTGCAGAATAAAGATGGAAGTGCTGCTCTCTACATAGCAAGTCAGTATGGCCATGCTGAAGTGGTAAAAATATTGCTTGAGAATGGGGCTCAGGTAGACTTACAGAATAAAGATGGATGGTCTGCTCTACTTATAGCTAGTCAGAATGTCTATACTGAAGTGGCAAAAATATTGCTAGAGAATGGGGCTCAGGTAGATTTGCAGAATAAAGATGGAAGTGCTGCTCTCTACATAGCAAGTCAGTATGGCCATGCTGAAGTGGTAAAAATATTGCTTGAGAATGGGGCTCAGGTAGACTTACAGAATAAAGATGGATGGTCTGCTCTACTTATAGCTAGTCAGAATGTCTATACTGAAGTGGCAAAAATATTGCTAGAGAATGGGGCTCAGGTAGATTTGCAGAATAAAGATGGAAGTGCTGCTCTCTACATAGCAAGTCAGTATGGCCATGCTGAAGTGGTAAAAATATTGCTTGAGAATGGGGCTCAGGTAGACTTACAGAATAAAGATGGATGGTCTGCTCTACTTATAGCTAGTCAGAATGGCTATACTGAAGTGGCAAAAATATTGCTAGAGAATAGGGCACAGGTAAATTTTGAGAATGCAAATGGGTTGTTTCCTTTAATGTTGGCAATTCAGAGTGAGCATGTTGATGTCGTCAAGTTACTGATAGACAATGGAGCTCTGAAACTTTTGAAAAACAAAATTCGTTCAGTTGACGAGGTTCAAACAGAACAAGGTGAGTTAGTACTATTCACATACTAGTTCATTCATTGTGTATTTTTATAGAATATTTATCTAAACAAACACATGTTCAGTAAGTTTTCAGTTAACTTATCAAGTTCTATAATACAAACTAAGCAATACAATCAGGAATAAGATTTGAAGGTTTTTGCTATCTTTGCAATGATACACAATCCGCAAAATAGCCATACACACAATGCTTTAACTAAATATATGAAATAAGTTTTATTTTGTACCTACGAAGCTTTTTTTAATGATGAAAGTATGAAGAAATTCAAAACTGCATCAATTACTTGACACTACACTAGAATGATGCAGAATTTAGTGGTGAAGAGACTACATACAGAGAACACTTAAACCATTGGTGATCTTTTTTCAGATCTTGTCCATTAATGTATTTTTCTTTTCTCATAAAATTTATATGAGTTTTTTCTGGCACTAAAGCAAATTTCTGTGATTATGTAGATGCTGAAAGCAAGAAGAAAGAAATAAGATCGAAAGAAGAGGATGAAACAAAAGGTAAAATAAATGAGCTACGTGAAAGTGAACGAAGACAGACACAGGAGTCTGAAAAAAGAGCTGAAAAAGCAGAAAGAAGAGCTAAAGAGTTTGAAAATAAAGCTTCAGAGTCAGACAGAAGAGCTGAAAAAGCAGAAAGAAAAGCTAAGGCGTTTGAAAATAAAGCTTCAGAATCAGACAGAAGAGCTGAAGAGGCAAAAATAAGGGCAGTGGAGGCAGACAGAAGGGCAGAGGAGGCAGTGAGAAGAGCTGAATCGGGAGAAAGAAGAGCTCAGGATGAACATAGAAGAGCAGAAGAAGAACGTCAAATAGCAGAGGAAGAACGCAGGAGAGCTGATGAAGCTGATACAAGAGCTAATCAGCTAAAGAAGGCCAACGATGAGCAGTGGGTTGTCAGAAGGGAGCATATAGAATTGACAGGTCCTGAGATAGGGAGAGGTCGGTGGGCTACAGTTAGTGTGGCTAAGTTCAGAGGAGTACAAGTTGCAGTCAAGAGAATCCACAACCAGATAGTTAGCCGACGTAACATGGATCTCTTTCGTAGAGAAATGCAAATGGCAGCTAGGCTACGTCACCCTAACTTAGTCCAGTTCATTGGAGCTACAATTCAGGGAGACATGATGATCCTCATGGAATTGATGCCTACCAGTCTCAGAAGGCAAATTGAAACAGACGAATATTTTCCTCCAAAACTAGTGAAACAAGTAAGTGTTGACATAGTCAAAGCCTTAAACTATCTCCACCAGATGAAGCCAGATCCTATGATCCATCGTGACATCAGCAGTGCTAATGTTCTCCTTGAACCTTTACAGCCTCCTAAACTTTGGAAAGCTAAAATAACCGACTACGGCTCAGTTAATCTAGTTCGCCAGCTCCACACTGAGAATCCAGGAAGTCCTGCTTATTCAGCACCAGAGGCAGCGACACCAAGCCAGCAGACTACTAAAATGGACATCTACAGCTTTGGTGTCTTGATGCTGGAAATGCTTACTGGTCAATTGCTGGCACCAGAAAATCGGTCAAGTTTGTTCCGCCAAGTCCATCACGAGCACTTGCTAGGCCTCCTTCAGAGATGCTTGTCAGAAAGGTCAATAGACAGACCAAGTGCTGAGAGTATTATGTTAGAATTATTATAAACTAGCCTATTTTCATATTTTTTATACAGTATTTACTAATTTTTATTCTGTGTAAATTTTTCTATTTAAGATTTGCTGTTTTTATATTTTGTTCTAAAAAAATATTGCTTACTAACATTATTTTCTTATTAATGATTTTAAGATATTAACCCCATTTTCCCGCAATCTTTTTAAAAATTAGTAACTTGTTTTGTTGTTTTCAACTTTCTGTTGTAAAGGAGATTAGTTTGTTCATTATGAAATGTGTTCACTAATTTGTAATTTCATACACTTACCCATGATCATTTTTTTTACTGTTTATTGAATAAAACAATAAAATTATTTCTTATATTTATGAGTTCATCCAATTAATGGTAGGAAGAAAAGTTAAGCCATATCTTCAAATGAACTATATTAATGCAAACATTACTCAAGCTCCTTCTATGAATATGATTATAATTCCAATATTAAGTAACACAAAGGAGAGCTACAAATTGGATGCTGATGTTGCATAAAGTAATTAGATATGCAATTTGTAATAATTCTATCTTCTTATTTATTGTTGAATGTAGCACTCAGGTAGGTGCATGATCATAATCAAGTTTCAAGGAATATAAATATGCATAATAGAGCTAACAAAAGTGTATTGATCCAGTGTAAATTGAATTGGTTGTTTTCACATTTGAGGCTGAGCTATCTTGAGCCTGCCCCATTAGAAACTAAGGTGGTCTATTCATTGTTGTTGTGTCACTGGATTGGTCATGATGTGTTGTAAGTGACAATGAGTTAATTGCCTTGTAGCAGATTACTGTGTAGAAATCATTTATTCTTGAGTTACGCTTGGAAAGTGTCTGGTGGTAATACGGAATAGTAGGAATGTAATTCGTCTTTAAAAAAACAACAAAACATAAAAATACCACACACATAAATTTACTAACTCACAGTATACATAGCAAGTAAACTTTCACATATACAAAGTGTGGGGAAATTTCCTAGGAATGTCCGTAACTCCCACCAGGTAAGGTGTTGGATGCCAGGTGTATTCCCAGATCCAGGTAACACTGCCACACGAGTAAGACACCCTTGTAGCTGTGATCTAAACTATCCTGTTCTCTCTTCCAAGCTGCCTTCTTCACCCTTAACTAGCCCTGAAGTCGCTTAAGGAAGTTTTGAGGTAATTAATAAAGCTATGAAGTATGTGACAGGTAAGAATGATACAAACCCCAAAGATTAACTGGCTTGGGGGAGGCCCTCAAAATTTATAGGCCTGCCACCCACCAGTGAAAAATACAAAGAAAATACATAACTGCTCATGCTCAGTCACAAACACATGTTTGACTAAAGAATATTCTAGAAGTCCTAAACGAAGGGATGTGAGTCAGTTAATGGTATCTTCAGTTATGCCTGCTATATAGGGAAGATGGCAATCTGCATCAGTTCATATCAGACCTCCACTTGGTGAAACTTCATAGAGACTTCCACAATCCTCCAGTGAGTTTGTGGGCGTGGATGTTGTGGAATAGGATGTTAAAAAGTGTTAATGAAGGTTTCTTGTAAACAATTCTGTTTTTGTTTAATGTTTGCTTGTATAATTGTTTTATTTTTTAGATTATTCTAGGTTCATGATTGAATAAGTGCGAACTATTTGTCTGGCACAAATTTCAGTTTATCTCTCATGAATATCCTCTTTCTCTCTTGTATTCTTCTTCAGACATGCCTGTCTCCTTCAATCCCTCCTTTCTTGTGTATACTTTCTAGGTCCTTTGTTGTTGATTGATTATATTTTTGTTTTGTTTTGTTATTGTTGTTGTTTAGCCGCAAGCCCAGCGACAACCTCGGACTCCAGAGCATGACAACAACAGCAACAGCATGTACAGAAGAGAGACGTTCCCCAGGACCCCCCAGAGAGCACCTTCAAGAAACTAAAGCCGAGAGACAAGATTTAGTTTTCATCATTTCTTCTTGCTGTAATTTCTCACAGAAATTTTAAACATTTTTTATTTGATTGTCCTACATCTGAAGGCAGAGTGATTTGTTTGCTTGTATTTATTTTATCCTCCAAAGACTGAGGAATATAACAAAATAATAACATGTCAATTATTAGTAGTATTAAATTGTTTAAATCAGTGTGTGTATATTTTGTGTATATTTTGCAAGCATTCAAGAGGGAATTATATTTGTTATTTATGTTATGAAACATGTTTTCCTCTTAATCTTAATATCTAGCAGTCATTCACTAGATTAAATTCATTCATTATGAATTCAGTGGAGGACTCGTCGTCTTAATTAGATGGGGCATGAAGTCAAAGAGTTCCAAATATGAAGAAGTGATTAACCAAGACTTCATCTTTTGAAAGAGATTTTGTAGTACTTAGAAAATTCCCATGCAGTTACCAGTGGAAACTCTGATAGCTAAGTGAATTTTATAATGAGCAAAATGCCTCCCGTTAGTGAACTTTCTGCTTGCCCCTTCCAATAAAATATGTTTTGCTTATCACCTCTTAAAGTGAACAACTTCTGATTTGTGAACTGAAAATCCCCTGGTTCCAACACTCTAAATGCACACCTATAGTGTTGCACAGACTGTAAAATACTACAGTACTAACACTGTGGCCTATATATCTTGAACTGCAATCATGAACTCTTCAATTTGCACCTGCAATAGCATTTTACAATAGAACCTTTGAAAACAATTAGGTTTGGGACCAGGCTTTCACTTCACAAATCAGAGGTTGTTTGCTTTAAGAGGTGATTAGCAATATATTTTCTAGTGGAGGGAGCAAGTGGAACGCTTACTAAATAGAAGTGATTAATAGAGAGTTCACTATCGGATAAGTCTGTCTCTAGTCTGTACAGCGTTCCCTTATACTTTAATTATCGCTTTTCCTTGCACTGCATGTTTTGGCAGCTGTTAACTACTGGAAGAAAGTGTATTTGAAAGATTTTCATTGTTTAATAGCTATCACCGACAAGTGGATAATTTAATATTTATTTATGTTGCTCTTGAAGCTATATGCTTTAGTCCAACCTCATCAAGCTCTTTTGATTGAGTAAATAAAATATTTAAGTTACCAATAAACAGCAATGATATGATAATATTTGTCATCTTTGGATTTTGGGAAGGCAAGCGATGATTGCAGTTTCTTGTGGACATAGTCAGGTGATGCTGCCAAGTGTTAGTTTATGACAATTTCAAGCATTACTGGATAATTGTAAAAAAATTAATCCATAGCTACTCATCTTTAAGGGATTTGTCACTGATATAGCTATAGCTACATGCATGAAACTAAAGGAGCAATGAAGATAATATGTACGTGGATGTGTGCCTATATTTTCATCTCAGAGAGGTGACAGAAAGTGGTCGGGACTGTGAGTAGCTACATGAATGAAAGCACACATTGCTGCACGGACACCAGAGCATTGAGACTTTTGTTGCCTTTTTTTTTTTTTTTAAAGCACTTTGTGAAGAATGTAGTTAGCTAATTGCAGGGTTTTTTTGTTTTTTGTTTTTATAATAATTTGTGCATAGTTTAATTCAATTGATAGCAAATACTGTGAGGTGCTGAGAAAAATGTAGCTAAGCATTATTCAGATATTATGTGAGGCCTTGTATCAAACTGGGAGTTGAGCAATGGCAGTTGCTACTATAAAATATTAATTTACATCCATTATGATATGAATTCAAACCACAAAAGCAAGCTATTTACTCAATTTTGTCTTCAAACTCGAGCCTTGCTAACAGGTTTAGTCTTATTATTGTGTCAAGTGACATTAATTTTTGCATGAAATGCAGAACCACAAAAATTTATGTATTTACAACTATTACAAATTGGTTGATGAATTTGGTGACAGAGGTCTACAAAGCTTGTCATCCACACTCAATCCATGTCAATTCTACAAGGATAGTCAACTATTCAGTGAATGTTGTGCTACTACCATTTTATATTGGAATATAATAAATAGTACATTATTAAATAAATCATGAGATTTGACTGACAGTATTAGCGTATTGAAAATCAGTTTCCCTCTCATATTCCAACATGTCCAAGGCCACTTCACAGCTCTCCCTCACCACTCTCTCTTGGTCTTTACAGAACTCCCTGAGAACCAACAAGCACCGGTCGCTGGCAATGGAGCCCAGGTCCTCAGCACAGTAATGCCTCACCACAGCATTTTCACTTCTGTCTCGTAGCTTCTTCTCCAGTCCTGGGATTGCACTGGGGTCTTTCATCTGTCCCAAAACGTAAGCTAGCTCATGCTTGAAGAGGGTGCTAGAATCTGAAAATCCTTCTACAATGTAATTCACAGCATCACTGCCTCCCTGATTTCGTAATGCAAACAAAGCTCTGTATCTCAGAAAGAGTGACTTAGAAGTATCCAGGAGTAGTGCCCCCCATTCCTCCAGGCTTCCATCTTGAAGTGGTGGTGCTGGGTCTATGGATTTATAAGGGTTATTATCTGAGAATTCCTCATTACTGCTGTCCAGTAACCAATTCAGTCTACCCAAGGCAAGCTGGCATGTTTCTGCCACTTCTGGCTTCGAATCGGAGGTATATGTAGTCTGGCGGAGCCGACCCTTTACCTTCTTTGTTGGTGGGCGAAACAAACAAAGAAGGTAAAGGGTCGGCTCCGCCAGACTAAGGTATATGTCTGCAATATTTCCACACTGGACCTGTCACCAATGGCCCCCATCGCTTCTCCGGCTTCATGGCGTACCATAGGGTCCTCGTTCTCGTTTTGTATCACCCGGGCCAGTTCGTCCAGCGCCTGAGGACTCTGAATCTGACCCAAGCAGTAAGCCAGCTCGTGTTTTAGGAGACTGGAAGAGTCCGAGAAGCATTTACAAATTTGTTGGATGGCCTCCGAAGTTCCTAAACCTCTTGAACAAAGCCCAGAAGCGAGCGGCTAGTGGGGAATCGAAGTCGTTAAGAACGCTCCCACCTTAGCCTCTGTGCCCGTACTCATCTTCTCGATCTATACACGGTAAGTATCGTCACCGTGACCTTGACGATTACATTCATGGCAAATGCAAATTACTCAATTTTCTGTAACACGCATGAAATATTTCACATTTACAAAACTATAGTGAACGAACTTCACTCTCTCTCTCTCTCTCTCTTTTTTAAAATTCAACTATTTTTGAAAACTAAAAATATTAGTGGTATACATGCTCAGTTAATTCCCATTGCCCAATATGAAGTATCAAATCCCGATTTTTAATGTAATAAGTTGGAATTCCCTTTAAGCATGTAGCTTGTCCTGGTTGTAGTTGGATTGGGTTCAAGGTAACGTTCATGAAAGTAAGATTAAGGAACGTGTCCTGTAATGATATAAAACTCATTACGTCACTGACTATTGCTGCTAACAACGCCTCCAATAACACCTATCTGACTCTGAGATGAACTGCATTAGGTGATAGGAACGGCAACCTGGTCCAAGAAATCTTCTCGCCAGACATGGCGATATGTCTCTGGTGTCACACATCCTCGACTGGAAGGTTTTACTCCAGACCTCAATTCTGGCAGGGGCACTCTAGTGTTAGACAAACCAGGAGCCACTCTCAATCCTGAAGGAAGTGCCATTCTCAGTGCCAACGAGATCAATTCTACTGAGGCCATTCTCACCCAAGATCAAAATCAGAATGAGCAATCTTAATGATAGAACCATCTGGTGATAGTACAGAGCCACCAGTTAGCGCCTTCTCTCCTAGTTAAACTTCAGGACATCGTGGATAAATTGTGTTACGTACAAAACCGATCATAACTATTGTGATAAATGTGATTTAAATTTTATTTAACTCCTTATGAGAGGACTTTTATTTGATACCTAACACGAACACATTTGATAAGGAAGACTAAGTTGAATAAGGAAAATGACTTATTAGTTTGTTTGCTAGTACCTAGAGGTCACCAAACATCATATCGGAGGCACCCCAATATCTAAACTTGGTTTGCTATACAAAATATTAAAAAAATGCCTGTGAAAGAGAGTGAATACATCTAAAATATTTAAATGTGTACCAAATTTCATGCTTTTATCATAAAGTGACCGATTCATCATCTATATTGCACCACTAATCTGTTTTCATTAACACATAAGCGCATTATCTCTGCTATTATAATAGATTATATTTAAATGAATATGTGTGCATTAAATATTCAGTGCAGTACACTTAGTTGAAGAAGATTGTATGAATTAAACATAATAAATTTTGTAATTTGATACTATTTTGTTTGATTGTTTAAAGTTTAAATAAGCAATAATCTGTCAATGTGTTTTACCCAATTATTTAAAGTAAACAGGTCAAACAATTACAAGGAAAGAGAACTTCACATGAACATACTTGTACGCTACAATGCTCAAGCTCCTTCTATGAATACGATTAAAATTTCAATGTATTAAGACAGCAAAATTTAGATATGCAGTAAATAGCAATACATACCACTGACAACCTATGAATATCTTTTTTTCAGGTCACATGAGTCGTGAATATCCTCCAATATCTGTGGTTGCAGTGAATATCACATTTCTCCATCACGTGAGACCTCTATTAATCCACTACTACTCCATAATTGCCTTTCTTGTTGTTTCAAATAAGAAAACTGAGTATATTTGCCAAACAATCACAAGTTAGCTATTAAGTTACTTCAGTCTCAACCTTGGCTTCTGTTGCTATTATCATGGAAACAATCTCCAACCCTACGCCATCTCCTGGTACCAGAAATTCCAACACCACATCTGCTTTATTGTCAGCCTGTAAAGAAGGTAATGCTGAAGTAGTTAAGATACTATTAGAGGAGAATGGGGCTCTAATAAACCAGTTGAATGATGGAGGAGAGTCAGCCTTACTTTGTGCGAGTGCAGCGGGCTATACTGATATTGTAAAAATATTGCTACAAAATGGGGCTCAGGTAGATTTGATGAATAAAAATAAAATTTCTGCTCTACTTGTAGCAAGTCAGAATGGCCATGCTGAAGTGGCAGAAATATTGCTAGAGAATGGGGCTCAGGTAGATTTGCAGGGAAGTGATGGATTGTCTGCTCTACTTGTAGCAAGTCAGAATGGCCATGCTGAAGTGGCAAAAATATTGCTAGAGAATGGGGCTCAGGTAGATTTGCAGAATGAATATGAATGTTCTGCTCTATACATAGCAAGTCAGGAGGGCCATACTGAAGTAGCAAAAATATTGCTAGAGAATCGGGCTCAGGTAGATTTGCAGGATAAAAATGGATGGTTTGCTCTATACATAGCAAGTTGGAATGGCCATGCTGAAGTGGCAAAAATATTGCAAGAGAATGGGGCTCAGGTAGATTTGCGGGATAAAAATGGATGGTCCGCTCTACTTGTAGCAAGTCATAATGGCCATACTGAAGTGGCAAAAATATTGCTAGAACATGGGGCTCAGGTAGATTTGCGGGATAAAAAAGAATGGTCTGCTCTACTTATAGCTAGTCACAATGGCCATACTGAAGTGGCAAAAATATTGCTAGAGAATGGGGCTCAGGTAGATTTGCAGAATGAAAATGAATGTTCTGCTCTATACATAGCAAGTCAGAACGGCCATACTGAAGTAGCAAAAATATTGCTAGAGAATGGGGCTCAGGTAGATTTGCAGAATGAAGATGGATGGTCTGCTCTACTTATAGCTAGTCAGAAGGGCCATACTGAAGTGGCAAAAATATTGCTAGAGAATGGGGCTAAGGTAGATTTACAGAATAAAGATGGATGGTCTGCTCTATACATAGCAAGTCAGAAGGGCCATGCTGAAGTGGCAAAAATATTGCTAGAGAATGGGGCTCAGGTAGATTTGCAAAATAAAGATGGATGGTCTGCTCTATTTATAGCTAGTCAGAATGGAAATGTTGATGTGGTAAAAATATTGCTAGAGAATGGGACTCAGGTAAATTTTGAGACTGCAAATGGGTTGTTTCCTTTAATGTTGGCAATTCAGAGTGAGCATGTTGATGTCGTCAAGTTACTGATAGACAATGGAGCTCTGTTACTTTTGAAAAACAAAGTTCATTCAGCTTACGAGGTTCAAACAGAAAAAGGTGAGTTGGTATCATACACATGCAAGTTCATTCATTTTGCATTTTTATAGAATATTTATCTACACAAATACATGTTCAGTAAATTTTCAGTTAACTTAAGTTCTATAATATAAACTAAGCAATACAATCAGGAACTTGTAGGTTTTTGCAGTGATACACATTCTGCAAAATAACCATACACACAATACTTTAAGAATTAAGTTCTATTTTGTACCTAGAAAGTATGAAGCCATTCAAAACTGCATTAATTACTAGATACTACACTAGAATGACACAGAAGTTAGTGGTGAAGAGATTACATACAGAAAACACTTAAACCATTGGTGATCTTTTTTCAGATCTTGTTTATTAATGTATTTTTCTTTTCTAATCAAATCCATTCGAGTTTTTTCTGGCATTAAAGCAAATTTATGTGATTATGTAGATAATGAATGCAAGAAGAAAGAAATAAGATCAAAAGAAGAGGATGAAACAAAAAGTAAAATAAACGAGCTACGTGAAAATGAACGACGACGGACACAGGAGTCAGAAGAAAGAGCTGATATAGCAGAAAGAAGAGCTAAAGAGTTTGAAAATAAAGCTTCAGACTCAGACAGAAGAGCTGTAAAAGCTGAAGGAAGAGCTAAGGAGATTGAAAATAAAGCTTCAGAATCAGACAGAAGAGCTGAAGAGGCAAAAATAAGGGCAGTTGAGGCAGACAGAAGGGCAGAGGAGGCAGTGAGAAGAGCTGAATTGGGAGAAAGAAGAGCTCAGGATGAACATAGAAGAGCAGAAGAACAATGTCAAATAGCAGAGGAAGAATGCAGGAGAGCTGATGAAGCTGATACAAGAGCTGATCAGCTAAAGAAGGCCAACGATGAGCAGTGGGTTGTCAGAAGGGAGGATATAGAATTGACTGGTCCTGAGATAGGGAGAGGTGGGTGGGCTACAGTTAGTGTGGCTAAGTTCAGAGGAGTACAAGTAGCAGTTAAAAGAATCCACAACCAGATAGTTAGCCGACGCAACATGGATCTCTTTCGTAGAGAAATGCAAATGGCAGCTAGGCTGCGTCATCCTAACTTAGTCCAGTTCATTGGAGCTACAGTTAAGGGAGACATGATGATCCTCATGGAATTGATGCCTACCAGTCTCAGAAGGCAAATTGAAACAGACGAATATTTTCCTCCAAAACTAGTGAAACAAGTAAGTCTTGACATAGTCAAAGCCTTAAACTATCTCCACCAGATGAAGCCAGATCCTATGATCCATCGTGACATCAGCAGTGCTAATGTTCTCCTAGAACCTTTACAGCCTCCTAAACTTTGGAAAGCTAAAATAACCGACTACGGCTCAGTTAATCTAGTCCGCCAGCTCCACACTGAGAATCCAGGAAGTCCTGCTTATTCAGCACCAGAGGCAGAGACTCCAAGCCAGCAGACAACTAAAATGGACATCTACAGCTTCGGTGTCTTGATGTTGGAGATGCTCACTGGTCAATTGCTAGCACCAGAAAATCGGTCAAGTTTGTTCCGCCAAGTCCATCACGAGCACCTGCTACGCCTCCTTCAGAGATGCTTGTCAGAAAGGCCAGCAGACAGACCAAGTGCTGAGAATATTATGTCAGAATTATTATAAATTAGCCTATTTTCCTATTTTTTATATTAGCTAATTCTTTGTTAATTCTTATTCTGTGTAATTTTCTATTTAAGATTTGCTGTTTTTAAATTTTGTGCTAAAAAATATTATTTACTAACATTATTTACTTTTTTATGATTTTTCAGATATTAACCCCATTTTTCCGCAATCTTTGTAACAGGTTTTGTTGTTTTCAACTTTCTGTTGTAAAGGAGATTAGTTTGTTCATTGTGAAATATGTTCACTAATTTGTACTTTTATACACTTACCTAAGATCATTTTTTTAATAGTTTGTTGAATAAAACAATAAAAATATTTCTTGTATTTATGAGTTCATCCAATTAATGGTAAGCAGAAAAGTTAAGCCATATCTTCAAATGAACTATAATTATACATACATTACTCAAGCTCCTTCTATGAATATCATTATAATCCCAATATTGGGTAACAAAAAGGAGAGCAACAAATTGGATGCCGATATTGTATAAAGTAATTAGATATGCAATTGTAATAATTCAATCTTCTTACTTATTGTTGAATGTAGCACTCACGTAGGTGCATGATCATAATCAAGTTTCAAGGAATTATATATATGCTTAATAGAGCTAACAAAAGTGCATCGATCCAGTGTAAATTTAATTAGTTGCTTTCACCCTTGAGGCTGAGCTATAAAGAGCCTGCCCCATTAGAAACTAAGGTGGTCTATTCATTGTTGTTGTGTCACTTGATTAGTCATTATGTTGCATGACACAATGAGTTAATTTAGGTTCCTCATCCATATAACACAAGATTGTGGTTGCTTTTATAATTTTTCAAAAGTTTTTGTCTGATTTAGTCTCACATAGCCATAGCATTTACCTAATGCTACACTTGGAAAGTGTCTGATGGTTATACTGAGTAGTAGGAATGTAATTAGTCTTAAAAAACAACATAAAAATACAACACACACAAATTCACTAACTCACAGTATACATAGTAAGTAAACTTTCACATATACAGGGTGTGGGGAGAGGAATGTCTGTAACTCCCACCAGGTAAGGGGTTGGATGCCAGGTGTATTCCCAGATCCAGGTAACACTGCCACCCGAGTGAGACTACCCTCGTAGCTGTGATCTAAACTATCCTGTTCTCACTTCCAAGCTCACTTCTTCACCCTTAACTAGCCCTGAAGTCACTCAAGGAAGTTTTGAGGTAATTAATAAAGCTATGAAGTATGTGACAGGTAAGAATGATGCAAACACAAAAGATAAACTGACTGGGGAGGCCCTCAAAATTTATAGGTCTGCCACCCACCAGTGAAACATAAAAAGAAAATACATGACTGCTCATGCTCAGCCACAAACACATGTTCAACTAAAGAATATTCTAGAAGTCCTAAATGAATAAGGGGATGAGTCAGTTAATGGTATCTTTGCTTACGCCTGCTGCTGTCTTCCCCTTCTGTACTATGGGTATTCGCACACATAGTGCCCAGAGCCAGCTAAATGATTGTAATTACCAAAATGGCAGATAACAAATATTTCTTCACATTAATATTTGCTTGTGTTCTTCCCAAACCTTATTATAAATAGTTCAGTTATTGTTAATGTTTGCTTTCATATTGTTTTATTTATTATATAGTTCTTGTTTCATGGCTGTATTTAAGTAAGTAGTGGTCTTGCACAGATTTCAGTTCTTCATCTCTCATATCCTCTTATTTTCTTATATTCATCTTCATACATGCATGTCTCCTTCAATCCCTCCTCTCTTGTACATACTTTTGTTGTTCTGATTTTTGTTTGTTTGCTTGTTTGTTTATTTTAAATGCCAGCCCAGCAGTAACCTGAGACTCCAGAGCAACGATGACAACAGCAACAGCATGTAGAGAAGAGAGACGTTCCCCAGGACCACCCAGAGAGCACCTTCAAGAAACTAAAGCCAGCTAATAACAGATACTCTTTCAGAGATGAGCTTTAGTTTTTATCATTTCTTCTTCCTGTAATTTCTCACAGATTAGGTGCATTTTAAAGGTTTTTATTTGATTGTCCTACATCTGATGGCAGAGTGATTTGTTTGCTTGTATTTATTTTATCCTCCAAAGACTGAGGAATTTAACAAAACTTAATGTGCAAATAATTAGAAGTATCAAAAATTGTTTAAAACTAGTTGGTGCACATTTGCAAGATGTAAATTTGTTATAAATCCAGTGGAAGACACATCTACTAGATACGGCATGAAGTCAAAGAATTAAAATTACAAAGAATAATTTGTTTGAAGTGATTAACCAAAAAGGTGTCCAGGCAGATTTACAGTGAAACCTCAGATAATGAAATTTAGCACCTCTAAAGTAACCTCTGAGTGTGAACTTGTGAAAGCTAGGTTCCAAACTGCTCTCAGGTCAGAGGTTCTACTGTACAACATCCAAGACAAGTGGATGACCTGACTACCAGAGAACTAGAGTCATCCATATTTTACCATCACATGCCGGAAGGCTGGTAAACTCATTAAAAAGACAAAAACAAAAACACTTAATGCACACCTATGCTTGTATGCTTAGCATTTTACAGTAGAACCTCTGAACTGAGGCTTTCAATTCACATATCAGATATAGTTGGCTTGTGACGGAGAGGGCAAGTGGAACATTTAATTAAAAGTGATTTGCTTGTTACAGTGTGGATTATCAGAGGTACACAGCATGTTTTAGGAGGCTGGAAGAATCCAAGAAACATTTGCAAATTTGTTGAATGGCTTCTGGAGTTCCCCGGCTGCATAGAGTGAACAAAGCCTTGTAGCAAGTGGCTAGAAGGGAATTGCAGTAGTTAAGAACTGTCACACAATAACCTCTCCTATCCTTAACACATCCTAAGAGATCAAATTATATTAGCCATAAGCCATTATATTTTCCATTATATCTTCCACCATATCTTTCATCATAATCTTCCATTATATCTTCCACCCTATCTTCCATCATATCTTCCACCATATCTTCCACCATATCTTCCACCATATCTTCCATCATATCTTCCATCATATCTTCCATCATATCTTCCATTATAATCTTCCACCATATCTTCCATCATATCTTCCACCATATCTTCCATCATATCTTCCACCATATCTTCCATCATTTCTTCCACCATATCTTCCACCCTATCTTCCACCATATCTTCCACCATATCTTCCACCATATCTTCCACCATATCTTCCATTATATCTTCCATTATATCTTCCACCATATCTTTCATCATATCTTCCACCATATCTTCCACCATATCTTCCACCATATCTTCCACCATATCTTCCATGCCACCAAGACAGCTCAGTCTTGCACGAGTGTGGATATGATGTTGCACCTAGATCTCTTATATTACTCATGACGCCTACAACAAATCCGCCCGGAGCAGTTATAGCCAGGATACTGTGTTACAGAACTGGTCCCACCTTAGTGTGTCCACACTCATCATTATTGTTCTAATACAGAGTAAGTATCATCAATGTGATTTTGATGATCACATCATGCATGATAAATGCAAATTACTCAATGACGCGCGTGAAATATTTCACAATATTTAGGCTGTGGAACTTCACTTTTTTAGTTAATTATTTTTAATAACTACAAAATATTAGTGGTATAAAAATATCTATTTACAACACACATGTAAAAATCAAAATCAATTAGTCAATCCCATTATTCTTGATGTAATTGAAATTTCCTTTAAATGTTCATGAAAGTGGGATTAGGACAAGTGTCCTGCAATGAAATAAAGCTCATCACATCACTATGGTTACAAGTGCTAACAACACCACCTATCTGACTCTGAGTTAAACTGCTGTCAGTGATGGCAATGGGAACCTTGTCCAAGAAGTCCTCTCCCCAGCTGCTTCTGCGACATGATACGTCTCTGATGTCACACGCTCACAACTGGAAGCTTTCGATCTAGGCCTCAATTCTGGCAGGGTCACACTAGTGTTTGATGAAGCCGTGTCAGGAGCCACTCTCAATCCTGAGGGAATTGCCATTCTCAGTGATGACGAGACCAATTCTATCATTACTTTATCGCCAGAGATCAAAATTAGAAAGTGCAATTCGAATAGCAGGACCCCCTGATGATCTGCCAGTTAGCACCTTATCTCCGAATGCTATAGCTAGTGGAAGCAAATACCGGAGCTGATCAGTTGACAAAACCCAATGATAAACAATGGGTTTTAGAATATAATTGACTGGGTCCTTAATAGGAAAAGGTGGGTGGGCAACTGTTAAGTAGGTTCTATTTCAAAGTAATTATTAATTAGTTTAATAATTTGATACTATTTTGTTTAATTGTTTGAAGTTTTTAATAAGCAATAATCTGTCAATTTACTTTACTTAATTGATTCAAACAGGTTAAACCATTACCCGAAAAGAGAAGTTCACATGAACATACTATAATATAAGGCTCAAGCTCCGTCTATGGATAGGATTAAAATTTTTTACCAGGTCACATATGTCATGAACATCCTCCAATATCTGTGGTTACAATGAATATCACATTTCTTCATCACGTGAGATTACTATAACCCGCTACTGCTCCATAATTGCCTCTCTTGATGTTTCTAATAAGAAAACTCTGAGTAAATTTGCCAACAATAATTGTTTGTTAATTATTAAGCTACTTCAGTCTCAAGTTTTGCTTCTATTGCTGAAGTAGTTAAGATACTATTAGAGGAGAATGGGGCTCTGATAAACCAGTTGAATGATACAGGAGAGTCAGTCTTACTTTGTGTGAGTGCAGCAGGCTATATTGTAAAAACATTGCTAGAAAATGGGGCTCAGGTGGATTTGCAGAATAAAAATAAAAGTTCTGCTCTACTTTTAGCAAGTGAGAATGGCCGTGCTGAAGTGACAAAAATATTGCTAGAGAGTGGGGCTCAGGTAGGTTTGCAGGGAAATGATGGATGGTCTGCTCTACTTGTAGCAAATCAGAATGGCCATGCTGAAGTGGCAAAAATGTTGCTGGAGTTTAAGGCTCAAGTAAATTTGGAAAATAGAATTGGGTTGTGTCCTCTAATTGTAGCAATTCAGAATGCCGATATGGTCTAGTTATTGATAGAAAACGGTGCTCTGCAACTTCTAAAAGAGAAAGCTCATTTAGTGGGAATGCAAAGGATGTTACTATGTCATTATCATGTATATTATAAGGAAATTGTTTGAACAAATTCATGTTCAGTGAATTTTCAATGGAACTTGTTTAAGTTGAATAAAATAGTATAAACTGATGAAGAATGGGAAGGTTATGGCATCTTCATAGTGATAAAAATGTGCAAAATACCCATGTACATGTGCTTATACTATGAAATAAGTTTTATTTAGCCATGAATCATTTTTAATTAAAAATAACTTAGCATACATAGCAATTCAAAACTGTAGTAATTACTAGACCTTGACCTAGAATGATACTGAGTAACGTAGATTATTTAGTGTAGAATATACTACATACAGAACACACTGTAACTATTGCAGATCTCATTGTCATATCATAGCTATTCATGTATTTTTCTTTTCTCAGCAAACCCATTTTACTTTATGCCGATTAAAGCAAATTGATTTGATTATGTGCTGAAAAGGAATAAGATCAAAAGAAGACAAAGCAAAAAGTAAAGTAGACAAGCCAGACATAATCCCTGAGAGCGAACAAAGAAGACGAACACAGGAGGCAGAAAGAGGAGCCGAAAGAGCAGAAAGAAGAGCTAATGAATTAGAGAATAGAGCTTCAGAGTCAGACAGAAAAGCTGAAGAGACAGAAATAAGGGCAGAGGAGGCCGACAGAACAGCAAAGGAGGCAGACAGAAGGACAAAGGTGGCAGTGAGAAGAGCTGAAGAGGAAGAAAGAAGAAGAGCTGAGGATCAACATAGAAAAGCAGAAGAAGAGTCAGAAAGAAGAGCTGAAAAAGCAGAATGAAGAGCTAAGAAGTTGGAAAATAGAGTTTCTGAGTCAGACAAAAGTGCTGAAGAGGCAAAAATAAGAGCAGCAGAGGCAGACAGAAGGGCAGAGAAGGCAGTAAGGAGCTGAAGAGGGGACAAAAGAGCTGACATTGAATAGCAGAAGAACATCAAAAAGCAGGGCAGGCTAATAGAATAGCTGAGGAACAATGCAAGAGAGCTGATGAGGCTAATTATCATCATGATATAGTGACGATCATATGAAAAGGCAGAATATCAATACTCTGTAAAATGCATGAAATATTAGAACCCAGTGTTCAGTAACTTTATCTTTTTTATCTAATGAATGAAATACAAGAGAAAAATATGAAATGCATTATTTCTAAATGACCTTTAAACGCTCGCGCGGGGAACATTTTTTCTCCAAAAAACAAGGCTTTTTAGTCTTGACCCCAGTTTATTCTGAAACTACAGCATTAAGCAAGCCTTACTTTAAACTTAAGCTCCGAAGTGTGAGAAAATTCCTGCGAAAACGCTTGCTTTTCAAGAAACAAAAAATTGATTCGACCAGTTACTATGGCATTGAAGACCCTTTTCCATACTTAATTTCAAGGGGGATACGGAGTGCCGCTTGTTGGTTGTCAAGAGCCATTGGTAGTCTGAATGCCGTAGTATTAATGCTAAGGAAGCTACTACTACTCGAAGGAAGCTAAGGTAAATACGTAATTCCATATTTGTTTGCTAAATATGCAAAAATAACTCTGGCCTTTCTTTTTTGTAGCTAACAGCTTGTTGTCAACAGTGACTGGTAAATTCAAATAGTCAGAATGACTCAAATTTGGTACTACAAAAGTTACCACTGCTCAAGAAAATGAGGTAAGAAAGTAATTTTGTATTTGTGTGCTAAAATTGATTGTCTTTTGTTTTTGTAGCTGAGAGCTTGTTGTCAAATTTAAATTTGATAACTACAGAAGTTATAAATACTCAGGAAATTGAGGTAAGTAATAATTCCATATTTGTTTGCTAAAATTACAAATAATAACACTGGTTTATTTTTTATCGTAGCTGTTCAGGATTCGCAATAAAATGACTGAACCCCCTAGTAGCCAGAAGGCACAGCAAGACAATCACATTAACACATACACTTAATTTTCTGTAAACCCTTTACCTTACAATGATTTCTCATAACAATATTCATAGAAAACCACACATAGTTCATCATGCGTCATAACAATAGTGATGTACAATTTTCAAGTTCGAAGTTTCAATGAATAATCTGGTCCTTGGGTAGTTGGGGGTGCTAGTAATCAGCTCGCTCCATAGCCGCAGAGTAATTCGTTTCCGCCCCTCTCAGCTGACGACTGAAGAAGGCCACTGGTAGATCCATCTCCCCTCTCACAACGTGAAGGCAAGCTCCAATTCCCTCTCCGGATGCATCCGTGTACAAATAAAAAACATCATTATGCACAGGAATAAACAACACAACACGCTGACACACCGACTCACGTAACCTGGTGAAGAAAGCAGACATCTCCTCTGTCCACACCACCCTGGCTGGTGAAGACAGAGAGTAAGTACCGAAGACATCCTGGCGAAGCCATCTATAAACTTCCGGTAGTATGACATGCTCCCCAGAAAGGACCGCAGCTGCTTCTTGGTCACTGGCCTACGAAAGTCAGCCATTGCCCTCACCCTAGCTTCTGGAACTGCCACCTTACCACACCACACCTGATGACCTAAATATTCCAAATACCTCCTGCCAAACTCACATTTTCTTCTCTTAATCCTCAACCCAGCCTTGCCCAAACATTCAATAACACTCTTTACGTCCCTCAAGTGACTACACCAATCTTCACTAAACACAATGACATCGTCAATGTAATTTCTCGACATACGGCTCACAGGTTTCAAAACCTCCTCCACTACAGATTGAAAATTTGCCGGAGCATTTTTTAAACCAAACGGCATTCTGCGATACATAAATTTGCCCATGGGGCACACAAACGACGTTAAAGGCATGCTGTCTTCCTCTACCTCAATTTGGTGGAATCCTGCTGTCAGGTCCAGCTTTGACAGACAGGAACTAGGCCCCACCTTCTCCAGGATCTCCGTCAGAGAAGGGAGCCAGAAACAACGCAGGGGTGTCCTAGTATTCAATTCCCGGTAGTCCACACACACTCTCAAACTCCCATCCTTCTTCCTCACTGGCACCACCGGACTCGCCCACTCAGCATTGCTCTTCACTATCACGCCGCTCTTCAATATCTTCTCAATCTCGAGTTCAACCTCATCTCTAATACGCACTGGCACTTGCCTAGGTGGCAAGTTAACCACATCAGCATCCTGTCTCAGCCTAATACAACATTGACCATCTCCCTTAGACACCCTATAAGTGACTCTGGATACCTTATCAGTAACAGTGTATGGCCCCTCCCAGGATGCTTGCAATGAAGCATGTAATCCTGGGATATGAACAAGCACCTTGGAGCCCACTTCCAAACTATGATCACTTCTATTCTTGTTAAACGACAGACATCTTTTAGCCGTGCTGTCACTCTCATGCACTACCGCCATATCATGCAAAAGCGAAAGCTTATCCTGTAGCTTAAGTACCCACTCCTCAACATCCACACCCTCGTATGCTCTATCCACCCACCCTCAAAACAAAATATCAAGGGGGCCCATAACGTTTCTGCCGAACACTAACTGGTGTGGTGAGAAGCCTACATCACGGTTGGGCACTTGCTGGATAGCAAATAGTGCTAACGGTAAAAATTCTGACCAGTCTATTCCTTCCTCACAGGCCTTAGCAAGCATGGGCTTCAGCGTCCCGTGCATCCACTCCACAACACCATTGCTTTGTGGGCAATATGGTGATGTGATTACTCTATCTATGCCCCACATCTCACAAACACAACTCATGGCACGACCCAAGAAGACAGTCCCTCTATCAGACAATACTTTCAAAGGTATACCCGTCCTTGATATCACATTCACAAAGCATTCAGCCACTTCATTAGCTGATGCTGTGCGCATTGGGCACACCTCTGGCCACCTAGTAGCCAGACAGACATAGGTGAACAGATACCTTACACCGTTCTTGGCTTTCGGCAGTGGCCCCACAATATCTATGGCCACCGACTCAAATGGAACACTAACTATCGGCCTCTCCACTAGCTTAGCTGCTCTATTGCCAGCTTTAGTGATTCTGAGACACATATCACATGACTTAACATATGCTATAAGGTCACTATGGATGCCCGGCCATGTAAATTTTGGCTGGAGCAATCTCCTCATTCCTCTAACCCCAGTATGGCCACATCTATCATGTGCCAACTCAAGAACTTTCTGTCTGCGAGCACCTGGTACTACAAGTCTATCCACACTAGCTCCTACATCATCCACAACACTATGAAATAACAACCCATCTAACCACTTATAACCATTCATGCCTTTAGATTCCAACTCCCTACAACTAGTTAGAGACCCATCATCATTGATCTGACCTTTTAACACACTAACTAACTTCAGAAATATCAACAGGTAAAGGGCAACCCAGATCAACTGGTCCCTCAGACACATCAGACACACCAGCAACATTACTATCTGTCACTTTCTCTTTGCTCACAGCTTGTGGTTGGTTCTCCTCCACAAATGAAGATAGATTAGCCACTTCCATGTCCTGCCGGTTGTGAGTCTCGTTGGACAGACTATCAAGCTATGATCCAGCCCGAGTCACAACATTCACTTGGGACCCCTCAGCATGCTGAGAGACAGACTGCAGGGCATCCACCACCCCAACAGCACTCACAGCAGAGGCTGCATCCTTTTCAGGGGATGACTGAGTGTCCGGGGTATCACCGGAGTGCCCCGCCCCACTTCCCTGGTCTTTAGGTAGAGGGGCGGCACCCAGAAGGAGCCGCTTTGCCATGGAATCATCCATTGGCACGGCAAAAAGGACTTTACCATTGAGCATACCCTCCTGCACAACGGCAACTCTCTTGTTAAAGGTTCTGCCTTCTATCTCAAAAACGACCTCAGCTGTACACAGCTTCACAGGGACACCAGTAGCACCTCTCACCTCGACTTTATCAGGCAGTATCTGACTCTCATAAACTAAGCACCCAGGAACAACAGCAACTTCTGCTCCCGTATTAGGGACTATTGAACACTCACTACCATTTACTTTCCCTTGCACTAAAGGTGTATCTCCCTGAACCGCCACCCAATTGTTGCTGAACAGTTTACTACCAGACCACAAACCCAACTTCTTATTTCCTTCATACTGCGTAACCTTATCCTTAGAGTTACTCTGACTCTTACTAGGACAATCAGGTGACTTATGTCCGGGCTGATGGCACGTATAACAGACCACTGGCTTAGACTCATCCTTCCCCATCCTACATTCAAACGACTTATGTCCAAAACGATAACACTTAAAACAATTAACTGGATCACCAGTACCACGTCCTTGCCCTCTAGCGCTTCCAGACCGGTCATTCTGTAGAATGCAAAGAGAGTGCGAGCTTGTTCAAGTCTCTGAACGTATTAATTTCATGTCCATCCATCACTGATCTCTGTTGAGCGGTAAGACTAGCTCGATAAATAGCCATAGCAAAGAAAAGCAAAATATCCGAACGTTCAAGCACGGTCATGTCTACTGAATCGATAAGACCTTTCAAATGCACATATTTGTCCAGGGGGTTCATATTACGCACGTCGCTATTGAATTCAGCGGTAAGCTTGCTACCCAGCGAGGTCTTCCCATAGCCCAGCGAGTCGATCAATATCTGTTTTAGCTCCTCATACGAACATGTAGCAAGGTCAACTGAAGACACTATAGAGGCAGCCGTTTTAGAAGAAAGCTTCTGGTAAAGTATCGTCTTATACTCAAGTTTCGGTACACCTAGGTTAGTCTCGCGGGCCAGACTCTCTGGAGGCGCGCGCGCAAGCGGCACGGAAAAGAAAAGAGAGTCTGGTGACTCTGGACACCTTTCCGTGACAAGCGCCGGAATGTTGGCGCGTCCAATCAGATCGTTCCATTCACATTAATTGGATAATTATTAAGTTGTTCAATATACGCGCATTATTAACGCAGTATGAGGAGAGGTTTTGCTCACTTTGCGATAATAGCGTTATGGAGAAATTATGTTTGGCTTGTGGTGCTTGTCCCAGTAGAAAAGATACAAGATATTTGAGTGGTGTTACTGGTGCTCATCTATTACCTCTCTTCAATGAATTAGTAGAACTTAGCTTTACTGACCCTGTGGATATACAACGTTTTTTGCAATACTGCTCCAGTACTACTAGTATTCTAGTATGTAAAAAGTGCTTCAGGCAACTAGAAAGACTTACAAATATTGCCAAGGAACAAGAACAAATAAAGAGTTGCATTCAAGGAGGAATTAAAAAAGTTGGACAGCATTTTGGAATAGTAGCTTCTACAAGCAGAATTTCTACTCCTGTAAAGAGAGTCTCCGAAGATCATCAAAAACGTTCCTGTAAGAAGAGGAGGCTTAACTATGACACTCCAGAGAAGGAGGCTTTGGCAAAAATTGTTAACCCAAAAACTCCAGTAGTTTCGGTTAGTGTTTTTTTAAGTATGTAGTTGGATAAGCCTTACTAATACGCTTATGATTAAATATTAGTATATCCTATTTTGCATCATTTCAGGTTTTAGTGAAGAAACAACGAGCATCTCGTGTTTTCCGTCTGTCTCGGTCTTTGAAGCGGTTGGGTCGAAGTGTTGGTCGACGCAATAGAAAGTCTATAGCACTGCAAGCTGTACAGGATAAACGAATCTGCATGCAAGTTGTAAAGTTTTTGGGACAAAAAATCACAAAAGAAATGAAAAAAATGTGTGCTAAGTCATCCAATTCCATTTTGAGGAGCAGAAATTTTCAACAGTTCCAACTGTCGTCTGTGATTTTGGAAATGAAAGAGCATGCACCAAACACACTCTCGCTTCTGCGCAGTTGCTTGGCTGGTTGTCGAAATTCTAGAGCTACCAACCTGAGTAGAAAAGGACGGACCAAGTCTCGTGTCATTGAGCCAGACAGAGTGGTTGCAATATGCTGTGCTATTCTACTCAGAGGGAGAAGTCAGCGGATGAACCTCCTGCAACACATTGTTTCAATGATTCTCTTTTGTGGGCACGCATCAAAGCGAGTAAGTTGGCTAAATATTATGTAGCTGAAGTTCCTCATGTAGGAGGGAAGAGTGAATCTGAGGATGAAGTGGGTAGTGTAGGGCGTTAGCTAATTAGCTTTAGTGTATAATAGACATTTAGACCTGCAGAGAGCTTAACCAGATACGATTTTCTACCAGGATAACAGGGACAGGGTGCTGTTATTTGTGTCAAATTTAGTCATGTTGTTGTTGCTTATAAACACTAAGGAAAAGGGTCAAGTTTGAAAAAAAAATTGATCAATTCTGATAGCAAACATCACCAAGCACTCCAAGATTAATAATGCATCATGAAAGGGTGTGGCTCAGGTGATTCTTCAATGCATAAGTAGCAAGATGGTGCTCAATTTATCTTTACAAGACAGTGGCAGTTCTGAAGTAGAAGGGCAGCAGTGGTTTATTTAATAGTTCTCCACCTTGTTTTATTGGCTATATGATCAGCAGATCCGGCTACAACAATTGAATGTTTACTTGTTCAGCTGAGAATGACTTAATCAAGCTTTGAGTAGTAATACCAAGTTTAATTGTGTCCTACTTGTTGGTGTAAATATGAACATAATTATAGTCTAGTAAAATCACAAATGAAATGAATGAAGTGGAAGCTGTTAGTCTGAGACTTTATGACCCACCATTTAAAGGCAATTTTGAATTCAGTTTTCTTTGATAACTTCTTTATTAGGTTTATACCAGGTTGCAGAAATGGCTTCTTTGTGTGTCACACAAGACAACAATTTCATCAACCAAATCTATGGGAGACAACTATGATGCTGAAGTTCATCGCTGGAAAAATGAAATCCTTAGTTTCCGGCAAGATTCATTGGTATGAAAATACATATAATATTATTTTTAGCATTGGGCTATGACATTTCAGGAAATACTCTTAGGAAGAAAAAAAAATGCTTATTTGTTACTACTACCACTGAATATCATTTTCCTAATTCCATGAAATCAATAAATTAAATGAGTAATAAATGAATAAAATCAATCAATTGGAACTGCCTGCCATTACCAAGTGAAACACTAGTTTAAATGAAAGCTCAAATCTTAATTGTGTGTATGCATGTGTGTGCTAATTTACATGCATGTGTGTGTGTGTGCACGTGTGTATGTGGTGTGTTGCTTGTGGTAGTTCAATAGCTACAGAAGAACCTCAATTATTCAAAATACAAGATTTTCAAAAATTGAAATTTACAGATAGGTGTATCGAGGTTTCTTCTTGCTGCTAATGTAAAAATTTGAGTGGAGCAATAGTGCCAATCAACAATATCCATCTTTGGTACTCACTAGGCAAAACTTGAAACCACAAGCATATTTTACAACAGATAGCTATTTATCATTAATATTATTTTATTAACCCTCAGCATGGCTTCATCCACAATAAATCCAGCAAGTTGCTCTTGGAACACTTTAGAGTGTAGCACATCTCGCCAGTCTAGTTCTGTCAGTAAGCATTCTGGACTGAAAAATAAAACTTGAAATTTTCCATCCTTTATCTCTTCAATAACAGGGGCATGAGCACTTCCAACATACACAGCTGTTACACCTTTTGTATGCAAAATATCTACTTGATCTTGCATGATAGCAATTAATGGACTAACTACTAGTACCATTGAGTCACACCTTCCTCGAATAAAATCGAAGATATAAGGCAAAATCCAATAACAAAGTGATTTTCCTGACCCAGTAGGAAGACTGACAAAAACATCTTTGCCCTTCAGGAATTCCCTTATTGCCAGCTCCTGTCCCTCTCTCAACCTTGTATAACCAAGCAGCTTTGAAGCCTCACTAATCGCTCTGGAAACTAACTCATAACAACTTGCTTTCTGCGCCATACCGCCGTACTAACAAATGGAATTACACCGGCTGACTTTTATGCGCGCAGAATAAAATACGGCAGCCACCCACCAATTTCAGGAATGCGTGGGAAACATTCCTCAGTGTCACGGTAAAGTGTCCAGAGTCACCAGACTCTCTTTTCTTTTCCGTGCCGCTTGCGTGCGCGCCTCCAGAGAGTCTGGCCCGCGAGACTACACCTAGGTCAGCAAGGTCAGCTTCTAACTTGCGGATGTATTTGGCTATGTCAATGCCATCGTTATGTGGAGCCAGGCCAATGACATGCCGCGTCCGATTGGAATGCGAAGGCACGGAAGGTGGTACTACCCTACCAGCACTCGACAGTGACGACAACAAATTCCTCAAATTTATATAATACAATACTCAGGCTCAATGCATAGTAACACAAGTGACATCAGTTACTATTTAGATGTGCAGAGAACCATAATTGTATCTTCTTAGTTATTGCCATAAGTTAACATAATCATAGGTATTAAGTTTCATGAAGTATAGCTACACTTATAATTATTACCCATGAATATTTGTTTACCAGGTCACATGAGTCTTGAATATCCTCCAATATCTGTGGTTACAATGAATATAACATTTCTCCATCACATGACATCATTAATCCACTTATGATCCAACTTTGCCTTTGGTGCCTTTGCAAATAACACAAAGACTCTGAGCAGATTTAAACTATTACAAGTTCTTAACTACTTCAGACTCAGCTGTGGATTCTGTTGCGATTAACATGGAAACAAACTCCAACCCTACGCCATCTGCTGGTACCAGAGATTTCTACACCACTTCTGCTTTATTGTCAGCCTGTAAAGAAGGTAATGCTGAAGTAGTTAAGACGCTATCAGAGGAGAATGGGGGTCTGATAAATCAGTTAAATGATAAAGGAGAGTCAGCATTACTTTGGGCAAGTGCAGTGGGCTATACTGAAATTGTAAAAATATTGCTGGAGAATGGGGCTGAGGTAGATTTGCAGGATGAAGATGGATGGTTTGCTCTACTTACAGCAAGTCAGAATGACCATGCTGAAGTGGCAAAAATATTGCTAGAGAATGGGGCTCAGGTAGATTTGCAGAATAATGATGGATGGTCTGCTCTAATTATGGCAAGTAAGAATGGCCATGCAGAAGTAGCAAAAATATTGTTAGAGAATGGGGCTCAGGTAGATTTGCAGTTTAAAGATGGATTTTCTGCCCTGTCTATTGCTAGTCAGGATGGCCATGCTGAAGTGGCAAAAATATTGCTAGAGAATGGGGCTCAGGTAGATTTGCAGAATAAACATGGCATTTCTTCTCTATTAAAAGCAAGTCATGGTGGCCATGCTGAAGTGGCAAAAATATTGCTTGAGAATGGGGCTCAGGTAGATATACAGGATAAAATTGGAAGTTCTGCTCTACTTAAAGCAAGTCAGAATGGCCATACTGAAGTGGCAAAATTATTGCTACAAAATGGGGCTCAGGTAGACATGCAGAATAAAAATGGAAGTTTTGCTTTACTTACAGCAAGTGAGAATGGCCATGCTGAAGTGGCAAAAATATTGCTAGAGAATGGGGCTCAGGTAGATTTGAAGAATAAACATGGCATTTCTTCTCTATTAAAAGCAAGTCATGGTGGCCATGCTGAAGTGGCAAAAATATTGCTTGAGAATGGGGCTCAGGTAGATTTGCAGGGCAAAGATGAATGGTCTTCTCTACTTTCAGCTAGTCAGAATGGCCACGCTGAAGTTGCAAAAATTTTGCTAGAGAATGGGGCTCAGGTAGATTTGCAGAATAAAAATGTAATTTCTGCTCTATACATAGCAAGTGAAAATGGCCATGCTGAAGTTGCAAAAATTTTGCTAGAGAATGGGGCTCAGGTAGATTTGCAGAATAAAAATGGAAGTTCTGCTCTATACATAGCAAGTCAGAATGGCCATGCTGAAGTTGCAAAATTTTTGCTAGAGAATGGGGCTCAGGTAGATTTGCAGAATAAAAATGTAATTTCTGCTCTATACATAGCAAGTGAAAATGGCCATGCTGAAGTTGCAAAATTTTTGCTAGAGAATGGGGCTCAGGTAGATTTGCAGGTTAAAAATGGAAGTTCTGCTCTATACATAGCAAGTCAGAATGGCCATGCTGAAGTGGCAAAAATATTGCTAGAGAATGGGGCTCAGGTAGATTTGCAGGTTAAAAATGGAAGTTCTGCTCTATACATAGCAAGTCAGAATGGCCATGCTGAAGTTGCAAAAATTTTGCTAGAGAATGGGGCTCAGGTAGATTTGCAGGTTAAAGATGGAATGTCTGCTCTACTTATAGCAAGTCAGAATCGCCATGCTGAAGTGGTAAAAATATTGCTAGAGAATGGGGCTCTGGTAGACTTGCAGAGTAAACGTGGAATTTCTGCTCTATTAAGAGCAAGTTCTTATGGCCATGCTGAAGTGGCAATAATATTGCTAGAGAATGGTGCTCAGGTAGACATGCAGAATAAAAATGGAAGTTTTGCTTTACTTACAGCAAGTGAGAATGGCCATGCTGAAGTGGCAAAAATATTGCTTGAGAATGGGGCTCAGGTAGATATACAGGATAAAAATGGAAGTTCTGCTCTACTTAAAGCAAGTCACAATGGCCATGCTGAAGTGGCAAAAATATTGCTAGAGAATGGGGCTCAGGTAGATTTGCAGGATAAAGATGAAGGGTCTTCTCTACTTTTAGCTAGTCAGAATGGCCATGCTGAAATGGTAAAAATATTGCTACAGAATGGGGCTCAGGTAGATTTGCTGGTTAAAGATGGATTGTCTGCTCTACTTATGGCAAGTGAGAATGGCCATGCAGAAATAGCAAAAATATTGTTAGAGAATGGGGCTCAGGTAGATTTGCAGTTTAAAGATGGAACTTCTGCCCTGTTTGTTGCTAGTCAGAATGGCCATTGTGAAGTGGCAAAAATATTGCTAGAGAATGGGGCTCAGGTAGATTTGAAGAATAAACATGGCATTTCTTCTCTATTAAAAGCAAGTCATGGTGGCCATGCTGAAGTGGCAAAAATATTGCTTGAGAATGGGGCTCAGGTAGATATACAGGATAAAAATGGAAGTTCTGCTCTACTTATAGCAAGTAAGAATGGCCATACTGAAGTGGTAAAAATATTGCTAGAGAATGGAGCTCAGGTAGACTTGCAGAATAAAAACGGAAGTTTTGCTCTACTTATAGCAAGTCAGAATGGCCATGCTGAAGTGGCAAAAATATTGCTTGAGAATGGGGCTCAGGTAAATTTTGAGAATGCAAATGGGTTGTTTCCTATAATGTTGGCAATTCAGAGTGAGCATATTGATGTTGTCAATTTACTGATAGACAATGGAGCTCTGAAACTTTTGAAAAACAAAGTTCGTTCAGTTTACGAGGTTCAAACAGAAAAAGGTGAGTTGGTACCATTCACATGCTAGTTCATTCATTGTGTATTTTATAGAATATTTATCTAAACAAATACATGTTCAGTAAATTTTCAGTTAACTTATCAAGTTCTATAATACAAACTAAGCAATACAATCAGGAATAGGAATTTTTAGGTTTTTGCAGTGATACACATTCTACAAAATAACCATACACACAATACTTTAACTAACTATATGAATTAAGTTCTATTTTGTACCTAGAAAGTATGAAGCCTTTCAAAACTGCATTAATTACTAGATATTACACTAGAATGACACAGAAGTTAGTGGTGAAGAGACTACATACAGAAAACACTTAAACCATTGGTAATCTTTTTTCAGAACTTGTCTATTAATGTATTTTTCTTTTCTCATCAAATCCATTTGAGTTTTTTCTAGCATTAAAGCAAATTTATGTGATTATGTAGATGCTGAAAGCAAGAAGAAAGAAATAAGATCGAAAGAAGAGGATGAAACAAAAAGTAAAATAAACGAGCTACGTGAAAGTGAACGAAGACGGACACAGGAGTCAGAAGAAAGAGCTGAAAAAGCAGAAAGAAGAGCTAAAGAGTTTGAGAATATAACTTCAGAGTCAGACAGAAGAGCTGAAAAAGCAGAAAGAAAAGCTAAGGAGTTTGTAAATAAAGCTTCAGAATCAGACAGAAGAGCTGAAGGGGCAAAAATAAGGGCAGTGGAGGCAGACAGAAGGGCAGAGGAGGCAGTAAGAAGAGCTGAATTGGGAGAAAGAAGAGCTCAGGATGAACATAGAAGAGCAGAAGAACAACGTCAAATAGCAGAGGAAGAACGCAGGAGAGCTGATGAAGCTGATACAAGAGCTGATCAGCTAAAGAAGGCCAACGATGAGCAGTGGGTTGTCAGAAGGGAGGATATAGAATTGACTGGTCCTGAGATAGGGAGAGGTGGGTGGGCTACAGTTAGTGTGGCTAAGTTCAGCGGAGTACAAGTAGCAGTTAAAAGAATCCACAACCAGATAGTTAGCCGACGTAACATGGATCTCTTTCGTAGAGAAATGCAAATGGCAGCTAGGCTGCGACATCCTAACTTAGTCCAGTTCATTGGAGCTACAATTCGGGGAGACATGATGATCCTTATGGAATTGATGCCTACTAGTCTCAGAAGGCAAATTGAAACAGACGAATATTTTCCTCCAAAACTAGTGAAACAAGTAAGTCTTGACATAGTCAAAGCCTTAAACTATCTCCACCACATGAAGCCAGATCCTATGATCCATCGTGACATCAGCAGTGCTAATGTTCTCTTAGAACATTTACAGCCTCCTAAACTTTGGAAAGCTAAAATAACCGACTACGGCTCAGTAAATCTAGTTCGCCAGCTCCACACGGAGAATCCAGGAAGTCCTGCTTATTCAGCACCAGAGGCAGGGACTCCAAGCCAGCAGACAACTAAAATGGACATCTACAGCTTCGGTGTCTTGATGTTGGAGATGCTCACCGGTCAATTGGTAGTACCAGAAAATCGGTCAAGTTTGTTCCACCAAGTCCATCACGAGCACCTGCTACGCCTCCTTCAGAGATGCTTGTCAGAAAGGCCAACAGACAGACCAAGTGCTGAGAATATTATGTCTGAACTACTATCATAACTTCTTATTTTATACTTTTTGTACTATTAGCTAACTCTATTTTTGCTTGTTATATTTAAAAAAAGTAATAGACTTTGTTGTTTTCAACTTTCTGTTCTAATAAAGATTTTTTCATTATAAATTGTGTCTAATATTTTTTTGTAATTTTATGCACATAGCTATCTATGATTGTTTTATTTTATTTTATTGTTCCAAGTTTATTAAATCAAACTTAAAAGTAGTTATTTATATCTATCTGTTTAACCAAATTTATATGAATATGATTAAAATTTCAATACCTAGTGACACAAATGAGAGCAACACATTAGATGATATTGTTTAATTAGATGAACTTTCAGGACAAGATCATAATTGAACTTCAAGGAATATAAACATGCTTAATAGAGGAGACAAGAGTGCATAGGCTTGTCCCATTAGACACTGTGGTAGTCTATTGTTTCATGTCATTTTAGCCACTTTATTCCTTCTTTTTTTTTTTCATCTCTTTTTTTTTTAAAAGTTTTGTTGTGTCACTTGATTGGTCATTACATTAGCTACATGACATAATGAGTTGTCTATTATACCAGAGATAGCTGTGTAGAACTGGATTCTAGAGCTGTCATATGGTTCTTTGTCCTTATTAACACAAGATTGTGGTTGCTTTAATTCTTCAAAGCTTTTGTATGCTGGATAGCTGTGTTTGTTTATAGTCTCGCATAGCCAAACCTTTACCTATCCCTATGCTAGGAAAGGGTCTAGTAGTTATATTGAATAGTAGCACTGTAAATTATTCTCATAAAACCAACCAAACACAAAAATAATACCACACACATTAATTTACTAATTCACAATAGCTATACATAGCAATTAAACTTTCACGTACACAAAATTATAATTACCAATATGGCTGATAACATAAATATTTCTTCTACTGCTGTCACAACAAATTCATTAAAAAAAACAAGTTTCTATCTCTTCTATCCATATCAACTATTCCCAGCCTTGAAACAACTTGTAATTCACCAGCTACTTTTCGTCTCGCGTTGCCGACCGAGGTAAGGGGTTGACAACGCGAGACTAGGCTATTTTATCCATTTCTATCTATGCTTAATCAGCTAGTTCCGCAGCCAGTCCTTCTGAAGTTGTGGGACTGACAGTGCAGTAGGCGCTGATGGAGTGGCTGTGGAAAGCCAAAATTATTGACAAAAACCGCGACCTCAACTTACCCCAGAGCTCTGAAGGCCACGAGCGTAGTGGTAGGTAAAGGGTCTGGCTACGCGAGACTAAACGCTCTCATGGTGGAGAGAAAAGCCTGCATTACACTCATGAGCATTATGTTTCCCCCTGACATTCTATATAATTATATTTTAATTTAGCTGGAGACGGACGCAATAACCATTTCTACAGAAACAACTGGCATAGTTGGCAAATGTCCCGAAAGCTCCGTCACTGTCCCGCAACGAAATGGTACTCTTTCTATATTGTCCTGGAGATGGTAAACTTTGTATCTGTTTACTATGCATGATCTGCCAAACTAGAGAATGCTTCCACTGTTCTAAAAATTGCGAAGTTTATATTATATCCATTCCATCTGAAGAAAGAAGGTAACCGCCAGTTCGGCGACCACTACCGATTGTCGCCTATCATTGCTTCTTTGTAATTGTTGTGATTTTGGGTGTGGTCTGGGGTTAGTCCGGCGTAGCCAGCGTAGCGGTTCGGTAAAGGCTCTCGCTACGCCGAACTAGTCTGGCATGGCTTAGTGTCCCTGAACTACGATTAGAAAAGTTGGCAACTATGTACTCCAGAAGGTATTTTATCAATCTTTTAGCCGGCAACAATTTTCAAGGCAAAATGGCAAAGGTCCCCGCCCTGATAGTAATAGTTCTTCCTTTCAGCACTCATTTATTGATACGTATATTATCATCATACTCATTTCTCGCGTATTAAAAAATAAAAAAATATACAATACATTAGTGGTATAAAAAAACTAATTTACTACATGCATGTAAAAAAAAATCCAAATCAGTTTATTTCCATTGTCCAAAATATACTAGTGGTGTGCTTGAGCACAAATGGCGAGCGAGCCTAAAGACTATACTATTTTTATGATTTTGACTTCTAACACTGAAGCTACTGAAAATAAGGTCCAGTTTTTAAATTTCGCATACACGGTAAAGGGATTTCAGTGCCATAGTAACAACTCTCTGCAGCTGCTTGAATTGAAGGGAAAAAACAACAACAAAAACAATACACGTTATTTAAAAGGTTTTCTTTGTGATATTCTTTAGCTAAGTAGTGACACAAATGGGGACATGCCACCTACACCGACTTACCTTCGCGGTGTCTAGTGGACAATGATTCAAGTCAAATACTGTGCGCAGGCTTATAACCATGGACAAAGAGCGCATTGACTTACCACCGCCATAACTCGAATAGAGAAAAAGGAAAGTCCCTTAAGTTTTCAAGCTTTTATGCCCCGACAAACAAAGAATCTCCAAAACGGAAACAATTCAATTTCGAGGGGATACGGGTAACTGATCGATAAACCAGAGGATTCTGTTTAGTGCAATTTGGGACGGGGTTCGACCAACAGAACTAACACAAAAACGCGAGGGTCAAAGTACAAAATGACATAGTAAGTCCAAAATATATACAAAACACTAAACAAACATCCCCGATTTTCAATGTGTTACCCTGGTAAGTGTCTACGCTCGCTACGCCGCCTCGCCAATTATCAAATTCGTTTCTGTTTTCGTAAAATCTAACGTGATCTCCCCCCCCGGAGACTGAGATCTACGCTGAAGATACCAACGGGGCGGGTCTCGCTTGCACATTGACCTTAAGGTAACGTTTATTGACGGATACTAATTTTGGCGATTTTCTGATATGGTGCATTTGACGGATATTAATTTTGGCGGTTATGGTCTGTAATAATGCATAGAATTTTTCACATGCTTCATAAATTATCAGTAATAACTTACAAGGAGCCAATTGATGGCAGATTCGAAGATGCCACTGCCGCTATTTTGAAAGATATCTACGATAGCGAAGAAGAAGACGATGAAGACGACGAAGCCCTTGAAGTTAATGCCAATGAAGAAGAAGACGATGAAGACGACGAAGCCATTGAAGTTAATGCCAATGAAGAAGAAGACGATAGTAGCGAAATAAATGTTGTTACCTAGTTAGCTTGTATTATATCATATATGTTTAAATTGTTCCGA